>Ga0181527_1000796_pt1 | contig 35156 bp, 40 predicted proteins | sample PEATcosm2014_Bin_30_FD_119762 | JGI IMG/M metagenome (GOLD analysis project Ga0181527, IMG submission 119762) | Peatland microbial communities from MTU Mesocosm Facility, Houghton, MI, USA - PEATcosm2014_Bin06_60_metaG | ecosystem: Environmental > Terrestrial > Soil > Wetlands > Peat | place...
AGGTCCAGGCCCGTCGGGCGAAGGCCAGCGAGATCCTCTTCCAGCTGTACGCTCGCAACGACAACCGGCGCCCGCGGCTGGTCACGCTCAAGGCGGTCTGCGGGCCGGACGACGAAGGCAAGCCGTGCTTGACGATACTGACCCCTGCGCAAGACTGAGAAGGCCGCGCTGCCAGTCCTCACGATGGAGGACTCTCTTGAGTGAGTGTCGCCGTTTCGGCGAGTACTCTAACCTCGTGGCGCTCCTTCTGCCTGGTGGGCCAGCCGCCCGAGGTAGAGACGGTGAAAGAGGGCATCTTCCTCGGATTCATAGCTGGCCAGTGCGATCCCGTGGAAGACGCCCCCCGCCGTCTCTTCAGCCCAGACCACCCTCCCGCGAATCCGCAGGCCAAGACCGCCGATGTCACACCGGAGCTCAATCCGTGTGCCCAGAGGTAGGTGTCTGTCCAAGCGGAGACAGCACCCGGCCACGGAGAGATCCTGGAGGCTCCCCCGGAATACGACCCCGCCATCCAGGGGTTCCCCTTCGACGCGGTGCCAGGTAGGGTACCTGGGGAATTGCCGCCGCTCGGGACCGGACTTCCTGGCCATGGGTGCTCGCTCCCTCTGGTGACTCATCCGAACGTCGGCCAGGGTGGGAACTCCTCATGGGCGATCTCGGCAACCAGTTCTCCGGGCAGCTCCTCGCTGAACTGAATCCCCAAAGCCCAGCCAGGATACCTGGAGCGCGGCCGGGCCCAGATGACGGTTCCCGTGAGGAAGAGGGGGGGGCGCCGACAGGGGCTCAGGGTCACCTCCACCTTCGCGCCGGGGAGGAGGGGTTTGGTCAGGCGCAGGAGCATCCCGCTCCGGCTCAGATTCTCCACTTCCCCCACATCGGGGCCGCCCGGACCCCCGACCGGCTCAGACACGGCTGGGACCCGAATGGGAAAGCGCGGAGCCACGGTACGCCAGAGCTCGAACGGCAGGCCCATCACATCCCCTCAGGGATCTGCCGACGGCACACCCGTCACAGGGTCATCATCTGGATCTTGGCCCAGAGGCTCCGCTCCAGGTATGTGAAGTCGAAGGGTTTGGTAATGTAGTCGAAGGCGCCCAGCTGGAGCGCCTGGTGGCCCGTCTCTTCCTCGTTCACCGCCGTGACCATGATGACGCCCACCTCGTGGTCCATCTCCCGCACCCGCTTCAGGACCTCCAGGCCGTTCATCCCGGGCATGCGCACGTCCAAGAGCATCACGTGGGGCCGTTCCTCCTTGACCTTCCGCAAGGCCTCCTCACCATCGGAGGCGGTAAGGACCTCGTAGCCCTTGGCGACCAGGAATTCCTGGAGAAGATATACGGCGTCCGGTTCGTCATCCACCACCAGAACCCGCGGCATGGCACCCCCGCTCGTATGCATGGCTGTCCTTCCCTCAAAGCGCCGGGGGCTCTTGGGGGCCGCCAAAGGGGAGGAGGACTGTGAAGGTGCTGCCCTTGCCCTCGCCCTCCGACTCGGCCCGGATGCGCCCGCCGTGCATCTCCACCAGGCGTTTGGTCAGGGCGAGGCCGAGACCGGTTCCCTCGTGCTTCTGGGCCTGGGTCGTCTCGAGCTGCACGAACTCCTGGAACAGCCGCGGCAGATCCTCGGCCTTGATCCCCACCCCGGTATCCGTCACGCGAATCTCAAGGAGAGTCCTGTCCGCAGCCGACCGACTGGCTGCGAGGCCGATCCTGCCATTGTCCGGGGTGAACTTGACCGCGTTGCTCAGGAGATTGAAGAGAATCTGCTTGAAGCGGACCGGATCGGCCCGGAGGGGTGGGAGGTCCGCCTCGATTTCGGCCTCGACGGTCTGCGCCTTCTTCTGGGCGAGCGCGCGGCCGATGACGACGATGTCCTCCAGGGTGGCCCCCACCGGCAGGGTCTCCGGCTGGAGAACGAACTTTCCCGCCTCGACCTTGGCGAGATCCAAGACATCGCCGATGAGCTGGAGAAGGTGCTTGCCCGCGTTGTCGATGTGCCCGAGGTACCGGGCCTGCTTCTCGGTGAGCGGCCCCACCCCCTCGCCCAACAGGAGTTCGGAGAACCCGATGATCGAATTAAGCGGCGTCCGGAGCTCGTGGGACATGTTGGCCAGGAACTCCGACTTGTGCCGGGAAGCTTCTTCAATCTGGCGCATGGCCTCCTGAAGTCGAGTATTCGCAACGCGAAGTTCCTGGGTCCGATCCTCCACGGTGGCCTCGAGCTGGATGGCGGCCAGGCGCCGCTCCTCGTAAAGCCGGCTGTTCTCGATGGCCACGGCCGTCTGGCGGGCAAAGGTCTCCAGGAGGCGCAGGTCCTCGGCGGAGAACTGGCACCCGGCCTCGGTATGGTTCAGGGTCAGCACCCCAATGAGGCGGTCGCGACTCTTCAAGGGCGCCGCCATGCAAGCCAGCAGGAGCACGTGTTGGAGGACCTGATGGTCGTGCCGGGGCTCGGCGGGGTACTCATTCCAAATGAGCCCCCGTCCCGCCTCTGCCGCCGCCCCCGTGATGCCCTGGCCCAGGCGATACCGCGCCTGCCGCATAAAGTCGCCCAAGTTGAGCCAGGCTTGCGGCCTGAGAACCTGTTCCTGTTCGTCCCAGAGATACAGCGTTCCGCTGTGGGCGTCACTCAGGGTAACGGCGCGGCGCACCATGTCGCGGAACAGCGCCTGAAGGGGCCGCTCGCCCACAATGTCGCGGCTGAGATCCATTACGGCTTGCAGCTCCCTCGTGCGTCGCCGTTCGCTCTCGTAGAGCCGGGCGTTCTCCATGGTGATGGCGGCGTGGGCGGCAAAGGCTTGGAGCAGGCTCACCTCCTCGTCAGAGAAGTCCTGGGGCACGCGCGTGTAGATCGCCAGGGCGCCCGTGACCCGGTCGCCGAAAGTCAGCGGCACGATGATGCACGAGACCAGGCCTTCCGCCATCGCCCAGGCCCGATTGATGAAGCGCGGATCTTGGGTGACATCCCGGCTGGTGACGGGCTGCCGCGTGGCGGCGGCAATGCCCAGCAGCCCCTCGCCGGGGCGGAGCTTCAGGGTGAGCCCACCCCGCGCCTCGCGGAGGCCGACAGCGGCGACCGCCTGGAGCACCTCCGTCGATTCGATTCGCTCCCAGAGCCGGCCCGCGGTGCCCGGCAGAAGACGCTGGACGGCCGTGAGGATCTCCTGGCCGACGCGTACGGGATCCAACTCCCTCGCTAACGTGCGGGTCAGCTCGTTGAGTGTTGCGAGCTGTCGGCTGCGGGCACCCAGCGCCTCTTCGGCTCCCTGGCGTTCCGCGCGGGCGCGCAGGGAGACGGTGCCACACGCGAGGTCGTCTGCCAGTTCACTGACGAGCCGTACTTCCTCTGCGTCAAAGGCATCCGGCTCCGCCGCATAGATGTTGAGGGCGCCGAGGGTCTGCCCCTCGGCCACCAGCGGAAGGGCGATGGAGGAGGCATAGCCGCGCTTGGTCGCCTCCGCGCGCCAGGGAGCGAAACGGGGATCGGTCGGAATGTGGCGGGCGATGACCGGCTTGCCTGCCCGGATGGCGGTGCCGGTAGGGCCTCGTCCCTGCTCCGTGTCGGCCCAGGTGATGTGGAGCGTCTCGAGGTAGCCCTCCTCATAGCCCGCCTGCGCCACCGGGCGCACGGTCTTCTCCGGATCCTGCTCGGCGAAGCCGACCCACGCCACCCGGTAGCCGCCGGCCTCCACAAGGATCTCGCAGGTGGCGCGCAGGAACCCGGATTCCTCCCGGGCGCGAACCAGCGTCCGGTTAAATCTCGTGAGCACCCTGAGAGCCCGGTGGACCCTGGGGAGCTTCCTCTCCTCATCCGCTGATGCCGGGATTCCCTTGTGGCAGCTCGGCCCGTCGCCGGACATGGAATGCCATCCCTTGTGTGGGGGAGCACGCGAGGCATCTGCCCCGAACACAGCTCCCAGGACGAACGCTTCGCGCCAGACACTCCTGCGGACGCATCCTCAAGAGGGCTTTTCGCCTTTGAAGACGATCTCCAGGACCGCGTGGATATCCGTGAGCTTGATCGGCTTCCGCAGGAGCATGGCCGGCCCGTGGTCTAAGGCGTCCAGGGTTTCCTCGTGGTAGGGGTAGCCGGTGATGAGGACGACCACGGCCTCAGGATCCCGCCGCTTGATGGCCTTGAGGACGCTGGCGCCACCGACTTCGGGCAGGAGGATATCGAGGAAGATGAGGTCGAAGGATTCTCGCCGGACGATGCGCAGGGCTTCCCGGCCGTCGCGGGCCAGGGCCACCGCGTACCCTTGGACCTCCAGGGCGGCCTTGAAGGCCTCCCGCACCACGGCCTCATCATCCACCACCAGGACGCGCCTGGGCGCGGGGGGATCGAGGGTGAGGGGGATCTGGTTGTCGGCGAGGAACTTCCGGAATACCGGCCGGGGGATCCGGTAGTGACCTCCCGGGACGCGGTAGGCTGTGAGCTTCCCGGCGCGGATCCAGCCAAAAACGGTGACCCGCGTGACGTGGAGGAGCCGGGCGATCTCCCCGGTGCTCAGGGGCTTTTCCTCAAGCACGGTCAGGCCCCCTTGGTCTGTTTTTAACAAGCTTAACGTACTTACTTTTCCGGGTATTTGTCAATCAGAAAATGTGGCAGCCGCACCCATTTGCTGGTAGTCTCCACGCCAACCCGATTGCCTGTCTTCGGCCCAACTGAACACTCGAGAACCCACACCGACAGAAGGACTCATGGCCATCCACGTCACGAAGACCCTGCAGAAGGCGCTGGTCGAGCTTCAGGCGGAGCAGAAGCGGATCTTCAAGCAGAGCGTAGCCATTCAGAAGGTATTGGCGGCAGGCGGGTCGCGGCGGCGGCCTGCCGTTCGGGGCCAAGCCGCGAGTCGTGGGAAGCAGGCGCGAAAAACGATGAGCGCCGCCGCACGAAGGGCAGTGAGCCGACGGATGAAGGCGTACTGGGCGACGCGGAGGGCAGCGTCGGCGAAGGGCAAAGCGCGGGGGACGCAAAAGGCCGAGTAAGGCACGCAGGCAAGTTGCTCCTCCGCATTGAGGACACAAGCCGGGATACCCCGATAGCAACGCCGCCACCCATTTCACTGCATGCCGCGACCCATTCCGGCGGGGAAACCCGCCCGGCGCCTTGGGGTGGTAGCAGGAAGGAGCATGGCTGGAAAAGGAGGTGGCGGTGAGGAGGGACCTTTCCCTGAAGAGCGCCTCCCAGGCAGGGTGACCGGGTTCAAGTCCTGCCCGGCTCCCCGGACAGACCGAATCTCTGGCCGTTATACAAAGGTGTTGACGGCCCTGAGCGTGGAGGTATCAACACACAAAGAATCGCAGCGCTTCTGCTGATTTCACGACCTCCGGCCGAATCCTTGACGAGAACACTGAAGAAGACACCTCCCGGAGACTGCCCTTGTTGGCTTGGCTTACCTTGTTCTCTGTGAGAAAAAGTAGATGCTTCCGATTTTCTCCCCTGCATTCCCCATACTCTCGGCGAAAATCTCCGCTTGAAACGTTTTCCGCATAATTGTCTGGCCATTCTAGCCCTTCTATTCATATCCCATCGCTGGACGCAAGAACATCGTGCCAGAAGTGCGTCCCGGAGGCAGCTCGTCAATGTACTCCGTCGCCTTTCCAAATTCCCTAGTCCCATCTTCAAGGAACATCGCTCTGATTCTTAGGTGCCTTTTTGTCTCCTTACTGTCATTCCGAATTTCGCCTTGGACTTGGGGAAGGTGTGCCACCCCACGCGAACAAAAGGCAACGGGCAAAACGATGCTTTTTTAACGGCAAGGTTTGGATTCAGCCAGACATTCACTGGAACGTTGGGGTGGGGATTTTGGCCTGGGGATTTGGCCGCACGCTCTGAATTGGAAAGGGTTCCGACAAGCCTATGGGGAGCCAAGCTGGCTGAAGAGTTAGAAGGCCACCCGTAGTGCGGCCCCTTGTACTCCCGGCCCCACCAGGGGCACCACGCTCACTCTTGACGCCTCGCGCCGCGGCGCATTGAGTTTGGCCACCGCCTTGCCGATGAGCGTCCCGAGGGCCGCGCCAAGGAAGACGTCCGAGGCCCAGTGTTTGTCGTCGTAGATGCGGGTCATCCCGGCCACTCCGGCAAGCCCGTACGCGAGAATGGAGACGGCCGGCTGAGGGAAGTGCTCGGAGAGCGTGGATGCCACGGCAAAGGAACCCGCCGTGGTGAAGGAAGGAAGCGAGCTGCCCAGATTGAGCGGTTCGTAGTGCGCCGGCCCCCTGTCCTTGTCCGGGCGGGACCGACCGATGAAGAATTTCGCAGGGACGGCCAAGACGCCGACCGAGATGAGGCTCGCCTCCAGGGCGTCGGCCGATGCCGCCTTCAACTGGGGTTGGTCGAAGGCGTAGCCGATCCCAGCCATGCCGGCAACGAGCGAGGCCGGGACGATCGATTCGAAGGGCCGGAAGACGTTCGCCAGAGTGTCGGTCGTGGCGTTTCGCTCCTTCTGGACGGCGCGGCGGATCTCCTTGTCCGCGAACATCAGGCCCCCGGTCGTGGCACCCACCCCGGCAAAGATGAGCCAATCACGCGCGTCCCACCGCAAGGGCGAGGTGAGCAGGGTCCCGGTATCCTGGAACAGGCGCTTCACATAGCTCGCCGACACCACCTCGTCCGGATCGATGTCCGGAGGGTTTTCTGCCCGCGGCGCCGGCGGAGGCGTCATGGGCCGCAGGGCTTCCGAGCGGGGCGGCCGCCCGATCAGCCCCTTCTCCAGGGCCGCAAAGCTGTAGGTGGCCTGCAGGCGGACGATCTGGTTGTTCGCCCGCTGGCCGGCGACGAAGTCGTTGTTGTCGATGCGCTCGTACCGATACCCCAGGAGCAGGCTCAAGGCCGGGATCGGCCGGTAGCTGATATCGGCCCCCGCGTACGTCACCTGTTCCCGCGGAAGGTTCACCTGGGCAAACTCGGTTGAGCCCACCTTCGCGAAGCCGAATTCCGACCCGATCTGGAGATTCGGAAGGACGCGCTCGGCCAGGCGGAAATAGAGGTCTTGTCCCCGGGTCCCCATGTAATGGGCCATGGGGAAGCCCTGATAGGAGATGCCATTGGTCCAGATGCTGTGCGTGTAGTCGATCGAGGTGCTCATGGCCCATTCCACGCGAAATTCGGTGTCGTTCCGCTGGAGGAAATTGGGCAGGTACAGGCCCACCATGTAGCCCGGCTTTATCGGCCAGACGATGTTCTTGCAGCAGGTATCGTCCACCTCCATCTCGGTGTACATGGTGAGGTCCTTGGACAACGGGAACACCCGGTCCACATCATGCAGCCGAAGCGTTGCGTCGGCCGTATAGAGCTGGTTCGTCTGGTACTTGCTATTGATGTTATCGCTGCTTATGACAAGTGCTCCGAGGTAGTTGAGCGCACTCATGGGAGGCCGCCCTTGGCCGCCCATCTGCACCGTCCGGGCATATCCGAGTTCGAGAAATTGGAGGGGGGAAAAATCCACGCGCCAGGACCCTAGGATGGCGTGGGGATGGTCGCGATCCGCCTCGAGCCGCGCGTACAGGAGTTCCATCCGCGTCGGGCCGAGATACTTGAAGACCCAGGGCAGGATGATCGGCTCGTCCGTCCCGATCCGGATCTGATCCGGGGGCGGCGCGTTGTTGCTGAGGATCATGCTTCCATGATAACCCGGCCCCCACCAGAGGGACTCGCGCCCGATGTGGAGGGCGAGGTTGCTGAGTTTCAGCTTCACGTAGCCCTCGACCAGCCGGCCGTTCCGGTCGTGGTCGTTCGCCTGGAATTCGGGATACAGATAGCCGCTCAGGAAGTCGCTGACCTGGAAGTACGAGTCGAACCCCACGGTTCCGTTGGCGCCCTTGGCGAGCTTCAGCCCCTGGGAGTTTTCCGGGGTGGTGTCCCGTGTGGCTGCGAATGCGCTCGTCTGGAGATGGGAGAGGGGCTGGACGCTCAGCCACGGCTGACCCGCGAACTCGTCGTCGCCTTTCCGCACCGCCATGGCCTCCAGTTCAGGCGCCAGCTCTTCCATCAGGTCGTCGAGGATCGGCTCGAGGTCCGTCCGCTGCGCGAAGCGGCCGATCTGGTCCTCTTGAATCTTTCGCATGGCCACCGTGACGATGCGCGCCATCTCCATGCGGCTCATCGGCTTCGTATTCAGAACCCAGGGACCGACGAGGCCGGCGGTCACCAGCTTCTCGATGGCCGTGTAGGTCCAATCCCGGTACGGGTCGAAGCCGGTCCAGGGTTTCAGGGGCACGTCCACGAGGCCGGCCCCCTCGGCTGTCGGCGGTGCGGGAAGGATGCCGAGGGGAAAGGACAGGACGAGGATTCCGGCCAGGAAGAGGCAGCGGTACCGTGTCACGGGGGCTCCTCGAAAGGGTCGCGAGAACCGTTTCCAAATACTCGTTCCCCTCCCCGATGTCAACAAGAAATCGCTGGCCGCAGTCGACGCGTCCGTGGTAAAAATAATCGGGAGGGAGACACCCTCGTGGCGGTCAGGTGTGTGTGCATGGGGAACTCTGCGCACTCTGCGTACTCGGTGGAGAGATCGAGAGAGAAACGTGCGGGCGCTGGTCACCGGGGTGGCCGGATTCGCCGGATCCCACCTGGCTGAGCTTCTGCTCGCCCGTGGAATGGAAGTGCACGGGCTGGTCATGCCCGGAGTCTCTGTGGACAATCTTCAGGAGATCCGGGCCGACGCGCCGTCCCCCGATCGTCTGCGGGTCAGCGAAGGAGATATCGTGGACGGCGCGGGTCTTGTGGCAGCCATCGCGGACATCCGACCCGACCGCGTGTATCATCTTGCCGCTCTCTCGTCGGTCCGTGATTCCCTGGAGGACCCTGCGGAGACATTCCGGGTGAACACGGGGGGGACCAGGAATCTTCTGGAGGCAGTCCGGCGTGTCGGGGTCAAGCCGCGGGTCCTGGTCGTCAGCTCCGCCGAGGCGTACGGCGATTCGGCCAATCTCGGGAGACCGCTGTGCGAAGAGGACCCTCTGCTGCCCGTCAGCCCGTACGGGGCGAGCAAGGCCGCGGCCGAAGCGGTGGCGGTGAGGTACGTCAAGGAATTCGACCTGGAGATCATCCGGGTCCGCCCCTTCCCGCACACCGGTCCTCGACAGTCCCCGCAATTCGCCTTTCCTGGGTGGGCCCGTCAGTTGGCTGAGGTGGAGGTGGGCCGGCGACCGCCCCGTCTCCATGTGGGCAATCTCGAGGTCCAGCGGGACCTTTCGGATGTGCGGGACGTCGTGTCGGCCTACCTGTTGGCGCTGGAACATGGAAAGCCCGGGGCGGTGTACAACGTCTGCTCGGGACGCGTCTACAGCCTGCGGGAGATTCTGGAGGCGCTGATCAATCTGACGCACCTGCATGTGGATGTGGTGCCAGAGCCCGAGCGGTTGCGTCCCCAGGATTTGCAAATTCTGGCCGGGACGCCTCAGGCCCTCCACGCCCTCACGGGATGGGAGGCGACCCTCCCCCTCAGCCGGACCTTGGCCGATCTTCTGTCCTACTGGCGGTCACGGCTCCTCGGTTCGGCCTAGTCTGGGCCGTCATGACCACTTGGCGGTTGAGAAGTTCGGGATGGGGCTTGACGGCGCTTTTCCCTTGACACGATTTTTCCGGTTGGGGTATTGTTCGCCCCTCCGAACAGGCTGCGTGCATCCTCCTGAAATCATGGATCGGGTTTCCGGGACGTTCGAGGACTGAACACGGATCCCCGGACTGCGCTCGGGTGAGAGCGGGTCGGGGATCCGGCGGCAACCCAGCAGGGCGACGGGGGTGGGGTCCTCAGAAACCACGGGATGCCTGCGCGACCGAAGGCGCTTGGTTTTCAAATGCGAGACAGCACCGACCGGGACCTCATCATCCTGAATGCGATTGGCGAGAACGAACGGCTCACCCAGCGCACCCTGGCGCGAGAGCTGGGCGTGGCCGTCAGCCTGGCCAACCTGTACCTGCGGCGGCTGGCCCTGAAAGGGTTCGTCCGGATCATCAATGTCCGTCCGCACCGCCTCCGCTACTTGCTGACCCCCAAGGGCCTCGTCGAGAAGACCCAGCTGACTTATACCTGCCTGGCCCGCACGTTCGCGCGATACCGCCAGGCCCGGCAGGCGCTCCGCGAGGCCCTGCGCCCGCTGAGCGAGGATGGGCACAAACGGATCGCCTTCTATGGGACCGGCGAGGCGGCCGAGGTGGCCTATGTGTGCCTGAAGGAAACCGGCCTGGATCTGGGTGCCGTCTTCGACGCCGCCGGGGGCGAGTGGTTCCTGGGGCTGCCCGTCCGGGGGCTGGACGCGCTGGTGCCAGCGGACTTCGACCGGATCGTCGTCACGTTCTTCGACAGCCACGAGGGGACGGAGGCGCGGGTGCGGGAGCTGGTCGGGGCAGGGGTCTCGCGCGAGCAGATTGTGACGCTGCACGGGTAAGCGGCTGAGAGCGTACGACGGGACGCGTGGACGAAGCTCCCTCCGGACTGCCGACTGCGCAGGGCGGAATGCGGAATCTGCCCAAGGCGAAGTGTGGAAGGCGGCAGGCGGAATGACCTGCAAGACCGTGTGAAGGTCTGGGGGCGGAGTCTTCGGCCCCGTGGGGCGATGCACATTCGCACTCCACACCCCGACATGCGCACTGCATGGTTCGTTCCCGCACATTCGCAAGTGCGCCATCCGCACTTCGCAATCGAGGCGCGTCCTCGCGCCCCAGCGTTCAAGCCTGAGGCCGCCTTTGGCCTGCGAGGTGTCGGTCCAGGAGAGACCGACCAAGGCCCCATGACGCATACCAGCAGCGCATCGGCTGCCTGGGCCGGAAGTGCGCGGAGAGTGCCCGCCGGTTCGAGGCGATCGATCAGCGTTTCGGGGGTATGGACCGCCGCTTCGATCGCGGTGAGGCCACGCTCGGTGAGCACGCCGAGCGGGTCAGAGAGCTCCTCGATCATTGCGACGAGATCTCCCGCCGTCTGGAACGACTGGAGCAGGAGTATCAGGCGATCCTGCAGGGGCTCCGCCGGATTGAGAACCTGGGCAGCGATGAGCGAGGGCGGCGCGCAGTCCTGGAACGGGCGCTGGAAGAACTGAAGCGCCAGGCGGCCGCGCTCCCGGCCCGCATCCCGGAGCTGGAACAGTGACTCCGAGGGGAACGCCTCTCGGCCAGACGTCGCGACAGGTGCCGAGGCATCGGCCGCTGGTGGAGCGGATGCGTCGAGTGCTGTGATTCCCTGGCGAGCCCAGGATCCTCCAAGACAGTCGTGATCCTGGGTGCGGCCGGCAAGTGCGTTCGGCGCGATCACCCCCTCCTGCATCGCCGAGCGCGCGATGTAAGTGAGAGGGCGCAAGCCTGCCCGGACCTCGACACCCAGAACCGTACGCGAGGACGCAAGGACGAATGTATGATGCCTGCCTCCGGCGCGCAACGTGCGACCTTGCCCGTTGGACCTCGGACCTTGGACATCTCGCACTCCGTATCGAGCTGTGTTAAATTCGCAAGTGCGCCATCCGAAAGTCGCAATGGAGGCGCGTCCCAGCCTCCTCGCGTCCTAGCGTCCCAGCGATGCGTCATTCCGCATTGGAATTGAGTCTCTCGGGGTGAGCCCATGGCCAAGACGGCGGCCGATGTAACCGCAACCGAAATAGAGAGCTTCCGACAAAGGCTCCGGGAGCGCGCGAACCGTGCGGATCCTGCCCGAAAGGCGCGATTGGCGCACGCCAGAGCGGTTGCCCTCCGCGCGGCCCAGGTGCTGCGAGAGCGGTTTGGCGCAACCCGCGTGCTGCTCTTCGGTTCCTGTCTGCACGAGGAATGGCTGACGCCATGGTCGGACGTGGACCTGGCTGCCTGGGGGATTCGGCCAGAGGACACGTTCCGCGCGATGGGGGCGGTGCGGGGACTTGATCGGAGCCTCGAGGTGGACCTGATCGATGTGGCGGCATGCTCGCCGGCTCTCTTGGCGGCCATTGAGGTCGAGGGGCAGGAGCTATGACCGAGCGGGTGCGACGAGTTGCCGAGCGCATCCGGCGTACGCTTTTCGTGTTGTTATTCATTCCGCATTCGGCATTCCGCACTTCGCATTCAGGTCATACCTTCGTCCCCTCGTACCTTCGTACGCCTTCACGCTGATCATCTGAAGTCCCAAGTTGACGTGGGCAACAAGGTCCCGAATTGAAGAGGAGCAGCCGATGTCTCGGGTGGATTGGACGGATCGTGTGATTATCGACCCGCAGGTTCACCATGGCGATCCATGCATCAAGGGGACTCGAATTCCCGTCAGCACCATTGTGGGGAGCGTGGCGGACGGATTGAGCCTGGATGAGATTCGCGCCGCGTACCCCCAACTATCGGTCGAGGATGTCCGGGCTGCCCTAGCCTATGCCGCGGAGGTGTTGCACCGAGAAGTCATTCTGCCGCTGGCGAGCTGATCGATGGGGCTGGCCGTCAAGATTGACGAAGATCTTCCTGCCCGGGTGAGTGACTTACTTCGGAGCGCGGGACATCAGGCCGAGACGGTCGTGGGGCAGGGGATGGGCGGAGCCAAGGATGCCACCCTGTGGGAGGCCGTCCAGGTAGAAAGGCGCTCATGCTCATTACGGCTGACAAGGGTTTTGGGGATATTCGACTCTATCCACCCGGGACGCATGGTGGGGTGTTGCTTCTGCGACCGGATGAAGACGGAATTGACCCGCTTGTGGATCTCCTGAGGCGTATCCTGGAGGGGAAAGGATTGGAGCCGCTGCGGGGGATGGTAACAGTTGTGACGCCTCGTGGCGTGCGCATTCGCAGGTCTTGAGGACGTGGGTCTCCCTTGGCACAAAGTCTCCGAGTCTTGATAGCCTGCATGGCTCGGGTCCCGAGAGGCTTCGGCGAACACCGAGAACACATCACGGGGCACGATGCTTCATTCTGCATTCGGGCACCCTTTGGGTGTTCTGCATCTTCGCGGTCATTCGGCATTCCGCACTTCGCGTTCCGCATTCAGATCGTCCCCTCGTACCTTCGTACGCTTTTTGGGTTGTTATTCATTCCGCATTCGGCATTTCGCATTCCGCATTCAGGGCATACCTTCGTCCCCTCGTACCTTCGTACGCCCTTGGTTGATCAAGGCGCCATGAGCCGGCAGCCTGCAAGCCTGCCAGCCTTCACGCTTGCTAGCGATGTGTCATTCCGCACTCCATATCGAGTTGGGTTAAATTCGCAATTGCCCAATCCGAAATCCGAAATTGAGGGGCATTCCAGCGATGTGTCATTCCGCATTGGAGTCGATCCTTCGGGTGTTGTGAGGAAGGCAGACGCTAGAATCCTTGGGAGGGGGGCAACGGATTGAACCGACGGAGCTCTGAGCCAGGTCGGTTGCGGTTGCCCTGGACCAGGAAGACGGCTGGCTGTTGCTTTACGGCAGTCTGCGGGCAGGTCGGATGCGCACTCTCCCCTCCGTAGCAACGCTGAAGTGGGCTGGAAGTCGATCGAGGTATTGTCCCAGGATCGCTTTCATGACGCGTACGCGATTGGCCGGCCTCTCGTTTTGAAGCCGGAGAAGTACCCCCCCATGGTGCCCATGACCGCTGCGAAACAGAAGCTCACCGACATCCTTTTGGACCTTGAACCGCAGATCTTGCACCTCAGCCGACCGATATCGGAAGGACATCGAACTTTTCGAGCAACGGATTCCATACTGTCTGACTGTCAGTCCGACTGTCATTGAGGGTGGCGCCTTGGACCTTGCGAAGCCGATTGCGTCCAGCGTCCATGCTCGTGAGAAGATGCTGGACCGTGGCGCCACCGAAGGCGAGGTTATGACGGCCATCCGGACCGGCAGTCCGGAGCCGGCCCGCAAGGGACGGCTCATGTTTCGGAAGAATGTCCCATTGAACGACCAGTGGCGAGGGAAACGATCTGCCGTCAGGCAGGTCGCTCCTGTTGTCACGGAAGAGGCTGACCGCCTGGTGGGTGTGACGGTTTTCGTTTTCTCCTTCTGAAAGACGAGGACGACGATGAAAATGACGTACGATCCGACCGTAGATGCCTTGACTATTCGTTTCGTGGAGGAGAGGGTCGAGTGTGAAGTCCTCCGGCTGAATGATCAGGTGGCAGTGGACATTGGTCCGGGTGAGCGCATCGTGGCGATTGAAATCCTGGATGCGAGTGAGTTGATCTCCGGACGTAAGGAGCGTGGCGTCTCGTTAGAAAACCTCAAGGTTTCCGCCTGACTCCAGTCTGACGCCCGACGAGACCTTCCGCGACGAAGACTCCCCCGTGGACCCGAAAGCCCCCTATTCGTCCTCCAAATATATGGCCGAGCGGGGTCTGCTGGCGATGGCGGATGACGACTTTTGCCCTGGGATGCTGCGCAAGGGAACCGTGGTTGGCCAGTCCCCGCGGATGCGCTACGACCTCGTGGTGAATGTCTTTACCCGGGATGCCTTCCGGGACCGGCAACTGATCCTCCATAGCAACGGACGAATGTGGCGACCCCTGCTCGAAATGAATGATGCGGTGCGCGCGTATATGCGAGTGCTCGAAGCCCCCGAGGACGCGATCCGAGGGAAGATCTTTAATGTCGTGACCGATAACTACCAAGTCATCCAAACCGCCTATCAGGTGCGCCACACGTTGGAGACGCGGAAGGGCATTCGTCTTGATCTGCAACTTCAGGAAGTCGGGCCGGTCCGCAGCTACCGCGTCGACGGTTCTCGGTTCCAACAAACCATGGGCATTCGGCTGGACGGGAAACTCTCCAGTGCCGTGGAGGAGATGTGGGATGCCCTGGAGTCTGGGGTGGAGTCTAACAATCCAATCTATTATAACTTACAATGGCTGGAGTTACTCCGGGATATGGAGCGTCGCCTCCGCCGGATGAACTACAAGGTGTTCTGAGGGGTGCCGGGCCCATCCCGACCCTCCCAGGCCGCCAGGGGACCAGGGCTCGCGGCGCGGCGCATCGGAGGCACGCTTCCGCCCGAGAAGCCCCGCGACAGCGCTCGGCCCGGTCCCGACGGGCGGCCGGGAAACCTCCCCCCGACCAGCCTGCCGGAACAGGTGCTTATGCTCCCCACATTGCCCCCCACCCGACCATTTTCGCGGGCGATTTTCCTATTAAATCCTGCATCTGGTGCTCGGGGATCGCCCCCGGTACCCATGCCGCCCCGCAGTCCCGGCCACGGCCGCGCCGGGAGCGGGGAGCCACGGCCCGAGCTCTCGAGGGGCACACCGGCCGCGCAGTCAATGAATCTAAGGAGTTAGCACAGGTGCCAGGCTCATAGCACTCGCACTGGGACGCCCGGGAGAGGCCCGCTGGGACCGCGCAGACCCGGACCGCGCGGGGAGGACACCCCCCTGGACACCCCCTGGGACATCCCCTGGGACACCCCCCAGGACAGGGGGATGTCCGGGGATGTCCAATGAATAATCGTATCAGAAATATGGTGACAGGCTTCCCCGAAGGGGTGTAGGCTCCCTCCGATGGCCACCCACCCTGTCCAGGTCGCCCTCCCGATTGTCCTGACCGCCGCCGAGCGCACCACCCTGGAGCGCTGGGCGCGGGGGCGTCGGGTCCCGCGGCGAGTGGTCCGCCGGGCTCGCATCATTCTCCAGGCGGCGGCCGGGCTCTCCAATGCCGCCATCGCCCGGGCTCTGCGGACCGACCGGGAATGCGTCGGCCGCTGGCGGGCCCGGTTTGCCGCCCAGCGGCTGCCGGGGCTCCAGCACGAGGCCGCCCGTTCCGGGCGCCCTCCGAGGATCCCCGACGCGCTCCTCCATGACCTCGGGACCCTGCTCACGGCGACGGGAGACCCCGCTGGGCGGCCTTGGAGCTGCCGGTCCCTGGCCCGCACGGCCGACGTGAGTCCCGCCACCATCCACCGGCTCTGCCAGGCGACGGGCCTCACCCCCCACTGGGGGCGGGCGCTGCGCCTCCGGACGCCCCCGCCGGGGTTCCCCCGCCTCAAATATGTGTTGGGGGGCTATCTTAGCCCCCTGGACAGCGCCCTGGTCGTGGGCGGGGATGTGGTCGGCCCGCAGCGGCCTGTCACACCCCCGTGGCCACGTTCGCCCCTGCGGCCGCCCTCCGTGCCGGCCCGCTATGCCGTCCCCCTGCTGCCGCTCGCCCGGGTGGTTGCCGGCTTCCCCGAGCTGAATCGGGTCTACGACTGGCTCCAGTTTCTGCAGTACGTGGTGGCCCGGATCCCCCGGGGCTGGTGGGTTCACCTCTTTGCGGACAACTGGGTGACCCACCTGCACCCCGCTGTCCCGGCCTGGCTCGTCCGCCACCCGCAGGTGGTCCTTCATCTCCTCCCGGCGGACGCCTCCCTCCCGCGCTGGTTCCTTCCCGCCCTCCAGCAGTGGGTCGGACCCCGGATTCCTCCCAACCGACGAGATCAGATCCGCTCCCTCCGGGCGGCCGTGGCCGTCCTTCAACCCCGCTCTGCGCGCCGGCGGAATCCTTCGTTCTGGATGGCCACCAAGAGCCTCGTCCGGTTCTCGTGTGGCAACCCCCGCTGGCACCTGCCGCCGGACCCCTGGGGCTGGGGGCCCCGGCCGAAGGATTGGCCCCTTTGACGTTTTGAGTTGGCCCCGCCTCCATCCGTTGGTTCGTGCCAGCGGGAGAACCTCACGCTCGCGCTTCCCACGCTCCGTCCGGTCAGCAGCCTCTTCTTCTAGCGCCCTTCCATGGAGCGATCGGCCTCGGCGCTCCCCAGGCAGTGCTGGCACCGGATGCCGCGGCTTCTGAATGCGCAGTGACCCGTGCAATTCACAATTGCGGCGGACCAGCGCGGAGCGTCCGCCCGAGCCTCTGGCCGCACGGGTGGGGTCCCGCGGCCGCGTGAAGCGCCCTCCCCCTGCAGCGGCGCAGTCTGCGATGTCCTGTGGGCGGCTCTCCCCTTCGCGCGGTCTGCATCAAATCGGTGACAGCCCCCACCAGGCGGCGGCGGACAATCGCGATCGCCACACGCAGTTCATCGTTCAGTAAGACGACGTATTGGACGGTGAACCGAAGATGAGAATCTACCTCGATACAAACGTATATAAGCGACCGTTCGATGACCAAGGGCAGCCCAGGATCTGGCTGGAGACCCTGGCATTTGGGGTGATCTTACAGATGGTCGAAGGGGGCGAGACAGAACTTGTGTCCTCCGTTGTAGTCGAGTACGAGAACAGCCGCAACCCCTTCCCCTTGCGAAAGGCGTGGGTGGTTCGATGCCTTGGGCTGGCGAACCATCGCCAGGTGCTCAACCGTGCTATAATAGAACGAGCGCAGTGGTTGGAGACCCAAGGCATTGGTCCGCTGGACGGACTGCACATCGCATGTGCGGAGGCGAGCAGTTCCCGATACTTCCTGACCTGTGATCATAGGGTGGTCGGTCGATATGTGGGTGAGTTGAAGGTGCTGAACCCGGTAGATTATGTGGTGTCGGTCGTAGGAGAGCAGCTATGACGGTCAGGGTGCCAAAGGAACCGGAGGTACTGCAGGAGGCAGCGGACGTTCTCCTGACGCACATGAGCCCGGCCAAGGTCGCTCGGGTCCTGGCGGCGCTGCAGCTCGGCAGGGGGGACTACCTTGCCCTGCGGGATCGCCTGTTTGCGGGTGAGACCGTGCAGATATTGGCCGACAAGATTGAGGCATACCAGCGCGGAGAGTCCGCCTGAGCCTCTGGCAGCACGGGTGTGGTCCAGCGGCCGCGTGCAGCGCCCTCCCCCTGCAGCGGCGCCGTTTGCGATTTCCTGTGGGCGGCTCTCCCCGTCGCGCAGTCTGCATCAAATCGGTGACAGCCGCCACCAGGCGGCGGCGGGCAGGCGCGATCGCCACGCGCCATGCATCGTCCCGTGACGTGGCACGTGCACCGGCATCCCCGCGAACCCTGAGTTCTGGGCCCCCGGGCCGCCGATTGAGCAAAAGTCCCTCCGGACCGAATGAATCCAAAGTTCTCTCTGGTCTCCTTCGCGGACCAGGCATTTCGGCGCCGGGTTAGTCGTGTGCCCTGGCATGGCGGCCATGCGCTCCACCCGGACCCTCCGCTTTCTCCGCCCCGATGGCTCAGCATCGGGCGGCTGCTGATGCACCAGCCGCCGAGTAGAACTGAGGAGCAGGACCCGCACGTCGCCGGCGAGGTCCGTCGTTTCATCTGTGGACCGTGGCCTGGTGCCGATCCGTCTGAGTGTCGGAGCGCAGCCTGCGGCGCACACTGGCCGGCACGGGCGAATATGACCAGTGCTGCTCGTCCCGTCCACATCCCCTCCACGTGACGACCCGTCCACATGTCCACCGGACGTACGGTCAGAGACCGCAGGCGACGCAACGCAGTGAGGGCGCCGGTTCGGTCGGCCGGATTTCCATATCGGGAAGGAATCTTGTCGACCCTGCGGCGGGGCCTCGGATACAAGGGGCACGGGATGGGTGAGCAGCTTTTCTGTAATTACGTCGCCTCGTCCCGTGACGGGGCCCGTGCACCGGCATCCCCGCGAACGTCGCGGCGACGCCTCGGAGGCGGGACCCCCCCGGGGGTCCTGGCGCCGCACGATCCGCCTCCCGCCCTCGCCGAGGCGCCCTGTTTCCTTGGCGCCCCCACGCCGGCGCCGGTGGTCCCGGCGGGTCATGGGGTGTCTCGGATCGTGGCGTCCTAGCGCTTTTCCCTTGACACGATTTTTCCGGTTGGGGTATTGTTCGCCCCTCCGAACAGGCTGCCTGCATCCTCCTGAAAGCATGGATCGGGGTTCCGGGACGTTCCAGGACTGAACACGGATCCCCGGACTGCGCGCGGGTGAGCGCGAGGCGGGGATCCGGCGGCAACCCAGCCGGGCGACGGGGGTGGGGGCTTCAGAACCCACGGGATGCCTGCGCGACCGACGGCCCTGGGCGGTTCCCCCCGGAGGGTTCCCCGCCGAGAGCGCCGAGAGCGCAGCGCCAGACCCGTTGCGTCCTTGCTTCACGCCGGCGCGGGGAACCCGTTCCGACGCAGACGAGCTATGGTGCCTGGATCCCGAGCGACGATGTCGGCTGCCTGTGCGGGCGCCGTGGGCGCTGCGGGAAGCCCGAACCGGGTGGGGGAAATGCGCGACAGCACCGACCGGGACCTCATCATTCTGAATGCCATTGGCGAGAACGAACGGCTCACCCAGCGCCACCTGGCTGGGGAGCTGGGCGTGGCCGTCAGCCTGGCCAACCTGTACCTGCGGCGGCTGGCCCTCAAAGGGTTCGTCCGCGTCATCAACGTCCGCCCGCACCGCCTCCGCTACTTGCTGACCCCCAAGGGCCTCGCCGAGCAGACCCAGCTGACCTATACGTACCTGGCCCGCACGTTCGCGCGATACCGCCAGGCCCGGCAGGCGCTCCGCGAGGCCCTGCGGTCCCTGAGCGAGGACGGGCACAAGCGGATCGCCTTCTATGGGACCGGCGAGGCGGCCGAGGTGGCCTATGTGTGCCTGAAGGAAACCGGCCTGGAGCTCAGCGCCGTCTTCGACGCCGCCGGGGGCGAATCGTTCCTGGGGCTGCCCGTCCGGGGGCTGGACGCGCTGGTGCCCGAGGACTTCGATCGGATCGTCGTCACGTTCTTCGACAGCCACGCGGGGACGGAGGCGCGGGTGCGGGAGCTGGTCGGGGCCGGGGTCTCGCGCGAGCAGATTGTGACGCTGCACGGCTAAGCGGCTGAGAGCGGACGACGGGACGCGTGGACGACGGTCCCTCCGGACTGCCGACTGCGCAGGGCGGAAGGCGGAATCTGCCCAAGGCGAAGTGTGGAAGGCGGCCGGCGGAATTCCCGGCACGACCGTGGGAAGGTCCGGGGGCGGAGTCTTCGGCCCGGTGTGGCGATGCCCATGCGCACTCCACACCCCGACATTCGAACTGAAGGGTGCGTTCCCTTAACTTCGACATGGCGCCATCCGCACTTCGCAATCGAGGCGCGTCCTCGCGTCCCAGCGTTCAAGCCTGAGGCCGCCTTTGGCCTGCGCGGTGGCGGTCCAGGAGATACCGACCAATGACCCATGACGAATCCCAGCAGCTCATCGACTTCCTGGGCCGGAAGTTCGCGGAGAGTGACCGCCGGTTCGAAGCCATCGACCGCCGCTTCGATCGCGTTGAGGCCAAGCTCGGTGAGCACGACGAGCGGTTCAGAGAGCTCCTCGATCATTTCGACCAGATCTCCCGCCGTCTGGAACGACTGGAGCAGGAGTATCAGGCAATCCTGCAGGGGCTCCGCCGGATTGAAAACCTGCTCAGCGATGCGCGAGGGCGGCGCGAAGTCCTGGAACGGGCGCTGGAAGAACTGCAGCGCCAGGCGGCCGCGCTGCAGGCCCGCATCCAGGAGCTGGAACAGCGAGTCCGGGGGTAACGCCTCTCGGCCAGACGTCGAGACAGGTGCCCATGCATCGGCCCCTGGCGTAGCGGATGCGTCGAGTGCGGTGATTCCCTGGCGAGCCCAGGATCCTCCCAGACCGTCGTGATCCTGGGTGCGGCCGGCAAGTGCGTTCGGCGCGATCACCCCCTCCGGCATCGCCGAGCGCGCGATGTAAGTGAGAGGGCGCAAGCCTGCCCGGACCTCGACACCCAGAACCGTGCGCGAGGACGCCAGGACGAATGTCCGCTGCCTGCCTCCGGCGCGCAACGTGCGACTTTGCCCGTTGGACCTCGGACCTTGGACCTCTCGCCCTCCGCATCGAGCTGTGTCAAATTCGCAAGTGCGCCATCCGCAAGTCGCCATGGAGGCGCGTCCCGGCGTTCTGCGGAGAGCCAAGTATCACAGCCGGACCCCTTTTGAGCGGAGGGCCAACCCTGACGCGCGCCGTGATCGCTGCCGAGCGGGAAGCCGTCAGGGAGTTCCTCGAGCGGGTCCGGCGGGACCTGCAGCCGGCGGACGCCTCGGCGGTGGTCTTCGGTTCGCGGGTGCGCGGCGAGGCGGGACCCGAGTCTGACCTGGACGTTCTCGTGGCGCTGGACCGGGACGATCTCCCGATCCGGCGGCGGGTGTTCGACCTGGCGTCTGAGGGATTTCTGGCGACGGACGTGTTGATCTCGCCGCTGGTGATCTCGCGGGAGGGATTCGCGGCGCGCACGCGGAGCGGCCGCCGGATCGTTCGGGATATCGGACGCGACGGGGTGCCCGTCGGATGACGGACGGTCCGGCGGAGGCCATTCGGGCGGAGGTCGGCCGTGGGGAGGAGGCCCGACGTGCGGCGGCGGTCCTCCGGCGGGAGGGCCTGTATCGAGACGCGATGTCGCGGGCCTCTTCCGCGGCGCTGCACGACGCGAGGGCCCGGCGCCTTCTGAAGGACGAGGCACCCAAGACCCACGCGGGGGGGGTGCGGCGGCTCCGCGTTTACTGCGTGCGGACGGGCGTGTGAAGCCTCGAAGCGGGCAAGGGGTTCAGCCGGTTGCCCGAGCGGCGTGACGAGGCGGACGACGGGATGGACCGGAACTAGGCGGGGCCTGATGTCGCCCAGGAGATCGACGGCTTGGCGCGCTTTCGCTCGGCAGGTCTTCGGGTACTGGTGGAGTCTGGCATTCCCCTGCCTGCCGATCAGGAGCAACGCGGCACCCCGGGTGTCCCCGGCGCCCCGAGGCGGCCGTGTTCCCGCGCGTAGCGGGTTTCCATACCCCATGCCCGTCGGCTCACGCCGGACCTTGGAGCTCTCCCATGCCTCGGCCCTCGGTGCCCCTCCCTTCGTCCCCTCGTCCCTTCGTACGCCCTTGGTTGATCAAGGCGCCATGAGCCAGCAGCCATGAGCCAGCAGCCTGCACGCCTTCACGCCTGCCAGCCTTCACGCTGGCTCGCGATGGGTCATTCCGCACTCCGCATTGCCGAGGAAGAGTGGACGAGTGCACCTGGCCTCATCCTTCGGCGTGGTGTGAGGAAGGCAGACGCTAGAATCCTTGGGAGGGGGGCAACGGATTGAACCGACGGAGCTCTGAGCCAGGTGGGTTGCGGGTGCCCTGGACCAGGAAGACGGTTGGCTGTTGCTTTACGGCAGTCTGCGGGCAGGTCGGATGCGCACTCTCCCCTCCGTCGCACCGGGAAAGTGCGCTGGAAGTCGATCGAGGTATTGTCCCCGGATCGCTGTCATGACGCGTCCGCGATTGGCCGGCCTCTCGTCGTGAAGCCGGAGACGTATCCCCCCAGGGTGCCCAGGACCGCTGCGACACACGAGTGCACCGCAATCCGTGTCGTTCGTGACACGGGTTCGTGCGTCGTCTTCGGCCCGGGTCAGGATCGCGTGATCGTCCGCCTGAGGCATGACTTCCGCGACGGCGAGCACGTCGGGGCCGGCCGCGCGCCGGTAGTCGACGACGGCCACACCGGTGGATGCCTCCACGCTGAACGGCATGGGGTCAGGGACGCTCGGCCGAAGCGGAGAGGGGGAGCACGTCCTCGTCCGCCAGCGACCGGGCAGCGTAGGTCAGGGCAGCGCGGATATCGTGAGGCCGCAAACCCGGATACTCCCTCAGGATATCAGTCTCCGGGATTCCCTGTGCGAGCATCCGAACGATGAGCTCTACCGGGATACGGGTTCCGCGGATCACCGGCTTGCCGGCCATGACCTTGGGGTCTCCGGTGATCCGTTCCCACAGCTCTGCATCCATGGTCCAATCCCTCCTCATCTGGAAGGGGAGGACGGCGAGACCTCCTTGTGGGCTCGAGAATAGGGAAGGCCTCGGGCATTGTCAAGACGGACAGGGCGGCCAAGGGCCAGAGACCCAAAGGACATTCCGGACCCCGCATTTCCCGGGGAGACCGCCCGACTGTACCAAGGTACCTCGGTTGAGGTTTTGGCGGGTTCTGGCGAGTCAAATTCGCAATCCGCAATCCGAAATTCGCACTGAGTATGATTCCGCATTCCGCATTCGTGAGGGGCCATCAGCCAACTTTCCAGCCTCCCAGCCTTCACGCTGGCTAGCGATGTGTCATTCCGCACTCCGCACTCCGCATCGAGTTGTGTTAAATTCGCAAGTGCGCCATCCGCACTTCGTAATTGACGCGCGTCCCGCGTCCCAGCTTGCCCGCCTCCTCGCAGGTGGACCTTTAACCGGATTCACTCTGGAATCCGGAGCTCAGCAGGGGTTCGGTGATGATCGACCAGCGTAAGCAGGTGGTCCGAACGGCCGTTTCGCTCCTTGAGGCTGGCCTTGTTTCGGGGACTGCGGGAAATGTGAGCGTTCGCGAAGTTGGCACCCAGTGCTTCCTGATCACGCCCAGTGCGGTGAACTACCGGGTCATGGGTGCGCAAGATATCGTTCAGGTTGACCTAGTGAACGGGTCTGTCAAGGGGCAAAGGCGCCCATCCAGCGAGCGCGAACTCCACCGCCAGATCTATAAGACGCGAGCGGATGTAATGGCCGTGATTCACCATCATTCCCCATACGCCACTGCCATCTCGGTTGCCCGGAAGACAATCCCAAACATTCTGGATGAGGGCATAGACCTGACGCCTATTCCAACGGTCGAGTACTGTCTCGCTGGATCGCCGGAATTGGCCAGCAAAGTGGCGGCACAATTCGCCGAAGGCCGCAACGCGGTTCTCCTGGCGAATCATGGAGCCGTGGTTGTCGGGGAGAATCTGAAAGACGCCCTGCATAGAAGCCGTGAAGTCGAAAGGCTCGCGCAGATCTACGTGTGGGCTGAGACATTGGGAGGCGCAGTTCCCTTGGAAGAGTGGGCTGTCGAAAGGAGCAGGGATTTTCTCACGCAGTATCGAAAGGCAATGGCCGCGGGGGCGACGCTCCAACCATCGCAGGCCGCAGAAGACTCTGAGTCCCTATCCCTGGCGGACCTGGTCAGGTTCAGCTTTCGTAGCTGGATCACCTTCGGATCCCTGATCCATAACTTGGTCCTGCAGAGGCTTCGCCGGTAGCAGGATTATGAGAGCACTGATCTGCGATAACCATATAGAGAGACACACGGTGGTGACCCGCCGGGAAACCCGCCTCGCGCGGATCCCGCAGCCACATTCCGGCTGGAGGTCGAGGCTCAGGCTGCGGGGTGCGAGCTGCCGTCGTGCGCCCGCCGGTGCCGAAGAGCGGAGGCCATGTGGCGGATGCTCCAGCAACCGACCCCCGACGACTACGTCATCGCCACCGGCGAGACCCATGCGGTGCGCGAACTGTGCGAGATCGCCTTCGCCCGGGTCGGCCTCGACTGGGAGAAGCACGTCGTGGTCGATCCCAAGCTGGTGCGCCCGGCCGAGGTGGACCTCCTCCAGGGCGACGCGTCCAAGGCCAAGCGGGTCCTCGGCTGGCAGCCCCGGGTCTCCTTCCGTCAGCGTCTCAAGATGATGCTGGACCCGGACCTGGGGTGGCACGGGGTGCAGCGAGGTAGAAGCAATTTGCGCTCGAACACCAGAGATGTGGAGGTAGCGAGGTGAAAGTTGTGATCTTGGCTGGCGGATTGGGGACGCGATTAGCCGAGGAGACAGAGGTGAGGCCTAAGCCGATGGTGGAGATCGGCGGCCGGCCTATTCTTTGGCATATCTTGAAGCATTACGTGCACTACGGATTCACAGAGTTCTTCGTGGCGCTCGGCTACAAGGGGGAGCTCGTAAAGCATTTCCTCATGGACTACTGCAATTTGAATGGGGACATGACGGTTCGTTTCTCCCGCCGCGAGATTGAGCGGCACAAGGGAGAGAACGACGATTGGACCGTTCACCTGATTGACACAGGCCAGGAAACAGCAACCGGAGGACGGGTCAAGAGATTGGAAAAATGGCTCAAGGATGAAACCTTCATGCTAACATACGGGGATGGGGTGAGCGATATCAACCTCCAGGACTTGGTCAGCTTTCATCGTGCTCACAGATGTGTTGCTACAGTCACGGCGGTGCGTCCCCCGGCGCGATTTGGGGGCATCATCTTTGAGGGTGATTTGGTCGCGGAGTTCACTGAAAAGCCTCAGGTTGGAGAAGGCTGGATCAACGGGGGGTTCATGGTATTGGAGCCCAAGATATTCAAGTATCTGGACGGCGATCAGAGTATCCTCGAGAAGGATGGTCTGGAACGTTTGGCAAAGGAACGACAGTTGGTGGCGTATCGGCACGACAACTTTTGGCAATGCATGGACACCCTGCGGGACAAGCGGCTGCTGGAAAGCCTGTGGCAGCAGGGCAGGGCCCCTTGGAAGGTCTGGCCGTGACTGACTTTTGGCTTGACCGACCCACGTTGGTGACCGGTGCAACCGGGCTGGTGGGGACATGGCTGGTGCGGCGTCTCCTGCAGGCCGGAGCCGATGTCGTCTGTCTGGTGCGAGATTGGGTGCCGCAGTCTGAGTTGGTGCGCGGGCACCTCATCGACCAGGTTAAAGTCATTCGGGGCGACGTGCGTGATCGGGAGCTGCTGGAGCGGGCCCTGGGGGAGTACGAGGTAAACACGGTCATCCATTTGGCGGCCCAGGCGATCGTGGGGATCGCCAATCGGAATCCTGTGTCCACCTTCGAATCCAATATTCAGGGTACATGGAGTCTGCTTGAGGCATGCCGGCGGAGCCCGTCGGTCAAGCAGATTGTTGTCGCCTCGTCTGATAAGGCCTACGGGGATCAGGAGCACCTTCCGTATGATGAGACCACCCCCTTGCAGGGCCGACATCCCTACGATGTGAGTAAGTCGTGCGCAGACCTCATCGCCCATACCTATGCGAAAACATTCCGCGTGCCTGTGGCCATTACTCGCTGTGGCAATTTCTACGGTGGCGGCGACTTGAATTGGAACCGAATCGTCCCGGGGACGATTCGGTCCGTCTTGCGGGGCCAACGCCCAGTGATTCGTTCCGATGGGAGTTTTGTGCGGGACTACTTCTACGTCGAGGACGGAGCGGCGGCGTATATGCTGCTTGCCGAGCAGTTAGCAGCCAGGCCAGAGTTGCGAGGGGAGGCATTCAATTTTTCCAACGAGCTCCAGGTGAGTGTCCTCGAATTGGTGCAGCGCATCCTGGAGTTGACGGGGTCGACTCTCGATCCTGACGTCCGGAACGAGGCGACGAACGAGATTCGTCATCAGTATCTCAGCGCCGCCAAGGCGCGCGCACTGCTGGGATGGTCGCCTCTTTTTACATTGGAGCAAGGGCTCAAGTTAACCATCGAATGGTATCGCGACTTCTTCGCCGCGCAACCTTCATTCCGTGCTCTGAGATGAAAGCCACTTTGCGGGGAGATCTACGGGTATGCGGTCAGGCGCCGACCTTAGGAAGAAGATCTTAGATTCGGTGAGGGAGTATTATCAAGCCAAATTCGCCCACAGGATATTTGACCCCTCTCGAGATTTGGTCCATTACGCGGGCCGAGTATTTGATGCGGAGGAGCTCTGTAATCTGGTAGATGCCAGCCTCGACTTCTTCCTCACCGCTAATCGCTACGCAGAGCGATTCGAGGCGGAGTTTGCGGAATACTTCAGCCTGTCGAACGCGTTGCTTGTCAACTCAGGCTCATCCGCGAACCTCGTCGCTCTGACGACCCTCACCTCGCCCAAGCTGGGGGACCGACGACTCAAGCCCGGTGACGAGGTGATCACCGTTGCCGCTGGATTCCCCACCACGCTCGCGCCGATCGTTCAGAATCGCTTGGTCCCGGTCTTTGTGGATGTGAATCTAGGAGACTATACGGCGATTCCCGAGCAATTGGCTGTCGCTGTGGGGCCGCGAACGCGAGCCATCATGATGGCCCATACGCTTGGCGTGCCATTCGATCTCGACACCGCCATGGCTCTGGTGAAGGCGCACGATCTGTGGCTGATCGAAGATAACTGCGACGCCCTGGGATCTCGGTATCGGGACCGGCTGACAGGCACCTTCGGGCACCTGGCCACGGTTTCCTTCTATCCGGCGCACCATATCACCATGGGCGAGGGTGGCTGCGTGGTGACGGACAACGAGGACCTCGCTCGGATCGCCCGCTCCATTCGCGACTGGGGGCGCGACTGCTACTGTTCGGGGGGCGAGAACAATACGTGCGGGAAGCGATTCACGCAGCAATTCGGAAGCCTGCCCTTGGGCTACGATCACAAGTACGTCTACAGCCATATCGGTTACAACCTCAAGGTCACGGACATGCAGGCGGCGATCGGATGCGCGCAACTGCAGAAGCTGGGCAGGTTCATTGCGCAGCGGAAAGCCAACTATCACCGGTTGCTAGAGGTCTTGCGGCCATACGAGGATCGGCTGATCCTGCCCGAGGCGACGAATCACTCCGACCCGTCCTGGTTCGGCTTCGTCATCTCCGTCCGGGACAATGCTGGCTTTACGCGGAATGACCTCTCGCGATTCCTGGAGCTTAACCGGATCGAGACGCGAAACCTCTTCAGCGGCAACCTGCTTCGGCATCCCGCCTTCGAGGCCATCGAGCACCGGGTAGTCGGCGACCTCCACAATACAGATTTCATCATGAAGAACTCGTTCTTCATCGGCGTGTACCCCGACCTGGATGAGGCTCAGTTGGAGTATGTAACGGCGGCCTTCGCCCGGTTCATGAGGGGGGCGCGCGCGGATTCCTAATCCTGAGGAATTCCTGGGACGCGAGACATGGCGGTCGTACAGAAGCTTCGATGTCGCGTGGAGAAAATCGAGGATCACGGGGACCACGTGTACACGGTCGAACTCCAGCCCGAGCGTCCCGCCCCGAGATTTCGACCTGGCCAGTTTCTGCATCTGGCGCTGGACGAGTACGATCCGAGCGGCTTCTGGCCGGAGTCGCGCGTGTTTTCCATCGCAAACTCGGCCCTCGAGAGAGATCGCCTGCGAATCTCGTATTCCGTGCGCGGCCGGTTTACGGCTCGGATGGAGCGAGAGCTTGCGGATCGCCGCTGGGTGTGGGTAAAGCTCCCGTACGGAGAGTTCGTGATCGACGATAGCCGGGATGTCGTCATGTTTGCGGGGGGGACGGGGATCACGGCATTCACGGCATTTCTTGGGCATCTAGACTCTGCCTATCCGCGGAATGTCTTTCTCGTCTATGGTGCCCGCAGCAGACGGCTCTTGATCTACCAGGACTTGGTGTGCCGGTGCCTGGAGAAGGCGCCTCAGCTTCAGGCGCGCTTTTTCGTCGAAGATGGCATCGTGGCAGGCGAGGAGGCACCCTCTACCCAGTCACAATCCTGGGCTGCTGGCCTTTCGGCGCCGCACGAGCTTGTCGGTCGCATCGCAGTGGATCCCATTTGGCCGGAGATTCGCCAGCCGCTCGGGGCGGATTACTACATTTCTGGTCCCCCGCAGATGGTGACCGCGATCCGCCGGGATCTGCAGGCCCGCGGGATTCCCGATAAATCCGTTCGGATTGATGCATGGGAGTGATGGGGACCACGAACCCCTCTTCGGGCGGGTGCCTCAGTGCCCAGCGTGACCATCCTCTGGCGGAGGATCTCGAGCAGGTTCTCGCCGAAACTCGAGACCTCTGGGAGGAGTTACGCGGACAGCGGATCTTTATTACCGGCGGCACTGGATTCTTTGGTACCTGGCTGCTGGAGAGCTTCGCGTGGGCGAATGCGAGGCTGGACCTCCATGCGTCGGCCGTGGTGCTGACGCGAAATCCGGACGGGTTTCGCCGGAAGGCGCCCCATTTGGCCTTCAACCCGGCAATACAGTTTCATGTGGGCGATGTGCGGTCATTTGAGTTTCCATTGGGCACGTTTTCCCATGTCATTCATGCGGCGGCGGAAGCAAGCGCCAGAATGAAAGAGGAAGAGCCGCTGACGATTTGCGATAACCTAGTACTCGGCACACGCCGAACTCTTGAATTTGCTAGGACCTGTGGAGCTAGGAAGTTCTTGCTGACCAGCTCGGGGGCGGTCTATGGCAAACAGCCAGCGGATCTGCTCCAGGTTCCGGAGGAATATCTGGGAGGGCTAGACTCAGCAAGCCCGGACTCGGCTCTGGGGGAGGGGAAGCGTGTTGCGGAGCTGCTTGCAGTAGCGTACGCGAAACAATTTGGCCTCGGCGTGAAGATGGCCCGTTGTTTCGCGTTTGTGGGGCCATATCTCCCGCTGGATGCGCATTTTGCAGTAGGCAACTTCATCCGTGATGGTTTGCATGGCGGGCCGATCCGCGTGACAGGGGATGGAACGCCGTACCGTTCTTATCTGTATTCGGCGGATCTCACCTCCTGGCTATGGACCATCCTGTTTCGGGGGGCGGTGTCCCGCCCCTACAATGTCGGATCGTCTGATGCCTTGACAATCGCTGACCTTGCGCATGTAGTGGCTACGATCTTTACGCCCACAGTCTCGGTCACAATTGCCAAGCCTCCGTCGCCTCAGACGGCAGCGGAACGATATGTTCCATCGGTTGCTCGCGCAAGGAGTGAGCTTGGGTTGCAGCAACACATCAGTCTGAGTGAGGCGATCCGCCGGACAGCGCGTTGGTATGGGGATCGCTGATTCGCCATTGCGGATAGTCAGGGCAGCCAATCGTAGTGGGTACGTCTTGGTCATGTCGATATGTGAGGTCACTTCCGGGCGGGTCGGATCCTGTAAACTTGGAAGGAAGGACCGATGAGAGTGGCTGATTACATCGCCGAGTTTGTGTACCGCCTTGGTGTCCATGAGGTTTTCATGGTTTCCGGAGGCGGCATGATGTTCCTCACAGACGGTATCGCTAAGCATCCCCACCTGCGTGCCATCTGCAATCATCATGAACAGGCCTCGGCGATGGCTGCTGTCTCTTACGCCAAATACACGGGCAAGATTGGCGTCGCCTATTTTACGACTGGGTGTGGCGGAACGAACGCAATCACAGGGCTCCTTGATGCTTGGCAGGACAACATCGCATGCCTCTTCATATCAGGCCAGGCCAAGAGAAAGGAGACGGTGAGGAATTCGGGGCTGAAGTTACGGCAGTTCGGTGTTCAGGAGGCTGACATCATCAGCATCGTGCAGCCCTTGACGAAGTACGCAGTGATGGTAAACGAGCCAGAGAAGATAGCCTATCATCTGGAACGAGCTGTTTATCTGGCAAAATCCGGCCGCCCAGGCCCGGTATGGATCGAAGTTCCGTTAGATGTACAGGCTGCACCCATCGAGCCGAATAGTCTAAAGAGATATTCCGAAGAGGAAGCCCGCGAGGATCGAATGGGCTACAAGCAAGAGCCAACGCCAGAAGAGTTTCGACGAGTTTACGAGCTGTTGGCGACGGCCAAGAGACCGATTATCATCGCGGGGCAAGGTATCAGATTGGGCAGGGCCATCAAGGAGTTTAGGGAGTTTGTTGAATCGTCTCAGATTCCTGTGGTTTCTTCTCGGCTTGGCCTTGATCTGCTCCCCACCGGCTCTCCCTTTTTTGTCGGACGGATCGGCAACAAAGGAGACAGGGCTGGAAACTTTGCGGTGCAGAATGCGGATCTTGTTCTTTCTCTAGGATGTCGATTGAGCGTCAGTACGACTGGACATGAATATTCCGACTTTGCCCGGGAAGCCAAGATCGTAGTTGTGGACATTGACCCAGTAGAACACAGTAAGCGCACAGTCCGCATTGATTTCTTCATCAATGCGGAAGTTCAGAGTTTCCTGAAGGGCGTGACTTGCCTGACGAACTCGAAGCCGGCGGGCTCCGAAGGGTGGCGGCTGCGCTGTCAGGAGTGGAAGACGAAATACCCAGTGTGCTTGCCTGAATTTGCGGAATCTTTCGATGGAGTCAATTTGTACTACTTTTCAGATCAGCTATGTCGAAGCTTGGCGGAAGACGCAGTGCTCGTGGGAAATGCCGGGTCCGTGGACTATGTGATGGCGCAAGCCCTCAAAGTAAAGGAGCAACAGCGCTACATTACCTCTGGCGCTCAGGGGGAAATGGGGTACACGCTTCCCGCTTGTATAGGGGTGTGTTTTGCCAGAGGGAAGAGGGAGGTAATTGGCGTCACCGGAGACGGTGCGCTTCAGATGAATATCCAGGAGCTGCAAACGATTGTTCACCACGACCTGCCGGTAAAGCTCTTCATTTGGAACAACTCAGGGTATATGTGCATCCGCACAACTCAGACCAGGTACTTTGAGGGCCGATTGATTGGAGCCGATTCGACCTCTGGAGTATCCTTTCCAGATTTGAGGAAAATTGCTGATGCCTATGGGATTCAATATTTTCGGGCCCCCGACAGTAAGACGCTGACGAACGTGATTCGAGAAACACTCGCCTATCCGAAGGCTGCTATCTGCGAGGTCATGTGCCTGCACCAGCAAGATATTCTCACCGTGGCCTCCGTTACAAAGCCTGACGGAAGGATGGTCTCTCGACCGTTGGAGGACATGTATCCTTTCCTTGACAGGCAGGAATTCTTGGAGAACATGATTGTTGGGCCAAGGGAGGAGTAGAGTCCGCCTATTAAGGCGCGAGGGGTGGAGTCGATGCGATGAGGAATGCGGATCGATGCAATTCGAGAGATAGACAGCTTCAGCGAGCTTTGAAGACTATCGAGTCTCGCGTTAAGGATCCGCGGAATGGTCTGCCGGAGGACATTTTCCTCTTTGTGAGCCGAGTGACCCCGCTGGTAAATGTGGATCTCCTGATCAAAGACACACAAGGGCGTACCCTCTTAACATGGAGGCATGATTTCTGTGGAAGAGGCTGGCATATTCCGGGCGGAATCGTGAGAGTAAGAGAGTCGATTATCACACGGGTGAAGCTTGTGGCAATCACTGAGTTGGGAGCGGGAGCTGACGTTGATCCTGTGCCTTTGATGTTCAATGAAATTATCCACCGTCGAAGAGTGAATCGCGTTCATCACATTGCGTTTCTTTTTTCCTGCCGACTCCGAAAGCCCCCCGCTGAGGCATTGAGGTGTACCTCGGGAAAGCCCAAGCCCAACCAGTGGAAGTGGCATGATAGAGCTCCACGAAATCTTGTGGCTGTTCAGAGGGTCTACAAATCTTTCCTGAACGCCTGATACTTGGTACGTGAGAAACATCGTTGGCCGCCGTATACCTAAAATGGGCTCCCCTGCCGACAGTGTCAGGGGAGAGGCAGCTCCGCACAGCAGTGGTAGATGTTCGCCATGTACGTCCATGGCGTCCGGAAGCCGAACGCCCGATGACTGATCGCCTTCACTTTGTTGTTCATCCCCTCTAGGGCGCCGCTCGTCACCCGGAGCTTCGTCCAGGCGAGGGTCCCGTCCGGGTGCGTGCGGATAGTCTTCGCCAGCTTCTGGAAGGGGGCCAGGCGCGAGTGGGACGCCCAAATGAGTTTCTTTCCCTTACGCAAGCGCGTGGAAGAGCGAAGCGGGACAATGCCGTGGCGAGTGATATCCCAATCCTTGTAGATCAACTTGCACGCCGGATAGAGAATCCCACGCGAGGCTTACCTGTTTAGGTCTTCTTACTTGTTAGCAGATTGACCCCGATGGTCAATGTGGACCTCCTGATTCAGGATGCTCAAGGGGAGACGCTCTTGACGTGGCGCGAGGATCGCTATTATGGGGCCGGTTGGCATCTGCCTGGAGGAATCGTACGCCTCAAAGAAACCCTGACTAGTCGCGTGAAAGCGGTTGCCCGCCTGGAGTTGGGAGCAGAGGTGGAGTTCGATCCGGTTCCTGTTGCGGTCAACGAAGTGATTCGGCCAACGCGGAGGACCCGAGGCCACTTCATCTCCTTCCTGTACCGGTGTTCACTGACCACGCAGCCAGCGGAGTCACTGCGATTCAAGGCTGGCCAAGCCAGACCAGGGGAGTGGATGTGGCATGCAGGCTGCGCTCCAGATCTCCTCGTCGTGCACGAGATGTATCGCAGTTTCCTCACAGGTGAGCGGTCTACGTCTGCTGTTTCTCTTGGGTGAGGTGGTTCCACCGCGTGATGAGCAGCCACCACTTCCCGCGGACCAGACCCAGAGGTGCCCCCCTTCTAGCTTCTAGCAGGTTGCTGAAAACCCCGTTTGACTGATAGGCGAAAGCTCTGCAAACGTCGATCAGCCGCGAAACACATCAAGGGAAGGAAAACGGGTCGATTGTCGACCCTGAGCCTCCACAGGCCATCTGGGAGCTATTCGATGATTCGCTTTGGGGGTTCCTGGAGACCAAATCGATGACCCCCGAAAATAGTTTTTCAGCAACCTGCTCGAAGAACCCTGCTCGGCGGGTCTCATTCTCGGCGATAACGCCTCGGAGAATCACCGATCCTGCGTCTCGCGTTTGCGGTCGTTCCCCATCCAGAGCTGCCTTCGGGCTAAGGGTGCTCACCACCGTCAGTGAGTATCAAACACGTTCTGGTGTTCCTCGTAGCCTCGGAGACTCAGAATCCACGCTACAATCAAGTCAGTCATTGGTCCCGGCTTCCTGCCGTGATCGGCCTCAATGGTTGGGGGTCACCTCCGGAACCGAGGGTTCTGCTATCTTACGCGGCCCTGCGCTAACTGAGGGTCCCTGCAACATTCTTGGGTAGAGGGGAATACCAAAGAAGGGGAGAGGATGAGTATTGACCATAGATTTGATGAACTTTTTGAGCAAGCAATCGACGATTCTAAGAAAGGATATCTACCTGGCGATACCCTTTCAGAAAGGGCAGATTTCTTGTAGAGAGCTTATGAACGGTGAAATTCTCATTCATCCACTCATGAAAGATCAACCCATCATGATCGACGATATTGACAGTCCATATGGGTATAATGAGGAATCGAAGAAGTTGATTTATAATCGGGGGCTGTGAAAGCCATGAATGCTGAATTAAAGCGAATCAGCGTTGTTACACCGTGTTTCAACGAAGAAGAAAACGTAAAAGAACTTTACGAGCAGGTAAAAGCTGTATTTATTGACTTGCCTCAATATGCTTATGAACACATTTTTATCGATAATGCCTCAAAGGACCAAACCGTAGCAATCCTTAAGGAAATCGGGCAAAAGGATCACAGGGTTAAAATCATAGTAAATACTCGTAATTTTGGCCATATTCGGTCGCCCTTTCATGCGCTGATGCAGGCAAAGGGTGATGCTGTCATCGGCATTGTTGCCGATTTACAGGACCCGCCCATCATGATCAAGGAATTTATCAAGAAATGGCAAGAAGGGTATAAGATCGTTATCGGTGTCAAGACGCAAAGTGAAGAATCACCGCTTTTTTTTGCTATTCGCAAAGCGTATTACAATCTTGTCGGTCGTCTTTCTGAGATAGAATTGATTGAAAACTTTACAGGATTCGGTTTGTATGACCAAAAAGTGATCGAGACCCTGCGCAGTATTGAAGACCCGTATCCTTATTTCCGGGGATTAATCTGTGATATTGGCTTTGAAAGGGCCGTTATTGAGTATGTGCAGCCATCACGGAAAAGAGGATTTACAAAGAATACTTTTTATAATCTCTACGATATGGCCATGTTGGGTATTACCAACCATTCAAAAGTACCCCTCAGGTTGGCGACGATGACAGGTTTTATCGTGGCGCTTATGAGTCTTTTGGTAGCACTGGGTTATTTTGGATATAAATTGATATTCTGGAATAATTTTCAAGTAGGAATGGCGCCACTGGTTATCGGCCTTTTTTTCTTTACCTCCGTGCAGTTGTTTTTTATTGGTGTTATTGGTGAATACGTTGGTGCCATCCATACACAGGTGTTGAAAAGGCCTTTGGTCGTGGAAAAAGAAAGGGTTAATTTCGATTAGACGACTACATGGACGGGCTCGTGATTTAATGAAAGGTCATGAGGTCAAGATCAAGTTTTTGATGGTGGGCCTCTGGAATACCGTCTTTGGATACGCTGTATTTGTGGGCCTTGATTTCCTTTTTACCCTTTTATTTAGAACGAGATATGCTGCCTACATGCTGGCGGCGGTTTTATCGAATATTCTGGCGATTATGAATGCTTACATATTCCACAAGTTTGTCACTTTTCGATCTCGTTTGAGGGGCGTCGCCACTGTACGGGAATTTATGCGTTTTTTTTCAATGTATTTGTTCGGCTTTTTTCTTGGCCTTGTTCTTCTTCCCGGTTTTGTGGAATTATTCCATCTTGATCCCAAAATATCGGCGGCCTTGATAATCCCGATTACTACCATAATCAGTTATATAGGCCATTCCCGTTTTTCTTTCAGGACTAAGTCTTAGGGATTGGTAAATAATAAGGTTTACAAAATGAGACATCCGCGGTATCCTGTCGCCCATGCGAGACTATACGCAGATGGCGACGCGAGCACGGGTTCCGGAGACCGAACGCCACTGGCTGCGCGTGCTGGGCACGTTGAACGAGGCGCAGGCCCGGGTGTTTGTGGCCCAGAAGGCCCTCGAAGAAGGTCGGGGGGCGATCAGTCGCCTCTGCCGACTGACCGGGATG
>Ga0181527_1000798_pt1 | contig 35104 bp, 23 predicted proteins | sample PEATcosm2014_Bin_30_FD_119762 | JGI IMG/M metagenome (GOLD analysis project Ga0181527, IMG submission 119762) | Peatland microbial communities from MTU Mesocosm Facility, Houghton, MI, USA - PEATcosm2014_Bin06_60_metaG | ecosystem: Environmental > Terrestrial > Soil > Wetlands > Peat | place...
GGCCAAACTTCTCAAAACTCGCCTGCGATGCCAGTGTCTGCTGAAAACGCGCGATTTGCCTCATGCTTATAGTTTATTCAAATATGACGCGGGTTGCAGACTTGTGCAGAGGTTCCCTAGGTCATGAGACCTCTGTCGCCATGCCGACTTATGAGGACAAATGATTGCGATGCGAATCCCGTTTGGCCAGTCCACGCTTGTTATGCCACGCTATAAGACCAGTCTGGATTACCGTGAGCGTTCGGCCTGACCAGTATTGCTGCGCTACTTGGGGTGAAAGAGCCTGGGGAGATAAGCGTGGTGCGCTAGCGTGGAATATGTATAGCCGAGTTCCCCTCCGCCGAATAGGAGCAGTGGTTTCCTTTTGCTCCGCCCTTGACGTGCGCCGCCGCAAATGATCGACTGGACCATGAATGAGTGAACCTATGTATATGCCTCAATTCACCCTCGACGATTACGAAAGAGTTTTTGCCGATCGCCATCTGTTGCATGGCGTGGTGGCGAAGTGGGCGAAGGCCAAGCCGGAGGCTCCTGCCATTCTCACCCTAGATGACAACCGCGCAGTCACTTGGAGCGATTTCGACCGCGTCACCACGGCGTTGGCGAGAGAATTGTTGCGCTTGGGCTTCGCCAAGGGTGATTTCCTGGTCACCTTGTTGCCGCTGTCTGTGGATCACGTTTTGCTGGAATATAGCTGTTTCAAAATCGGCGTGATCGTCGCCCCGCTGGATCTGCGCTTATCCTCCGCCGAGGTGATTCGAGCGCTGGAAATTCTCCGGCCGCGCGGGTTTGTCTGCCTGGGCGTGAAAGCGCCGTTCGATCTTCGCCCACTGTGGCGCGCCGTGCAGGCGCATTGCCCGTGGATCCAGCATTCCATTGCGGTGGACTCGGACGACGCAATTCCAAACACGCGATCATTTGCGTCGATTGCCGAGTCGGCGTGGCGTGCCGGAACGGAGGCAAACCCCGGGACGGCTGCAGACTCTGCTGCCCTGGCCGCGATCGCGTCAAACATCGCCTCGGGCCTGACCGAGGACGATGGCGCGCTGATCATCTTTACCACCGGCTCGACCGGTTCGCCCAAGCCGGCCCTGCTTTCGCACCGCAACATCACGGTGCAGAACATGTGCATGTGCGGTGCTTTTTTTGGCGGAGACCGCGGCTCCCGCACCCTGGTCAATTTGCCTCCTTCTCACGTAGGAGGGCAGACAGAAGCGATGATGAGCACCTTCTTCGGAGGAGGGACGGCGGTCCTCCTAAAGGTTTTCGACGCCGGCCGTTCGTTGCGCGCCATTACCCGGCATCGAGTGGAGATCCTGGGCCAGATCCCGGCCATGTTCAACCTCGAGTGGATGCTGAAAGACTATGGCCGCCACGATCTCTCCAGCCTGAGATTCGCCGCCTATGGCGGGCATGCGGTGTCGCGGCCGTTCGTAGACCAACTTGCTGCCATGGCGCCCGTGATCGGCACCGGGCTGGGGCTCACCGAGGCCGCCGGTTTCTGCACCTATATTCAGGCGAATGCGGCCGACCGGGAGACGATCCTTGCCGGGCTTGGCCAGGACATGCCGATCTATCCGTGCTCCATTCGCCAACCGATGCGCGCCGATGGCGACGCCGGAGATGAACTGCCGTCCGGCGAGATTGGCCATGTGTGCTTTCGCGGCCCACAGACGTTTCTTGGGTATGTCAACGATCCTCAAGCCACCGCCCAGGCGATTTCGCGCGACGGCTTTTTATATACCGGCGATCTTGGGTCGAAGGACGCCGTGGGCCTGCATCTGACCGGCCGGGAAAAGTGGGTAATCAAGTCGTTTGGCTACCAGATATTCCCTGGCGATGTGGAAAGACATATCTGCAGCCTGGCGGGGAAGGTAGCCAACTGTGTAGTGGTTGGCGTGGCGCATGCCGTAATCTCCGAAGCGGTGGTGGCAGTGGTGGAGAAGAAACCCGAGGTTGAATTGAACCGAAATGAACTGGATCGACACGCGCGTTCCTTGCCATCCTATATGCGGCCGCGCCATTGGATCATTCTCGAACCCGGCCAGATGCCGCTGAACCGGGTGGTCAAGCCGGACTACGGGCGCGCCCAGGAAATGGCTCGCCAGGAGATCGCGCAGTTGCGCGACCGCGGCGAGTGGGACACAGGTTAGGACAAGCGCATTATTAACTTGCACAACAGCCAATTACCGTGTACTCTTCTCCTTTGGGAAAAGAGGTTGCGACCCTACGGAAAAAGTACCGGCTGCTTCGTGATGTGTTGGATGAACGTGGGCGTCGCGTTTGGGCAGCAGCGGAAGCTAGCTCTCTGCCCTACGGTGGAGTATCCTCGGTAGCCAAGGCTACGGGTTTATCCCGTAGTACGATCCGTGCCGGCATCCGCGAACTGAAAGCAAGTAGAGGGAAACCGCTGGCATGGGGACGAATCCGGAGAGCCGGGGGAGGCCGTAAGCCACTCACCTTCCATCAACCCGATCTCTTCCCTACCCGCTTCGCAGGCTTCACCCGCTGGCGCGGAAGAGAAGTTCAGTTCGTTCTGAATGTTCCGCTGCATGTCGCTCCTGAGACTCATGTCCTACTTGCCTCTCCTCTCGTTCGGGCCTTCAACCCCCGTTCCCGGCTCGGCCTACGCAACTGAATTGGGCTCGCGCATTCTCGAAACCTATCCGCCTCTGCGGAGCACCAAAGACCCCGTTTCCCCATCCCTCGCAACTCTTCTGCGCAAGGCATTACCGGCGCAGGCGCTCGCCATCACCGGCACGGCGAAATATCTGCGCCGGGCCAAAACTGCGCGCATCGTCGCCGAATGCGGAGTTGGGAAAACCTACATGGCTCTGGGCACAATCCATGTGCTGGCGGATGGGCGGCCCAGCACGACGCTGGTGATGTGCCCGTCGCATATCACGCACAAGTGGGCGCGCGAGGTCGTGCTGACGATCCCGCGCGCCCGCGCCTTCCTCATCGAGGACATGCGCAATGGCGGCGATCCCAGCCGGCCCCACGGCATCTGCGAGGTGAAACTGAGCAAAGGCAAGACGGTTTACGAGGGCATCCGTTTGCTATCGATATGCGCCGGCTTCAAACAGACAGCTTCGGAGATACGTAGAGATCTGGCTAAAGCATTTGCACTTCAGGAATTGGGCAATATCTGTACCCCGCTATTTCAGACTTCCGGTCTGTCTTTCCAGGAATGATTACGGCTTCGGCTGACTTTTGTTTTCGTATGGCTCAAGAACTGCAATGAATTTGCGAATTGCTGCCTGGAGAGCGGGCACGTCTGACCCACCTGCACGCAGAGCTTCTACTGTTCTTGTGGGTGGATCGCGCATTGCGACCAGTTGAGCGGCTTCAAGCAAATTGGCTTCCGTCTCCGCAATATCCAATCCCTTGTTCCAATTCGGCTCCGGTTCATCCAGCCATTTCTTGCCGTCGGTCACGGCGCGTGTGACCCAGCCTTCTCGATCGGGGTTCTCGAGAACGACGCCTGGTCCGGCATTCCGGAAGATTCCGAGGATTGCCGCCGGAATCGATGGATCACGCACTGTGCCATTGGGATAAAAGACACCGTGAACGTCGCCCCAGTACTGAGTAATCATCAATTCCCAGATGTACCAACCCATACCTGCTTCTTGATATTCTTTGAGCGCAGTGTCATATGGGTTTGCACGCGCTATGCACGCCATCTCAGTATTGAACACGGGTTTATGCACCTGTGCGGCAAATCGCTTTGCTTCGTCGATGTTGCTGCGAATTTCGCCACGTGTTGGACTGTAATCGTGATACGAAAGCACATCCACAAAAGTGGACAGTTCCTCCATACACGCGACATAGTTACAACCAATCGTAACGGGAGTGCGTTTGTCGAACTTATGAACGGTAGTCGCCATCCATTTCGCGAATTCCATATGGCGCTGAATTGTACTTTGGGAAAGGTTGTGCACCGGATACCCTAAATTATCTGGTTCATTTGCGGCATCCCAAAAAGCCAACCCCGGCTCATTTCCGACAGCTTTGACGAGGTCCTCTACCCACAGGCTGAGCATCTGACGATTGGTGTCCTGCGCGGGGTCGTCAACCATAGCCCTGCCTGGCGCAAGCACCAGCATTACGCCGATCTTCTGCCTGTCACATGCGCGAATAAACTGAATGAGATGTTCTCGAAACGAGGCTTTATCGTTGGACCATGTATCGTATGACAGAAAAACCCGAAGTTGATTTATGTTCAGCCTGACTGCATAACTCAAGTCCCGCTCTACGACTGCTGAGTCGTAGTTGCCCCAGAACCCTGAATGGCCCGATACGCCCGCAGGCGTGTAGTTAATGCCGCGAACCCAAGAGAGATCTCCTACATTTTGAGAGGCATTTGCAGCGAGCGGGACAAATAGAAAGCAAGTCAGGCATAAAGCCAGCCTTCTCCAATTTAACTTGCTTCTGGTCATACTTTCCCCTTTCATTCTGTTTTCAAGAAGCTGATTTTCACCCTTGATCTGAATTTCCACGGCTTCACTTCCCGTTTTTTCGTTTCACTTCTTCTTGGTTGGTGAAACCGCAGTCTGGAACAGCAAGGGTGCAAATTCACGCAGGCACCGGCGCCATGTCTGGAACTCATGGGCAGTGCCAAGCGATTCGTAGTATCCGGAGGGAATCCCAGCTTTTTCGAGCTGGGCTCTGACCTCTTGAGTCCTGTTGCAGAAATTGGCTTCAGTGGTACCCACGCCGAACCACAGAAGATGAACTTTGTCATGGAACGCCTTGCCCTGCGCGGCCACCGCGTCCACCTGCGCCTGGGCCTGCGCCATCGGCGTGCCGCTGAATATCCCAGATACGAGAACAGATCCAGATGCGTCGCTCCAATCAGGAACGTCTGCATGCCTCCCATCGAGAGCCCCGCCATCGCACGGTGATCGCGATCAGCAATGGTGCGGAAGTTGGCATCAACGTCAGGAATGGCTTCTTTGGTGAGCACTTCTTCGAAGGCGGCGAATCGGTTCGACATGGCTGCCGGACCAGTCGCCGGAGCCGTGCCCGGCCTGGTTGCGAATCCGTTGTTCATTACCACGATCATCGGAACAGCTTTCTTTTCGACGAGCATTTTGTCGAGAATGAACTGCGCGCGCCCGGCATGCATCCATTCGGTCTCGTCTTTTCCGGCTCCGTGCTGCAGCCGGGCGCACGCCAGGTGGCACCCGGCCGATTGCGGCAGATTCGATCTTGATATCGGTCAGGTCAACTCCGCTGAATCCCACCCGCATGTGGTGTCAGGGCTTCGGTGAACTTCTTTATCGTCGCCTGCAATGCGGGCAAATCAGAGTTCTTCGCGCGCAGCAAACTGACTTCCCTTGTGGGCAACTCATGCATTGCGGTCAGTTGTCCAGCTTCAAGCAAATTCGCCTCGATTTCAGCTATCCGTAATCCCGCATCCCAGTCCTGCTTCGGATTCGATAGCCACTCCTTCGCCATTGAGATGGAGCGCGTTATACGTCCTTCTCGATCCGATTGTTCCAATACAATTTCCTCACTGCGGTTCCGGAAAAATCCAAGTAATGCCGCTGCAATGGAAGGATCGCGAACAGTGCCATCTTTGTAAAAGACCCCATGTACGGGTCCCCAACCCGTCGGTACAATCATGAGTTCCCAGATATACCATCCGAGTCGGGCATTCATGTGCTCTTGAAGTGTTACATCGTAAGGGTTGGCACGGGCGATACAACCAATTTCGCCGTCAACGACCGGCTTGCCCACTGAACGTGCAAACTTGATTGCTTCTTCAATATTCGTTCTGATCTCGGCTCTGGTCGGACTGTAGTCATGGAATTGCAGTATGTCGACACTGTCGGCAAGCTTTTCCATTCCAGGGACAGCGCCCATTCCGATCGTGACCGGAGTTATCGGATCGAGTTCATGAAAGGTATCAGCCATGTATTTCGCGCCATCCATCTGGGTAAGAGACCCTGGGATTATCTTCTTTAGGTCTGGCTCATTGACGACGTCCCACATCACAAGGCCGGGTTCACTTCCAAGAATTCCAACCAGATCCTCGGCGAATGCTTTTGCGGACTCCTTAGAACCCTTCTGCCATCCCGGATCTTCGTTATACGTGTTCGCGATCATGACTCCGATACCGCGCTCGTGACAGACACGCACGAAATGTTGAACTTTTCTTCTGTAGGCGTCTTTGTCGGTTGACCACGCAACGTATGACATCATTGCCCGTGTCTGGTTCAGGTTTAGTCTCTTGGCAAGATCAAGGTCGAACTCTGTTTCGGCAGGGTTATATTTGAGCCACATGCTGCGATAGTGAGGCTCTGGTCTCCCATAACCGCTCGCGGACGCCGGTGTGTAGTTGAAACCGCGCACATTGGAGAGATCTTTGGGTACAGCACGTACAGTTTGAACTGGGAGTTGAGCCGACGAAATGGAAATGGCAGAAGTTCTGGCAATCGCCATTCCATCTACCATCTGCGAAGTTGCAAGTGATCCTATGCCTGCAGCAAGGAATTTCCGACGCGTGAATGTCATTTTTGCTCCTAATCTTCTCCGCGCATGTTCAACTGTCTGACCCCTCATCGATTGAAGAGTTAGATCAACTGCCGGAGAAATGCGCAAGCCCTGAAAATTGAACAACCGAGAAATCGTTTGCAGGACGCGATAATACGCCAGATCAAAGAATCGTGTCAAGCATGTGCATTCACCGATCTTCAGACATTACGCAATGGTACATGTGACCCATTGCGTACACTATGTTTCCGTCTTAACATGTGTGCGTGTTAAATCGGCCATTCGGGTTTTTGAAGAAAAGGGGAGACGAGATTCACGAGCAGAGTATGGCTCATGGACGTAAACGGGGTCTCCAGAAAACGTTTCCCAGCATTCTCACGCAAAGAGCTCGCGCCAGCACTGGAGGATTCCACCATCCGCAGCTTCCATATCTTCCGTTCATTAACGATACTGCTCTGCGTGGGAAGATGAATTTGCGCTTTGAGGCAATCTTTAGCTATAACCAGCACGCAGGGTACGCGCCGGAAGCTGACGGCTCTGCCCAGAGTTTCACGAAATTATTTCGGAGATTCTCATGGCGAACAGAAGGTATTCACTATTCGTACTGATAGGCATCGCCGCGATTTGGTGCTCTTTCCCGGTGGTATGCCGCTCGCAGGATTCATCGGTGAGAGTTTGGGAGGAAGCCGTTACGCTTCCCACGTACATGATCGGAGCGCCTCTTACCACGCCCATGTTTTACCACGGCCGAGCGTACCAGGGGGCGCAGGGACACATTTACCCTTATCCCGCCCAAGACAAGCTGACCTATGTCGTCAAAGACAAGGTTTACAAGATGCTTTATGTGGAGAACAAGTATGTGAAGATCGGGGTTCTTCCCGAGATCGGCGGGCGGGTTTTCTATGCACTAGATAAGACCGACAACTACAAGTTCATTTACAGCTCAAGCGTGGTTAAGCCGGCGCTGGTAGGGATGCTGGGTGCATGGCTTGACGGCGGAATCGAATGGAATGTGATTCATCATCACCGACCTTCGGTTTATCTGCCGATGCAGTACAAGCTGGAGGAGCATCCCGATGGCAGCAAGACCATCTGGATCGGCGAGTTGGAAATCAATCATCGGATGAGGTGGGCCATCGGGCTAACCCTGTATCCTGATAAGTCCTATCTTGAGGGCACCTTCAAGCTCATCAACGAGACTCCCACCTCGAACTCGTTCTTATACTTTGCCAATTTTGGGGTCACAGGGAATCCTGAATATCAAATCCTCTTTCCTCCAAGCACCGAGTTCGGAACGTATCACTCCAAGGTGGATTTTGTCCGCTGGCCCATAGCCGACGGTCGTTACCGGGGAGTCGATTTCACGGGGCAGGATGTTTCCTGGTGGAAGACTCATATCCGGGCGACCTCGATTTTTGCCTTCAACAAGACCGAAGACTGGTTCGGCGGCTACGATCATGGGAAGCAGGGGGGAGTCCTCTATGTGGCGGATCCCCACGTATCCCCGGGGGGGAAGTTCTGGACCTGGGGAGCCGGAGAAGAGGGTCAGATGTGGGACAAGCTCCTGACCGAGCCGGGGGAGGAGCCCATTATGGAATTGATGGCAGGCTCGTACTCCGACAATGAGCCGGACTACAGCTGGATACAGCCTTACGAAGTCAAGACGGTCAAGCAATACTGGTACCCCTTCCAGAAGATTGGAGTGGTCAAGAATGCTAACCTCAAAGCGGCCGTGAATCTCGAGGTCAACCCCAAGAATATTGCTATGATCGGGTTCCAGACTACGGCAGAGTTACCCCATGCCCGGGTGCTGCTGGCCGCGGGAGATAAAACCCTGTGGGAAGAAACGATCAGCATCGACCCCGGCAAACCCTATCGCAAAGAGGTCACGCTGCCCGCAGGTGTCAGCGAGAAGGATCTGAAGGCATCCTTATTCGACGGCAAAGACGAAGTGATTTCCTACCAGCCCTATCAGCGCAAGAATCTGCCCATGCCGCCGCTGGCGCTGCCTCCGCCCGATCCGACACAGATGAAAACGAATGAGGAGACTTATCTGGCCGGTTTGAGGCTCGAGCAGTTTCATAACCCGATGGCGCAACCTTACCCCTGGTACGAGGAAGTATTGAAAAGGGACCCGGGGGATGCCAGGGTCAACACGGAATTGGGGATCTTGTACTGGAAGCGTGGCATGTTCAAAGAGGCGGAAGAGCGGCTGCAGATCGCGGTGAACCGAGTGACGCACAATTACACCCGCGCTCGAGACGGAGAACCTCTCTATTACCTGGGGCTGGTCCTGAAGGCGCAGGGCAAAGATGATGCCGCCTACAACGCATTCTACGACGCCACCTGGAGTTATGCCTGGAACACACCCGGCTACTTTGCCTTGGCCCAGCTTGCCTGCATGAAAGGTGATTATGAAAAGGCCTTGGGGTTTCTCGACCGATCGATTTCGACCAACACCTTAAACACTCAGGCCCTAGATCTGAAAGCCGCGGTTTTGCGGAAGATGGGGCGGTCGGCGGAAGCCGAGGAAATGGCCTCCCGTGCGCTGGCTGTCGATCCGCTGGATTTATGGGCACAAAGAGAACGAAGTCTGGCAGGGAAAGACAAGCCCCACACTTTCTTCTTTGCGCCGGACGGCTTTAATGATGATGTTCAACTATACCTGGAGATGGCGGTAAGTTTTGCCAACGCTGGAATGTGGGAAGATGGCATTGCCGTTCTGGGCGAACTGGTGAATGCCTATTCGGACAAATCCAGAGTCCACCCCATGGTCTACTATTGGCTGGGTTATTTGAACGAAAAGGACGGCAAGGCGCAGGAAGCCACGCACTGTTACCAACTTGCCAGCCAAATGCCTTCGGACTACAGTTTCCCCTTCCGAGTTGAGGAGATTGACGTGCTCAACCATGCCATGGAAAACAACCCGAAGGACCCTCGCGCTCCTTACTATCTGGGGAACCTTTTGGATGACCGCCAGCCCAAAGAGGCAATCAAGGCTTGGGAAAAAGCCCGGAGTTTGGACGACAAATTCCCCATGGTGTATCGAAACCTCGCGGATGCCTACGCCTATACGGAGGGGGATTATCCCAAGGCTACGGCCAGTCTGGAAGTCGCGGTTTCATTGCAACCGCTTCCGAAATTCCTGGCAGAGTTGGATGAGCTTTACGAACGAGCAGGAGTGTCTCCGCAGAAGCGCCTGGAGAATCTGGAAAAACATCAGCAGGCTGTTCTCGAGCGGGATGACGCGCTTGTCCGCGAGATCAGACTTTATGTTGAGCTGGGGAACTACGACAAGGCCCTCGCGCTGCTTACAAGCGGTCACCATTATACGGTCTGGGAAGGTGGGGGCAAGTATTCCGCTGTTGCCTCCTATAAAGATGCGCGGCTGCTGAAGGGGCACAGTTACATGAAAGCTAAGAACTACAGCGAGGCGCTCAAGCAGTATGAAGCGGCACTGGAATACCCTGAAAACTGTTCCGTCGGCAGGCCGACCGACGGCGGAAGGGAACCGGTGATGTACTATTTCATTGGGACGACTTATGAGGCTCTGGGGGATAGCAAAATGGCCAGAGCATCTTTCGAAAAGGCGGCCGCTAACCCCTCAAAGGCTTATGATCCCAGCCGCGAGGTTGCGAACTTTGAGCCGCAGATTCTTTTTTATCGAGCCGGCTCCCTACAAAAGCTCGGACGAACAGCCGAAGCGGCACAGATATTCGACGGCCTGATCAAGTCAGGGCAAGCGGCTCTGCAGATTCGTGGCAGCGGCACTCCCGATTATTTCGCCAAGTTCGGAGAAAAGGAAACCGAAGAGTCTCGCATGGCTCAGGCACACTACGTGCTCGGGCTGGGATACCTTGGCGCAAATAAACGGCTCGAGGCGAAAGCTGAACTCGAGCAAGCCGTTAAGCTGAATGTGGACCATCTAGACGCCAAATTTCAGTTGTCGACCATCGGTGAAAAGGGCGAACTGGCGCAAGCCGGCCAACTGCGGTGAACGGGTTGGGCCACATTTTCAGTTGTCAGCTGTAAGTGATTGTCAGCGGTGGTGCAGTCCGATTTTTTGTAGCGAGGGTCGGAGGGTACCCAGGATGGCGGGCACTGTGGGAATAAATTGCTGCACGGCCGGGCCACGCCTGGAGTCGTGGCCCGGCCACCCCGATCAAGAAGTACCGGGATACATCGTTGCACTGTCGGAAGTCACAATATCAGCGCGCCGCCGCCGCAAACTGTTTTAGAGCCGGCAGCACGTCGCCGCACCTTATCGGATCCGATCCCGGCTTCCCAAAGCCGAAGTACAGCTTACGGTATAACGCACAGATGCCCTCATATGTGGCGTGCTCCGCGGGATCAGGATCCACAGTCCGGTACCGCGGGCAAAGAATCTCCTGCGCCTCCTCCACAGTCTTGAAAGTCCCCGCGGCAAGGAATGCAAAGATAGCCGAGCCGAGGCTTGTGACCTCATCCTGCGGCACCAGCACCGGCTTTCCGAATACGTTCGCATAGATCCGGTTCAGCGTCTCGTTCTTCTGTGGAATGCCGCCACCGTTGATCACCCTCCGTATGGGCACGCCGTGCTCGGCCATGCGCTCAAGGATGATGCGAGTATGAAAGGCCGTGCCCTCGATGGCAGCGAAGAGTTCATCCTGCGCCGTATGGGTCAGATTCCAGCCAAGCGTTATCCCGCCCAGTGCTGCATTGACGAGCACGGTGCGGTCTCCGTTGTCCCAGCTCAGCCGGAGTAGTCCGGTCTGCCCAGCGCGATAGCTCTCCAGCCCTCGTGACAAATCAGCGACTTTGGTGGCTGCGCGGCGTGCAATCGCCTCGAAGATATCGCCAGTGGCCGAGAGCCCCGCCTCGATGCCGTAGTAGAGTGGGTGAATCGAGCCTTTCACAATGCCGCAAACACCTGGAATCAACTCCGTTTCTTTGGCGATCGCCATGATGCACGTGGACGTGCCCACCACGTTAACGACATCGCCTTCCCGTATTCCGGCGCCGATTGCGTCCCAGTGCGCATCAAATGCTCCGATGGGAATGGGTATTCCTTGGCGCAGGCCCAGCTTCGTTGCCCACTCGGGACAGAGATGCCCGGCGACCTGGTCCGAGGTGCCGTAGCACCCGCGAAGCTTCGCGTGCATTCCAGCGAGGAGCGGGTCTATTCTTGTTAGGAAGGTCTCTGAAGGCAACCCGCCGAGCGCACGGTTCCACATCCACTTATGGCCCATCGCGCAGGCACTGCGCGGAACCTGGGCCGGGTCGGCGATGCCGCAAAGCAACGCCGCAACCATGTCGCAGTGTTCGAGCACGGCGGCCAGGCGCTGGCGGCGGTCCGGGTTATTCCGCAGCCAGTGCAGCAGCTTTGAGAAGCCCCACTCAGAGGAGTAGACGCCTCCGCACCATTGAATAGCTTCGAGTCCTTCGCGCTCCGCAGTTGTCGTGATCTCCGCAGCCTCGCGTTTGGCGCGGTGATCGCACCACAGATAATAGTCGTCGAGCGGCTCCAGCGCCTCATCTACGGGGATCATCGTTGTGCCCGTAGTGTCGAGGGCGATGGCTTCGACATCCTCCCCGGAGACGTTGGACTGTTCGAGCGCCTTCCGCGTCGCCTCGGCCAGCGCGCGCATATGCTCGGCATGCGACTGCGTCGCGTGGTCCGGATCCTCTTTCCTGCGAACCAGTGGATAGTCTGCCACGGCTGAACCCAGCCTGCCGCGATCGCTGGCGACGATCGAAACGCGCACGCTCAGGGTTCCGAAATCAACACCCGCCACAATGGCCATGAAATATTGCCTCAACCCCTCTTCGCTGTATATCCCTTGTCCAGTTCCGACCCGGACTAGCGCCCTGCGTACAGGGGCGCAATGGAAACAACCGCGAGGCCGCTCACGAACAGAATGAACATAAGAACCAGCAACCGCTTCACGACGGATCCGCCGCCGGCAAACTCCTTCCAGACGACAACGCCCCAGAAGGCGCCGACCATGGTCGAGCCCTGGCCGAGCGCATAGCTGATTGCCGGTCCCACCTGCAACTCCCGCGGCGCGCTGGCCGCCACAAAGCTCGAAAGCGTGCCCATAGCCCAGACGACGCCACCGATAATGCCCCAAATGTGTTCTTTGGATGTCCCGCGGAAGTATTCGCTAAAGCGCAGAGGTTTACCCTGGACCGGCTTTTTCATGAAGTAGGCATTGAATACGAAGGTGGAGAGAAAAACTCCGACGGAGAAGACAAATCCTATCGCGTAGGGTCCGAGTCCGCCCGGGCCCTTCTTGCCGATCTCGCCGAGAGGAAAAAACATCCCCATAAGCAAACCGCCGATCACGCTCAGCAGAATGCCTTTGCGGATTTTGTCCGTCCCCTCGGGCTTCCCCGATTTCAACTCCGGGTTCCCGGCCGCCTTTGCCATGGTGTGAACTCGGTATGCGACACCGTCCAACACGATGGCTGCGACGACCATCGCCACGCCGGTGAACAACAGCATAGGGTTACCTTGGGGGTTGACGAAGTAATTCCAGATCACGCCGACAACCAAGGCCAAGCCAACACCGATGGGGAACGCCACTCCAAGCCCGGCGATCGCCATCGCGCCGACGATTAGGATATTCGAAATGTTGTAAACGACTCCTCCGAGAAAACCAAACGCGATGTTCCGTCCGCCCGCGGCCGCCAGATCATCCAAAAAGGGCCGTCCGTAACTTCCCATTGAGCCCAGTGTAAGTCCTGTTACCACAGAGGTCAGCAGAATGCCCAGCGCGTAGTCGAAATAGAGAAGTTCGAAGCGCCAGTTCTTGACCAGCTTGACAACGTTGGCCCAAGAGCCCCAGCAAGTCATTGTCAAGATGGTCATCAACAAAGCGACAAGATAACTGCGAGGTACAACCATAGTTCCTCCTCCAGGATCGCGATGAAATGTTATTCGCGGTTCACAAACTGCAGCCGCACTTCATTCGTGTAGCCAGCACCTACCACTACGGCGTCTTTGGCCTAATTGGCCCCAGACGCCGCCTCCTGTTTCCAGCACATAAAACGGCCCGGCATCCAAGGACCTCCAATCCGGATCGCGTAATGCAGCACACGTATTCATGATGCGATTACCCGCCGGGCGTCTGCCAACAACTCGCCAAGTTGCCCGATATCGGCGACAGTCAGATCCGGCTGATGGAACAGGTCGGCGGCATGCGCTGCGGTCGTCTCGCCCGTCAGGACCAGAACTGCTGGGACGCCGGCCTCCCGGGCCATTTTCATATCCGTGTAGATGCGATCGCCCACCATCAACATCTGCTCCGCGGCGAGATGGAGACGATCACATAGTTCGAGAAGAATCGACGGATTCGGCTTTCCGAAGACAGTGGGATGCCGGCCCGTGGCTGCGGTCAAGCACGCGCAAAGAGAGCCGCAGTCCACCAGAACCGTAGGCTCATCGATAGGACAGACGAAGTCGGGGTGCGTCGCCAGAAATGGCAGCCCGGCGCTGATCCAATAAGCGGCGCGGCAAAGGCGTTCGTAGGTCAAGGTCGTGTCGAAAACCACTACCACGACTTCCGGCGCATCCCAATTCACGGTAAATCCCGCGTCGACAAACTCGTGCACCAGGGACGGAGTGCCCAGGAGAGCGAGGGCTTTCGCGCGCGGCAGGCAACTGCGCAGATAAGCGATCGTGGACTCGGCAGGCGTGTAAATCTCGGTTTCGCGCGCTTCAATACCCAGCTTTTGCAGTTTTGCTACGTAATCGGCCTTGCTGCGGGAAGTGTTGTTGGTGAGAAACGTGTAGCCGATTCCCAGACTGCGCAGACGTTCCAGGAACGACAAGGTTGGCGTGAAGAGCCGTGTGCCGCTGTACAGCGTACCATCCATGTCGAGAACCGCGTGGCGTACCCGCGACAGGTCTATCACGGCAGGACTTCTCCTTCAGGCGGCCACGGTCCTTGAGGACCGAACAAGTTGTCGAGCGCCAAGTTGAATACGCCTAGTCGCTGCGCGAAATCAAGCACAGTGAAGCGGCGCCGCATATAGCAGCACTGCTGATAACTCAGGCGCAAGCGCGCCGGGGGAATGCCGATCTGCCTGGGATCGAAGGGACAGCCTGCGCGGCGCAGCATGTCGCGCAGTTCGCGGAACGGGATTAACTGCGCAAGGAGTTTCGTTCGGAGTTCCGCCCAGTTTGCTCGAAGCCGGTTCAACTGGACGCGAAGAGCTTCCCCGGAGACGTACTTAGCCCGGGTTTCTTCCTTCGCTCTGTTCTCCAGCGCCCCGGGGCCGAACAGCTTGTGTATTCTCTTCTCCAGTTCATCCATGGAGGGCCAGGCGCGGACAGCGGCTTCGATATCGAAGGTGCGCAGGTCCCTGCGCAACAAGTCTTCGTAAAGCGCGGCCGAAGCCAGTACACCGATCCCCACCTTTAAGCCGTGCGAAGGAGCTTCGCCATGGAAAGTATGGTGTTGCATATCCCAGAGATGGCTGAACTGGTGTTCGGCGCCCGAGGCGGGCCGGCTGGAGAGAGTGGCTTGCATCGCGAATCCGCTCATCACCAGTCCGTGGACCAGGTGCCGGAGGGACGGTGGGTCATTGGCGGCAATCGCGTCCGGTGAGCCAATCCAGGAGCGGAGAAGGCTTTGCACCGTTTCCCAGGCCGCAGTGTCAATCGGCTCGCTTCCCGCCGCATCTGCCAGAATCCAGTCTGCGCCAGCCACGACTTTGGCCATCAGGTCCGCATAACCCCACGCGTTCATACCCTTGGGAGCCCGGGCGATGACATCCAGGTCGGCCAACACGGCCCGGGGGCCGGGACAATCAACCGTATTCTTAGATCCTTCTGTCGTAATGGATGCGCCGAAAGCGGCATAGCCGTCCATGGAAGCTGCCGTCCCAACAACCATGTACGGACGGTTCGTTTGGTAAGCCGCCAATTTCGTGAGATCGTTGACCGTTCCAGATCCGACGGCGACTGGAATGGCCTCATGGGAGCGAAGCGCTGCCACCAGCTCTCGCACGCACTTGTCATCAGCATAAATTTGCGGGCCAAAAATAAACGGCTTCCGCTGTGCTCGATTCTCCCGCAGGAAACTTGCTTCCACATCCTGGCCCGAAGCTTCATATGTATTTCCATCCGCAACTATCAGAGCTTCCCGAGAGCCGAACACGGACGAAAATATGCTGGCGGTCCGATGGCGAATGCCTTGCTCTACCGCAAGGTACCGGGTATCACGCGCCGCATTCAATGCCCGCTCAATGAGTTCTTGTTCCTTCTCCAATGCGATTTTGCTCACGCGATCATGACTCCGATCTTCGGTCATTAAGCCCTTAATTGTTCTGGCGGCCGAAATATGCGCCCATACACGCCGAGCGTTTCCAATAGAGTGAATCTCCTTCGATTCTCTCGACGACTATAAGCGCCGGAGCAAAAATAGAGCAAAATTGACCGTATTTTGCAACGCGGAGAATCATATTTCGTCTGCGCATTGGCTCTCGTTCGGGGGATTCCATCTGAGATGCTTTCGTCCTCACGCCTTCGCTCCCGCAGCCCGCATATTTATTTTCGGGCCGCGCCGGGATCCGCAGTTCCGGCAACTGGCTCATCAACTTTCACGTACTGACCACCTTTCACGTTCCGGAGCGTCTGAATTATGCCGCTGGGCCAGCTAATTTCCACTGTCTTTGCCTCTGTATCGGTTCCCAGGCCAAAGTGTGCCCGTACGTCGCCGGATGACAAATAGCTTGATGCCGTGGTCACCGTATACCATTGAGGTCCCTTTGATGTCTCGATTTTGATGACAGCTCCAATGCCGTCCCGATTGCTCTTGTGCCCGGCCAGCTTGAAGCCGATCCAGTGGTTCGCAGTTTCGGTTCTGTTCATCAGAACGTGTGCAGGGCCTCCGTTCTCGCTTATCACCGCGTCCAGCAAACCGTCATTGTCAATGTCTCCGACCGCCAACCCCCGCCCGACCCAGTGCTGGTTGAAAACATCTCCTGAGACCGGCCCTACATTGATGAACTGCTTTCCGCCGACATTGCGCAACAACATCATGGGTTCGCGGTAATGCAGTTGTGGGAAACTCTTTTCGATCGTGTCCATATCGTGCCCCTGAGCGATCAGCAGATCTTTCCAGCCGTCGTTATCGTAATCCAAAAAGCGCATGCCCCACCCAGAGTGCAGCAGCGTCATGCCGGCCATTCCCGTCACAAAGCTGTCATAGACAAAGGTACCGTCACCGTAGTTCCGGTAAAGCGCATACTTCTGGTTGGCGAGGTCGCCAACCACCAGATCGGGCCAGCCATCATTGTTGTAATCGGAAAAATCAACGCCCATGCCCGCAAAAGTGCCACCATCACCATCAACGGCAACTCCGGACTCAAGGCCTACTTCCTCAAACGTGCCGTTTCCCTTGTTGTGGAAGAGAAACTGAACCATGGAGTCATTGGAGACAAAGATGTCGGTTTGCCCGTCGCGGTCGTAATCGGCGATCGCGATTCCCAGCGCCTTCGCCGGCTTGTCCAGCCCCAGCTTGTGAGCCTCTTCGGTGAAGGTGCCGTTACCGTTATTGTGATAGACGAGCATGGAAATTGGCTGAAAGACGTCCGGATGGCAATAGCCGCGGTTATCCTGAGGGCCGCACCATAAATCGTCCCAGTCCCACTGGATATATCGCAGCACAACGAGGTCGAGGTATCCATCAGCGTCCAGATCGACCCACGCAGCGGAAGTGGACCATCCGCCCCCACCAACGCCAGCCTTTTCGGTCACGTCAGTAAAAGTGCCGTCTCCATTGTTGTGATACAACCGGTTGCCACCAAGCGCTGTAACGTAAAGATCCTCGTAGCCGTCGTTGTCGTAGTCGCCCACGGCGACCCCCATCCCGTAGCCCACACCCTCTAAGCCGGCCTTCTCAGTCGTATCCTCAAATGTGCCGTCAGGTTTCTGATGGTACAACCGGTTCCAGTATCTCGGCCCCGATTTCTGCGGGATGGTTCCCTTCGGCACAAAATCGCCAAATGGCGCTCCATTGACCAAGTAGATGTCCAGCCTGCCGTCGTTGTCGTAATCAAAGAGAGCAACGCCGGAACCCATGGTCTCAAGCAGGTATTTTCTGGAGCTGTGCGGAGCCTGATGGAGAAAATTCACGCCGACCTGTGCAGCCACATCGACGAAGCCGGCCGGCACGGCGTCAGCCGAGGATGCACCCTTGTTTTGCGCAAAACCGCGCGCCAGCACCGCGGCCAGCAGGCACGCTGTGGTTGTCAGGGCGATTCTGTTCAACCCATGGCTTTGCAGAAACATGCTACTTCTTCTCCGACTTACAGGCTGTGCACAACTCGCCGATTACACCTTTGCCTTGTTCCACGGTGAAAATGCGATCCACAGCCGGGAGTTTGAGTTTTTCCACCGTTCCGCCGGGCCAGTGAATCTCTAAGGCGTCAACGAGGTTTGCGTCGCCCAGGCCGAAGTGGACGCGCATGTCGTTGGAGGAGAGATAACTGCCGCCGCTGAGGACATCCCCACGCTGACGCATCCCGCCGGCGGTGAGATAGACCGTGGCGCCAACCGCATCGCGCGGGGCCTTGGGACCGCCGATGAGTTTCAATTCCACCCAGTGATGATGGTCCGGGTTCACGTTGCGCAGGAGCACGGGAACGCCGTCGAGGTTATTGATGACCACGTCGATTTTACCGTCGTTGAACAGGTCGCCGAATGCGGCGCCACGGCCGACGCTGACTTCCGCTAACCCGCTCCCCTCCACCGCGGGAACCAGCTCGAACTTTCCGTTTCCCCGATTATGAAACAGGAGAGGCCGCTGCGCATAACTCATTCCCCAATCCGGATGTTCATCCACTTGCGGATAAACATGCCCGTTTACGAACAGGAGGTCTTTCCATCCGTCGTTGTCATAATCGAGAAACCCATCACCAAATCCGACAAACGGCACTGTGGGTTCTGCCACCCCTACCTGATAGCTGACGTCGGTGAAATTCCCTTCCCCGTCATTGTTGAAGACTAGGTTATAATCGTCGGAAAAATCCGTGATCGCCAAATCGAGGTGACCATTGTTCTCATAGTCGCCGGAGGCAATTCCCATATTCGAGACTTCGCGGCCATCCGCGTTCAGCGCGAAGCCGCTCAGAAAACTCTGGTCGTCGAATGTGCGGTCGCCTTTGTTGATGTAGAGGTAGTTAGGGGTGGAATCGTTCGCTACAATGAGATCCGGTTTCCCGTCGCCATTGACGTCCGCGAAGAGAGCGCCGAGGCCGTAATAGCCGTTGGGATCGCTGACGCCAGCTGTCTGGCTCACGTCGGTGAACGTGCCGTCCCCATTGTTATGAAACAGATGGTCGTGCTCTCCCTGAAGTCCGCGAGGACCGCACATCACGTCTACCCCGCGATACCGGCAAAGAGTGTTCCCAACCACACTGGAGCCTGCAACCGGGGGGTTATGGAAGTCGTAACGAATATAACCGGCCACGAAAAGGTCCAGCCTGCCATCGCCGTCATAGTCTCCAAAGGTGGCGCCGGTGTGATCGACGACCACGCTGCCGGAGCCACTGTCGAGCGCAACTCCCGCCTTCTTTGCTACATCAGTGAATGTCCCGTCATGGTTATTGTGGTAAAGGCGGTTCTTTCCGAGGTTGGTGACGTAGAGATCGGGCCAGCCATCGTTGTCATAGTCGCCCACCGCGCAGCCTAGTCCCCACCGGTCATTGGTGACTCCCGCTTTCTCCGCAACTTCGGTAAATGTCCCGTCGTGGTTGTTGTGGAAGAGCGCAGCGTGCGGCGAAGCCGTTTTCCCGCTCAATGCGTCGAAGGTCGATCCGTTCACCAGGTAGATGTCGAGCCAACCGTCGTTGTCGTAGTCCAGAAGACAGACGCCCGAACCCTTGGCCTCGATAATGACCTTCTTCGCGGGAGTGCCGGTCGTATTGTGCCACCGTGTCAAACCGGCTTGTTCTGCTGTATCGATGAAAACCACCGGACCTGTCTTGACGAAGCCACCGGCGGTGATCGGACGATGCTGGCTGTCGAACTCGGCTTTCTGAGCGCCGGCAGTCGCCATTCCCTCCTGCTGCTGGGGGCCTTCCCGGGCAGGCATGCACACGGCAGCCGAGGATATCAGTACGCCCGAGGAAGAAAGCCCTGTCATGCTGAAGACCAGCAGAGATTTTATTAGGTGCGATTCGTTTCGAGACACGTACCCTCGAGGGCGGAGTGGCCGCTCCATACGCCACGCACGAAGTCCGGCTGTCCAGAATCTCATGATCGCTATCAATCACCATGTACTAATTCAGAAACCAATCCATTTGCCTACTCATGTTGATGCGCTGCCGCAAGGTTCCGGGCCTAGCATTTTCGCATAGACTAAAGGCATACTGACACTACCGCCGCGGATGCGCTGATGCTGAAGACTTCCTTTCGGAGACTCAGGTTCATCCTGTTCCCGCAGAAGGTTGTCCAGGGAGACGCGCATCGTGTTCATGCGCTAAGGCCTTCCGCCCACCTACTGAAACCATCAACAGGGCCTCCGTTCACGCTCACGACTCCAGGTCGATGAGCCTAATGCGATCAGCGTCCCAGACCCAGTCAGAAGCCCGCTCTACACTAGTCCTGGCTATGTTCACCGTAGAGGGTCTGACTGAGTGCAAACTCGCCGCGAGCCTTGTCCCGCTGACCCGCATCGCGGTATGCACGGCCCAACTCGAAGTGGATCTTTGGATTTTTGGGATCAAGTTGAACGGCGGTTTCCAGTTCCCTCATGCCGTCGCTTGTTTTTCCGCTCTCGGTAAGTGCCCGCCCCAGCTTCTCGTGACAGGCCGCATTTCTCGGGGCAATGCTTGTGGCTTTCTCGAGAAACATCACTGCCTCGCCCGCTCGGCGATGATCTAACAGGAAGACTCCGAGGTTTAGGAAGGGCCACTCATCGGACGACTGTTGGACTGCCCAAGAGGCGGCAGTGCGCAAGGCCGCTTCGGCCTTTTCCGGTTGAGACTCCATATCAAGGGTTAAGCCGAGATTTTCCTCCGCCTTCACGCTTTTCGGCTGGATCTGAAGTACTTGTAGATACATTTCTTCGGCTTCATGGAATCGGTCCTGAGTGTAAAAACATCTCCCCAGGTCGTATAAGACATTTGCATTACGAGGATCGAATGACTGCGCGATTTGAAGCCAGTGGATCGCATCGTCATAAAGTTTCAGCAGAACATAGTCCATTGCAACAGATCGGAGTTGCTCGGCATCCGGCTTTTGCAGGCGGGCTGCTCGAGTATAGATTTCCAAAGATTCTTTCGGCTTATTCTCCTGCTGCAGCACCTGGCCGAGCCTGAAGAGTATTGGAGCCGACTCTGGGTCGGCTTCGAGTTCGCGCCGCAACTCGGACTCAATAGGCGCAAGCGATGACCGCACCGACGAATCATCGGGGAATGCAGAGGATTCAGGTGGATGTCCCGCCTTCGTCGGGATCTGTGCCGAAGTTGCACAGGCTAGAATGCAGACCAAAGTCTCAATCCCTCTTCGGCGGCCCCAGCGTGGGGGAAACAGCGTCATGATTTCCATCCGTGCCGCGCCAGCGGCGTTTGGTAGTTTCCAGAGCAGAAAACGAAGTGCCCACTCTTTCGCAACAGTTGCCGCAACCGCTCGATGCTTAGATGTATACCAGCTTGGTGCCGCACTCTTTGCTGCAACCCGAGCAAGGCCTTAGCCGACCTGGCCTCCACCCAGGCAGGCATATCTTCCCGCGTTATCCTCTCCGTCACCTCAGGCGTGACCAGAATCGACCTTCTCCAACCGTAAACGAACTGCTCCATCTGTCCGTTATTCTCGCATGCTCTAAGCTCATATTCAAGATTAGCAGTGAACGGCTTTGCCAGCTGTTTCATTCATGCCAAGTCGAAGTACATGGAATAGGGCCTGCCGAAGCCGATTCGGTAAAAGGGCTCCATAACCTGGGTTTGCGCGTGAGAGCCGACAAACGATAGCGGTTTCCCAGTGGGCTTCAGGTCGGCCTGGGGATCGAGTTTCCCGAGAGTGAGTGTAGGTGTCTGCTCCTGAACCAGAACGACTGGCCCGTACATCACAGCAATGCGGTTCGGGTGCTGGCGATCGATGGGCACCGTTCTCAGTTGCAGCGATATGGTGTACTCGAGACGATCTCCGGCTGCCCATTCACGGCGAACCACAGCCCAGTTGCCGGGACGGATGGATGTCGTAAACCGCTCGCCGTTGATCTTGATGCTTGCTCCCTGGGTCCACTCCGGGACACGCAGCTTTAGAGCAAATGTGGCCTTGTGCTCCGGCTCGATGGTCAACAGCACATGCTCAGACTCAGGATAGCTGGTCTCCTGCGTAAGCTTGACCCGGTTGCCGGCGAAGTCCCAATTCACTTCGGAAGGAACGAACAGGTTTACACATACGCTATCTGGACCCTTGAAGTAGATCAGATTATGGTAGTCGGCCACATCCTGAATATAGGTACCCGAGCAGCACGGCCATCCGGCATAGTAGTAGTCCTTGCGCGCGCCTCCCAATCGGTAATCGGCGTAGTAGAAGGTCTTGCCTCGCTCTGCTACCTGGATCCCACCGTTCCAGCCATGCCTGGACCAGATATCGTTGAAGAAAGGGTTGGTGCGATCCGCCATCGGAAGCGCTGCTCCAATGCCGTTATAAACCAGCTTCTCGATCCAATCCCCATATCGTGCCTCGCCGGTAAACTCGATCAGGTAGCGGCCCAGCTTAAACACAGCCCAGGAGCCACAGGGTGTCTCAAAGGTGTTGCCCTCAATCTCAAGTGAGCTGCCCAGCGTGCCATCATCAGCTACAAGCTGCTCGCCTGGACCGTAGCCTCCGGTGGCGTACACTTGCGTATGCTGAAAATAGTCGTAGGCCGCAATGATCGCCTTTAGATACTCTGGGTCCCCGGTTACAGCATAGGTCATCGCCGCACTGCTCAACGTGTTTACGTGGCTATAGGCATGCAATCCGTGAATATCAATCGGCCCAAAACCGGTGAACCTTCCCCAGTACTGCGGATATCTCCACACATCCCCAAAGTCCCGGTACCGGCTGTCCCCCGTATACTCGTATGCCCGGTATAGATTCTCCGATAACGTGTACCACTCAGCACCTTCAGCAACAGGTCCTGAGGGATCCGTCGCGCTTGCTGGGTGTTTGTCGTGGGCAAGATTTGCGATGCCCCACTCCGTAAGCCTCTCAAGCAGGGGGGTGGCATTGGCCGCTTCAGCGTAGTGCTGCATATCAACCAAACCACAAATTGTCTTGTCGAATGGATAGTGAGATGACATTAGCGCATCTGAAAAATAAGGCTTGTTGTCTCTAGCGAAGGCCTCTCCCCATCCCTGCATCAACAGCAGCGCTTTGTCTTTAAGTCGATCGTCCCCGCTTGCTTTGTATATGCGTGCCATGCCACTGAGCCATTGGCCAAAGGCGACCGCAGTATCATGTTCACACCAGCCTCCCATGTCCTGGCCAGGCGCCGGTAGCGCGGAACGCTTACGAAAGCCCTTAAGAATATCATCATCAGGAATGCCAAGGTAGAAGTCACGTGTCCGCTGCCATTGGCTTTTCAACATGCCGCCGGTCAGTCGAACTCCCTCGTATTCAAACGCTACGAGTTGTCGAGTTCCAGCAATTCTCGATTGTCCGGTTGCCGACCACGCCGACACTCTGTGAGACAGCATTTGAGAAGCGGCCATTGCCGCTGCCCCGTTCCTTACAAACTCACGCCGCGTCGACGTCATAGCAGAACCTCACAAATTCGGCCTACGTTATCCTAAAACCTGCTATAAGTTTTTGCAAGTCATTGATTCCATACTGTTTACTTCCCCAGATGCGTTTTCGCCAAATCGTTTTAACCTGTTGATTCATTTGGGCCTCCACCAAAGTTAATAACAGGCTCTTGGCTCGCGAACATCTGGCAAATCGACATATTCAGCTGGCTATTTCTTCTGATAAGGCTCAAGGATCGCGACGAATTTGCGAATAGCAGCCTGCAGAGCCTGTATGTCAGGCTTACCGGCACGCAGAAGGTCCACCGTTCGAGTGGGTGGCTCGCGCATCGCAATCAGTTGCGCGGCCTCGAGCAAATTGGCCTCTGTCTCTGCAATATCTAGTCCCTTGCTCCAATCCGGCGCTGGATCGTCCAGCCATTTCCTGCCTTCGGCCACAGATCGCGTGACCCACCCTTCGCGATCAGGGTTCTCCAGAACAATGTTCGGCCCGCGATTGCGGAAGAGACCGAGAATCGCAGCAGTAATGGATGGATCGCGCACCGTCCCATTCGGGTAGAACACCCCATGGAGGTTACCCCAGTACTGAGTAATCATTAGTTCAAATACATACCAACCCATGCCTGCCTGCTGATATTCCTGGAGGGCGATGTCATAGGGGTTAGCGCGTCCTATACAGGACATTTCCGTATTAAACACCGGTTTATGAACCTTCGCAGCAAATTCTTTTGCTTGGTTTATGTTGGCCCGAATTTCCGCACGCGTTGGACTGTAATCGTGATACGATAGCACATCCACAAAGCTGGACAACTCCTCCATGCAAGCAACATATGTGCAACCAATGGTCACAGGGGTGTTCTTGTCCAGCCTATGGATCGTATCAGCCATCCACTTCGCCAGCTCCATCGAGCGCTGTATACGCTCCTTGGGTAGATTGTGCACCGGATACCCTAAATTATCCGGCTCATTTGCAGCATCCCAAAAGGCCAACCCCGGCTCTTGTCCGACAGTTCTCACCAGATCCTCAACCCACTCGCCTAACAACCGTCTACTATCGGCTTCAGGCAAAGCGTCAATAATCAGCGGGTCTGGATAAAGTACCAGCATTACGCCGATACTACGCTCATGGCACGCCCGGACAAATTGAACCAGATGCTCTCGGAATCTTGGCTTATTAGCGGCCCAGGCGCTAAAAGGGATGAAGACCCGCACCTGGTTTAGATTTAGTTGGTTTTTCGCATATTCCAAATCTCGCTCAACAGTCGCTGCGTTAGTGGACCAGAAACCAGGAAATCCTTCCTCACTGCCAGGAGTATAGTTAGAACTGGCGGGAGTATAGTTAAAGCCCCGAACACCTGAAAGGTCGGTAACCACTTTCGTTGCATTCGCAGCAAGTGAGACAGACAAAGCGCACAATAACCATGCAACCTGTGATGTCCACTTGACTCCAAACGTTATCATACTGTCCTTTCCTCATGTTACACGATGGCAATACCCTGACTTCGCCGTCAACTCTTCATCTCGCTTCTTACGAAGGAGGGCTGAGCGGATTGTGCCTCCGCTCAGCCCGTTGCGCCTCCGCACTGCTAAGACTGCGGTGTGACTAGACACCCGCCTAGAACTGCATCCGGAATGTGAATTGAGTTGCCCGCGGGCTATTTGAAGTGTAACCAACTGTTCCAAAGCCCGGCCCATCATACGGCTCACCATCCGGATTGCCAAAGATGTGGCGGTTAAACGCATTGAACAACTCCGCTCGGAAAATGAAATTCACTCTTTCGGTGATTGGTATTCTCTTGACCAATCCCCAGTCTTCTTCGTAATAGGGGAAACTTCTGTCGTTCCCTTGAAAGTCCGGCTTGTTGCCAAAGCTGTAAGGCGTCGAACCTGTCACATTTGCATTGGGATCAGAAAAAGCACTCGGGTTATACCAAACATTCCTCCCGGGAACGGCGGGATTAAAAGATCCGTTACTTCGAGCTGTGGAATGGATAGCCTGTCCAGAGACCAGATTCCAGCGAACGCAATGAGTCGCCCCCTCCTGGTTCACATACATGCCGGGTATGCTGGTTGCACAGCCAAAGCCTTCAGGCTGTCCATCCTGATATCTCTGAATGCCGGTGAGAGACCATCCTCCGGCAACGTAATCGGAGGCACGACTGTGATTTAGAAACTGCTTGCCCCTGCCAAACGGAAAGTCGTAGATATAACTCACAACAAACAGGCTCGGGGTGTCTTCCTGGCCAAGCGACTTCTCGCTCTTCAGATTAAATGGATTTTGCGTAGATCCCACATAGAGCCCACCCAAGCTTCCGCCTGCAATACCGGCGGTATCGGAGAGATTTTTCGACCACGTATACGAGCCCATAAGATTCAGGCCATTATGGTATCGCCGCTCAACCTTGACGATCATTGAGTGGAAGGACATGTGACCTTCGTTCTCGCCATAAGCCGCAGTGTTGATATAGGTGTATTGGGGATATGGCCTAAGCGCCTGAGCCACTGTTCCCCTGAACCCTGCGTATGGTGCCGCAACTCCATCCACAAGGGTGCTGCTGCTCGAGAACGTATCGTAGAGGTGAGCGCCGAGAGCGAAGTAATATGGGTTTAGATCGTTCACATAGGACAGATTCGACCCCAAATGAGATCCAGTTTGTCCTATATAGCCAGTCGATAAGAGGAAGTCTGTCGCAAGGTGCGTCTGCACCATTAGGCTCCATAACTGGCTTTCACCAGGGCGCCCGTAGCTCGCCTGCCCCCAATATATCTGCGAACCGTTCAATTGACTTCTGTCAAAGTTGGGCGCTGTCGCCGTCGCTGGCACTCCGTAGTTGGATGGGTATGAAATGGCTGGCGTTGCCGGCGAGCTCGGATCAAACAATTCAGCCGCACCGAATGGATTCGAGTTGTTGTTTATAGTGACGTTGGAAGCAAATCCATTCGGGAGGCTGTACTCCTGCTGCCAATAAACAAAAGGAGCACTGGTAATGGAATAGCTGCCTTGGATAGCTATCCTTTGATGAAAGAAATTCGGCGACCAGGCGAAGCCAAGCCGAGGCTCAATATTCCTCCAGTAAGTGTGCTGCCATTGGCTGCTGCCACTTTGCTGCGGTCCCGATCCACCGAAGATCAGGGCGCCAAGAGTTCCTGTTCCGTTTGCGCCAGTATTGATTGTAGTCGGGCTGAAATTTGAGCCGAAGTCGTGCTCCTCCCGGAAGGGAACCTCAAAATCGTAGCGTAATCCCAGAGATAGATTCAACTGTCTATTCACCTTGAATTCGTCCTGAACGTAGCCAGCGAAATAATGTCCCAGATTGCGCAGACTCACCAGATCTCGCACTGACTGCACGGAGGCCACTTGCCCGAGAAGGAAGCTTGCAATGCCATTTCCGCTTGCTGAGGCCGTGGCTATCGTGGCCGCAGTTTGTTCACGTCCAAACTGGAATTGGCCTTGCAACGGGCTTGTAAAGCTTGATGGAGAAAGCAGATAGCGGTACTCGCCGCCAAGGGTCAGGTTATGCCGGCCCTTGCTCCATAGCACGTTGTCAGAGAATATCCCTGCCGTATCATCAATGCTTCCGTTGTAGCCGGCATTGTTCTGAATGTCGCCAAACGGGACAATACTGCCCTCGTTTGGATATATCCCCGGAAACTCGTCTCCGGCGCCTCCCGGAAGTCCTACCTTTTGAGAATAGTCCACTCCTCCAAAAACGGTTAGGTAGTTTTGTTTGTCCCGTGTTTGACTCGTGGCAAGGAGGGCATGGTTGATCAGTGCCGGTGAGAAGATATGATCATATCCCATGCGGAAAAAATGGTCTGGAATGTCCTGTTTGGTGATGTAGGGTCGGACCGGCAGCCATAGGTGGGCTTGAGTATAAGTTTCAACATCATCGCGCACGTTGTACGTACCGAATATCTTGTCCTTGTCTCCAAACGAGTGATCAATTCGGATAGAATCCGTGGTGTCGATGATAGGGAGTGTGCCGGCAGAATCGTAATTGTTCACAAGGCCGGCGGTTGTTGGGGGTGGAATGTACGCAGCGATCGCCAGAGCGACTTTGCTCAGAGGGGTAGTGATTTTGTTGCCTGGATACGCAGTGCGGCATAAGGCTCCCGTTGGGTTTGTAGCCGTCACGGTTGAGTTCGTCGTAGTGGGATCAAAGATCTGGCCCTCATAGATGGTAGAGCCGTCGCATGGGTTGGTGCCGAGCGATGTGGCCGTCAGGTTTGCCGAGAAGTCTCCACTTAGATTCGCCGGCGTGGGAATCGTCTCCAAGTTCGAATATCCCTTGTTCTGGCGAAATTGTCCCCATGAAAAGAAGAAGAAGGTCCTATCCCTTCCGTTATAATGAGGTAGTCGAACCGGCCCTCCCAGCGTGAGGCCGTATTCGCTCTTGTCGTCTCCGGGCGTAGCATTTGCTGCGGTCTTTCCATTCTGGGCGATGCTGAGGTCATTGAACCAGGTATTCGCGTCCAAAGATGTTCTGTGAAGAATTTCGAATCCGCCTCCGTGCCACGCATTGCTTCCCGATTTGGTTGTATAGCTTTGCACGCCGCTGGTGGTTCGTCCTTCGTTAGCCGGGATACCGGAAACTAGAACTTTGAATTCTCCAATTGCTTCGACAGACGGCAGTTGATTAGTCTCGAATACATCGCCAAAACTCTGCAGCTCAATACTGGCGCCGTCAATGAGGACCTCGCTGCCCATCGTCTGCCCACCGCCAACGCCGGCTTGAAAGTTACCTCCAGCGGTTCCTGTGCCGAAGGTTGCCGGAGTTAGAAATACGAAGTCTGAGGCATTGCGGATCGCACTACCGTTGGTGGAAAGCGGTAGTTCTACTACCTGCATCGGAGTCACGACCGTTCCCACATCAGAGCTCTCTGTCTGCAGGCGTGGAGCGTCAGCGTTGACCTCGATAGACTCACTTGCCGAGCCGACTACCAAGGAAATGTCAAGTGCGGCTGTCGTTTCCAATTGAATCTGCACCCCAACACGGTCTGTTTTTTTGAAGCCCGGGGCGGAAGCAGACACCGTGTACGTTCCCACCTGCATGTCGGCAAAGTGATAGGCGCCGGTGGATGAGCTGGTTGTCTTTAGTGTTTGCGCCGTGCCCATGTTCATTGCTGTGACCGTGGCATTGGCAATAGCGCTGCCGCTTGGATCTGTTATGGTCCCAGCAAGACTTCCGGCGTTCGACTGTGCAACGCCTGTCAGGGCAAGCGATCCACAGAGAGCCAGAACCGCGAGTATAAACCGTATGCTGCTTTTCATCACTGCCTCCATAGAAGACTTCATCGTTGCTTCACCGTTACTTGCATCCCAAGGGGGGTGGTACCTACCGCTTGCTGAAAACTGACACCACGTAAGCGTAAGTCATCAAGGGGCCTTCTGATAGGGTTCCAAGATGGCGTTATACTTGCGAATAGCTGTCTGCAGAGCAGGAATGTCTGGCTTTCCCGCACGCAGGAGATCCACGGTTCGTGTTGGAGGCTCGCGCATTGCAATCAGTTGAGCGGCTTCCAAGAGGTTGGCTTCCGTCTCTGCAATATCTAGTCCCTTGCTCCAATCCGGCGCTGGATCATCCAGCCATTTCCTGCATTCGGCCACAGATCGGGTGACCCACCCTTCGCGATCAGGGTTCTCCAGAACGATATCCGGCCCGCGGTTTCGAAATAAACCGAGAACCGCGGCAGCGATCGAGGGATCGCGCACCGTTCCATTGTTGTAGAGCACACCATGAACGTCACCCCAGTAATGAGCGATCATCAACTCCCACACATACCAACCCATGCCCGCTTCCATGTGCTCCTGTAGTGCGACGTCATATGGATTTGCTCGCGCTATGCATGCCATTTCAGTTGTAAAGACGGGCTTCCCAACCTTTTCTGCAAAACTTCTTGCGGCTTGCATATTCGCGCGTATCTCATGTCTTGTCTGCGAGTAGTCGTGGAATGACAAGACGTCAACCGCATCAGCCAGTTCTTCCATACAGGGGACATAGGCACATCCGATTGTCACGGGAGTGAGTGAATCTAGCTCACGGAGGACACCGGCCATATATCGAGCAATCTCCATGCGATGCTGCATGAAGTCTTTGGGCTCGGGAACAACATCAGGTTCATTCGCAACGTCCCAAAATGCCAGTCCGGGTTCGCGTCCGATTGCTGCCACCAAGTCTTGGGCCCACTCCCGCAACAATGGCCTGGCCGATGGCTCAAATAGGTTTGCCATCATATGGTCTGGGTCGTCGACAAGTACCGGCATAACACCTATGCCACGCGCGTGTGCGGCGCGCACAAAATGAACTAAATGTTCTCGATATGCAACCCTGTTTGCGAGCCAAGCGTGGTAGGACATAAACACTCGAACTTCGTTCAACTTCAGTCGAACGGCATAGTCCAAATCTTGTTCAACCTCCGCAGGATGGTAGTTCGTCCATTGGTCCGTATAGTCGATGCTGCTGGCGGTGTTGAAATTGGATCCGCGGACATTTGACAGGTCCTTGCGGATACCGCTCGGCCATGAGGTCTTTGTTTCATTGTTGCCACTGGATTGCGAATAGGCAGGCATACCGCCGATTAGCAACACAAAGAACAGACCAAGAACGAGAATGACGCGCCGAAGGGGGCGTTCAAGAGCGCTTTCACCGATCTCCGGCCCGGGCGCAGACAGCGCGAATACAAGCCGCAGGAACTCGGAGAGCTGCTCAGGATATGGCACCACGACCTTACCATCGTTCATCGCCACTTGCCCCCTATGAGATTATCTCTTTTGAGATCAGCGAATTCTGTCTGCGGAATGGGCTCATCAGAATACGTTTGCCAGCTCCGCCTCCGACCACCCTCCTTGACATCGCCCAACTTCAATCTGGAAGTCCGTAGAAATCTGGAACTCAGGAGAGGGGTCACCTCAGAGCATAAACACGGTAGTCACGGCAATACATGATGCGCAATGGGACAAATGTACTATTGCCCCGAGGTTGTTCCTTGTAGAGAAGCAGAGTCAGGTGTCCTGACTGTTCGCTGCTTCGAGATTCGCAATAACGAGGATACGGGTGAAAACGCATACCAAGCGCAAAACGATTGTTATCTCTCTCACGAAACCGCGAGATGATCAATATGATAAATTGAACTCCATAAATTGAACTCCGCGGAACGCAGGGATGCTGCAGATCCTTCGGGCTGAGATCGGGTGCCCGGGCTAGGCGTTGACGCATGCGCCGTCCACCCCATCGAGTCCGGATTGCGTAGGCAGGAGAACACGAAAGTGCTTGCGTTAGCGGAGCGGAAATGGATGCAGGCGATTTTGCAAAGCCGGAAGACCAATGCCGTCTGGTCCTTGATCAGAACCCGCTCTGACGAAAATGCTGTTTATTACTTGATCCAGGCGTTCGAATAGGCTGGCAGAGACCCGCACAATGAGATTCCGGGGCCGGCGAAGCGTAGCGCGACGTTACGGACGGATACCAGCAAGACAGCGAGCGCCGAGAATCAGTGCCCGCTCTATGAATCGCGGCTGAGTGGAGCCACCGGAGCAGCGGAGTCGAAATAGGGTCAACTTGCAGTGTCGATGATGCCCTGCTGCAGCGCCACTGTTGCTGCCTCAGTCCTGTCGGATACATCGAGCTTGGCGCAGATGTGTTCGATGTGGTTTCGGACGGTGTACTGGCTGATTTGCAGCACTCGCGCAATTTCCTTGTTGGTGAGTCCTCGGGCGACCATCGTTAGAACCTCCACCTCGCGCGGACTCAGGCTGGAGCGCGATTCGTGTTCGTTGATGTACGCGGCAATGTCTGCGGGGAAGTATTTGCTCCCGGCGCTCACAGCGCAGATAGCTGCAACAATCTCGGCGCGGGACGCGTCCTTGGAGAGGTAGCCGCCAGCTCCTGCCTTCACCGCACGATAGATCTCCTCCTCATACTTGTAGCTGGAGAGGATGACGACGGCGGGCGGATGGGTGAGCCTCTTGAGCATGTACAGCAGATCGATGCCGCTGGTCTTTGGCATGCGCAGGTCCATAAGCATGACATCGACGGCGAAGTGATCATTTAGAGCGAGCGCCTCCTCCGCGTTATGGGCCGAGCCCACGACCTTAAGTGAGGTCTCTTTGCGCAGTAGGCTGGTAAGACCGGCCCGGACAACCGGATGATCATCCACGATGAGTACCCGGATCGGCGCCTTAGGAATCTGTACGTTCACGAAGTTGCTTCCTCCAGAAGAACGGCCATGCTATGCGCTCCCAGAATGCCCGGAAATAGGACGGCAGCGGAACCACGACATGTATCGCCGTACCCTCCCCTGGAATGCTGCGTATAGTGAATCGTGCTGAGATGCTTGCGGCCCGTTTGCTCATTCCGCGAATGCCGAATCCAGCGGATTCGCTGGAAACCAGGAAGCCGGATCCATCATCCGCGACAATAAGTTCGAGCGTGGACTTATGGTACACGAGCGAGAGCGTAAGGGTGGCAGCATGCGCGTGGCGGACCGCATTGGCAATGGCCTCATAGCCGATGCGGAACAATGTGTCAGCGATACGCAAGGGGAGGGAACGCTCGCTGCCGGAACTGATGGTCTTGATCGCAATGAAAGAACTGCCGTAGGTCATGCGGCGGGCGCAGGCTTCAAGAGCCAGCAGAAGCCCCATCGATTCCAAGTGCTCCGGACGCATCGCAGCGATGCTGCGCCGGGCTTCGTCATGGCTGTTTCGCACCATATCGCGAGCAACATTAAGTTGGGGCAGAATGCTCGATCCTTCACGGACCTCATCGTATATTGCCTCGAGTTGAAAGCCAAGCCCGGCGAAACTCTGCGCGAGTGTGTCATGGATCTCATGAGCGAGACGTTCCCGTTCCTCGAGCACGGCCTGCAGGCGCCAGCGCTCGATGTGAATGAAGACGGCCAGCCCAGCCAGGAAAAGGATCGAAGAGCCGATGATGAGCGCGATTATGTGGCCAACGGTCCACCAAGGTGGTCCTTCAATGACTTCGACATCGTGGAAGGAAGGCAAGAGGAGGGCAAAAGGGGTCAGGTTGTTGGTATAGACCGGATCGACCGTGCAGATGCCGCGCAGGCGAAGGCGGCTCTTGTCTTTCAGGCGACGGAAACTGGTGGCGCTACCTGTCTGAGTGGCGATGGCCAGGAATGACTGGCTGCCATCGTCGAGAGACAGAATCAGTGTGCCGCCAGAGTCGGCATGCTCTGCTACCAGACGGCCCTGGATCTCGACAAATTCGGCGTCGAAGGCCCCGGTGGCAGCCTGGGATGCGGTAACGGAGACCGGCGGAACGGGAGTACGTGACCAAAGCATACGTACATTGGCGTTACGCAGCACGGAGCTGAAGTCATGCAGCTCAGCATCACCTTTGGCCTCAATCTCATCGCCGATCTCGAGGGGAGCCTGCGCGTGGCCGCCGGGGATAGCTAGGCCGCCAGTAGAGTCTTGTACAAACAGAACCGGAGAGGTAAGTGTAACAACTCCGTGAACGGTGACGGGCTTAGGCGTATTTGGCGAGAACAGGCGAAGGCTGCTAATGGGTTGCACGTTGAGATCCGAGCGATTCTGAAGAAGATCACGATGAATCGGCTCAAAAAACCGATCATTCGTAGCGGCATCTGCACCTGCGGGAGACTGCCCGGGGACAGCAAGAGGCGGGTGCGTGTCGCCAATCATGGCAATCAAGTCCTGGTGAGTGGCTGAGCGAACCTTGACGTTACGCCATTCTGCGCCTGTGTTGTAAGACCTGAGACCAAATCGTCCAGAAGGGATACAGCCGGGATCCTCTACCGCTGCGGCGGCTGCTTGGCCGGAGGGTCCAGTTACGCTGACTGCGATAATACATTCATAGGCCAGGAGTTTGAGGTGATACCACTGCTGATCGTACACTCGCGGAGATATGGTCTTGGCCACATACCCTCGCCAGCCATAATCGGCGCGGCCAAGGAACAGAACGTTATCAAGGTCGGCCAATCCGGCCATATAGCCGTGATAGGCGTCCACACCTTCTTCCTCGTCGCTTGAGCGGATAATCAAGCCTGCAAAGCCATACGCGCCAAGCAACAGAACATCCGCCTCAACCATATAGTCCTTCAAGGAAGCGGAGCCAGTCATGAGCTTGGCTCCACGGTCATCGGAGTTGTTGCGCATCGCACCGTTGACAAATTGCCAGGTACCGCCGAAGGCCTGCCAGTCATCTTGCCGTTCAAGTCCGATGAGGTTTTCTCGAAAAAGGTCGCGGCGCGAAGTGTAACGGAAAGCAAGCACGCCCGCAACCCCAAGCAGAAGAGCGGTCATTGCGGCCGCGCCGGCAATAATGAGCTTGCGCTTGCTGAAAAAGCGAATCATTGTGCGGACCACCACTTGAGATTGAGTATCCGGCGAATCTCAGGAGAATCGATGTTTTCACGAGTCATCAAGACCGGAGCTATATGAACCTCGGAGGCGTCAGCCGTGCCATGCAGTTCGCGATCCATGAGTCCCATGGCCACGCGGCCCATTTCATAGGTATTTTGGGCTACCACGGAGTCGATACCCCCTGTGCGAATGGGCGGAAGCAAATCCTGGTCAAACCCTACCAGTTTGATCACGTTATCCTTTCCGAACTCCACCAGAGCGTAGTAGGCACCACGGGTGGAGGCGAGAGAAAGCGCGACGATCGCGTTAATGTTCTCTCCGTTATGAAGCAATTCTTCCGCGGCCTGCTGCTCCTGAGGTACGTTGGAGAGTCCCAATCGGCGAACTGCCACCCGAATATGTGGAAACTCAAGCGCCAGCGTGGCCTCAAAGCCGCGCTCGCGTGTTGTGTTGCTCATAAGCTGGGGATCGATTCCTAAAATGGCAATAGCTCCTTCACCGTGGAGAATGCTACCTATGCGGCGTGCAGCCATTTGTCCCCCGAGCTGTTCATCGTTGAGAACGTAAGCGAGCTTGCCTCCCGGTGGAATCCCGAGTTCGGTTCCAATCACCACAACGGAGGCCCCATGCGCTAGTAACCGGCGTATCGGAGTGCGCATGGGAAGCGTCTTGATGGGGGAGACGATGATGCCAGCAAGGCCGCGCGCCTGCGCCTTCTCGACTAGCGATATCTGGGTCTGGATATCGTCGTCCCGCATAGGAGCGTTCCAATAAATATCCAGGCCGCTGGATCGAGCTACGTCCGCCACACCAACGTGTTCGGGCTCCCAGAGCGGTGTACCACAGGTGCGGGGAATGACAGCGATGACAGGGTGTGTGCGCCTGCACCCCGCAACCGCAAGCGTAGCAACTGAGAACACGGCGAGTACAAGCACGAACTGCGCGGTACGCGCACCCATTCTGGTGAAGAAAACAATCCGCATGCCGTATAGCCTCCGTCGCGTACCTGATGCCGTCAGTCGACTCTTCAAGCTCGATTCGAACAGCCAAACAGGTCAGCCGCTATAGTACATCTGCACCATTCGAAAGGGAAACCAGGTGCAGTATTGTCAACGTGGTCCGGCAGAGAGTCAAGATTTTCCGCGTGACCACGCCAGGCATGGCCGTGAATCTTGGCTTTACATCATTGTCACAAGTTCACGGAGATTCAATATGATACGCCACACACGCAGAACATTCCTCAAAGCCGGAGCCGCCACGGCGATAGCCTCCCTAACAAAGGTGCAAATGGCGCGTGCTTACAACGGATCTGGTACGAGCGTTGCGATCACGCCAGCGCTCAATCAATTCCGATATGGCGAGGTTGAGTTGTTGGAAGGGCCCATGCGCCAACAGTTCGACGCGAATCACGCCTTCTTTCTTGCCCTCGATGAAGACATGCTGCTCAAGCCGTTCCGGCAGAGGGCGGGACAGCCCGCTCCGGGCGACGATATGGGAGGATGGTACGATAACTCGGCGGAGTTCGAC
>Ga0181527_1000799_pt1 | contig 35073 bp, 22 predicted proteins | sample PEATcosm2014_Bin_30_FD_119762 | JGI IMG/M metagenome (GOLD analysis project Ga0181527, IMG submission 119762) | Peatland microbial communities from MTU Mesocosm Facility, Houghton, MI, USA - PEATcosm2014_Bin06_60_metaG | ecosystem: Environmental > Terrestrial > Soil > Wetlands > Peat | place...
AAGACAGGGCGCCGCTTCCGAAGTTCAGCCGAAGGATGACCGAGGAGGGGATTCAGAAATACGCGGACAACGACAAGCAGAGGCAGCGGATGGAAGAAATTTTCAGGCCGAATTGGGTTTTCCCGGAGTATGAAGAGGCGCCGATTGATGAGGGATTGTACAAGGTGATGCGGAAGGTGGAGTGATGTGAGGGACCCAATTGGAGTCACCTCAGCCACGCAACAGAACAACCTAGCATGTTCATACAACTTCTAATATGGAATTTCTGGACGCTATACTTTTTGTTGACATAAAGCTTCCGAAATGGTATTTACTATAATAGACGCCTTCGTAAGTCCCCAATCCTCTATGGAGAAATTGATGTGGATTCCGACAAGGATGTTACGTCACGTCTCTTAAGGTTCTACCCAGCAAAGCAACCTGCCCAAAATCATCTTCACGTTTTGAAAGGCCTACATTAATTGAAAGGACGCCCAATGGAGCTGGAGAACGCTATCGATATTGCCTTGCAGGGAAACGCAGTGATGTTTGCAGGCGCAGGCTACTCTGTTGGCGCAACGATTAAGAATGGTGACCCTGTGCTTACCGGGAATCAGTTGTCCTCACACTTCTGTCGAAAATGTGGGATTTCAGGGGATTATTCCCTGCCCGATTCTGCTGAAGTCTACCTGGACAAATTTGGAGAACTCGCCCTTGTAAATGAATTAAAGGCTCTATTCACAGCAACCAAGACAACTCGTTATCACCAAGATTTATGCAATATTCCCTGGCGACGAATATATACCACGAATTACGACAACGTGCTTGAGCTTTCCTTTTCGGCTGCTAAACGAACGGTTCAATCCCTCACGCTCAAAAGCCCCGTGGAAAGTGTTCAAGAAAGCAAACCTGTCTGCCTGCATATTAATGGTTCAATTGCTGCATTGAATGGTCCAACTATTCCTGATGAGTTTAAACTTACAGATTCCAGCTACGCAAATGCCAACACTTTTGGTGCCTCACCTTGGTCAGAAGTATTCAGAAATGATATTAGAGTTTCTGATAGCGTGTTCTTCCTAGGCTATTCTCTGTTTGATCTCGACATTAAGCGAATTTTATATGTTTCGTCCTTAATTAACGAAAAGGTCTTTTTTATCACATCAAAGCAACCAAGCGAGGTAGAAAGAGTAAAGATCAAGCAATATGGCACAATTGTCCCTGTAGGTGTCGAAATGTTTTCAAGCATGGTTAAAGCAAGAAAAGCCAGCTTTACCCCCGCCAGCGTAACGTGGAACCCTACTTGCTTCGAAAGATGCCAGAAGCCCGCAAAAGCTCTCCGAAAGCTCCGTGACGATGATCTTTTTAAGTTGCTAATATACGGCCAATCAGAGCCAGAATTCATTTATCAAGCATTGTCGAAAACATCTGATACAAAATATTACATCAAGCGGGCCTATCTTGAGAAGATAGCTAATAGGATAGCAAATTCAACACCGACTGATGTTATTATACACTCTGATCTTGGAAACGGTAAATCGCTACTGGTTGAGGGGCTACGGTATCTGATGGTCGATAAGGGAATCTCAGTATTTACTCTAATTGACAACAGCGACCTGTTCTGTCGCGATTTCGACAAGATCACGAATATGTCAGGACGGCGTGTTATAATAGTGGAAAACTACGTTCATTGGTTTTCTGCGATTGAACATATGACAAGACATCGCAGTGCAGATTTGTTCTTCATTTTTACTGCAAGAACAGCTGTACATGACGTCAATTTCAATCATCTCTCAAAGTATACCAATTTGGATGATTGTCTCGAAATTGACCTAAATATTATGGTTGATTCTGAGCTTGCTCAGGTTCGCGACTTGCTAAACCTGTACGGGCTTTGGGGCGACGATGCGGATTTGGGACCGGAAAGGAAGGCTGCGCTATTAGTTTCTGCACACCATTCACAAATGCAATCCATATTGCTTAACATTATTAAGTCTGAGGATGTAGCCCGCAGGTTGGCCGGAATTGTTACCATCATAAATGAAAATAGGGCGTACACAGAGGTTGTGTTGGCAGTTCTGATCCTTGATTCCTTGGGTATAAGAACCACAATTGACGTTGTGATGAATCTATTGGAAACTGATCTTCTTAATCGGTCGTCTTTCCGCAAGGACCCGCAAATCAGAGAGCTGATTGATATGGATACTTTTGAAATCCATGCCAAGTCATCTATTACTGCGAGATACTTGCTGAGCCGGGTTGAGGACCAAGCAGTACTTATTCAGACGCTTATTAAGTTGTCAAGAATGTCTTCTGAGCTATCATATAATCGTGAAATATATTATGCAATTCTTCGCGAACTTACGAATTTCTCCAACATTCAGGGAATCTTGCCCTCAACAGGCAAGCTAGACAACTGCATAAAGTTCTACGAATCCATCAAGGATCTTGCCCATTCACGTGGCAATCCGCATTTCTGGCTGCAATACGCAATTGCTCGAATGGCGATAAAGGACTATGCCAAAGCCGGAAGATACTTTGATACGTCTTATGCCCTTGCACGCAAGAAGGACAATTACGACACCTATCAAATTGATAACCATTTTGCCCGGTACCTGTTGGAAAAGCAAATGGAGGATGGAAAACCAGAAACGGCAATGGAGTCCTTTCGGAAAGCGCACAAAATTATACGGCAACAATCTTACGATGGCAAAGAGAATCGTTACTATCCGTATCGAGTTGCTTGTTTGTACTATGACTTCTATCATACTTACAAGTCGACGCTTTCTTCTCCAGAGCAGCAGGAATACTTCAGAGCATGCGTTGAATTGAAGAAGAATGTAAGGATTCTAACAGAGAAGGTTCAAGGGCACCACTTTGTTAAGGAATATCTGAAAAGGATTAATAGTGTTCTGCCAGCGGAGTTGAATGGGTAGTATAAGAGAATCCTAGATTTCAAGAAGGATTGCACGCTACCCCAGACTCCTATTTTTCCTAGTGTCTTGCAGGATTCTTCCCGGAGAACCGTTGCCACCAATTCCCCAAACCCCTGCCAACCTCTGGACCGGTTAAATGGCTACCCGTAAAACAATCCTCGAATGTCTAACGCGGTCCAGGCTCCTCGACATTGCGCAAACTTTCGGGATTGCCGGATTGACCGGCACCGCCAAAGGGGACGTTGCCGATGCGATTTCGTCGAAACGCTCTATTCCCATTGAAGAAATCCTTGGCCAGGTGAGCAGGGAAGAACTGAAGAATATCTGCGACAGCCTTGGCCTCGACAATTCTGGCAGAAGAAAAGACCTACTTGTAGCCCGTATCGTGGGAGAGGGGAAGACTTCGGAAAAGAACGGTTATTCAACGAGCGCGCCCGCTAAGGAGCAGAAAGTGACGAGACAATCAGACGGCAAAGAGAAAGAAGCAATCCCGTACAAACATGAAGAATCCAAGGTCAGCCTCCGGCCCGAAATAGGCACGCAGGCACAGTTCAAGAAGAAGAAGCCCCCGAAAACGTACAAATACGATTCTTCGCTTGCTCCAACACTTGAATGGGACGGGCAGAACCCGGCGCGCGAGCAAGGCGAGTTATTGATCGGAAAGATTCTTGAATCAGAGACAATTGAAGGCGCCAAGGAAGCGGCAAGCAGACTAAAAGCCCTGAGCGAACCCTTCCTGAATTGGGCAGGCAAGGCGGAACGTCTTTCTTTTGACGTACCCACGCTGCCGCTTTTTGTCCATGAACGCCTGAGCACTGCCGCGATTATTGAAACCCTCAAGAGCCACAAGAAGAAGGGCGAGAAACTCGACTCGGAAACGGTCTCCTTTCTGAGTGACCTTTTCGGCGACCCGCAACACTCGATTGCAGACCAAGTGCTCAAAGCCTACGAATACCAGGACAAATGGGTGAACCGTATGGTCCTGGGCGATTCGCTTGTGGTGATGAATTCGTTGTTGCATTATGAGAATTTGGGCGGACAAGTACAGATGATTTACTTTGACCCGCCTTACGGGGTGAAGTTTGGGAGCAATTTTCAGCCGTTTGTAAGGAAACGGGACGTAAAGCACAGTGAAGACGAAAGTATGACTAGGGAACCGGAAATGGTGAAGGCCTACCGTGATACGTGGGAATTGGGATTACACAGTTACTTAACATACATGAGAGATAGATTGCTTGTCGCGAGGGAACTTCTTAAAGATACTGGAAGCGTTTTCGTCCAGATTAGTGATGAAAATGTTCACCATGTTCGGGAAGTCATGGATGAAGTGTTTGGAAGAGAGAATTTTCTTGCCAATATCACATTTTCAAAAACAAGTGGCCTTTCCAGCAAATTTCTTGCAAGCAGATGCGACTACCTTCTTTGGTATGGAAAAAACAAGGAGAACACTAAATATAATAAGGTTTATCTTACAAAATCCTTTGAAGAAGGCACGGCGGAGAACTACAGTTGGCTAGAACTAAAAGACGGCACCAGGCGGGGAATGACAAAAGAGGAAAGGACTGACAGAGGGCAGATTCCGAGGGACGCAAAAGTTTACAAGCCTGACAATATAACTTCCCAAGGGAATCCGGTAGTTGAATTTAAATACCGTGGTAAACTGTATAGACAGGCATGGAAAACAACCACAAAAGGACTTGAAAAACTCGGGTTAGCAAATAGATTACATGTTGCAGAGAATTCCTTACAATATGTCCGCTATCTGACCGATTTTCCGTGCGTACCAATAACACAACTATGGGAGGATACTGCGACCGGAAGCTTCACTGATGACAAGATATATGTCGTGCAAACCGGCACTAAGAGTATCTCCCGTTGCCTTCTCATGACCACAGACCCTGGCGATCTTGTCCTCGACCCGACGTGCGGCTCGGGTACAACCGCTTACGTCGCGGAGCAATGGGGGCGCCGCTGGATCACCTGCGATGTTTCGCGCGTGCCTCTTGCTCTTGCGCGCCAAAGACTTCTTACCGCAACCTTCAACTACTACGACCTGAAGGAAGAAAATCGTGGACCTGGAGGCGGTTTCATTTACAAGCGCAAACAAAACAAGAAGGGCGAGGAAGTGGGCGGTATTGTGCCACACATCACGCTTGAGAGCATAGCGAATAACGAACCGCCGATAGAGGAAGTTCTGGTTGACCGGCCTGAACCTAACAACGGCATCGTCCGCATCACCGGCCCTTTTGTGCTCGAAGCAACCATTCCCACGCCCGTTGACGGCGATTCGGACGGCAAGGAAAGTTCAGCAGAGGACATTCAAGAGCGCTCTTCTTTTCTTGACCGCATGATCGAAGTCCTTCGCCAAAGCCCCGTGATTCAGCTTCCGGGAAACAGGTCTCTTTCGCTCAAGAATATTCGTCTTCCTGCCAAGACTCTTTCCCTTTCTGCGGAAGCCCTGGTCCCTGCCGCCGAAATTGGAAAGTCCGAAAGCCTTACGGAACTTGCGGATTGGGTGGAAGAGAAGGGCGGGAAGCGGCTTCCCCTTTCTGACAAGCCACTGGCGATTGTTTTTGGGCCGGAATCCGGCGCCGTGAGCGAAAAACTCGTGTGGGACGCGGCACGGGAGGCGAGCGCCAAGAATTATGCGCATTTGTTGGTTGTGGGTTTTGCAATTCAACCGAACGCGCGAGAGCTTATTGACAATGCCGAAAACGCAATTGGGATACCGGCGACCTATGTGCAAATGACGCCGGACTTGATGATGGGAGATTTGCTCAAGAACATGCGGTCGAGCCAGATTTTCAGCGTGTGTGGCTTGCCGGATGTGAAGGTAAAGAAAGCAAAAGAGGGAAAGTATCAAGCCGAACTTCTTGGCCTTGATGTTTTCGACCCCTCCACGCTTGAACACCACCCTCTAGACGGTAACGACGTTCCCGCATGGTTCTTGGACACCAATTACAATGGTCTCTGCTTTCACGTGTGCCAGGCCTTTTTCCCGCGCACAGGCGCCTGGGAGAGCCTTAAGAAAGCGCTCAAGGGAAGCTATGAAGAAACCGTATGGGACCACCTTGCAGGCACAATAAGCGAGCCGTTTGAACCTGGAGACCAAAAGAACATTGCAGTAAAGGTAATAGACGACCGTGGCAACGAGCTTATCGTTACGAAAGCATTATTGGAGGTTTCGAAATGAGGAATTTCGAGGTCTCCGACCCGATAATAAATACCCCTTTCGACAAGCCGAAGCATTTCTGGTTTATCCGCGAAGGCAGCGCGCCCGAGAAACGGGCAGACCGCAGGCCTTCAGTCGTTTATCCGCCAAGTGATACCAATGTGCAATGGGAGTTGGATGGAAATATCCTTTGCCCTTCAAAGGATTTCTCTCCCGGTTACGAAATGGTTCTTGTCAATACGATTCGTGAACGTCTGGACGCCTGGCGCCAGCAGAAATACCCAGGGATTTCAAGAACCACCCGCGAGCTGATAGAGTGGTGGCGGCGCGATGGAAGGAAATTCCGGCTCTTCTATGCTCAGTTGGAAGCAGCCGAGACAATCATTTTCCTGCGCGAAGCCCGTTCGGACCTGCTGCAAGGGATCAATGTGCCGCTCGATCAACCTAGCGAAAAGCAGGTGTCCGAAGGGGCAAAGGCCTTTCAACGGTATGCCTGCAAGATGGCCACGGGAACCGGAAAAACAACCGTGATGGGTATGATTGCGGCCTGGAGTATTCTCAATAAGGTAAGCGACCGAAGCAACAAATCGTTTTCCGATATTGTTCTCGTTATGTGTCCGACCGTGACGATACGGTATCGACTTGCGGAACTTGACCCGGAAAAGGGCGAGGCAAGCATATACAGGACCCGCGATCTTGTGCCGCCTCACCTTATTCCGACCTTGACACAAGGAAAGGTGCTCATAAAGAACTGGCACGATTTTGAGGTAAAGGAAACGCAATCGCTTTTCAACGGGGCAAAAGTCATAAAAGCCGGGGTGGAGGAGACCATAACCGAGACTATCCATATTGGCGACAAGACGACTACTGCGCGCCAAAGGCGATACCTTACGCTTGAGGATTACAAGAAACAGGTGGGAGCTGGGTTGCTGCGCGTGAGGAAGGAAGAATTGGACGAAACCGGCAATCTTGAAAAGGTGCTGGTTGAAATCACGCGCTATCTTGAAAGCGATGCATCATGGACACAAAGAGTTATTGGCCGGGAAATAGGCGGCAAAGAGAATATCCTAGTAATGAATGACGAGGCGCACCACGCATACCGGATCAGGCGGGACAAGGAAGAAGCCTCGGAAACGGACCTTTTCGGCGAAGACGAAGAAGCGGAAGAATTCTTCCAGGAAGCAACGGTATGGATCGAAGGACTCGACCGCATCCACAAAGTACGGGGAATCAATTTCTGCGTTGACCTGAGCGCCACGCCGTACTTTCTAGGCCGCGTAGGCCAGGATACCAACAAGCCGTTTCCCTGGGTGATATACGACTATCCATTGACGGACGCAATTGAGGCCGGGCTTGTAAAGATACCGCAATTTCCCCTTCGCGACGCTTCGGGCGAGGAACGAGCCAAATACTTCAACCTTTGGAAATGGATTTACGAGCAGCTTACCCCGGCAGAGCGCGGCGCCAAGAAAACAAGCCCTAAACCGGAAGCGATTCTCAAGTTCGCGCATACGCCTGTCGCCATGCTCGTGGCGGAATGGGAGAAAACGCGCAAGGAATGGAAAAAGAACGAGGACGACGACAGGCCGCCCGTGTTTATTCTTGTCTGCAAAAACACGAGAATCGCCAAGGTGATTTACGAATGGATTGCCGAGGACAAACGGCCAGCGGGAATATCTTCGCTAGACATCCAAAGCCTGAGAAACAAGCAGGAAGAAACGTATACGATCCGAGTTGACTCGAAAGTTGTCGGCGAATCGGAAACTGAGAATTCGCAGGACGACGAAATGCGATGGATGCGGTTCACTCTTGATACGGTGGGGAAGAAGAATTGGCCTGCGGACTCGCAGGGGAAGCCTTTGTATGCGGCAGGGTTTGAGGCGCTTGCAGAAAAGCTAGGACGGCCTCTCGCGCCGCCTGGCCGTGATGTTCGCTGCATTGTTAGCGTTGGAATGCTTACCGAAGGGTGGGACTGTACGACGGTTACCCATATCATCGGGATTCGGCCCTTCATGTCCCAACTGCTTTGTGAACAGGTCGTGGGGAGAGGCCTTCGCCGTTCAAGCTATGTGGATTTTGACGAAGAAGGAAGGCTGCATGAGGAGGTATCGAAAATCCTTGGGGTGCCGTTTGAGGTGGTGCCATACAAGGCCGATCCACAAGGCCCGCCGCCGCCTGCAAAGCCCAAGAATCACGTTCACGCCATTCCCGAGAGGGAGAGCCTTGCAATCACTTTTCCGCGTGTGGATGGCTATACACAGGTCATTCGGAGCGCAATAACGGTTGATTGGAAGGAAGTCCCTTCCCTGATCGTTGATCCGGTCAATATTCCGAATGAAGTACAGATGAAGGCAACTTTACCGAGCAACCAGGGACGGCCTTCGATGTTTGGGCCGGGGAGAACGGAATTGCTCACGCTCAACCCTTATCGGCAAGGCCGAAGAGTGCAGCAATTGATGTTCGCCATTGCAACTGACATTTCAAAGGATTTCCATAGCCGTGCTGCAAAGGGCCAGATGCCGGTCCATGTTCTGTTCCCTCAAATTTTGAATATCGTTGAAAGATACCTGAAGGAAAAGGTCAAGCCTCTTGGTTCGGCGGAAGTAGTGGATGTTTTCATGGCGCCGTATTACGGCTACGTGATCGAGACCCTTACCAATTCTATCAAGCCTGACGCGAGCAAGGGTGAGGCGCAAGAGGTCCCAAGGTATGAGCAACATCGAGGACCGGGTTCGACTGCGGACGTAGACATCTGGACGACAAAGGAAGTTGTGCCCATAGAAAGAAGCCACCTCAACTACGTGATTGCCGATACGCGGCAATGGGAACAGTCGGCTTCGTATTTCATCGACACCCATGAAGCCGTTGAATCCTTCGTGAAAAATGCCGGACTTGGCTTCTCAATACCATATTTTCACAACGGCCAGCCGCATGATTATGTGCCGGACTTCATCGTTCTTGTCAAGCCGAAGTCGAAGGGAGAGCGCGCCGTTCACTTGATTCTGGAAACAAAGGGCTTTGACATTCTCGAAGAAATCAAGGTTGCTGCCGCTCGAAGGTGGGTTTCTGCGGTCAATGCGGACGGGAAATACGGGCGGTGGAAATATGAGATTGCCAAAAAACCTACGGAGGTTCACCAAATTCTTTCGTCGTGCCATCGAGAACTTCGAATATAGGCCCGGGCCGGTTGCGATGCGCCCGCCCACTATCCGGCAATGGGAAAGATTGCCGGGAAGGATATTAATCATCAGGAACAATTACTTACAAGGATCAGATGGATGACCCTCAACAAGGGAGTATTGAGGAATGAAAAAGAGAATGCAGTTTAGGTATATGGGTAGGATCGTACTTTTTTTTATGTTAGCATACACAATTCTATTTCTTTGTTCTAGGAACGCCACCTCTTCCCATGAGGAAATGCCAATTGCTCTTTGCCTTTTGTTAGGGCCAGTCATAGGTATCTGTTTTGGTGTATTTATTGGTTCTGGCTTTAACTTGGTTACTCAAAGCAGTGCTGCGAGGTGGTCATTCCTTCTTATGACAGTGGTATTTTCATTTCAAGGCCTGCTATTACCTCTGCATGAACAAGCAGCAATAGTAAAAGGAAATTTCTTTTTGTTGGCAGCCGCCAAAATGTCTCTTATAGGGTTTAGTTTGTCATTAATAATTATCTGCATCGTAGGTACAATTTGGTATGGGATTAGATACCGTAATAGCCGCGTTCTTCGCGACAACGAGGACTGAGCCTAGAATATATATGTCAATTTTCTAATACTCTTTCTATCTTGTCGAAAAAAACAAGTAATCACCCACGGGGGTTTCCGAAATTCTCTCGTCGTGTTCCTGAAACTTCCGCAAAAAAGCCTTGAAAAACATGTGCATTCTATCGATAATTATTGTGAATTGGAATAATCTGGCGCAATTACTATATTATTGACCCGTAATTATCATGGAATGGAATAACCTGTGTGGATCATTCAAAAATCAGAGTTCTTTGATTCAAGGTTCAAAAGGTTCCAAAAGAAGCATCTTGAAGAAGCAAAAGCCGTTTCAAACAACCTTGACACATATTTCAACACGCTTTGCTTGGGCGTAAACCCGGTAAATATCCAAGATGGATTTGTTCACCACGAATCGGACGGAATAAAGGCACTAGACCAGAAAGGCGGAAAGGGGAAAATGATGCAGTCCCGGCTGTATGTTTTCCCTGAAGAGGAGGCAAAGGTATTGCATGTGATTTCAATAGGCACAAAGTCGGACCAAAGCGGTGACATCTCGGAATGCAGGGACTACATCAAGCCGCTTAAGAAAAAAAAGGAGGGGTGAACATGGACAAACAATACAAAAGCGTTTCCGAATTGCTGACCGACGTTTCGGATGATAAGGAGTTCAATAGGTCGGTCGAAAAGGAAATCGAAACCAGGCAGATTGCAAAAACGCTTTTTGCCATGCGTTGCAAGGCCGGAAAGAATCAGGCGCAGGTGGCGGCGGCGATGGGCTGCACCCAGGGGAAAGTGTCGAAGATGGAAAATTCCCTCGATACCGATATTTCCGTCGGCGATCTTGTCAAGTACTGTATGGCCGTCAATATGCGGCTGGAAGTGGGGTTCTTCGATCACCGGCTAAGAATGGTGGATATGGTGAAATATCATTACTTTCGCCTTAAGAAATTGCTTGACAAAATGATTGGCATGGCGAAGGGCGACGAGGCAATGGAGCGGGGCATCGAGAAGTTCACGCGGGAGGCGTTTGTAAATATTAGTTTCGGCCTGATTGATTGCCTGGAAAAGGCGAAAGTCAGGAAAGAAATAGTGGCGCCGCTGCATGTATCCACGCCGGTGAACTTTGGAGAAGTGGGCGAGGGAGCGCAGGACCCATGCGGCCCGCCCGCGCAATTACCTGAAATAAAAGCAGTGGTGTAGCAGTTCCTGCGGGGACCGGGAAGCAAGAAGGCGGGTGTTCCCCGCCTTTTTTATTATCAAGATATTGTGATTTGTGTGCTATTGGTAGAAAACGGAATGGCAGAGAGGAATCTGAAAATGGCACTTCTGAATCCAAGCGGGAAATTCTGTCCAATGGGTGGAGATTTCGACATCTTTGGCGATAATGTTCTCTATCAGTCATCCACGGGCATTGGAGAAGAAGGTGTGTTGCCTCAATCGCTCGCGGGGGATGGAGTCATTTGTAGTGAAAGTAAGGGTGGCCTGTCAATAGGGGATTTTGTGAAAGAACGAGGTCGCCCTCCGATATCCTTGATTGTGAGGGACGACATCAAAACGGGCATGGAGCAGGCACTAACAGTTATCATAAAATGGAAAAATGGTGGAAATGGTCTTAGGCCCGGAATGGTTGATTTCCTAAAATGCTACTGTGATTCCTTTTCAAGCGGGAAACTCTGGCAGGAGGCAAAGGATTTATTGGGCCTAGACCACGCGTCGAGTAATCCAAAAAAAGAATCCAGGACCCGGATTCCGAGCTTATCATCTCCTGCAACCAACCTACTCTTGTGGGCAGCAACGGGCAACAGGAACCTAGTCAATTGGTATACGTTCATATGGTATTCATGGGACGAACTGCCGATAATAAATGACCTATATGGTGGAGGCTTCCTAAAATGGCGTTTGGGAAATAACTTGATTATCCTAACTGCTTCAAACGACGGTTCTTTGTATGGCCAAAAATTGACTGGCTATCAGACAACATTTGAAAATGGAATCCCTATTGAAAAGAAAACGGAAGAGGAATACCGGCTGTACGAATTCTGGAATGGTGCAAGAAGTTTGTTGCAATGCTTCTTTATGGTCTTTCCTGAAATCGACAGGGTTGATACCGAAAAAATCTCCGGGCTTGGATTCAAGAACCCCTTTCTGTTTTTACATGAACCCGAAGAAAACCCGAGCAGCAATATTGGCAACATCAAAAGAGGCACCTTCTTTCAACAGGCAATCGCATGCCATGGCTCGTCAGAATTCACCACGGAATGGGAGAGGTTGAAAGCAGCAAGAATTGATAACCTGCCCAACCGAATAGACCAGCTATGGAACGAGCTTTCTACCGTCGATTTGGTAGGAAGCCATAATGAAACGCATGGGTATCTGGTTGATGCCAAAGCGAAAGTAGATACCTTTGTTGAACTAGTCCTTGCCGTCAGGAATTTGCAAAAAAGTAAGATCGATGTTCAAAATAATAATCTCAAAGAAGTGAAGGTAACAAGCGAGAATGTGTTAAACTGGATTGTCTGGCATGTTGAGGACGATTGGGAACTGAAGAAGCTACTCGATGATTTCATTCAGGAATACAAACGACCGCCACGGGCTGAATTTACTCTTGCTGGTGCGATAGAAGCATTTCTGAATAGGCCCCGAAATGGGAAAGGATTCACCGGAAATGAACCGTCAATAGAGACTTTGCCAGAGCTATATCAATATCTCTACTTGACGTTTAAGGGTCTGTATGAGAGCGGAACTTCGAAGAATCGGTTTCTGGAGTTTGCTACGGAAAGAATGCGGGGTAAGACCCAAATGAAAGCTGAGCGAGAAAACAGTACGGGGGAGCACTCAAAAGATGCGGGATTACCGAGCGCTCCAAAGAAGAAGAATATGGGACTGCCCGGAATTGATGAAATCAACGCTGTACAAGGTAAAGGCAAACCGAAGCCCAAGAAGAAGATCAAATTCTCAGATGATACGCACACTCCACCTATTTCGGCAGCAGAACTAGCTTCAAAACTTTGTGTTCTGCCATCGTTAATTTCGAATCAGCAGCGACCTCTCGGAAAATTGTTCAATAAATGTCGAGAAGATCAAGGGGTAAACAATCCACGCTTAGAATATGATGCCCTCTGGACGGTGGCAAGGGAAAGTGTCAGAAGGTCACACCAACCCGGCGCGGAAGACTTGGTATTGAACGACCGTGATGATTTGGTTAGATTATTCATGTAGCATGTGAACTTATGTGAAGTTATGTAAAATTTTGTAAATAGCCAAAAGATTATTATTAAGACAGGCGGGTAAGAATATCCACCTGTCTTTTCTTGTTTTGATAGAAAAGGAAATGGGGAAAGAGATGATATTCGAACGGCAAGTTGATCTACTTGAACGCAAACGGCGGCTGGGCTGGACCAACCGGGAAGTTGGAAATGTTCTGGGGACGGCTCCGGGTGTAGCCTCTTCGAAGTTGAACGGTTTCATTGTGCTCACAAGCGAAGAACGAAGGGTGCTTGAAAAGGCAATGAAAGAAGCGGAATCTTTGCAAAAGGCTACAAGGGTGGAGGGCAAGGACTGAATATGGACAGATTACAGCTTGCCGACAAAATCCTTCCATGGTCAGAAGATGATAGAGTCTGCTTATTGAACGGGTCTTCGGTATACTTTGGCTGGCTCTACGAAAAAGAGAAATGCCGACAGGCGATTGAGTGCTGGAAATCCGGCGCGCTACCAAACATTCCCTTTGAAACTGTTAATAAAAACGGCAAAACATTCAAAATTGAACATCCGACGCGTCTAGGCATTGTGCCGCATCGAGGCAATAACGTCTTCTACTTTGCATTGGATTTTGACGCCCATGAAGGACAAAAACCCAACGTTCATTTGCATCCGAAAATGGCGCGTTTTTTACAGGCAGAACCGGTTTTGTTCAAGAGCAAAAGCGGTCAAGGAATTCGAGCAATCTATCTGCTAAACAAACCGATGGCCATTCTAGATTTCTTGAATTCAATCCGATCATGGGGTTTCAACAGAAAAGACCGAATCGAGCTTTTTCCAAAGACCGAAAAACTTACACAGTTTTGGCTTCCTAACGATCCTAACCACGAGACGAAAGGGGACACGTTTATAAGCGGGGAGTGGGAAAAGTCGGTTGCAAGTCTTCCTCAGAAGATACCCACCAATTTAACAAATGCAACGCTAGATTTCCTCCTGGGATTCGTTGAGCCGGGCAGCAGGCATAACGCCTTGTATGCGGCGGGGCGGGAAATGGGGGAAAAAAGAATTCAGGAGAACGTTTCCCGAAATCTGCTTGAACGTGGCGCCCAGCTATGCGGACTTGATGCACGAGAGGCTAGTGAAGCAGCAAGAGACGGTTTCTCAAGAGGCTCTATGGACATTCAAAGACCTGCTGCTGTTGAAGAACCAAACGAAGTTTCCTTTCATTTTTCAGATTCAGGCAATGCAGAGCGGTTCTCAAGTGGTTTAGGCAATGAATTCCGCTTCGATCATACCTCCGGAAAGTGGCATCGATGGGACGGCAAGAGGTGGGCTATCGACGAAAAGGCCGAGATATACGAAGTGATGAAATCCTCAAACAGGGAGCTTTACAAACTTGCGGATCAATATGAACCTGGCGATCCCAATAAAGAACGGGTTCTAAAATATGCTTTGACCTCAGAGAAGAGGCGCGGGCTTGAAGATGCCGTAGTACTTGCCGCAAAGATACCGCAATTATCCGTCATTCATTCTGACCTTGACAAGAACCTTGACCTGTTCAACGTCAACAACGGTACTCTTGATTTGTCAAATTGCCCGGTCGTATTCCGCCCACACAATAAACATGACCTCTTGACTAAGCTTGCTCCTGTCAATTATGAACCTGATGCAAGCGCGCCATTCTTTGATGAATTCCTTGACACGATATTTATGTGCAAACAACCACTGATTGAGTTCGTGCAGCGACTTTTGGGGCTTTGTCTTACCGGTCAAGTTTTGGAACAAGTTCTGATTTTTTGGTATGGTTTGGGGTGTAACGGGAAGTCCACGTTTGAGAATATTCTGGAAGTATTATTCGGAGATTACTTTCTTAGAGCACCTGCAAACATGCTCATGGTTGAGAAAGGCGACAAGATTCCCAACGATTTGGCGCGTCTACCGGGAGCGCGAATTGTTGTGTGTTCGGAGCTACAGGACGGCATGAGATTAAACGAATCAAGGGTAAAGGACCTCACCGGAAACGATTTGATTACCGCACGTTTTCTTCACCGCGAGTTTTTTGATTTCCGGCCAACGCACAAGCTTTTCATAGTAGGGAACCATAAACCGGATGTTCGGGATAGCACATTTTCATTTTGGAGACGAATGGTGTTAGTTCCCTTTGAAGCTACAATCCCAGAAAGTCAACGGAAAACTTCTTCGGAGCTTATGGCGCTCTTTAGGGAAGAAAACAGCGGAATACTGAATTGGTTGATTAATGGATATGCTCAATACCGGGAAATAGGCCTGAAGATTCCTCCTGAAATCCAGGCAGCCATTGGCGAATACCGCAAGGCTACTGATATTATCGGAGAATTTCTTGATGAATGCTGCATTTTCGGACCCCAATTTTCAGAAGATTGCAAGCCCTTATTCGAAGCATACACAAAATGGGCAGAGGAAAACAACGAGCGCGCCTTTTCACAAAAGAGGCTGGGAAGGTGTTTGTCGGAACGCGGTTTTATGCGTTCGCGTAACCGACAGGGCGGGAAAGCCTGGGACGGATTAAAATTGAAAGAGAGTTCATTTTGATTGATTTGACCGATAAATCCATTCTTTCCCTTTTTTACCATAGAGACGAATATAGGAGAAAAAGGTTAAAATGCTAACAATCGGTCAAATGCGTCGAACAGAACGGAGAATCTCAGACGGCAAACTGTGAAGCTGGTTGAAAATGAACGCTTCTTGCTACAAAAATGCTATCGTACAGTGGCACCATTAAAGGAGCACTGAAAATGAAAATCGGCGTTGTCGGAAGTCGTGAATTTCCTCAATTGAAACTTGTCCAGTGGTTCATCAACGACCTTCCCCACGGCGTAACTGTTATTTCAGGCGGCGCGCGAGGCGTTGACGGGGCGGCGGCGGAACAAGCCCGTAAGAAGGGTTTAGAGGTACAGGAATGCCTTCCAAACCTTGAAGGATGCAACGAGCGGCACGAATACACCCAACGGTATTTTGAGCGAAACCAGAAAATCGTAGACGGCTGTGACATGGTTGTGGCGTTCACGGAAAAGGACCATGGCGGCACTTGGGACACGATTAAGCGCGCCATAAGAGCAAACAAGCCCGTGAAAATCATTCGTCCAAGCGTGTTCTTCCCAGGTGAGAACGAACAAGCAGAAAACAAGGAGGAAGAACCCGAGGAGCCGGAAGGCCGACAGATCGGGAAAGGTCCGTTTCACCTCAAGCGTGTTTCTCTTGGCTCGTTTGCATTGCGCTTGAAACGCTACATGGAACCTACAGAATGGGGCGCGTTTATTGTCGATAAGGAAGCGAACCCCGAAGCACTGGCCGAACGCATAACTCCGAAATTCATAGAATTCTTCGAATCAAATCAACGCTTCGGCACGGTTCACGCCATCACAATGGCGCCGCGTTCCATCAGAAACCAAGACAAACCGCACGTAATGGATTTCGTATGTAAAAAGGTTGCTGCACACTTCGGCTTTGAATACGCGCCGCTGTTCGCGGCATGGGACAAGAAAAGCCGTGGACGTTTCGCCGCACACCCGGTCATTGAGGTATTGCCGGGCGTTGAAAAATGGATAGGGCGGGTTCTGTTTGTGCTTGACGACGTGACAACAACAAATGTGACATTGCAAGCATCCGTGCGGGCATTAACGGCGCTGGAAATACACGCGCACGGGGTTTGCTATTGCATGGCACATTGATAAAGGTGTTTAACGATGACGCATAATTTCGTATTATGTAAACTTAACAAAGAAAAAGGCCCAAATCACGGGGAAAAGAGGCTTCCTGCGTGTTGACAATTGCACTAAATAAACTGTACAACAAAATAACAACGCAATCTGAAAACCAGAATGAGGAGTGAATATCATGAGCGAAACAAAAGGTGTGGCCCAGCTCACGAGTGACCGTAGGGCGGACCCGGTAGGCCCGGACGCCGACGCGCGGGAAGCGGAGTATTTGACGGCCCGGCAGTTGGCTGGGAAGGTAAACGTTTCTTTGAAGGCCGTCACGAAATGGACGCAGGCCCGGCGCTTGCCCGCTTGCAAGATGGGCCGCGTGTGGCGCTATCCGGCGCGGGAAATCGAAAAAAGGTTGCTCTCAGGAAGCTTACTATATGACAAGAGGCAGTGATAGGAGTCAGGAATGATGTTAATATACTTGTGTGTAATTATTGCCAACATAGGTTGGGGCGAATCTACCAACTTTAGGGTTAAATTCAGCCATCTTCATATGCCGGTAACGATGGTCAAAAACATCATCATATTGGAAAACAATTTTAAAAACAAATACGCGTTTTCTGGAATAGATTTCCTTAAATCTGATAGAATCAATAAAGACACTTTGATAAAGAGTATCAACTTCTTTGGGAGCAACCGTTTCGTGGCTCGTTATTACGCTATTTTCTGGTATGGCAGTAGTATCATACATCTGAGTACTGCTACCGACAAATCCTGTGATAATCAAAACTCTGACATTAAGAGCTGGTGTTTTCCCCACATTTGTGTATGTCCTGGAAACCTTACAAGAATCGTTTGCGACAAGCTTGGTGGAATTGATTTTACCAAAAGAAAAATATGGGGCATTAGAAACGATCATGTTTTTTTCCGCAATTTTGGCTTGAAATGTACTATCACGAGCGAGATTCCAATTAAGATAAGCAAGTATAGCGGTAGCTACAAAAAGCAAAAAATTGAGACAGATCATTATTCTTTCGAAGACACTCAGGCCTTTCAATATTGGGGTGGACTTGCTTGCTTCGTTTTGGCAGGTGGAATCTTCTGTTGTCTCCCCATTCCCAATAGATGGTATGGTAGAGTTATTATCTTGATCTTTGTTTTGTTCCTTGTCATCTTTGGTATTCATATTGCCAAATTCTAAATTGGATTATGAAAATGTCAATCAATCAAGATACATTCGATTACGGCTATAAGCAAGCGCATCCTGGGCTTACAGGTGCGCCTATAAAATAGCTCTTTGGGGTATTTTATGGTATATTGTAGTTATCGCGTCCGGTATTCATTGCTTACAGGAGTATGACAATGACATACCGGAAGAGAGAGCCGGGAATCCGGCCAACGAAAAATGGGTGGTGCGTTGACGCGCGAATCCGTGTAAACGGAAAGATCGTGCATCGGCGCCGAACCCTTGAAGGCACCAAAGAACGGGCGCGGGAAGTTCTCGCAGAAATGAAGCGGGAAATCCGCGGCGCAAAAAGTGCCGAATGCTCTTTGACAGTTTTGGCAACATTTTCCGACGTACTTTCGATTTACCGGGAAAAGAAGAATAAACATCTTGCCCCGGATATTTCACGGATCGACAAGCTTTCGGCGGACCTTGGGAAAGTGCCCTTGGCCGCGTTCCCGGATCGTTTCGAGGCATACCTAAAGCTTTACAGGAGTTCTCCTCTGGCAAAGTACAACGATACCGTCAAAAAGGGGAAACTGCCAAGTAACGCCACGGTAAATCGCCTTATTGAAATGGTGCGGGCTTCTTTTACTCTTGCCGTAGAGCTTGAGTTGCTCAAGGTGAATCCCATCACCAAGGCGCGGTTTCCAAAGGCCAAAGAAAGCCCGCGAAATCGCTACCTGAACGAAGATGAGCGCCGACGCCTTCTTAATGTGATTGAGGCACGCGCGCCGTACCTGTTGCCCATTGTTAGATATTCCTTACTTGTGCCGTGCCGGAAAGGGGAGCTTGTCAAGCTTCCCCGTGAAGCGTACAATGCTTTCACAAATCAAATCTTCGTGCCGGACAGTAAGGCGGGAATATCCATAAACAAACCCGTGCCACCTGAAATGAAGGATTATTTCATCAAGGGAATTCCGGCAGGGTGCCCGTGGTTATTCTTTCGGCAAGAGAAAGATGGCTTTCACTCTCTGGGGGATTTCAAGAAGGCTTTTCGATCATGCGTGAAAGCGGCTGGTTTGCAAAACGTCCGTGTCCACGACCTACGGCATGTAGCGGCAAGCGACTTGTGCGCGCTTGGCAATTCGGAGCGCGAGATTATGGACATTGCCGGATGGAAGACGCCAATGCTTTCGACATACTGGCATAAAGACAGCATGCGAAGCGCGGCGAACATCAAATTTTCTTCAAAATGTGAACACGCTGTGAACAACGAAAGTGCGGCGGCGATATGAAAATGCCAAAATTTGCAGAAAAAAGCGGTTTTTCGGGGAAGACCTTTGCGCTCATAACCCAAAGGTCGTTGGTTCAAATCCAACCCCCGCTACCAATAAAACAAAAAGGCTGGTCATTCGACCGGCCTTTTTGTTTTATTGGTAGTGTGGTACGGTATGAGTCCTGCCAAAGTCGTCAAAGAGATTAAAGAAACCATATACTCCATACTCTCAAGAGGGACAGTTTGCCTGATAGGGCAGTGGGAGAGCGCTCGCTTTGGGATTCGCTTATGGTCTGTATCCGATGACGATCCCCTGCTGTTCCAACCCGTAAATCTCGCTTGCGGCCCCGATGGAATAGTCGCCTGCGCTCCTGTCTACAAACATCGGATCCCAAATCCAGTACGAAGGCGAAACCGCGGGCGACAGGGAAAAGGCGGCCCGGTTGGAATCAATGTCGAGTGAATCGAAGGAAAGCTGCGAAACGGCCGAGTCCCAGAGGCCGGAAATGCCGTCGCCTGCGTTAAAGGAAATGATTGATGTTGCCACCCTCACCGGGCCCGCGGGCGTGGTGAGGGTGATCCCATTCCCGCCGTTGTCGGAGATTGTCGAATGCGAAATAGCCGCTGGTGCTGCGATCACGTCCACGCCATCCTGAACATTATGGGCCATCAACGCGTTTTCCATGATTACCGTGTGCGAGCCTGACGCATCGCCGTTTATCACGATTCCGGCTTTCTCGTTCCGCACGAAGGTGCAGCGTGAAGCTTTTACGTCGCTATCCGTTATTTCCAATCCGTCAAACGCGTTATCTTGAAATGCGCAGTCCGAAAAGACGATGTCGGATGATCCATTTTCGATTTTGGCGCCGGAGGCATTGCTCGAGTCAAAGGTCATGTATTGGAACCTGAGGGAATGTTGCGCGCTTATGTAAAGAATGCCGAGCGTGGGTTGGGCCCGCAACACCGAGCCGGTGTCGCTGCCGAGTACCACAATCGGTTTATCCGCCGTGCCGCTGTTGCTGAATCTGAGGGAGACGTGGTAAATCCCGGGAGCAACAACGATTGTGTCGCCTGCCGATGCGGAGAAAATCTTTGCTGCGAGAGTGTCTGCGTTGGATACGAGGGTTTTTACGCCGGAGAGGAGCGCCGGGCTGTTGATGGGATCAAAGGGATTATTCCTGGTGATGCACGAAAGCGAAACAAATATGACAAGTGCACACACCGTAAAGCATTTTCTCAACATGGCATTGCCCGTGATGTTCCGAAGGTTCCTGACGGAATGTTTTGTTACAGGACAGCTGCGCCCGCCTCGATGCCGTTGCGCCGCAATGCTGCCGGTGGTTTTCCTCTCCGTACGGGTGCTATGCGAACCTGCGCCGGCAGTATCGCATGAATCAAAAAATACTATCATCGTCATGGCCGACACCACGCTTGATTCCATGATTTTTCCCGGGTTTTCCACCGCGCTCGTTTCGCAGCTGGAATACGACCTAGCCTCCTCAGAATGGACCGTGCTGTTGGATCGCCGTTCCATCAGTAAATTGCGGCCGGCCGATTCCGGGGCCTCGGTGCTTATGATAAAAGCAGTGCCGATGCAGTCCGGCCCATCGATTTATGCGCTGATCGAACCGTTTCCCTCATGGAAGGCCTCGTTGCCCGACACTCAGTATCAGCCGCTTGTCAATTTTGTGTATTCCGGGGCCGATACTGCGGCAGCCGCTCTGCTTGTGGCGAAAAAAATCGTGGAAAACCTGCGCGGCCGCTATGCATGCCGGCTCCTGATAACCAGCGCACCGCCGCAGGCGGCAGTGCGCAGCGCCACAGGCATGATCGGTACCTGTCCCGTTCAATGGGACGTGGCTTTCGGCATCATCGATATTGAAGCTCGCAAACCGGGATACCTGGCGAAAACCGTGCGCCTAAACCTTTCGGACTCCCGGAAGGCGGACACCGCGGTGATCGTGCTCACCAAACGGAGGCTCTATCACTCACCGGCATTCTATCCCGCAATCACGCTCGGGTTGGTTTCGGCCGTGCTGTATGGTTGTGAGTATTACTATTATCAGAAATACAGACGTCTTGACGGAAACGATCTTGCCAATAATCCGGGCGTCTTCGGGAAAACCTTCGACATTGCACGGAACTGCGAATACGGTGGCGATATATCGCTTGGACTTGCAAGCGCTTTGTTCTGTGTGACGTTCTTATGGTGAACCGCGGCTTGCGTTTTTCCCACTAAGTAAGCGGGAAGAAGGACTGAGATGAAAACGATCGTGGAACCCTCGCGGGAAACGATTGCCGCGTGCCGGGCCGGCGACCAGACCGCGTTCAAAACGGTCTTTGCCATGTATAAGACATATGCCTACAACCTTATTTACAAAATCACGGGCCCTCATTCGGACCATGAGGACCTTGTACAGGAAACGTTTTTCCAGATCTACCTGTCTCTTCGCTCGTTCGAGGGCGCCTCGTCATTCACCACGTGGTTCCACCGTGTGGTAGTGCAGGTGTGCAGCGGCAACCTCAGGTACAAATTGGCCGGGAAACGAAAACCTGACGGCGCCGTGATGAACTATGACGACATGCAAGATTCGGTTGCGGACAAAGGGCCCTCCCTGGAGCATGAGCTCGAAATGAAAAACCTTGTCGAAAAAGCGCTTGCCGGCCTTAGTGACACGCTCCGGATTCCGCTCGTGTTCAGCGTGTACGGCGAAATGGACATTGGCGAAATCGCCGCGGCCTTGGAAATCCCGGAAGGCACGGTGAAGTCGCGGCTGTTTACGGCCCGAAAGCAGATGAAAGAATTTATTCAGAACGCAGGGTAACCGGGAATTATCACTATGGACATGCCGCCTCATAACGACAATTCACGTAACGATCTTTCGAAAGAGGTTGTTCCGCCTAACGGTCTTCTCTCGCGTGCAGAGTCGAGGCTTTTTGAGCGGATCGGAAGATTCGAGCGGGAACACGGTTCCGATGCAGCCCTCACGGCATCAGACGCTTCCCTTCTTCTGGAGCGCTGCGCGCCGGCGGGGCTTCTGGAGCGGGTTGAAGAAAAGCTGTTTGACCGCATTTCGCAGACAAGCGGAATTGAGCCGTGGGAACTGTATCTCAAGAGAGACAAGGCAGCGGCCAACCTTGACAAAATGGATGATCACGTCTTTGCCGCCGTACAGCCGCGGAAAGCGACGGGTGTTTCATTCCCGTTTCTGTTCGCCTCAACCGCTCTAGCTCTTGCGAAGCACCGAACGGCCACCTTCACCGCCCTCGCAGCGCTTCTTCTTGCCGCCGGCACGGCAGGCTGGCACTACTGGAGCGGGCATTACGCCCCAGTCACGACCGTTGTTTATGTTTCGGAACGCGGGACCGCAGGCGGCACATCAACGGTGCGGGAAGCTCAAACGGTGAGTACGATTCCAGGCCAGCGAGCTCTTCTCAGCAATAGCCGGGGCGCGATCATGATGGAAAACGGCGCGTCGATAACGGTCACAAAAGCCAGGCAGAACCGCATGGAATACGTTGTTGATTTTACGGAACAACCGGCCCCTTTGGCACGGGCGGTTTTTTCTGTCACCAAGAAAAGAGACGGCCAGAAATTTGCCGTTGCCACAAAAGATTATGCGATCAACGTCGTGGGTACCGTGTTCTGGGTCGGCCCGGCAGCTTCGGGCCATATCACTACTGACGTTCTTGAAGGAACGGTTGCCATCGAGGGAAACGGTATTGCAGGGACCCGGGTGTCTGCGCCCGGCAGGTTCGCCTTTGTCCAGAAAGAGGCCGGGTATGCCTCAGCAGATTTGGATACGGCGCAAGAATCCGGGGAACATCCGCCTTCTTTGCCTGCGATGCAGGAGCCGCCTCAAGCGGCTCTCGCGCCGCGGCCCGCGGAAATAGCGGCTTCGCCACGGCAGGGTCCGCGTGATTCGCTTCTCCAAGCGGCGGTCCGTCTCGAAACATCAGATTGGAAAAGAGCGGTGGACTGCTATATCGCGGCACTTGCCCGCCCGGGCGCGTCCCGCTACGAGCGCGAGATTGCACTGTTTTCAATTGCAAGGCTCCGCGCGGACCACGTCGCCTCCCCAGAATTGGTACGTTCCTCGTTCGACACCTACCTCAAGGAATTCCCGCACGGCAGCTTTGCCGGCGAGTCGTATTTGCGGCTGGCTGATCTCGAATACGGGACCGATCCCAAGCGGGCACTTGTCTGGTACGAAACGTACCTTGACGAATTTCCATCCACGCAAAACACGGCAACCGCCGAGTATAAGGCCGGCCTCATTTACCTGCAGCAAAAGAACCGCGACAGGGCCGTTACCATGCTTTCCAGCGCGCTCAGGCATGCAAAGAATTACCCGCCCGATCAGGTGGCCGCGATACGGCGCGTGCTCGATAACGCAAAGAATCCTCGCGGCGACAGCGGCGGCAACCCATCCGGTAAATAGACAGCCGCACATTTGTCCCCACTCATTTTTTCCCTTCCCCCGGCACCGGGATGCGGACCGACAGAATTTCTTCGCCTTTGCTGAACCGCCGGTCCTGCGCTTGCCACTAATTCCGTATAACGAATCCGCTTTAACCATCATTTTCAGTCCGGAGGTTCTACATGCATCGTACACACAATCGGTGTATCTCATTCCTCTTAACCCTGTCATTGGCCGTCCTGGTGGCAGGCCGGTTTTTCCCCTCGTATTCGGCCAATCCCTACCTCCTGCGCTTCCTTGCGCAATACAACAAAATCCATGACCCTGCCAACGGATATTTCTCCCAGGAAGGCGTGCCGTATCATTCCGTTGAAACGATGATCGTCGAGGCGCCTGATTACGGCCACGAGGCCACAAGCGAGGCTTTTTCTTATTATGTATGGCTTGAGGCAATGTACGGAAAAATAAGCGGCAACTTCTCAACAGTGGCCAATGCATGGTCTGCCATGGAGCAATCCGCAATCCCCACCCACGCCATGCAGCCTACCAACAGTTTCTATAACCCGAGCTCGATCGCCACGTACGCGCCAGAATGGGGCGAACCTGATCTGTATCCGGCAGTGCTCAATTCGGGCGTGTCTACGGGCCAGGATCCGATTGAGGCCGATCTTAATTCGACATACGGAACATCAGACATCTATGCCCCACACTGGCTGCTCGATGTTGATAACTGGTACGGGTTTGGGAACATGGGTGACGGCACGAGCAGGTGCTCGTATATCAATACGTTCCAGCGCGGGCCGATGGAGGGTGTGTGGAATACCGTACCGCAACCGGAATGGGACGTGTTCAAATGGGGCGGACCAAACGGGTACCTTGATTTGTTCACCACTGGTTCCAACTATGCCCAGCAATGGAAGTATACCGACGCTCCGGATGCGGACTCGCGCGCAATTCAAGCAATGTACTGGGCATACACTTGGGCAAAAGCGCAAGGCTTGCAGGCCCAGGTGCCGGTTGCCAAAGCGGCAAAACTCGGCGACTATCTCCGCTATAGCTTTTTCGACAAGTATTTCAAGAAACTCGGGTGCCAGAATACGTCTGATGCGGGAGGGCAGGGATACCAGAGCGCCCATTTCCTCTTATCCTGGTATTATGCATGGGGCGGCTCGATTGCCACGTCAGGCGGATGGGCATGGAGGATAGGATGTAGTCATTGTCACTTCGGTTATCAGAACCCTATGGCGGCCTGGGCGCTTGCCAACGATTCTGCACTTGCACCCCTCAGTACGCACGGAAAAGCCGACTGGGCAATGTCTCTTGGCAGACAACTCCAGTTTTATCAGTGGCTGCAATCTGCGGAAGGCGCGATCGCGGGTGGTTGCACCAACTCATGGAACGGGCAGTATGACGTGCCGCCCACAGGTACGCCTACGTTTTACGGCATGTCGTATCAGCCGCACCCGGTTTTTCTAAACCCCGGCTCCAACCATTGGTTCGGCTGGCAGTCGTGGTCAATGGAACGTGTTGCCGAGTATTTTTATTTGACTAATGACAACAGGGCGCGCGCACTGTTAGTGCCGTGGATTGCGTGGGTAAAAAACAGTGTGTCCTTCCCGACAGCCACAACGTATCGGATCCCCGACTCGCTCGATTGGACCGGCCAGCCCGCGACATGGGATTCGGCTTCACCGCAGCAGAATTCAAATCTCCATGTCATCATACAGACGTATTCGAATGACGTCGGTATAACCGCAAGCCTGAGCAGGGCGCTTATGTATTATTCTGCGGCGCTTCAGACATATAAGAGCCCTCTTGACTCGAACGCCAAGAAGATGGCGCAAGAGCTTATCGATCGCATGTGGCTCAATTATGTCGATGCAAAAGGTGTTAGTGCTCCTGAGACACGCGGTGATTACATAAACTTTAACGAAGCTGTTCCGCTTCCCCTGGCTGGTGGCTGGCATGGCGTCATGCCGGACGGCGACTCAGTCAAGCCCGGATGCACGTTTCTTAGCATTCGCTCAAAATATCAGAGCGACCCGAGCTATGCAAGTGTTGCAGCCAACCTTGCCGCCGGTACTGCCCCGGTATTCAGTTATCATCGGTTCTGGGCGCAGACCGAAGTCGCCCTCGCACAGGGCGATTGGGCCACGCTCTTCCCAAACGATACGGTTCAGACGCAGAACATTACCGTATCAACAAAAAATCACATCGGGGCAGTCTCTCGTGCTGCATCACCCATACTAATGAAAAATGGGATGATTCATTTATCTGTTGGGAATGCTCCCTATGTATTCTCTCTGTTTACCGAAAATGGAAGAAAAGTCTTCTCAAAGGTATATAGGGGAGACGTCGCTATTCCTGCGACGCAATTCGCTTCCGGAGCGTATGTCGCAAACATATCGAACGATGGATTAACAATAAGGAAGATTGTTATGATCGAAAGATAAAGAGAACCACAAACCTCGCCATAACTCATGTGTCAATACATGATTTCCGGTAAAGGCAATCATGGTGAGGTATTTAAAGGAGAATGTAACTTATGAAAATCATGCCGTTGGTCGTTCTCACATTATCCTTTGCTGTTGTTGTTGAATCGGAAGCCGCATACAATTACGGTGAGGCTCTTCAAAAGGCAATTTACTTTTACGAATGCCAAAAGTCCGGCCCTTCACCTGCATGGAACCGCGTTCAATGGCGCGGGCCGTGTGACACGCACGACGGTTCCGACGTCGGCGTAAACCTTTCCGGCGGCTGGCACGATGCAGGTGACCATGTCAAATTCAATTTTCCAATGTCGTATTCCGTCACTATGCTGTGTTGGGGCATCGTGGAAAACCGCGCCGCTTATGTAAATAGCGGTCAGCTTGTTTATTTACTTAATAACATAAGGTGGGCGACAGACTACCTGATTCGCTGCCATACGGCGCCTAATGTGTTTTACGGCCAAGTGGGAGACGCAGGGGTAGACCATTCGTATTGGGGGCCTGCGGAGTCTGATGAGTCAGAGATGCCGCAACGTCCTTCTGCAAGAATTGATAGCGCAAATCCGGGATCGGATCTTGCAGGAGAGGCCGCGGCAGCGCTTGCGGCAGCGTCCATTGTCTTCAAGCCGACAGATGCCGCATATTCCGACACCTGTCTTACTCATGCACGGCAGCTCTATGCATTTGCCGACAAGTATCGCGGTATTTACAGCAACTCAATACCTAGAGCCTCTGGGTATTACTCTTCGAGCGGATACCATGACGAACTCGTGTGGGGCGCCACATGGCTCTTCATGGCCAGTGGGGATAGTTCCTATCTTGCCAAAGCCGAAACCTATTACGACAGTCTTGCTGATGCGCCGCAGTCCACGACAAAGAATTATCAATGGACGCTTTGTTGGGACGATAAAAGTTATGGCTGCTACGTGCTTTTGTCCAAGCTCACCGGCTCGCCGGTCTACGAAGCCGATGCCCAGCGTTGGCTCGATTACTGGACCATTGGAGTAAATGGCCAGGAAATCACCTATACGCCGGGAGGGCTTGCATGGCTCTCCATATGGGGGTCGTGCCGTTATGCTGCCACTACGGCGTTCTGTGCGCTTGTGTACGGCGATTTTATAGCGGACACCGCACTAAAATCAAGATACCATAATTTTGCGGTAAACCAAATCAATTATATGCTCGGCAACAATCCGCTTAATCGGTCGCTGGTAGTGGGATTCGGTGTTAATCCGCCGCGACACGAACACCACCGGACAGCGGACGGCCTGTACCCGGGGCAGGCGGCTGATACCCAGGCATGTATACATACGATGTACGGCGCGCTTGTAGGAGGACCAGACCAAAGCGATAATTACACGGATCAGCGGAGCAATTATACACAAAACGAACCGGCCTGTGACTACAATGCAGGTTTTGCAAGTGCTCTTGCCCGATTGTATAAGGAATACGGCGGTGCGCCGCTCACGCAGTTCCCGCCCAAAGATTCCGTAACCGAGCAGTTTCATATTTTAGCCAAAGTCAACGCGTCCGGCACTCTCTTTACTGAAATCGATGCTATCCTGTGCAACATGACAAACGAGCCCGCGCGCGTGTGCAGGACGCTGTCGTACCGGTATTTTGTTGACTTGAGTGAAGCAATTGCTGCCGGTATCTCCGTAAACGACATTACGGTGTCGACGAATTATCTCCAGGGTAATGCGAAAATCTCCGCACTCACACCGTATAACGGGTCGAGCAGCATCTACTACCTCGAAGTGTCATATTACAACGATTCTCTTTTCCCCAGCACTCAGGACTCGTACAAGCGTGAGGCGCAGTTCCGCATCTCACTGCCGCAGAATGCGGCTGCCTCATCGTGGGATCCGTCAAACGATTGGTCCTACAAAACAGTGGGAATGTCATCGCCGGATACGGCAGTCAATATGCCCATATACGATAACGAAGTCCAAATCTGGGGTGCAGAACCAGGCAAGGCTCCTATTACAAGTATCAAGGCATTGTCTCTGTCCAACAAGCAAAACTCTTTTATCAAGGTTACGGTTTCTGGCAAAAATATCTACGTGGCAATGACACGCGACAAAAGTGCCGAGCTTTCTATTGTCAACATAGACGGAAAACTGCTTTATAAAACACACTTTAAAGGGTCTTATAGTATGGATGCTCGAAAGCTGAGTAGAGGTGCATACTTTGCTATTGTAAAAACCGATCAGGGAACATTCATTTCAAAAGTAATTAATGTGAGATAGTAAAACAGTAAGGTATTGGATCGGCATTGGCATTTTTGCTCGGCTGTCGGGTTCAATGGAGAAGGGGCTGACTCTCCATTCCGCTTGTTATCCCCTTGATGTATATTCTGGCCTGTAAAGCCCTGCTTCAAGACTGCACCAAGTCCAACTTCAACCGACAAGTACTCGTGAAGAGAATCGAGCAGCAGTGAGATCTTTCCTTATCAGTCTTCTTTGATATTTTGAAGCAACCATAGCCGTTGCCAACGGTGCTGAATTTATTATTATATAACACCTATAGACTAAGTAAATAAATTGTTTGGACGGATATTGGATCCATTGCTTATGTTCATAAGCGGGCCCGTAGGGGATCTTGTCTGTCATCGTAGATCAATCGTAATTTTTCGTACGGCATTGACCTTGGTATATCGCCTCACGAACAAGTAGAAAAGGATTTTCATGAAAACACGATGCTCTATCTCTCTTGGAGAAGCGTTATTGCTGTGTGCAATGGTCTCCTCAACCATATTCGACGTGGACCCGGCAATGGCTGCCAGTGGACCCGGCGATGTAGTTGGAAAGGTTACCGTGGGCTACCAGGGTTGGTTTGCCTGCACAGGCGATGGCGCTCCAATAAACGGCTGGTGGCATTGGGCCAACAATTGGGGACAGCCGCCGTCTCCGACCAATCAGGGCATAAAGAGCTGGCCCGACATGAGTGAATATGCCAAGAGCTATCAAACCGCCTATGCGAATCTCGCCAACGGACAGCCTGCAAGATTGTTTTCTTCGTTCGATCAATCAACGGTAGACACGCAGTTCCATTGGATGAAGCAATACGGTATCGACTGCGCGGCTTTGCAGCGGTTCAACCCGGATGGCGGGGAAGGTCCTACCCGCGATTCCATGGCGGTAAAGGTAAGGGCAGCTGCAGAAACCTACGGCGTGAAGTTTTACATCATGTACGATGCCACCGGCTGGGATTCCATGCAAACCCAAATGAAAACCGATTGGACCGCCAAAATGTCGGCGCTGACCTCTTCATTGATGTATGCGAAACAAAACGGCAAGCCGGTGGTGTGCATCTGGGGTTTCGGCTTTAACGATGACAATCACCCCTGGGACTCCGCAGTCTGCCTGGATGTCGTCACGTGGTTCAAAGGCCAGGGCTGCTACGTTATCGGCGGCGTGCCACGGGAATGGCGCACCGGAACCGGCGGCTCCAGGTCCGGCTACCTTGGCGTGTATCACGCCTTCAACATGCTTTCGCCTTGGCTCATTGGAGCCTTCAGCGACACAAACGGCGCAAATGGCATATACTCCAACTTTATCGCACCGGACCAGGCGGATTGCAATACCAACGGCATCGATTATCAGCTTTGCGTCCTTCCCGGAGACAACTCCCTGCGTCAACGGGCCCACGGCAACCTCATGTGGCTTGAGTTCTATAACGCAATTCGGGCGGGATGCCAGGGAATTTACATTTCAATGTTCGATGAATTCAATGAAGGAAATCAGATTGCCAAGACCGCCCAAGACGCCTCAACCATACCTGCCGGCACCACGTTTATCGGTTTGAGCGATGAGGACGGCACTGCGTGTTCGTCGGATTATTACCTGCGGCTTACCGGAGACGGCGGAAGGATGCTCAAGGGCCAAATCGCATTGACCGCCGTTCGCCCGACCCAACCGATGGCTGCAGCAGGCGTTTCGTCTCCCAGGAAGCCATCCGCTATTGAGGACGCTTGCAGATTCAGAATTTTGACATTGCGGAATGGCGTTCGAATCGAGTATTCGGCGCCGTTTGACAAGAGCGGTGTGGATGTGAACATCATAACCTGTGCCGGCCGCATCCTCTGGCGTTTCCATGATGCGTGCATCGGCGGCGGACTCCATTCGTTAGACTGGAATGCAGGCCCGCAATCCCCCGGAGCGTATGTCGTCACAATGACGTTCACGGGAAGAAATGCTGGCGACAATGCCTCGCGAAGCGAAAAATGCATTCTATTCTCACGGTAACTCGCGTAGAGCGCAACGAATCTGTTTTCTGGTGGAGAATTGACATGCCGTAGTCACCCGCCCCTTAAATCCATTGTCTTTCGGAAGGAGCCCTCGTTGTTCCTCATTGTGGTCGACAAGAACCCCTTGATATTTGATCTCGCGCCTCCGTCTTGTATTTTGACCATATCCCTAACAGGGAAGACCGGGACCGAGATCGCCGGAAAATTGGGTCTGTCGATGTCCCAGACGTACCGGGTAATTGGGGTGGGGAAGAGAAAGAAATAGAAGGACACTCGCTTGGGAAAGGCTGGCTACTATGAAAGTATCAGGAGTAGTTGGAGGCTTATGTCCCTTCTACCGTAAACCGTCAGGGAGGAATATGCAGCAGACCAATAAGATCCCGATTCATTCAGCGATGATTATCACCCTGTCGGCGCTGACGCTCTGGGCGGTCCCGGTCATTACCTCGGTGAGCAAAAACGCGGGCCAGGTGGGAACGTACGCGAAAATGGAACTGACGGTTGGCCTTACCGCGTCGTACGCCAATCCCTATGATCCGGCCCAGATCGATTTGTGGGCCGAATTCACGTCACCCGCGAATAGGGTCTGGAAAGTCAACGGGTTCTATGACGGCGCGGAATGGAAGGTCAGGTTTGCCGCAAACGAAATTGGCGTCTGGAGCTATGTGGTACATGCAACTGACGCCAGCGGCTCGGGTTCCAGCACTGCGGGCAATTTCACCTGCGTTGCCTCAGCCAATCACGGCTGGGTCAAGGTCGCCCAGAATCAACGGTATTTGTGCTACGATGACGGTGCCTCATTTTACGGCGTGGGCCCCTGTTACCCCTGGGACCCTACCACGAGCGGCCTGAACCAGCTCAAGAGTTTTGGATGCAACACCTGGCTTTATTGGAACAGCACGTATGACGGTTCCGGCGGCAACAACCTGATTGAGTCCATGGCATCCGGAATAGGAAAATATGACCAGGGCAAATGCACCCGGATTGACAGCCTGATTGCCTGGTCTGAAGAACGCGGCCTCGAGATGATTCTTGTGATCTGGCCGCACGATTACCTCTGCGAGAATCTCGGCGGCTGGCCATCGCAGTGGTCAAGTAATCCCTACAGCACCATCACCACCTGTTCGGCTTTTTACGGCGACACCAACGCGTGGACATATCAGGTAAAACTGTACCGGTACATCATTGCCCGGTGGGGATACAGCATGGCGCTGGGAGGCTGGCAAACGGTTGACGAAATCTCCGGAACCTGCGGCTGGTCGAACCAGGCCACGGCAAACGCCTGGACGGGAAAAATCGCGGCGTATTTTCAAACAAATGATCCCTTCCGGCATCCGACAGAAGCTTCACAGGGCAATTACTGGGCTGCGGGGGATTCGGTGAACGATTTGTCAAACACGGAAGTGTACGGCAATCTTTCCGACACCAACATAGCCTCAACCATGCAGACATTGTGGAGCAGCTTTAAAAAGCCGTGCATCATGGGAGAAACCGGCTATGTGCAGGACGTAACGGTTTTTCATGCCGTGCTGTGGTCGGCTTTGGCGGCTGGGGCATCGATGACGCCGTTGTGGTGGGCATTCCTCCCCGACCAGAACTGGAACAGCGCTGATTCGGCGCACTACCCTCCTTTTGTCAAATTCGTCGCCGGGTTGAATGTTGTAGGCCTCACATCATTGGCGCAGGCGCATGCCACCGTGGCGGGCGCAAATGCCTGGGGAATAACCAGCGACCAGACGACCTTCGGGTGGATATCAGGCGCTATTTCCGGAAAGAATCTCACCATTAGCGGGTTGTCAAACGGCAGTTACCAGGTGGAATGGTGGGATTGCACCTCCGGGACCACGATGTCAACAAATACGGCATTGGTGACCAGCGGCACCCTAGCCGCGGCGATTCCCGCAACAAGCCAGACCGACATGGCATATAAAATCCTGTCGCCTGCCGGCATTGTTATGCAAAATCCGCGGACCGGCACGGCGGAACCGCAGTATTCGGTTCATCTTCATGACGGCGTTCTGCACTGTACGGCTCCCCTATCCGAAAACATCACGGTGGATATCTTCACGGCCCTTGGCCGTATCGTTGAGCATGCGGAAATAGCAAGGGGCTCCACTGCAGACATCCGGGTCAACCTCATCGGAAAGGGAATTTACTTTCTGAAAATGGGCCGGGCCGGCACATCGACCTGGACAAAGGTGGCGCTGACAGGACGCTGATTGACTGAAATAGGATATGGCTCGATAGCTCGGAGCCAAGAGGATAAGGCACCCCTTTGTAATTAGACGGGATCGCCGCGCTGGAGAGAGACACAAACAGCGCTGCTGCCGTAAAAACCGCCACAACGACTCGCACGGATTTACTTTCGAAAAGTCATGATTTCCCCCTTCAATCAAAATGGAATTAGAAGGCCGCCTTCGTAACAATATGATCGCAAACGTGTGAAAGAACACGTGTCTCTTGACCCAAATTATGCAGAAGGGTAACAGGCTGCATCAGAAAAACGCAGCCATGGAAAAATGCCGTGGCGTCAATCGCCGGATATCGAAATAAACTTGACACCATAGTCCGAGCAGCGTAGTTTCACTATGAACGCTTTAGCAGCTTCCGTCAAATGTAACTGAAAACGGGGTATTCTTTGGGGAAAGCGCGAGATTACTTACTAGAGCAAGGAGTGTGCGTACCTATGCGTAATTATTTTTATTGCACTCTTGTCGGTCTCTACGGAATTTTTTTCATCGCTCCACAAATCATTCATGCCCAGTCGTGCCCTCCGTTTACTCATAAAACGACAATCACCGGTGTTCGCGATTCGTTGCCCGACGGGTGGTTTGTTTTTGGGTTGAGCGGTCAAACCGGCCTCAATTATTGCAAAACCAGATCGGGAACGCCGACAATTATTAATAATACGAATACCGATTCGATATCCGATGTGGATATATCCGATGATGGACTGTGGATCTTGTATTTGAATAAGCAGTCTACCGCATATTTGATAAAACCCGACGGCACCGGCAAGACGCCACTATCGTTGGGGAGTGGAATTATCTATGCACAATTCCATCACCATTATTCCCCCGCTGAAATTGTGTACATCGGCGATCAGGGTCGCGTTTACAGGGTTGGTTACCATTTTGGTGTTCTAGGAAATGCAATTTTCGATAGCACGAAGGTTATTGTTGATTTTCGAACCGATACGACAAAAGCCAGCACGGACTTAAGCGCGGTGATGGTGAATTACAGCCAGTTCTCGATTTGTAAAAACGAATTTGTATGCACTTTAGAGATACCAATTCCCCCCGACACAATGAATCCTCCTCTCGGGAATCCTCCTCTCGGCACCGATGATCGAACCAGCTATGTCACCATCCCGAACCAGGGCGCGGGGATCGCACGGGGTAAAAATATTTACAAATACCTCACTACTGATTCTTCTGCGTGGTATGGATGCGGGATTACTGTTTCGAATGATGGTGCGCGGGTCTTGGCCAATTCAAATGCCTTTGGCGGAACTTCCGGGTGTGTCCCCAATCAGCTGCTTAATCCTCCCATGGATCATAAGGGATTTTACATCACCTGTTTCATGTACGACACGATGCCGTCGGTGCCGCGCGATTCGGTTGTTCTGAGCGCGAACTATGGCATCAGTATCAACTGGTGCCCGTCGCAATATAGAATCGGAACATACAGGCAACTGGGTTTCAGCGCGTGGTCGTTCTCGAATGATAACGACTGGGTCGTCGGCGAGCAGGAAGGCACTAATACGCCCCTCAAGGGTGTGTGGATTGTCAATATTCCGACCAATACATGGACCCTGGCATATACGGCATCGAGTACCGTCCTGGCTCCGGCAATGTTTCTGCCCGAAACGACGACAAGCGTCGAACAGGGGATGCGGACGTCGCACGTTTCGGACGTTCCATTACGATCGAATGTCATAAAAGTCCCGGGCGTTTCCTCGCGTATCACATTGGAACCGTCAGTGTACCGCTGCGACCTTTATTCGCTCTCAGGGAAACATTTGTGGACCTATTCGCGTGCTGACGCAAGTGAACGTTCAAGTGTGGAGATTCCGCGCTTCTTACGTACAAATAATGCGGTCGTTGTCGACTATATCACAAAGGCCCGATGAACCGGTAGCCGGCAAAATGATAAAGAAACGGTAAGGCGCAAGCGTGTGCGCACGCACTTCGGCGCAACGATGATCGTGCGGTATTCGTCATCAAACATTATGTACTGAAAACATTTGACAAACAAAAGTTGGATCAATGAAAACAACGACAATCTTCCGGGTTATGCTCTCAGGGCTTTTGGCGCAATTTTTCTGTTCTCCTACGTCAACACAGAATCCTCCCGGCAAGGTCGCGTCCATCAGTGCGAGCGATTCAACGACCTTGCCGTTTCCGTCTCTAACCTTTTCCGCCTCGCCCGGAGCCCAATCCTATGTCATCGCGCGTCGTTGCATTTCCGCCGGCGTTTACGATTCAATAGGTTCCGCAACCGATGCCGGTTTTGTCGATTTCGATACCAGTTTACTTCCGGAAACGACTTATTTTTACAAGGTAAGAGCTAGAAATTCCATCGGCGAGAGTGCCTTTTCCGACTCGGTATCGGTGCATACCCCGATGTATATGATCCTTTCGCCCAGGCAGGGGGATGTGTTTAAAATCAACGATACTATGCGTGTGTTGATAAAAACCGCAGATCCTTCCGCTGTAGGGGGAATAGAGTTTGGCGAAGGATTGAATGAATTCTCTCCGCCGGGTATTGCAGGAAC
>Ga0181527_1000800_pt1 | contig 35071 bp, 29 predicted proteins | sample PEATcosm2014_Bin_30_FD_119762 | JGI IMG/M metagenome (GOLD analysis project Ga0181527, IMG submission 119762) | Peatland microbial communities from MTU Mesocosm Facility, Houghton, MI, USA - PEATcosm2014_Bin06_60_metaG | ecosystem: Environmental > Terrestrial > Soil > Wetlands > Peat | place...
ACCGGTGAGCGGATAGCAGCCGAGCGTACGGAAACGAACCAAGCGATTTTGCGGCGTTTCGCCCGGCTCGATCGGCATACGCGCGTCGTCAACCATGATCCAAGTGCCGTTGCGCCGGACCACGGGACGCTCCTTGGCGAAATAGAGCGGAACGATCGGGATGTTTTGCAGCAGGATGTAGGTCCAAACGTCGAGTTCCGTCCAATTCGACAACGGAAAGACGCGGATCGATTCGCCTGCGCGCACGCGCGTGTTGTACAGGTTCCACAGCTCGGGCCGCTGGTTTCGCGGATCCCAGACGTGGTCCTTGGAGCGGAACGAGAAGACGCGTTCCTTCGCCCGGCTTTTCTCTTCGTCCCGCCGTGCGCCGCCGAACGCGGCGTCGAATCCATATTTGTCCAGAGCTTGTTTAAGCGCTTCGGTCTTCATCACATGGGTATGCAGCGACGAGCCGGAAGCGAACGGACCGACGCCGCGATCGAGACCCTCCTGATTGACATAGACGAGCAGGTCGAGATTGAGCCGCTGCGCGGTGGCGTCGCGGAAGGCGATCATTTCCTTGAACTTCCACGTGGTGTCGACGTGCAGCAGCGGAAACGGCAGGGGCGACGGATAGAATGCCTTGAGCGCCAAGTGAAGCATGACGCTGGAATCCTTGCCGATGGAATACAGCATCACCGGCTTTTTGAACTCGGCAACGACCTCGCGCATGATCTCGATCGACTCGGCTTCGAGGCGCTTGAGGTGCTTCGGCAGGACGGCTGTCACGCTGGTGGAGGCGCCAGTCTGGTCGTTCATGGTCGACTCGGGTGCAGCTTACGGATAGGGCTGAGCCAGCAGGCTGTTGAAAAAGTCACTTTCACCGTGAACATGGCTGAATTCAGAAGCAAACGGATTGGAATCGGATCGGGAACATTGTTCTCTTTTTCAACTCCCTACTAGGAGAGTTTATCGATAATCCAGGGTGTTACGGCAACGGCGTTCGATGCATCAAGTATTTCGCGGTGTCGTGCGCCCGAGCGAAGCGAACGGACGATAAACGCGAAATTCAGCGGGGGCAACGGGACCGAGTTTGCGCGCGATTTCGCGATTTTGAAGTCGGCGAGACTTCACGCGAACTGCTGTGCCGAGCACCAATTCCGACGCATCGGCGACCGCGACGCTCGGGCAATGTCGCCGCGTGCGTGCGGGTGCCGCGATCATGCGTTGCGCCGCCGGATCGGGCTCCTTCCGAAAGCCGGCGCGGGCGGCTGTTGCGCTCGCAGGAATGTGAACGGCCGGCGATAACGCTTCACGACTTGCTTAGGCGCCGGTCGGCCTGTGATTGGCATCACATCCGACTTCGCTCGCTCGTGCTATTCGTGCCTGCGTTGGCCTGAGGACGGCACAAGGGCGTCGGCCGTCCAGCCGAGCGGTAACCGAACGGTTGAAACCAGGCTTGAGCCATAAATTAGACCGCCAATTCGTCGACAGAACCTGATGCAGTCGCCGCTCGCTCCGGCAAGGCAGGAATGCCATGACCTCAATGACGCTGCCCTACCGGATCAGCGATTTTTTGAACCAGCGCCGGGAGCGGATGTATTGCGACTCCTGTATCCAGGAGCGCATAGGCCTGAAATGGCGCCAGCAAGTCCAACTGATCACCGCCACCTTGGCGGTGACGACGGCATATCGGCGGGAATTCAACAAATGCTGCACCTGTGAAGAATTCAAGCAGGTCACGTACGCGGTGGGCAGCAATCTGCGCCAGGCGGACGCAAAGCCCAGCGTCCCTGTTGGGAACGCCGGCTCAGGCCGAGCGGCCGTTCTGCCGTCGCTGTGACCCGGAAAAATGGACGCGAGCGGAAATCCCGGCTTCGTTTGAAATCCATGACGGGCGCCAGCCGCCAGCAGTGGGCAAACGCCCCCCCCCCGATGCCCACTCGCCTAATCGGAATTGTCGAGCCACCAAAAAGAGTTGACCGAGATCAAATCAATAAGGGCAGCGCAGTGGCATAGGGTCCTCAATCGATAATCGAATGGCCCGGGGCAGGATGGCATGCTGGCGTTGCGACAATGGAGCGTGCGGCATGCCTCCATTCTCAAACGGGTCTATGACGCTATGGCGCGATTTGCCGTGCCTTTGCGGCGCCCTTTGCGATGGATCGGCGCGCAAAATATCGAGCGGCTCCTGCTGCCGATCGAACGCGGGTCGAAGCGACTCCTGTTCGACTGCAAGATGTGCGGCCAATGCGTTCTGGCCTGGACCGGCATGGCCTGCCCGACCAATTGCGCCAAGCAGATGCGCAATGGACCCTGCGGCGGGGTGCGCGCCGACGCCACCTGCGAGGTCAATCCGGCGATGCGCTGCGTCTGGGTGGCGGCGATCGACGGCGCCAAACGGCTCGGCGCGCTATCGAGCAAAACGACGCTGGAGCCGATCGACCACCGGCTGTGGAATCGATCGGCCTGGCTGCGCCAGATCGAAGGCATAGAAACGCGGCCGGTCGCCGCGGCCTCGAGCGAGACATCGGCGCGCGAGACTTTCGGATTCGAACAGGCCTGCGGGTCGGGGCGCTTCGTGGTCACCGTCGAGGTGTCGCCGCCGGATTCCTCCGACCCCGAAGTGCTGGTCGCCCGCGCCAGCCGGTTCGGCGCTCTCGTCGACGCCGTCAATATCACCGACGGCGCCGGTGCGAACTGTCACATGTCGAGCGCTGCCGCCGCCGCCATCCTGGTGGCTCATGGGCTCACGCCGGTGGCGCAGTTTTCCTGCCGCGATCGCAACCGGATTGCCTTGCAAGGCGACATTCTCGGCGCCGCCGCCTTGGGCGTGCGCAATATTCTATGCCTGACCGGAGACGATGTCGGTCAAGGCGACCACCCCGCCGCCAAACCGGTGTTCGATCTCGATTCGGTTTCGCTGTTGCGAACCACCGCGCGGATGCGCGACCACGGCACTTTCGCTTCCGGCCGGAAACTAACGTCCGCGCCGAACCTGTTCCTCGGCGCCACCGCCAATCCGTTCGTTCCGCCGTTCCGCGACCGCTGCGTCAATCTGGAGAAGAAGATCGACGCCGGCGCGCGCTTCATCCAGACGCAATTCTGCTTCGACCTGCCGCTCCTTGTCGACTTCATGGCCGAACTGCGTGCCCGCGAACTGCACAAGCGTGCCGCGATTCTCGTCGGCGTCGGTACGCTGGGCAGCGCCAAGGCGTTGCATCGCATGGCCATGCACGTACCCGGCGTGCACGTTCCGGAACGTGTGCTGCGACGCATCGCCGGCGCGCAAAACGAAAAGGTCGAAGTCAAAAAGCTGGTCGTCGAAACAATACGTGCGGTCAGCGAAGTCGATGGTGTCGCCGGCGTTCATCTCATGGGTTACCGGGTCGACGACATCTTGGCGGAAGCGATCGAGGAATCTGGCATCCGCGACGGCGGACGCACGCACGCGGCGTGACATCGCGATCCAGCAAGGGGGGACCAAATGGCCGACATGACCGATCAAGAAAAGCAGTTGCTGGAGTGGCTCGCCGACATGAACGAGGACGACGCATTCGCGCTGGCCAAAAAAATGCTGCTCGAGGAAGGCGCCAATCCGCTGCGTGTCCTGGAGGTGTGCCGCAACGCCATGGACATCGTCGGCAAGCGCTTCGAGAAAGGCGAGTATTTCCTTCCCGAACTCGTCCTCGCCGGCGAAATGCTCGAGAATATCGGCGCCATCGCCAAGCCGCTGATCAAACAGACTCCGGGCGAGGAACCGAAAAAGCTCGCCAAGGTGCTGATCGGCACCGTGCATGGCGACCTGCACGATATCGGCAAGAACATCGTCACCTTCATGCTCGATATCAACGGCTTCGAGGTCAAGGACATCGGCATCGACGTGCCGGTCAAGACTTTCGTCGACGAGATCGCGCAATTCAATCCCGACGTCGTCGGTCTGTCCGGCTTTCTGACGCTGGCCTTCGATTCGATGAAGGAAACGATCGAGGCCATTCAAGACGCCGGACTGCGCGACAAGCTCAAGATCATGATCGGCGGCGGTCAAGTCGACGAAACGGTGCGCAACTACACCGGCGCGGATGCCTTCGGCACCAACGCCGTCGACGCCGTGACGCTGTGCAAGACCTGGATGGGAGTGGCCGCATGAGCGCTCCGGAGACTTACGTCCAATCGCCGGCGGCGAAAGCGGCCTATGACGCGCGCTGGCAGCGCGTGATGGATTGCGTGAACTTGAAGCAGCCCGACCGCATGCCGGTCTCCATGTTTGCGACATTCTGGCTGGCAAAATACGGCGGCATTACCAATCGCCAGCTGATGTACGACTACGACAAGGTCGCGGAGATCGGCGAACGCGCCGTCCTCGAATTCGAACCGGACGGCCATAGCAACCTGGTGCTGCAATGCGCGCTCGGCCCTTCGCTCGACGCGATCGGCTTTAAGCCGCTGCAGTGGCCGGGCCACGGGGTCAGCGATACCCAGCCCTATCAGTACCTCGACCGCGAATACATGAAGGCGGACGAGTACGACGAATTCCTGTTCGACCCGACGGGCTATTACCTTTCGAAGTATCTGCCGCGCATTGCCGGCGCGTTCGAGGGGCTCGACGAACTTCCTTACCTTCCCGGCCTGCACTACCTGCGCCTTTTGTCCGGCATCATTCCCTTCATCAACCCCCGCATCCGCGAATCCATGGAAAAAGTGATCAAGGCAGCGGAGGAGGTGAAGTATCTTAATGACCGTCAGTTTGATTTCATCGCGCGCATGAAAATGCACGGTTTCCCGACGGCCTTCGGCACCACTTCGATCGCCCCCTACGACTTGATCGCCGACTATTTCCGCGGCGCCACGGGGATGATGAAGGATCTATACCGCAATAAAGATAAACTGCTGCAGCTGATGGAGAAAGCGGTGGTCTTCATCCTGCGGCAAACGATCTCCGCCGCCAAGCAATGGAACCATCCGATCGTCTTCATTCCCGTCCACTGGGCGCCGGATGCGTTCATGTCACCGAAGCAATTCGAGACGTTCTGGTGGCCGACCTTCCGCAAGCTGATGATCGGCCTGATCGACGCCGGCTTGATCCCGATGCCGTTGTGGGAGGCGGATTGCACCAAACGGCTGGAGGTAATCCGCGATATTCCTCCGGGAAAATGCATCTACTGGTTCGAACGGACCGACATGGTGCGCGCCTTTGAAGTTCTGGGGGATGTCGTGGCGCTGAGAGGAAATCTTTCGCCATCGCTCCTCACCACTGGAAAGCCGGAAGAAGTGGACGCCGCAGTCCGGCATCTGGCGGACAATGTCTTCCACAAGGGCGGCAAGCTCATCCTCGATGCGGCCTTCGGGATACCCGACGAAACGCCGGTCGAGAACGTGCGGGCCATGTTCGCGGCGGCGCGCAAATACGCAGGCTGACGGAAGCGAGCCTAGCCATATGCCGATCATTCGCGGCGACGGTCTTGTGCGCGAAGTCTCCGGGATGCCCTGTCCCGACGGAACGTTCGCGCAGCGCGGTCGCATCCGTCGCGACGCTCTCGATTTGCTCGAGCGCGAGAGGCTGCTCGCCGCCGCCTACTGCTATCGGATAGTTCCATTGGACGAGCCGCCCGGCGAGGTGTTGCGCGCCGGCGGCGCGGTGCTCGAGGCCAGCCGGTTGGTGCCGGACGGCGGACGATTGACCGCGCTTGCTTTCGGCATTTGCACGCTCGGCCCCGCGATCGAACGGCGGATGACCGCATTGTTCGCGGAACGGCGCATGTCGCTTGCGCTGGCGCTCGACAGGGTCGGCAACGACTTGCTGTTCGCTCTGGCCCGCCGCCTGCAGGACCGTATCGTCGCCGAGGCGCGCAAATATCGGTTGACGGTGGCCGGCGAGTTGAGGGCCGGCGATCCGGGTCTGCCGCTTGAGACGCAAGCCGTGGTGCAACGCTTGTCGGGCGCCGATGCGATCGGCGTGACCGTCACGCCCGGCCAAGTCCTGCATCCGGTCAAATCGATCTCGATGGTGCTGGGCGTCGGCGTCGATCTGCCCCTCGCCCACTGGTCGCGCTGCGACGATTGTCCGTCGGCGCGAAAGTGCACGATGTCCGGCCGCGCCGCCGGCGATGATCTGAACGGCGCGTCATGAGTACCGGTGAAACGACTGCGGCGGCTCCAGCGTACACCCTTCGATTCCCGCAACTCGATCGCGAAATAGCGGGCCGCGCCGACGAGACGGTTTATCGATCCGCGCGGAGCGCCGGCATCCGGATCATCGGCGCTTGCGGCGGCCGCGGCACCTGCGGCACCTGCCAGGTGCTCGTCGTCGAGGGCAGGGTGGAGCCGATCAACAAAGCGACCGCGCCCACGGGCCATGCCGGCGGCGTCCAGAAGCCGTATTGGCTGCGCGCTTGCCAGGTGACGCCGGCCACCGACTGCGTTTTGGAGATTGCCGAACGATCCTTGGCGCCGATTGTGCGGGCCGAGCCCGACAAAGGCGAAACCGACGCCGATCTGCCGCTCGACCCTGCAGTGCTCGACCGCGACATCAGCGTTCCGGCACCGACGCTCGCCGACAATATATCGGACCTCGATCGCGTGAACCGCGCGCTGGCGGCGCCGGTCGCGGCGATCGACCTGTTCGCAGCTCGGCAATTGCCCGCCGCGTTGCGCGATGGCTGGGCGTTGCGCGCTCATATCCGCGGGCGCGAGCTGATCGGATTTTCGCGAGCCGGCCGGCGGACGCTTGGCTTTGCCGTCGACCTCGGCACCACCAATGTCGCCGGCTTCCTTATCGATCTCGACAGCGGCGAGCGTCTCGCCAATCTCGGCATCGAGAACCCGCAGATGACCTGGGGGGCCGACGTGATCAGCCGGATGAATCACGCAATCCAAGGTCCCGCCGGCGCTGCGGAGTTGCGGGGCGCCGCGGTTACGGCGATCAACGCGCTCGCGCACGATCTGTGCATCGCGGCGGGCGCGGAGACGTCCGAGATCGTGGATGTGGCGATCTGCGGTAATACCGCCATGCACCATCTGCTGCTTGGACTTCCAGTGCGTCAGCTTGGCCGCGCGCCATTCGTCGCCGCCGTTCGCGACGCGATGGATGTGAAGGCGCGCGATCTCGATTTGACGGTATGCCCGGGCAGCTATGTCCACATAGCGCCGAACATCGGCGGCTTTGTCGGCGGCGACCACGCGACAGCATTGCTTGCCACGTGCGACCACTGGCGCGATGCGACCACCGCTCTGATCATGGATATCGGAACCAATACCGAGATTTCGCTCGTCCACCGCGGCGAAATCGCATCCGCTTCGTGTCCGTCGGGTCCAGCCCTCGAGGGCGGCCACATCTCCTGCGGCATGCGGGCGGCGGAAGGCGCGATCGAACGGGTCGCGGTCGTGGACGGCCGCATTCAGAGTACAGCGATCGGCAATCGCCGGCCGGTGGGGCTGTGCGGATCGGGCGTGATCGATGCATTGGCGGTGCTCCGGCAGATCGGCATCGTCGACGAACGCGGCCGCATCGGCGAACCGCGTCCGGACGTTGAAATCGTCCAGGGCGTTCCTGCAGCCGTTCTCGCCCCCGGCGTCTGGTTCAATCAGCACGATGTCCGCGCGGTGCAACTCGCCAAAGCGGCCATCCGCACCGGCATCGACCTGTTGTTGCGCGAGCGCGACTTGCACGAATGCGACATCGAGCGGGTCGCGATCGCCGGCGCGTTCGGGTCGTATATCGACATCGACAGTGCCGTCGCGATCGGCCTTCTGCCGGCGTTGCCGCGCGACCGGTTCAAGCAGGTCGGCAATGCCGCCGGCGCCGGCGTCCGCCGGCTCCTCGTCTCGCGACAGGCGCGGGCGCAAGTGGCCGAACTGGCCGCGCGTTGCCGCTATGTCGAGTTGAGCATGCGCGGCGATTTCCAGAAGACATTTCTGCACAATATCGGCTTCAAACAACGGAGAGCATGGTGACAGGCGCGCGCGGCTTCAATATCGAGATGATCGGCGACCGGATCAATCCCGGCTTCAAAAGCACCAAGGCGCTGTTGGACGCCGACGACCTTGCCGGCGTTCAGGCGCTCGCCGTCAAGCAGGTCGAAGCCGGCGCCAGCGCCCTCGACGTCACCATCGGACCGCGCGAGGCCACCGATCCGGTGTTTCTGGCGACGGTCGTGCGCGCCATCCAGGATGCCGTGCAGGTGCCGCTCTGCTTCGACTCTCCCAGCATTCATGTGCAGGAGGTATGTCTCGAGACCTACGATCGCGCACGCGCCGGCGGCAAGCCTGCCATCATCAACTCCATCACCGAACAGCGCTGGGAATTGATGAACCTCTACAAGCCGTTGGGTCCGTTCCAAGTCATCGTCATGGCGTCCGAACGGATGGAAGACGGTGCGGCGAAGTCGAACAAGACCGCTGAAGAGATCGCCGCGACGGCGAAGCGCGCGACGTTGCGCCTGCAAGCCGAGTACGGCATCGCCCCCAGCGACGTCTACATCGATGTTTCGGTGAGCGCCGTCGTTGCCGACACCAACGGACTGCATCGGGCGACATTACAAGCCGTGCGCACGCTCCACGACGATCCGCAGCTGGAGGGGCTGCACCTCATGGGCGGCCTGACCAATATCGGGCAGCAATTGCCGCCCAAGGCCGCGGATGGGTCCGATCTGAAACTGGCGCTCGAATGCGCCTTTCTGACTTTGGCGGTTCCGCTCGGGTTCAATACGATCTTGTGCACTCCGTGGCGAAACTATCATCCGTTGCCGGACGACAACTACGTCCTCGCCGCCTACAAGAATATCCTCGAGCATACCGGGAGCAACGCACTGCGCGCCGTTCGCAAGCTATATCGGGCGTGACAGCGCCGACGAGGGAGGCCGGATCGCGGACAGTCGCGCTTGCCGCAGTGGATATGCAGGCTGGTTGGGGCGACTGCGGCCTCGACGACGTGGTGATGATTTGCAGGGTGCCGGCAGTCAAGCGTGATTGTCGCGCGGTCGGGGCCTTGCCGGCAATTCAACCAGCGGTTTTTATTGTCGTGGGAAACGAGACGTATTCGAAGCCTCGCGCCGGGTCCTAGCGATTCGCGTAATGCGGCCAACGCGTCCATGGGCACGGTGTCGGGTACTACATAGGGATGTGGCCCATAGGGCCGCGCCGTGTCGTTGACCTCGCCGCGGGCCGCTGGACCTGTCCTTGCTTTCCCGTTCTTCATGGCGCCTTGGATTGGTCTGCTCTCGCCAGGAAAATGGCCCCCTTGAGCGTAACATCCTCAATTAGCGGGAGAATTCTGTGGTTTTCCGGCCGTCTCGATCGTCCAAGTCCGAGCAATCCTGTATCCGGTCCCGGTGAGGCCTGCCGATCCGGCCAGCCGCCGCAAATTTGCAGCAAAATCAACCTTTAGTCGCGCGATCTCTTTGCACCGCGCCGCCTTCACTTCCGGCAACCTCTGCTTTAACCTGATTGCGCACTCGCCGCTCCGTACGGTTGTAGGCATGTTCCGCCGACGCGCCGCTGAATTAAAGGTCAGGGTTGATACCGACACGGAACCGGGCATGGAGGAACGCCGCTGACCATGACACGAAGCGACCACGAGACGCCGCCCACGGAAACGGCCTGCCTGGGTGAAATATTCGTTGTCGACGACGATCCCGCTATCCGAGACCTGCTCGCGCTGTTGTTTTCCAGGCAGGGCTACAAGGTCGTGTGTTTCGCCGATGGCGGCAACCTCGCGGCCGCCATGAAGACGCATAGCCCGACATGCGTCCTTCTCGATGTTCATATTCCCGGTGCGTCCGGGATCGACATCCTGAAGGATTTGAGCGCGCAAAACCATCCGGCGCCGATCTTCATTATCTCGGGGCGTGGCGATATCCCGATGGCGGTCGAAGCCATCAGGAGCGGCGCGCTCGATTTCATCGAAAAGCCGTTTCGCGGCAGCGAAGTCGTGATGCGGGTCGAGGAGGCCATCGCGGCGGATCGCCGACGCAAAAGCGAGCGGCGCGGAGAGGGGTCGACGCAATTCTACTTCCCGGGCAGCGAGCCGCTGACCGCACGCGAGCAGGAAGTGCTGGCGCAGCTCATATCCGGCGCCACCAACAAGGAGGCCGGCAAGCAACTCGGCATCAGCCACCGCACCATCGAAATCCATCGCGCGCGGATCATGGAAAAACTCGGCGCCAAAAGCGTGGCCGATATGATCCGCATCGCGCTTAGCCAAAACCAGGGTCGTTAGAACAGGATGACTTTTCTTCGAATGGTCATTCCGCTCTAGGACGACGTCTGCATCCTCGGTCTGCCGCGCGACGGCGGGTTCGATCGGGCATCGAGCGCAATCCTCATCATGCGCGCCAGGTCGGTTTTGCGGTAGGGCTTCGCCAGCAGCAGAACGCCCGGGTCGAGTCGACCGTGGTGGATGATCGCGCTTTCGGTATAGCCGGAGGTGAACAGGACGCGAAGTCCGGGGCGGCGTCTCAATGCTTCGTCCGCGAGCTGCCGTCCGTTCATGGCGCCCGGCATGACGACGTCGGTGAACAGCAAATCGATCTCCGCATCGCTGTCGATGATGGCAAGCGCTTCCGCGGCGGCGGTCGCGGCGAGAGTGCGGTAGCCGAGAGCCTCGACGCGCGCAACAACGTAGCTGCGCACAAGCGCGTCGTCCTCGACGACGAGAATCATTTCGTGGCCGCCCCGGCTCGGCTCCGCCGCCGCGGCGTTCGGGCACTCCTGCGCGGGAGCGTTCGCGCGCGGCAAATAAATCTTGATCGTGGTGCCGTGCTTCTCCTCGCTGTAGATCTTGATGTGGCCACCCGATTGTTTGACGAAGCCGTAGACCATGCTCAGGCCCAACCCCGTCCCCTTGCCGACTTCTTTGGTGGTGAAGAACGGTTCGAACACTTTATCGACGAGACCGGCGGGAATGCCGCTGCCGGTATCGGTGACGGCGATCATGACATAATCGCCGATTTGAACATCCGCATTCATGGCGGCATAGCTCTCGTCGAGCGAGACGTTCCCGGTCTCCAGCATCAGCGTGCCGCCGCTCGTCATGGCATCGCGCGCGTTGATGGCGAGGTTGAGAAGCGCCGTCGTGAGCTGGCTAGGATCGATCAGCGCAGGCCAAACCCCGTCATCCAGAATCGCCTCGATCTCGATGCCCTCGCCCAGGCTCGGCCGCAGCAGGCGCCCCGCCTCGACGATGATTTCATTGACGTTGGTTTCGCGAGGTTCCAGCGGTTGGCGGCGGGAAAAAGCGACCAGCCGCTGGGTCAATTCGGCGCCCCGTCCGGCCGCATCGTCGATCATCTTCGCGATCGCGGCAAGTTCCGGCCGGTCCGCCACGCCCTCTGCCAGCAGATCGATCGTTCCCGTGATCACCGTGAGAATATTGTTGAAGTCGTGCGCGACGCCGCCGGTCAATTGGCCGACGGCCTCCATCTTTTGCGATTGGCGCAATTGCCGCTCCGTCTCCTTCGCTTCGGTGACGTCGCGATAGACGACGAGGGCCCCCGGCTGGCCGTGCGGTCCGCGGTGGAGCGGGCCGCCGTTCGTTACCAGCACGGACTGATTTGATTTGTTACGGCGCCGCACGACGACCTCGTAATTCTGGAACGCCTCGCCGCGGATGGCGCGCATCAGGGGCCGTTCCGCCAAGGCTACGGGGGTTATTCCATCCGGCTGGAAGATGTCTTGGGTATTGGTCCATTCGGGAAGGCTCATGCCCGCGGCGATACCCATCAACCGCTCCGCTGCCGGATTGGCGAGCAGGATGGTGGCGTTCTCATCGGCGACCAGGACGGCGTCCACCATGCTGGTGATCGTATTATCCAAAACCTCGGCGATGCGGCGGCGCTCGTTGCTTTCTCGCTCGAACAGCAGTTTCGCCTTTTTGGCTTCGGTGATGTCGCGCGCGATCTTGCAGGCGCCGATGATCGCGCCCGATGGCAGTTTGATCGGCGAGACGCTGAGTGAGACCTCGACGGGCTGGCCGTCTTTTCGCAGCCGTATCGTTTCGTGATGAGTGACGGTTTCGCCGCTGCGTATCCTGTCGAGGATGCCGCGCACCTCGATGCGGCGGTCGTCGGGGATGATGATGTCGATATGGCGGCCGAACATTTCCTCGGCGCTCCAGCCGAGCAGGCGCGCCGCGGCCGGATTCCAGCCGGTGACGATGCCGTCCAAAGTCATGGTCACGATGGCATCGTAGGACGATTGGACGGCGGCGCCGAACAGACGCTCGCGATCGGCGTGCCGCACCAATTCCGCCTCGGTGCGGCTGTGCTCGCGGATTTCGCGCTCCAGCGAAGCCGTCTTGACTTTGACCTCCTCCATCATGCTGTCAAAAGCGCGAGCGAGTTCACCGATCTCGCCGGCCGCCGCCGTCGGGACCGGGCTCGGCTGATCCGGAAATGATTTGACGGCCGCCGTCATCTGGACCAGCGGACGGGTCAGCGACCGACCCAGGAGAGCGGCAATGGCGCAGGCAATGAGGAATGCGATCGATCCTGCCACGAGGGTGGTCCGACGCACCGCGGCGGCCGGGGCCATGACGATGGCCCGAGGTATTCTTTCCATCACGCCGACTCGCGTCCCCCCCGCCAATCGGACTGCCGAGATTCCGACAATCGAGCTTGCGCCGTTGTCGGTCAGCTCCGTCACGCTTGCGGTATCCATCTCGAAACCCGGCACCAGGCTCGGATAGTCGCGCTGCCAGGATGTCGGCTTGCCGGTTTCGAAGCCGAACTCCTTGGTGGAATCGGTATGGACGAGGTAGTTGCCGCGGTCGTCGACGATGCAAATATGGCCTTCCGGACGCGCGCTCGCCACGATGTCGCGCAAGATCGGCCGCATGTCGACGTCGATAACGACAATGCCGAACGGCTTTTGATCGGGGGCTTCGATTGTTCCGGCGACGCGCAGCACCGGAAAATGCGGCGTGCGGACGCTGGTCCCTTCCTTATCGCGCTTGAGCGTGACGGGAGAGACATAAATTGGCTCCGCCGACGCCGCGAGGGCTGCTTTGAAGTAGTCCCGGTTGTTCTTATCTCCGAGTTGGTCGTCGGGAACGATCCGGATCGCGCCGTCTGCGCCGTCGCGATCGACCCGCACCAATTCTCGGCCATTTTCGAAACTTATGATCCGGAATTTGTCATAGGCCGGCTTGGCGGCAAGCTCGGCTGCGAAGTGCGCCGCGATGCGTCGACGCCAGGTCGCTTCGGTGAGTTGGTCGAGCGGGTCGGTTCCGCCGGCGAGGCTTGCTCGCACGATGCCTTGAATCGCCGCCGCGCCGCGAACGCCAAGGATGTCCTCGCGCGCGCCGCGAACGTAGGAGGCGATCTCGTTCGTGAGCAGGCGGAGCTCGAGCGCCACACGCGAAGTCGCGCGCGGCATGATCGTCGCTTCGACGTTGCGATCGATCAATCCGCCGACCGCCAGCACGCTCAGCAAGACCAGCGAGGCCATAGCGATCGCCATGCGTGACGACAGCTTCATGAAAGCGTTCGCTCTTCAAGGACAGACAAGACAGCCACCCGGCCGCGGGGTTGACGGATCACGCAACCGCAACCGCAATCGAACAATCACAGGTATGCTTCGTCATCGTCGTCAATTCTACCAATGGACATGATGATGCTCCGAGGGCAAACGGCTGACAGCCGGCTACAGGTAGTCCCATACCGGATTGGGTTGCGCCATTGCAGGCCGAAATGCAAGCTTGGGGTGCAACTCCAATTTGATCACTTGTTTCGTTATACTGTCATCAGTGCTGAGGGCCGGTTTGCCGCAGCGGGCGTGGCTGCGGAGTTCATGCCGCGGGTTAAATTCGCCGACATCTCAACCGCGGGCTGGCGGCAAGGGTCATCGACAATGCATGCAATGGTGCTGCACCGGCCGGGCGAGCCGCTTGAATTCGTAGAGCGCGCGGATCCGATACCTTCCGAAGGCGAAGTAAGGGTCCGCATCGCCGCCTGCGGCGTCTGCCGTACCGACCTGCACCTGGTCGACGGCGAATTGCCCAGCCCCAAGCTTCCGATCGTGCCGGGCCACGAGATCGTCGGCCGGATTGATGCCGTCACGGGCAACGTCGGAGGGCTTAAGGTCGGCATGCGCGTCGGCATTCCCTGGCTCGGCAAGACCTGCGGACAGTGCTCCTATTGCCGCGAGGGCCGGGAAAACCTGTGCGATCGTCCGCTGTTCACCGGCTATACCCGCGACGGCGGCTATGCCAGTCACGCCATTGCCGACGCGCATTACGTCTTTCGGCTGCCGGAGAGCGGCGACGACGTGGCGACGGCGCCGCTGTTGTGCGCCGGGCTGATCGGCTGGCGTTCGCTGCGGATGGCTGGCGAGGGCCGCAAGATCGGCTTTTACGGTTTTGGCGCGGCGGCCCATATCATTGCCCAGGTGGCGGCCTGGCAGGGCCGCGATGTGTTCGCGTTCACGAGAACCGGCGATGCCGCCGCGCAAGCGTTTGCGCAAAAGCTCGGCGCCTGTTGGGCCGGAAGCTCGGACGAAATGCCGCCCGAACAACTCGATTGCGCCATCATCTACGCGCCCGTCGGTGCGCTGGTGCCGGCGGCGCTGCGCGCGGTGCGCAAGGGCGGCCGCGTGGTCTGCGCCGGCATTCACATGAGCGATATTCCGAGTTTTCCGTACAATCTGCTGTGGGAAGAACGACAGCTGATGTCGGTTGCCAATTTGACCCGGAACGACGGCGACGAATTCTTCGCCGTGGTGCCGAAGGCGGGGATTGTCACGCAGACCGTTCCATATCCGCTGGCGCGCGCCAACGACGCCTTGGCGGATTTGCGCAGCGGCCGGCTGCAGGGTGCGGCCGTGCTGGTGCCCTGATGACCGGTCTAACCGCGCCGCTCGATCGCAATGCGTGAGCGGCGCAATGTCTCTTCGGGCGTTCCCGAGGCGTCGACGATGACCCAGGCGATATCGCCGAGCGCGAATTCTTCCTGCTTCCGGGCCACCGCGGCATCGGCATCGGAGGCGTCCGGTCCGCGGCTGCCGACCCGATGCAGCCTGCTCGACAGGTCGGCGGTGAGGAAGAGGCCGCGGAATTCGACGCCGGCATCCGCGGCCGCGGTTTCGATGGCCCGGCGCTCGTCCGCTTTGGCGAACACGGCATCGACGATCGCCGAATGCCCGGCGCGGGCCAGGCGCGCCGCTTTGTCGGTCAAGATGCGGTAGATCTTTTCGGAAATTTCGGCGCGATAGGCCTCCGCCGGCAGGCGGTCGTGCTCGCGGACTTCGTAAAGCGCCTTGCGCTCGACATCCGACCGCAACACCACCGCGCCAGGGAGCGGCGGGAGCATCGGCGCAAGCGCACGCGCCAGCAGCGATTTTCCGGTGCCGGACAGGCCGCCGGTGCAGACGACGACCGGCTTGACCGGCGCCAGCAGCTCGCATGCGAGATCGAAGTAGCGCCGGGCCGACCGCGCGACTTCCCGGCTCTCGTCGGCCGCTCCAAGATCGAGCCGGGCGGCGGTCACTTTTGCGCGTATCGCCGCGCGCAACGACATGAAGAACGGCAGGGCGGCAATGCCGTCGCAGTCTTCGACGCGGCGGGTCGCGGTAAAATATCCGTTCAACACGGCATTCGCCGCGCCTTGCAGGTCGCGTTCGACCAAATCCATCAACAGGAACGCCAGATCGTACAGCACGTCGCCCGCGGCGATGACCGGATCGAATTCCAGCGCGTCGAACGCAATCGGGTCGCCATCGATAACGGCGATATTGCCCAGATGCAGGTCGCCGTGACCGCGGCGGATCAAGCCCGCGGCGCCGCGTGCACGCAGCAGCGGCCGCAATCGCGTGAGGGCGTGGCGCGAAGCCCGGTCGAGTTCGGTAACCGCTGCGCCCGGAAAGAGGTCGACGTGCTGCCGGAACGCCGTCGTATTGTCGGCGATGAAGTCATCGAGCGCGGCGATCCAGGGCTCCGCTTCAAACGGTTTTGCGCGCGCATGCATGGCGGCGACCGCAGCCGCGAGCTTGGCGGCGAGCGTCTCATCGAGTTCGCCGCGATCGGCGAGATGGTCGAGCGTCTTGTTCTCATCGAAGCGCGCCATTTCGACGGCCCATTCGACCGGTTCGCCGTTACCGCCGAGCATGAGCGAACCGTTGCGCTGCCGCGTCACGGCAACGACCCGGCGGTAGAGTTGCGGGGCAAAGTGGCGATTGACCTCGAGTTCGGCGCGGCAGGCCGCTTCGCGCTTGTCCAAGGTGGAGTAATCGAGAAACGGGTAACGCACGGCGCGCTTGACTTTGACGACCCGATCGCCGGCGAGAAACACGCTCGCCGCATGGGTATCGCAGCGCCGCACTTCCGCGACCCCGAACGTCGCCGGGTCGCCGAGCAATTCGAAAACTGCAGCCTGGCTGTCGTCCCCTTTTGTATGGGACGCCGGCGTGTGCTTTGCCATCCGGCATCAATAGCGGCAGCCGTGGGACCGCGAAAGCAGCAAGGGGAAAATTTCCTCTTGAGGCCCGTGTAAATCCCTGTTCTGGTGCAGGCGAGTTTTGCCTAAACCGGATGAGGGAAATGGCCAAAAGAGTTGGCCGCTCCAAAGCGGGCGGTACGAAAGCGGGCAGCGCGAAGGCGCTTCATGACGAGATCAAGCGGACATTGATCGTCGCCGGCAAGGTGCTGGTGGCCGAGGGCCAAGACGACTTCACCCGCGGCCATATCTCGTTCCGTCTGCCCGATCAGCCGGGACTGTTCTTCATGAAGGCGCACAGCATCGGGCTGGACGAGATCACGATGGGGAATATCCTCACCATCGATCTCGAGGGCAATGTCGTCGCCGGAACCGCGCGACGCCACAGCGAAGTCTATATCCATTCCGAGATTTTGAAAACGCGCCCCGACGTCAATTGCGTGATCCATACCCATCCGCCCTATTCGGTTGCGCTGTCGGCGACCGGCCGCGGCCTGAAATGCTACAGCCAGCCTGGCGCGTTGTTTTACGAATCGCTCGGCATCTATAGCGACACCATCAATCTCATCCGCAGCCACGCCATGGGCGCGGGCGTCGCCCGCGCGCTCGGCCAGGGCCGCGGCGTGCTGTTGAAGAACCATGGCGTGGTGGTGACCGGCGCGACCATCGAGGAGGCGGTCATCGGCGTTCTCATGCTCGAGAACGGCGCCATGGTGCAAATGCTCGCCGAGGCTGCCGGCGACCCGGCGCCGGAATTCCCGCGCGAGGACATCGAAAAACTAAAGCACGACATCAGCCGGATCGACCAGTTCAAGGTCAATTTCGATTATCTGGCGCGTCGGGTGAAGCGCCGAAGTGTCTGAGAAAATGTCCGAACGGATGCCCGAGACGGTCGCCGAAATCCTGCAAGCCTATCGGTCGGGCGCGGCGACGCCCGACGCTATCGTCGCGCGCAGTTTCGAGCGCATCCGCGCCCATGACGATCCGGCGATCTTCATCACGTTGCGCGAAGCAAAAGACGTGCTGGCCGAAGCCGAGGCGCTCGCCGCGGCCGACAAGGCGTTGCCGCTCTACGGCATCCCGGTCGCGGTGAAGGACAATATCGACGTCGAAGGCCTGCCGACCACCGCCGCCTGTCCGGCGTATCTTTATAAAGCGAAGAAGGATGCCACGGCGGTGGCGCGGCTGCGCGCCGCCGGCGCGCTCATTATCGGCAAAACCAATCTCGACCAATTCGCGTCCGGCCTGGTCGGCGTGCGCAGTCCTTACGGCGTCCCGCGCAACCTTTTCGACGAAAAGCTGATCCCCGGCGGATCGAGCGCCGGCTCTGGCGTTGCGGTCGGCGCCGGCCTCGTGCCGCTGTCGCTCGGCACCGACACCGCGGGATCGGGCCGGGTGCCGGCCGCCTTCAGCAACATCGTCGGCCTCAAGCCGAGCCTCGGCCTGGTCTCGACCGCGGGCGTCGTGCCGGCCTGCCGCACGCTCGACTGCGTGTCGGTCTTCGCATTCACCGTCGACGACGCAATGACGGCGCTCGAAGCGATCGCCGGCCCGGACCCGGCCGATGTTTATTCGCGCTCGCGCCCGCTGCGGCCGGTCGGGCCGATGCCGGACGGACTGAAGCTCGGTGTTCCGCTGCCGGTGCAGCGGATGTTTTTCGGCGACAAAATTTCGGCCGCGGCCTATGAGATGGCGCTGGCGCGCTTGGTCGACGGCGGCGCGCGGATCGTCGAAATCGACATCGAGCCGTTTTATGCCGCGGCGCGGCTATTGTACGACGGACCCTGGGTGGCGGAACGTTACCTCACCGTCGAGGAACTCGCGCTTTCGACGCCCGATGCGATCCTGCCGGTGACGCGCGAAATCATTCTCAAAGGCGCGCAGGCAAGCGCGGCCGATGCCTTCATCGCGTTCTATCAACTGGAAAAGCTGCGGCGCGTGCGCGATCAGACGTTTCGCGCCGTCGATGCCTTGGTGCTGCCGACCGTGCCGACGATCTATAGCATCGCGGAAGTGCTTGCCGATCCGATCGCGCTCAACAGCAAGCTCGGCACCTATACCAATTTCGTCAACCTGCTCGACCTCTGCGCGCTGGCCGTGCCGGCCGCGATGCGGCCTGACGGCATTCCGTTCGGCGTGACGCTTTTGGCGCCCGGCGGCGAGGATGCGCTGCTCGCGTCGTGCGGACGGCAATTTCATCACGCGACCGGCCTGCCGCTCGGCGCGCTTGACGTGCCGCAGCCGCCACTTCAGAAGCTCGCGACAGGGCCGGCCGCGGGCGAGATCGCGATTGCCGTCGTCGGCGCGCACCTCTCCGGCATGCCGCTCAACGGCGAACTGCGCTCGGCCGGCGGCCGGCTTCTCGAAAGCGCAAAAACCGCGACGCATTATCGGCTCTACGCGCTTGCCGGCACGACGCCGCCGAAACCCGGCCTGCTTCGCGTGAAGGCCGGCGCCGGCGCCGCGATCGAAGTCGAAATCTGGGCGCTGCCGGATGCCGCATTCGGTCGCTTCGTCGCCGCCGTGCCTCAACCGCTTTCGATCGGCACGCTCGAGCTTGCCGACGGCCGCGCCGTCAAGGGCTTTTTAGTCGAAGCCGAAGCGGTCGCCGGCGCGCGCGACATTTCCAGCTTCGGCGGCTGGCGCAAGTTCGTGAATTCGTAGAGTGGGTCAGCCGCCAACGGGTCCGCGCAAAGCGCGGCCCGATGACAGGCTCCGCGGCGTAATCCACCGCGGCTCGGACGGTGGGCTTCGCCCACCCTACGCGTCGATCAAACTCACATGCGCGGCGACCACCTGCCAGCCTTCGGCAAAGCGCACCCAGGTCTGCATCTGGCGGCCGACTTTGCCCGGGGTCGAGGCGCGGTGAAACAAGGTCGAAGCGACGGCGAAGTCGCGGCCATAGGTGGTGATGACGGTCTTCGATAGCGTCCGCGCCAGTCCGGCCGGCGAGCGCGCCGCGCGAAACGATTTTATCTCGCCATAGCCATAGAGGGTTTCCGTCCCGCCGTAGCGGATGGTGCGCGGATCGTCGTGGAACAGCGCATCGAGCATGGCGACATCGTTCGCCACCAGCGCCGTCTCGTAGCGCTCGAACGCTGCGGTCACTTCGGCGACGACCTCCGGCAGGTCGATCTCCATTGTTTCCTCCCTCAACGCTGACTCTCATCCGCTCGTCCCCGCGCAGGCGGGGACCCAGTACCTGGATTCCCGCTTGCGCGGGAATGAGCGGAAAAAACTAAACCGGCGGGCGCATCGCGGCGACGACGCCTTTTGTTTCGAGCGCATGCGCAAGCCGCAGCGTCACGTCCTCGCGCCACGGTGCGGCGATGATCTGCACCCCGATCGGCAGCGGCTCGAGCGGCACCGGCACGGCTGCGACCGGCAGCCCGATGAATGAAATCGGCTGGGTGTAAAGGCCGAGATTGGCGCGCACCGGCAATTCGACGTCGCCGTGCATGAAGGTTTTTTGCCCGATCAGCGGCGCCGTGCACGGCGTCGCCGGCGCCAGAATGGCGTCGACATCGTCGAACAGTTTCAGAACTTGATCGCGATACCAGCGGCGGAATTTTTGCGCTTTGTCGACCAGCGCGGCCGGTGCCATGGCGCCGGCAAGGAGCCGATCACGCACCGCGGGATCGAAATCGCCGGCGCGTCGGCGCAGGCGATCGAGATGCAGGCTCGCGCCCTCGGTCGCGGTGATGATGAAGGCCGCCGCGCGCGCTCGCTCGGCCTGCGGAAGGTCGATGTCGCGGTTGGCGCCGAGCGCGGCGGCGACGCGGTCGATGGCGCAGCAGGCTTCGCCGCTCCTGCATTTGAAATAGCCCGCCGCGACGGCGACGCGCAGACCCTCGGCGCCGCGCGCAAGCTCCGGGGTGACGGGTTCGGCCGGGCGATCGACGCAAGCGGGATCGTCCGGATCAAAACCCTGCATCGCGTCGTAGGCGAGCGCGAGATCGTGGGCAGATCGCGCGAACGGGCCGAGATGATCGAGGCTCGCCACGAACGGGAAGGTGCGCGCGCGGCTCAGCCGGCCGTAGGTCGGCTTGAGCCCGAATATGCCGCACAGCGAAGAGGGCACGCGGATCGAGCCGTTGGTGTCGGAGCCGAGCGCAAGCGGCACTAGCGCGCCGCCGACCGCCGAGCCCGATCCGCCGGACGACCCGCCGGTCATTCTTTCGATATCGTGCGGATTGTGCGAAGCGCCGTCGTGGACGTTTTCGCCGGTGAAGTCGTAGGCATATTCGCCCATGTTCAGCGCGCCGACGAGAACGGCGCCGGCTCTTTCCAGCCGCTCGATCAGCGCTGCATCGCGCGCGGCAGGGGGGGCCTCGCGATTGATCTTGGAGCCGGCGACGGTCGGAATTCCGGCAATATCGAACAAATTCTTGACCGCGAACGGCACGCCGGCGAGCGGCCCAAGCGGTTCGCCGCGTGCGCGCGCCTGGTCGAGCGCCTGCGCGCGAGTAAGCGCGCGCTGCTCGGTGACCGCGGTGAAGGAATTGAGCACCGGATCGCGCTCGCTGATGCGCGAAAGCGCCGCCTCGACGACGCTCTGCGCGCTCAGCTGTCCAGCGGCAACGGCGCCGGCGATCGCGGCCGCCGTCGGCGGGCCGTTGTCGGTTGCGGGCCTGTCAAGCATGAAACACCGGCGCCGGTTCGGCGTCGTCGGGCAGCACGAATTCATCGACCAAAGCCGCGTGACGGAAGATCAGTTGCAAGTTGAATTTGACGCCAGCCAGCCAAGCCGGATCGATCGTGAGGCCGAGCGCGCGTGCGCTCGCGGCGACGAGCGCGTCCTCCCAGTCCTGTGCTGGCGGGGGAGAATGGGATAGCGGCGGCGCTGCCTTGTTGGCGATCTTTTTGCCGCGCTTTTTGCCGCCGCTTCTGCTGGACGACGGTTTCGCCTTGCGTGCGGATTTTCGCTTCATGACAGCGCTCCAGGCTGCGGCAAGAATTCTTCGGCGAAATGACAGGCGACTTGGCGGTCGCCGAAGCGGCGCAGCGCCGGCATGGTGGTTTTACAGGCATCGGTGCCGCGCGGACAGCGGCCGTAGAAGCGGCACACATTCGGATCGGGATCGATCGGGCTGCGCGGCTCGCCGGAGAGCCGCAACGGCGGGCTGCCGTCCTCGTGCAGCCGTGGCACCGCGGCGACCAGCGCCTGGGTATAGGGGTGCAGGGGATGTTCGAACACCTCCGCGGCCGGCCCGGATTCGACGATCTTGCCGAGATACATCACCAACACCCGGTCGCAGATCAGCCGCACCACGGAAAGATCGTGCGACACGAAGAGGTAGCTCATGCCGAGCTCTTTCTTCAGCCGCTGCAACAGCTGAAGAATGACCACCTGCACCGAGACGTCGAGCGCCGCGGTGGGCTCGTCGAGCACCAAAAGGTCGGGCTCGACCGCGATGGCGCGCGCGATGCCGACGCGGGCGCGCTGGCCGCCGGAGAGCTGATGCGGAAAGCGCGTCAGCAGCTGCAGCGGCAAGCCACACTGGCTCGCCACGGTCTCGACCCGTTCGCGAAGCGCATTGCCGCGCAATTTGCGCAAGCGGCGCAACGGATCGGCGATGGCGTCGAAACCGGTGAAACGCGGATTGACGCTTTCGCCGGCGTCCTGGAACACCATCTGGATGCGCGCGCGGTCCGGATCGGAGGCGAACAGCCGCGCCGGCGTCAGCGACAATTCGCGTGTGCCGAGCTTGACGCTGCCGTCGCTGGCGTCGATCAGACGGGTCAGCGCGCGCACCAAGGTCGACTTGCCGCAGCCGGATTCGCCGACGAGACCTACGGTTTCGCCCTTGGCGACGACGAAGCTTACGTCGTCGACCGCGTGCACCTTCGGCAGCTTTTCCGGTCCGCCGGAAAATCGCCGCTTGAGCCGGGCCAACGGTCCCGGCACACCGCCGACCGGGTAGAGCTTGGAGAATTCGGCAACGTCGAGCAGGACGGTCATGCGGCGCTCTCCGTCGGCGCGCTCACGAGCCGCGGGCCCGCCGTCGGCCCTGGCAGCGGATTCCAGCAGGCGACGACATGCCTAGCGTCCGGCGCCGGCTGCGGCAGCGGTTGCGCGCAGAGCGCGTTTTTGCGCGGGCAGCGCTCCGAATAGCGGCACGGCGGCAGGTCGGCGCGGCGCAGGTCGGGCAGCGAGCCCGGAATCGAGGCGAGCGCATCGAGGCTCGCCGCGGCATCCGGCGTCGCCGCGATCAGCTCCGCCGTATAGGGATGCCGCGGCTGCGCGAACAGTTCTTTGGTCGGCGCGTTCTCGACCACATGGCCGGCATGCATGACGACGATACGGGCCGAGCGTTGCCCGGCCAGCGCCAGATCGTGGGTGATGAAGATCGTCGCCATGCCCATCTGGCCGGCAAGATCGCCGACCAGGTCCATGATCACGGCCTGCGTGGTCACGTCGAGGCCGGTGGTCGGCTCGTCGGCGATCAACAGCGTGGGCTTGGCCGCGAGCGCGATCGCAATCATGACGCGCTGGCACATGCCGCCCGACATTTCAAACGGATAGGCATTGGCCCGCCGCGCCGGATCGGTGATGCCGACCGAGCGCAGCATCTCGATCGCCTGCGCCGGCGCCTCGCGGCGGGGCACATTGCCGTGGCGGATCAGCACGTCGGCGATCTGACGGCCGACGGTGCGGATCGGATTGAGCGCGGTCCGCGGATTCTGAAAGATCATCGCGATTTCGCGGCCGCGCACGTCGGCAAGCTGGCTGGGCTTGGCGGCCAACAGATCGAGCCCGCCCAGCATGGCGCGGCCGGCAGTGACGCGGCCGGCCGGATCGAGGATGCCCATCACCGCATAGGCGGTGACCGATTTGCCCGAGCCGGATTCGCCGACCAGCGCAATGGTCTCGCCCTTGTCGACGCTGAAGCTGACATTTTCCAGCGCTCGCACGATGCCCGAACGCGTGCGGAACTCGACGCTGAGGCCTTCGACGGAGAGCGCGGCGGCGGCGTTCATGTGCGCCTCCTCATGTGCGCCTCCTCATGTGCGTCTCCTGGGATCGACCATGTCGCGCAGCCCGTCGCCGAGTAGATTGAAGCAGAACACCGCGATCATCAAAGCGCCGCCGGGGAAGAACGCGTTCCACCATTCGCCCGACACCATGAAGGCCGAGCCCTCCGCCACCATGATCCCCCATTCCGGCGTCGGCGGCCGGACGCCGAGACCGATGAAGGACAGGCCTGCGGCGTTGAGAATGGCATAGCCCATGGTCAGCGACATCTGCACCACCAGGATGGGGAACACATTCGGCAGGATCTGAAAGGCGAGAATGCGCCAGTCGGAATTGCCGCTTAGCCGCGCGGCTTCGACGAAACCGGCGTCGCGCCGGATATTGGCTTCGGCGCGCGCAATGCGGGCATAGAGCGGGAAGTTCACGATCGCGGTGGCGATGACGATATTCTGCACGGTGTTGCCGAGCGCGGCGACGATGCCCATGGCGAGCACGAACAGCGGGAACGCCATGATGGTGTCGGCGATGCGTCCGACAATGCGGTCGATCCAGCCGCCGAAAAATCCGGCGGCGACGCCGGCGAGCCCGCCCATCAGGAAGACGAGGACGACGGAGGCGACCGCGATGAAGAAATCAAGCCGCGTCGCCACGACGACGCGGCTGAACACATCGCGGCCGAGCTGGTCGGTGCCGAACCAGTGATGCGCGCTCGGCGGTTTCAACGATTGCGCGGTGTCGCTCGCCAGCGGATCGTAAGGTACGATGTGCGGGCCGAACATGGCGGCGAGCACGATCAAGACGAACAGCGCGAAGGCAATGCCGGTGACCGGATTCTCACCGATGATATAGCGCGAATGCTTGATCAGCGCGGCGAGGGCGCTTTCGCGCGGCGGCGATGCTGCGATGTCGGTCATGCCTCGAGCCTCACACGCGGATCGACGACGCCGTAAAGCACGTCGATCAGGAGATTGAGCGCCACATACAACGCCGCCATGGTCAGAACGAAGCCCTGCACCGGCGCGAAGTCGGAGGCCAGCAGCGCTTCGACGGCATAGGAGCCGATGCCGGGCCAGGCGAAGACCTTTTCGACGAGCACATTGGCGCCGAGCAGGAACGAGAACACCATGCCGAGCGTGGTGATCACCGGCAGCATGGCGTTGCGGAAGGCGTAAGTGATGATCACCGTATAGGCAGACAGTCCGCTCGCGCGCGCGGTGCGCACGAAGTCGGACGACAGGACCGCCAGCATCGAGGCCCGTGTCATCCGCGCGATCGGGGCGAGCGAAAAAATGGCGAGCGTCAGCGCCGGCAGGAAGAGCTGCTTGAGGCTGGCGATGAAAGTGTCGCCGTCGCGCGCGATCAGGCTGTCGATCAGATAAAAGCCGGTCACCTGCGGCGGCGGCAGGTAGAACACGTCGATCCTGCCGAGCGGCGCCGGCGCCCAGCCGAGCAGATAATAAAAGACATAGACCAGGATGAGGCCGGTGAAGAACACCGGCAACGACACGCCGGCGGTCGATACGATCCGGCAGGCATGATCGAGGATCGAATTCGGCTTGGTGGCGGCGAGAATGCCGAGCGGCACCGCGATGACGATCGACACGATGAGGCCAAGCAGCGTCAGTTCCGCCGATGCCGGCAGCCGGTTGTGCAATTCGGTCGCGACCGGCTGCCCGGTGGTCAGCGAGGTGCCGAGATTGCCGTGAACGAGATCGACGACGTAGTGGCCGAACTGCACGATCAGCGGCTTGTCGAGACCGAGCTTGACCCGCACCTCCTGGATCGCCTGCGGGGTCGCCGCGGGGCCGGCGAAATAGGCCGCCGGATCGCCAGGCAGTGCGCGCGTCAAGAGGAAAGTGACGATCACCACGCCGATCAGGCTCGGGATCGCCATCAACAGCCGCTTGAGGATCATCGTCAGCATGGTTTCCCCTTCACCTCTCCCCGCGCGCGGGGAGAGGTCGAGAGCGCGAAGCGAACGAGATGGCGGCAGATCACGACACTTACGCCTTCACGAACGAGCGGTAGTCGAGCCGGCGGTGAAACCAATACTGGTAGCCGCTGATGTTTTTTTGCATCGCGACATTGACATAGGGCTGATAGAGCGGAATGCGCGGCATGTCGGTGAAGGCGAGGTCGACGAAGTCCTTCACGTCCTTGTCGTAGCTCGCTTTGTCGCCGGTTGCCGCCGCGGCGCGGGCGCCGTCGATGAAGGCGTCGATCTGCGGCGATTGGTAATCCATCGTGTTGAAGATGGATTTGCCGGAGTGATAGCACCAGTAGAAGAAGTATTCCGGGTAATCGAGCCAGCCCGAGAACACATTGGTGAACAGCGGCATCGTCTTTTTGGTCAATTCGGTGCGCCAGTTGGCGCCAGGCACCTTGTTGATGGTGGTGGCGATGCCGATCTGTTGCAGGCTTTCCTGCACCAGCACGCAGGTCGGCTCGTTGACGCCGGCGAAGCCGAGATCGAACGAGATCGTTATCGGATCGGGGATGCCGTTCGGATAGCCGGCTTCGGCGAGCAGCGCCTTCGCCTTGGCCAGATCGGTCGTGAACTTGTGCGGCTGCGGCCAGGCGACCTCGGTCGGCTTATCCGCCGGCGCGCCGAACATCGGCTTGGCGAGGCCGTACAGCACGGCGTCCATGATCTTCTGATAAGGAATGGCGTAAGCCACGGCGTAGCGCAGCTTCACATTGTCGAACGGCGGGTGCTGCACGTTCATGCCGATATATTGAATGCCGTTCGAATAGGGCGTCGATACGATGGCGAGCTTGCCGTCGGATTTCAGCTCGGAAAAATCCTTGTTCGGCAGATCGTAGGAAACGTCGGCGTCGCCGCGTTCAAGGAGCGCGCGCCGGTTGCCGGCGTCCGGCACCATGCGCCAGATCACGCGCTTGAGCTTCGGCAGCGGGCCGCCTTTCCAGTTGTCGTGGCGCTCGAGGACGACTTGCGAGCCCGCGGTCCAGTTCGTCACCTTGAACGCGCCCGAGCCGACGGTGTTGAGTTTGGTATATTCGAGGCCCCAGGGGTCCTGGGCGGTGGCGTTCTTCTTGACCAGTTCGGAATTGAGGATGCAGGGCACGATCACGGCGAGATCGGGGACCGTCAGCCGGTCTTTTTTCGTGAAGTCGACGCGGAACGTATGATCGTCGACGACCACGAACTGCTCCGGCTTGGTGAGCGAGCCCGCGCTCATCTGGAAGGTCGGGAAGCCGCCGACGGTCACGGCGCGGTCGAACGACCATTTGACGTCGTTGGCGGTGACCGGGGTGCCGTCCTGAAAGACGGCGTCCTTGCGCAGCTTGAACGTCGCCGACATGTCGCCGACGTTCATGTCTTCGGCGAGTTCGGGCTTGAATTTCTCCTTGTCGTAATAGGGCGTGCCGTTCGGCAGCGTCTTCATCTCGTGACTGATGAGCCGGTCGTAGCAATTCCACGACACTTCGTAGCCCGGCACGTTGGTGCCGACGCCGTGGATGTCGAGATTGTTCGGCCCGCTTTCGGAAACGATCAGGAGCGTCTCCTGGCGCGATTGGGCCTTGGCCGGCGACCATACCGCGGGCGCCGGAACGGCGGCGGCGGCTGTCACTGCGGTCATCGATTTGAGGAAGTCGCGGCGCTTCATTGAAAGCCTCCCGGGGGTGCGCTTCGGACAGTTCAGAGTTCATCCGCAAGCCCCGTGCCACATCGCCGGATGCCGATGCCGCACCGTAAACGACTGATTCAAGAAGGTTATTGCGACGGGGTCCGCAAGCTAGGCATTCCGACAAGCGTTACGGGGCAGGCGCTGCCCATTTATTGAGCGATAAAATCGGGTACCTGCCGGGGCGTCACTGGCGAAGGTTTCGCGGAGGTGCCGTGTCGACGGCGGACGAGATCGAACGGCCGTTCGGCATGCGAACGTGTTCCGACCGCGGCTGCGGCGGCGCCGGCAAAGATTTCCGCGAATTAATTCGGCCTCCAGGTCGTCGTAAGCCGTCCACACCAAATCTATCGGCAGGGCCGACGGGCCTTATGGAACGCGCTTTGCGGAGCTTTTGGAGATATGTCATGACGCAAACCAATCCCCCTAACGCGAAGAAGTCCACGGTCCTCATGGCACGCCGGATCACGCTTCTCGCCTCCGTCGCCGGCCTCGGCGCCGCCCTGCTGCTGGCCGGTCCGAACGGTTATTGGCCTACAGGCTTCGGCATGCCGGCGGCGCAGGCGGCAGACGCCAGCATCCCGCATCCTCAAGGATTCGCCGACCTTGTCGCGAAGGTGAAGCCTGCGGTGATTTCGGTGCGTGTCACCATCCCGGCCTCGTCCGAACCGCAGCTGATGCAGCAAAAGGGGTTCGGCGACAACGAGAACGACGATCAGGATAACGGCGACAACGATAATGGCAACCAACGCCAAATCCCGGTCCAACCGGGCTCGCCGCTCGACAAGTTCTTCCAGCAATTCGGTGGGCAATCTGGTGGCCAATCTGGCGGCCATGGCAAGGCGCAACGCCGTGAGACCATCACCGGCGAAGGCTCCGGCTTCTTCATCTCGCCGGACGGCTACGCGGTAACCAACAACCACGTCGTCGACCACGCCAAGACGGTGCAGGTCACGACCGATGACGGCACGATCTATACCGCGAAGGTGGTCGGCACCGATCCGAAGACCGATCTCGCCGTGATCAAGGTCGACGGCAAGAGCGACTGTCCTTTCGTGAGTTTCGCCAGTGCGCCGCCGAAAGTCGGCGACTGGGTGGTCGCCGTCGGCAATCCGTTCGGTCTCGGCGGCACCGTGACAGCGGGCATCGTTTCGGCCCGCGGCCGCGATATCGGCGCCGGTCCCTATGACGATTACGTGCAGATCGACGCGCCCATCAACAAAGGCAATTCCGGCGGGCCGGCCTTCGATGTCGACGGCAACGTGATCGGCGTCAATACTGCGATCTATTCGCCGTCCGGCGGTTCGGTCGGCATCGGCTTCGACATCCCCGCCGACACCGCGAAAATGGTGGTGGCGCAACTCGAGAAATCCGGCCACGTGACGCGCGGCTGGCTCGGCGTCCAGATCCAGCCTGTCACCGCCGGTATCGCCGACAGCCTCGGCATGAAGAAGGCCGAGGGCGCGATGGTCGACGAGCCGCAGAGCAACAGCCCGGCGGCCAAGGCCGGCATCGCATCCGGCGACGTCATCACCGCGGTCAACGGCGCGCCGGTGAAGGACGCCCGCGATCTCGCCCGCACCATCGCCATGATGGCGCCGGACTCGGCGGTGAAGCTCGACATCATCCGTCAGGGAGAGGCGAAGACGATCTCGTTGACGCTCGGGCAGATGCCGTCCGAGCGGCATGAGGCCAGCGCCGACACCGGCACGGCGCAACCGACCCGCGGCGTGCCTCGTCTCGGCCTTCAGGTGGCGCCGGCGAGCGAAGTCTCCGGCGCCGGCGAGAGCGGCGTCGTGGTCACCGGCGTCGACCCGGATGGGCCTGCCGCCCAGCAAGGTTTTGAAACCGGCAATATCATCCTCGACGTCGGCGGCAAGGCCGTCGCCAATGCCGAGGACGTGCGCAACGCGCTGACCGCGGCCAAGGCGGAGGGCAAGCACGACGTATTGATGCGCGTGAAGATGAGCAACGGCACCCGCTTCGTGGCGCTGCCGCTCGGCAACGCGTGACGTTCGCGAAGTTCAGCCGCGTTCGCCGTCGGCAATAGCAATGGGGACGGCTTGTTACGGCCGTCCCCATCCGCTCCCAGCCACGGTGTCGGACGATGGACTCAGTGGAAGCCGTGCAGCAGCCGGTCGCTGTTGTCGTGCACGCAGCGCTGCACCGGCAAATAGGCCAGTTCGGCGGCGGCATAGATGCCTCGCCCGTCCTCCAAGGCTTGTTCCGCCGCGATGCCGGCTTTGGCGAAGACCAGGACTTTTTCCGCGACCATGTTGACGGCTTCCTCCAGCGCGTTCGGCGCGCCGGATGCCAACAGCATGAGCCGCGTCGCAATCACGCTCTGCGCCTCGCAGCTGAAACGGATGGCCTCGAGCCAATTGTCGAAGAAGTTGTTCATGAGTGCCCCCGGATCGATACGGCGTCGCGCCGTGCTGAACGCGGTGTCGCCGCACGATGGATAAAACATCGCGTAAATCTTCTAAAATTGCAGTGCGCGATCAGGTAAAAGTTGAATCGATTCCATAAGTTACGGCGGTGCCGTCGTACTCTGCCTTCTTGTCGAGCACTGGGCCCGCTACAGCATTCCCGGCCTGAATTGCCGACGGCGGCTCACGATCTTGCCCGAAACCATGAAGACGCCGTCGCCGGTATAATGCAGGGTCTGCGGATGCTTCGGCCGCGGCGCGACATGTGCCTTCACGATTTCGAAGATGAGAAAATTATAGCGCTCGACCAGCGCGTCGTCCTCGAGCTTGCATTCGAAATTGGCGTGGCACTCGGCGACGAGCGGCGCCTTCACCTTTTGCCCGGGCACAGCTGTCAAACCGAATTTCGCGAATTTGTCGACTTCGGCGCCCGAGCAATTGCCGATGCCGACCACCACGTCGGTCAGCGCCGTCGTCGGCAGGTTGATGACGCATTCGCCGCTGCGTCGCACCAGTTCGAAGCTGTGGTTGCCGGCGGCAATGATGCAGCCGACGAGCGACGGCACGAATTCCATCACGGTGTGCCAGCCCATGGTCATGATATCGGTTTCGCCGCGCCAGGCCGACGACACCAGAACGACCGGACCGGGTTCCAGATGGCGCCGGACATTCGCGACCGGAAAGTCGGTTCTCTCTTTGCGCATCGCTGTCGCGGGTTCGCGCCATCATAGTCGCCAGACAGGGCGATTTCATCGTCGCCATCAATTAGTCGGGATCGGCTGCCTATTCCAGGCCGGCATGGGGACCGGCATCGCGATCACGCGTTCCATCGCCTACGGCGAGCGCGCGCGGCACAGGCTCGATATTTGTCGGCCGGCGAACGCCGTCGCCGCGCCCGTCGTCGTCTTCTTCTATGGCGGCGCTTGGCGCAGCGGCAACAAAGGTCTGTATCGCTATGTGGCCAAGGCGCTGGCGCGGCGCGGTTACGTGGCGGTGGTTCCGGACTATCGCATCTATCCGGAGGCACGCTATCCGGATTTCATTGAAGACGCGGCGCTCGCCGTCCGCTGGGTCAAGGATAATGCGAGCCGCTTCGGCGGCGATCCGGAAAAAATCTTCTTGAAGGGCCACTCGGCCGGCGCCCACATCGCCGCGATGTTGGCGGTCGATGCCCGGTGGCTGGGTCACGTCGGCATGGTGCCGGGGCGCGATATCGCGGGGCTGATCGGCATTTCCGGGCCGTACGATTATCTGCCGCTGCGGGACGAGACGCTGCAAGTGATCTTCGGCGGCGCCGATCGGCCCGAGACGCAGCCGATCTTCCATGTTGCACCGGGGGCGCCGCCGGCGCTGTTGCTGACCGGAAGCCGCGACCGGCTGGTCGACTCCGGCAATTCCACTCGTCTTGCGGCGCGCCTGCGCGCCGCCGGCAATGCAGCGACCGTGCGGACCTATCGGCGCGTCGGGCACTACCTCATCATCGCCGCGCTGGCGCCGCCGTTGCGATTGCTCGTTCCGGTCCTGCGCGATGTCGAAACATTCATCGCCGAGATTCTCCGATCATCGACGACACCGTCGACGTCGCCGGGAACCTGTCCGCCGCGGCGCATCATCGAAGTCGCCGGCGCATAAGCGACAAGTAACCGCGAGCGATGGCAGGCACGGCAACGGCCGGATTTGATTTCCGCAAGCGACAGGCGCATCTTCGCCTTATCGACACCACGTCGCGGGGGCGACACGACATGAAAGCCGGCGCGAGCTTTTCGCTTTGCCTTATCGTTCTTTCCGCCTTGCTCGCCCAGTCCGCCCGGGCCGACGATTGGCCGGATCGCCCGATCCGTTTCATCGTTTCGCAGGCTGCGGGCGGGACGCCCGACATTCTCTGCCGGCTCGTCACGGAAAGGGTAGGGCGCGGGCTCGGGCAACAGATCTTCGTCGAGAACCGAACCGGCGGCGCCAATGTCATCGGCGCGCAGGCGGCGGCGCACGCGACGCCGGACGGTTACACGTTCTTTTGGGCGACCGCCGCCGCACTGGTGACCAATCCGTACACGTTCAAGTCATTGCCGTACGATCCGGTCAAGGATTTCGAGCCGGTCGGAAAAGTAGCCGATGGACCGTTTTTGCTGCTGGCGAATTCCGACGTCCCGGCGAAGACGCTGCCCGAACTCGTCGCGCTGGCGAAGGCCCAGCCCGGCAAGCTGAGCTTCGCCACCGACGGAGTCAGAAACTTCTCCGGATTGATCGCGGCGTGGATCAACAAGCTTGCCGGAACCGAGATCGCGCAGGTGCCCTATGCAACCATGCCGCAGGGCATCCAGGATACGATCGCGGGACGCGTGCAGCTGACGGTGCTGGCCATTCCGTCAGCGGCGCCCTTCCTGCAGAACGGCTCGTTGCACGCGCTCGCGATCAGCACCCTGCAGCGCGCGCCGGGATACGAGAACGTGTCGCCGGTCGCCGACACGTTTCCCGGCTTCGACTTCAGCGGCTGGATGGCGGTGGTCGCGCCGCGCGGCACGCCGGCCGGCATCGTCGAACGGATGAACCGTGAAATGAATGTGGCGCTGACGCAGCCGGAAATCGTGCAGGGCCTCCGCAAGATCGGTTTTTATACCACGGGTGCCGGAAGCCCTGAGGAAACCGGCCAATTTATCCACGGCCAATTCGAGGCCTGGGGCCGCGTCGTCAAGGAAATCGGCATCGAGCCGCAATAGCGCCGCAGCGCGGATCAAAGCACCGTCGATGAGAGAGGCGGCAGGCTCGCCGCGATCGGTCAGACGGCGCTCGATCGGTTGGCTTTGATCGCCAATCTCACTTCGCTCGGTAGCTTTTCCAAAAAGAATCGGATGTCGTCTTCCGTCGTTTTTGCCTGGTTCGCGCCGATGATGTGCCTGAGCATGGCAATGTGATTATTCACCGCCACGCTTATCGGCTCCGCCATGGCCTGGCGTGTGCCCTGATCGGTGAATGCCTCGACGCAGCGCGACAGGATCTCCTGGGCCTTCGCTTCCCGCAAAAGCTTCTCCACGGTCAGGTTCGATTTGTGCTTGCCGGCGGACCCGACAAAAACCTTGACAAGCTCGGCTTCCGCATTCTTGTAGACGTGCGTGCCGACGTATTTCGCAAAGCCGGCGAAAAAGTCGTCGAGCCACACGTCGCCGCACGATGCGAGTTCCAACTTGAACGCGGCTTCCGCGGCGCCTCTGCCGCAGTACAAAAGCAATGACGGCAGAATGTTGTCGCGGGACAACGCCTGCGCGTTCGCGGATTTGCTCGCGTTCATGCATTTGCGATGGATCGTTTCGAAAAAATCGTAGCCGTGCGTGAAGCTGTCCAAAAAGCGGCGGCGCAGCTCGGAGACGTCGCCGGGCGAAATCCGTTCGTTCGAATGGACGTGATTTTCGATAAATTTGAAGACCAGGTCGGTCACCGTGACACCGGTGCCGATGCAGTGATGACAACCGCGAACTTGCTCGCTCATGTCGAACCCCGACGCCCCCCGGCCGTACCCGCGGTAGCCAGCAAATCTCTGCCACACCGGCCCACCATCCAGTATACGGAATTATGCGTAATGACGGTCCAAATTTGCTCGAATGCTTTCAAAAGCATTAAGCAAAAAAGCTCGGCCGCGCTGGCGTCGGCACGACACGCTCGCTGCCTTATGTTGCAGCGCACTGATGCCACCTTGCCGAAGCAGTGCAACAAGTAAAGACTAGCTTACAAGACTCGCGCTCGAGCCGTCGGGGTGCGCCGCGGGGCGCGGGACCCCGGTTGGCGCGGGGGCACGCCGCCATAAAACAACGCCGTAAAAGAACGTAAAAGAACAAGGGAAAACGCTCATGACAATGTCCTTCGATCGACGAAAGGACTTCGAGACTCCGGAATCGGACGCGACGCCGGACGAGTTGGTCAAGCTGGTGCGAAAACTGCGCTGGATCGGCGCGGAGGACGAGGCGGAGCGGGTACTCGAGGACCTGACCCGCGGCGCCGCGACGACCGCCGACAGCGTGCTGGCAACGCCTGGCGACACGGACTGATAACGCGGCGAACAAGACGACAAAAAGCCTGGCGGAAATCGCCAGCGAGGGAGTGAATGCCATGGAAGCAATTCTGGCGCTCGTCTGTCTGTTTGCGATCTGGGCCTTGGTGATTTGGGGCTCGCTCTATTTCAACCGCAACGTGGTGTGAGCGCCTCGAGCTGCACTACAGCATGATCCGGAAAAAGCTCGCCCGCGGACGTGATCCGAGGGTGGGATGCGGTTTTCCGAAAAGATCACGCGCAAACAAAATGCCAGGGTCTTATCCGTTCTGATCCGATCAGAATGGATAGGACTCTAGCGCCCGGTGCCGACCAGCACCATCGAGATCGCCGGCACATAGGTGATGACGAGCAGGGCGATGAAATTGACGACGACGAACGGCAGCACGCCGCGATAGATCGCGCCCATCGACACGTTGAAGATCGCGCGCGCGGCGAACAGGTTCAAACCGAACGGCGGCATATAGAGGCCGATCGACAGGTTGACCGCCATGATGATGCCGAAGTGCAACGCGTTGATGCCGGCCGACTGAACGACCGGAAGCAAGAGCGGGGTCAGGATCAGGATCGCCGCCGGCGGTTCGAGAAAACTGCCGGCGATCAGCAAGCCGGTATTGACGAACAGCAGCGTCTCCCAGTGCGGCAGCCGCATCGCGCTTACCGCGCCGATCAGGGTTTGCGGAATGCCGCTCGTCGTCATCAGCCAGGAATAGACGCCAGCACCGGTGACGATGATCAGAATCTGCGCGATCAGCACCACCGAACCGGCGATGATCCGCCCGAGTTCGGCAAGGTCGACCTCGCGGTAGACGAACATGGCGACGAACAGCGAATAGACCACGGCGACGCCGGCGGCCTCGGTCGGCGTGAAGACGCCGCCATAGATGCCGCCGAAAATCACGACGATGGTGCCGATCGCCCAGCTCGCTTCTTTGGTCGAGGCCCAGATGTTCTGCCAACGCGCCGGCGACGACAGCGGCACCATCTTGATCCGCGCATAGACCAGCACGTAGATGGCGTCGACGACGCCGATCAAGAGGCTCGGCAGAATCCCGGCGGTGAACAGCTTGATCGCCGAAACCTGCGCCGTCATGGCGTAAAGGATCATCGAGATCGACGGCGGGATGATCACGGCGACCGCGCCCGAAGAGGTGATGAGGGCGACCGCGAAGCGCTCGCTGTAGCCGTGCTTGGTCAACGACGGAAACAACAGCCGGCCGATGGCGACGACGGTGCCGACCGAGGTATGCGCCATGGCGCCGAACAGTTCCGATGACGCCACCGTGGTGACCGCGAGCGAGCCGCGCACGCCGCCGATGATCGACACCACCCAAGTGACGACGCGGTTGGCGATGCCGCCGCGCCCCATGATCTCGCCCGCCAGCACGAAAAACGGCACCGCGAGCAATGGAAAATTGTCGAGGCTGCCGAACATATAGGTCTGGATCGCTTGCGTCGGCACATGGGCGACGAACTCGATGGCCGCGAGCGAGGTAAGGACGAGCACGACGAAGATCGGCAGCCCGAGGATCAGCAGAAGCGCCGGCAGGATGAAGTAGACGAACGTCGCCAAC
>Ga0181527_1000810_pt1 | contig 34788 bp, 27 predicted proteins | sample PEATcosm2014_Bin_30_FD_119762 | JGI IMG/M metagenome (GOLD analysis project Ga0181527, IMG submission 119762) | Peatland microbial communities from MTU Mesocosm Facility, Houghton, MI, USA - PEATcosm2014_Bin06_60_metaG | ecosystem: Environmental > Terrestrial > Soil > Wetlands > Peat | place...
AAAGAGACCACGCCCTTTGGGCGTGGTGCACAATGTTACGCTAAAGCGCTGTCGCGCTTTTCTTTGATTTCGCGGGTTTTACCCGCTCATCAAAGCCACGGCCTATGGCCGTGGTTCTTTACTGCAAGTGCCGAGAATTCGCGCCCTGGAAGGGGAATGAAAGGATTCCATGCAAAGCAAAAAAGCCAAAACTATCGACGAGTACATAAAGTTGTGGCCATCTGAAATCCAGAAGAAATTGAGGCAGATTCGGAAAGCGATACGAGAGGCTGCCCCGGCCGCGGAGGAAAAGATAAGTTACCAAATGCCAATGATGTATTTGGACGGCGTTCTGGTCTATTTTGCCGCGTTCAAGAACCATATCGGGTTCTTTCCCACCGCAAGCGGAGTAAATAAATTCAAACCGGAATTGGGTGAATACGAAACTACAAAAGGAACAATCCACCTTCAGTACGACAGGCCGATTCCCCTTGATTTGATAAGAAGAATTGTGATGTTCCGGGCAGAAGAAAATCGACAAAGAAGTGAGGCAAAGAAGAGCAAGAGAACCAAGAAGTAGGTTTCAGACGGAGTTGATTAGCGGGCAAGGGCGGTGTCACCGAGCCGCGCCTGCAGCTTCGCTAAAACCTCGGACGTCGGGCCGCTCGTGAACTTACCCGGGCGTCGGTGATGGCGGGGGAGAAGAAAACGCGTGCGCTCCTAACCGACCACGGTTATAACCACTTTCCCTTTGGCATGTCCTTCTTCAAGATATCGGAGAGCTTCGGGGACTTCACTCAGCGGGTAGAGCTTATCTATGACGGGTTTTATTCGGCCGGTTTCAAGAAGTTCCTTTATGAAACCCAAATCCTTCTGGTTTGATCTCGCCATCATGCTGCCCATTTTCTTTTTCCCGGTCATGGATATCCACGGTCCCAGAAGGATTGCCTGGAACACTTGCAGGCCGGAACCTCCCGACGTCACGTAAATCCCGTCAGAACTCAGGGAGCGCCTGTACTCCGAAATCGAACGATTCCCGTTCGCGGCAAAAATCAGGTCGTAGCGTTGACCATTCCTGGTGAAATCTTCCTTGGTGTAATCAATGACATGGTCCGCCCCGATCGAGCGCACCATGTCCAGTTTACTCGTGCTGCACACGGCAGTGACCTCGGCTCCGAATGATTTTGCAATCTGCACCGCAAATGTGCCGACACCGCCCGATGCGCCGTTGATGAGGACTTTATCACCGGACGCAATTTCTCCTTTGTCGCGAAGCCCCTGCAAGGCAGTGACCGCCGCCATGGACGAAGCCGCTGCTTGCTCGAATGATAGAGCCGCCGGTTTCAACACCAGCGCATTTTCACGGGCGCATGCATACTCGGCAAAACCGCCCCAACCACTCCCGGACAGGTCCCCAAATACCTCATCTCCCGGCTTGAACTGCGTTACGTTACTCCCGATTGCTTCGACGCGTCCTGCAACGTCGGCCCCGAGTATGGTGTTTTTGGGTTTCAGGAATCCTGCGAACAAGCGGACCAGGAACGGGTCGGCCCTCAGCAAATGGAGGTCGGCCGCATTTGCGGATGCCGCATGAACTTGTATCAAGACCTCGTTGCCTTGGGGAACAGGTTTGGCCACGTCCGTCAACTTGAGGACATCAGGCGATCCGTATTGCGTGTTGACAATAGCTTTCATGCAAGTACTCCTTCCCTGAGAACGGGTTTCCCGCTTTTACACAGTGGAGGCGACCTGGGCCGGGACCTTGACCCCTTTGACGAGCAGGTACATCACCATCGAGATTTCCGCGATTGTCGGCGGGATGACCACAGCAACGTGAATTTTCTGGCCGAGTCCGGGCGCAAGGAACGCAGCGAGCAGGTCCACAAGGTAGCAGACGCACCCGGCGACGAGCAGAACCCCGAGCCATTTTGGAAACATCCCGGATTTATACGCAAGATACCCCAGCGGGGCCAGCCACAGGCCGAAGAATACCTGCGCGATCAGGACCCCGTAGTGCTCGGTGTCGAGCAAAAGCAGCACAAGAGCATTCGAACCCGCGGCGCCGAAGGCGGAAGCATAGGAGCCGTCGGTCGCGACCCGCAACCCCTCAAACAGGAAGACCGCATTGAGGCAAACGATGCCGGTGGAGAGCGCGACAAGGACAAGCATTGCCCTCGCAACGCTTTTGTGCACGTGCTGGAGCAGGATGTAGAGGGTGAGTGCCAGGAAGATAAAGAACACCCCGTCCAGCAGGTGGGACACGACGCCGATGCGCACAAGTGGGGAGTTTGCAACAAGGTTCGCCACCGTGGCGGCGGCATTGCCGGCAACATACATCCTGGGATCAACAAATCCTTCGGCAAAGCCGCCGAAGATGCCCACGAGCAAGTACAGGATGCCGGCGATTTTCGCAAGGCGCTTGGGAGAGGACATGTTTTCTCCTTTTGTCCCGGGTGTAATCATTTTATGGGGAGCCTGGCGGGCTTCGAACCTGCCGGCAGGAAATCCGCAAGAACCGCGCCATGTTTTCACTGTGGGAAATTTTTGAAGTATCGGGATGTTAAGAGGTGGAATGAGTGATGAGAAATGGGCAATTGCCATTAATGATAATGTGTATGCGAAGGTTGACGGGAGTTGTGGAAGGGAGTAGTTGGCGCTTCGCGCCGGATATTGTGCGGTTTGCCTTGTGCCTCGGACGGCGGGGCCGCGCTACAACGGAGTCGGGAGCTTCACTCCCGAACCCAGACCTACTTTCTGTCTGCAGCGACAGAAAGTAGGCAAAGAACGCCGCGCCTGCAGCTCCGCTAAAACCCCTCGGCCTTCGGGCCGCTCATGAACTCACCCGGCAGGACAAATCCAAAATTTGATCAAAGATGCCGGGTTCAAACAGCACGAGCGGCCAATCCTCCGGCCTCAGGGGCGTCGCTGATGGCGAGATGCAAGACCAAAACAGCTCCAATTGCACCAAACAATTCTCGCCTCCAAAACCTCCGTGCGCGGCTGCGCCACTGATGGCGTTGGAAGAACCAAAACAAACAAAGATTCTTAACCTATGTTCAAGCGGCCGATCTTCAGGCCGAGACCGGAAGGAGAACCGACCCGGCTCTAGCCGGGGAACGCCCAGACTTATTCTCATTGATGGCCGCTCGTTGATTATTTTTATTCAAGGCGGTGTATCGAATGATTTCCGCTCAAAGTGATCTCGATTTCTTTTGAGAAAAAACTGAGGATTGTTTGAAAACCAATGCCGCGTAATCCAGAAAAGAAGATTGTAATTATTGCCGGCCCGAACGGAGCCGGGAAGACAACGTTCGCACGCGAATACCTGCCGGGCGAGGCTGGGTGTCCTGTGTTTGTGAATGCCGACCTGATTGCCGCCGGGCTGGAGCCTTTCAGGCCCGAGGTTGCCGCGATTCGGGCAGGACGATTAATGCTTAAGGAAATAAAGGAGCATTTCCGTCGAGGTGAGAATTTCGCTTTTGAAACCACGTTGAGCGGGTCGGTCTATTCACGACTGATTCCGGAATGGCCAAAACGCGGCTATCGTGTCAAGATTATATTTTTACAGCTGCCTAACGTTGACATTGCTATTGCTCGCGTTGCGGTAAGGGTAAGACAGGGCGGCCATTCGGTGGCGGCGGATGTCATCCGACGTCGTTTCTTCTCAGGGCAGAAAAACTTTCGCGCTGATTACCGAAACATTGTCGACGCATGGGCTGTTTATGACAATTCAGGAGAAATTCCAAAGCTTATTGAAGAGGGAGTAAATCCATGAGCTCAACAAAAATCAAGGATGCCGATCTGGCCAGGGTAAAACCGGCATTGCTTCGCGCCGCCAGGCAGGCGCGGCGGACCGCCGCAGCAACGTTCACCCCGCTCGTGGTGTATAAGAACGGCAGAACAATCAGACAAATGGTCGCAAAAGAAAAGCGGAAAGGATACGGGAAATAGCCGTTTCCGCGAGATCGGTCCTCAACGTTTTTCCTCGTATTAAAGAACCCCGAAGCACCCCCCCCTTGCCCGTAGGGCAGCTTGACAACGGAGCCGGGAGGGTCTCACTTTCGTTTCGTAAGGGTGTGGTAGCGGTGCTTCGCACCATTTATTGTGTCGTTTGCCCTTTCGGCCCCCGGCACCCCCGCGCCGCGCTACAACTGAGTCGGGAGCTTCACTCCCGAACCCAGACCTACTTTCTGTCTGCAGCGACAGAAAGTAGGCAAAGAACGCCGCGCCGCAGTGGCGCTTGATCGCCGCGCACTCCGGAGGGCTGCGGAACAAAAAAGCCGGGAGCGTCGGCCCCCGGCACCCCCGACCTACTTTTCTTCTACAGCGAAGAAAAGTAGGCAAAAGACGCCGTGCCCCCAGCTCCGCTAAAACCCCTCGGCCTGCGGGCCGCTCGTGAACTCACCCGGCAGGACAAACGCAAAAATTGATCAAAGATGCCGGGTTCAAACAGCACGAGCGGCCAAACCTCCGGCCGACGGGGCGTCGCTGATGGCGAGATGCAAGACCAAAACAGCTCCAACTGCACCAAACAATTCTCGCCCTCAAAACCTCCGTGCGCGACTGCGCCACTGATGGCGATTGAAAAACCAAATCAATCGAATTTGTGCATGCGATTATTTACAGGTGGCATTGCTCCTATGCCTCGCGCCAGGCCGGACCGGAACGTGCGCCAGAGCGCAGTACCGCCTGATCCCTCGCCGAAGGCGGTAAGGACAGGCGGTACCGAGGCCGACGGGCCGAGCGTGGAGGGACGACCCTTGGAAGCACCCGAAGGGGTGGGGCCGACGCCGTACCCGGCGGGGCGCCCAAATCTCTTGTTTTCATGAGAAGCGGGGGAACGCCCAATTCTTTGTGTTCCTGTTTCGGCGGGGCGCCCAAATCTTTTTCTCTTTGTTTGTAGTAGATCTTGGTACCACGAAACTGATTTCGTTGACATCGGCAGCCGGATGGTGTAGTCTATAGTCATGACGCGCCTGCCAACGTAACGAAAGTGCTGCTCACCGGGTTTGCCTCGGAAATTGCGGAAAAGGAAATGAAGGCGCTCAACGTAATTGACTGTATAAGGGAAACGCCTCAATCGACTGGACCATCAAGGAAAGCGTGAAGGCAAAACTGAAAGTTATCGTCAAAAGAATTCTCCGTCACTTCGGCTACCCGCCGGATATGCAAAGGAAGTTGAAAGTTTAGAGTTAGAAGTTGAGAGTCAAAGAACGGTATTGACGATTGCGGCAAGGGCGCAGTCTTGGCATTTCGCCATCAGCGCCGACCCCAAGGCCATCGGCGCTAACCCGCCCAACAAGAGGGGTGGGTTACTTGGCCGCTCGTGCGAACGTGGCTTGTGTTGTCTTGTTTCTCTACCGCCATCAGTGGCGCAGTCGCGCGCGGAGGTTTTTAGGGCGAGGACGAGTCCTGCCTTTCCGGAGGAAAGGCTTTTCGATATCTTTCCATTGTTCCGCAGCCCTCCGCAGCGTGCGGCGGTCAGCGCCACTGCAGGCGCGGCGCGGACTCCAAAGGTGCTCGCTGCAGAGCACCTTTGGTCGGGGGTGCCGGGGGGCGACCCTCCCGGCCTCGGTAATTGGCGACCGATGCCTTCTTGAAGCAGGCGGAACTGATTGCAGAGGACATCGCGGCGGGGAAGTAGGGTGCGGGCGTTGGAGAAGTTTCAGTAATTGCTCGTGCGAAATGGTTTGTATTGTTTTGTTTTTCTTCTCTCGCCATCAGCGACGTCCCCTCGGCCGTAGGATTAGCCCGCTTGTGCGAACTTGACTTGTGTTGTTTTTTTTTCCCCCCCCCCTCAGTGGCGCAGCCACGGCCGGAGGATCAGCGGCGAGGACGAGTCCCGCCTTCTCGCCAGAGAAGGCTTTTCGATATCCTTCCATTGTTCCGCAGCCGCCTGGAGGCCGCGGCGATCAGCGCCACTGCGGGGCGGCGTTCTTTGCTTACTTTCTTTCGCTGCAGACAGGGCAAAAGACACAATGTTTGGTGCGAAGCTCCAATTTCCTTACCCTGTGGAACGCAAGTGACAACAAAGTAAGTCTGGGCTCGGGAGTGAAAGGGCAAACGGCATAATGGATGGTGCGAAGCACCACTACCTTGCCCTTACGAAACGATAGTGAGAACGTCCCGACCCCGTATGAGGCGACCGAGACGGTCCTCAAGCAGGCGGAATTGATTGCGATTTCTTCCCGTGATCGACTGCAAGCGTTAGACCAACGCATGATGCGTTAGTCCAACGCCTATGCACATTCGGCCACGCGAGCAACCGGGCTCTTTGTGCTTGTTCACGCTGCACAAAATGAAAGCTACCGCATATGTAAAAACCGCGATTCGGTGGTGATGCCGTTCTGCTCCAACCGCAGCACATAGACGCCGTGGAGTGTTCCGGCGATCGGGAGGACCAGTTCATGCGTGCCGGCCGAGGGCAGCAGCTGCTGCGTCTTCAAAACGGTTCTTCCATCGCAATCCACAAGGAAAATCCTCACCGGACCGGCGGTGTTGCAGCAAATCGACAGCCGGTCGTTTGCGATAGCCTCCAGTTTGAGGCCGGCCGGGGCGGCGTGCACTGGCGCTGCCGTCCGGATGCCGGTTCCGCTCGCGAGCCGGAATCGCGCCCAATCGGAATTCCAGGCTCCTTGAGCAAACGTAATTTGAACGACCTGCAGCCCCGTATCGAGCTTGACGGAATCGACCCCGAAGTTGACGGTCCAATTATGCCAGATTTCCGTGATTCCGCCGGGTGGAGGAGTCACCAGCACGACCGCGGGAAGGTTTTTAACGGAATCATTTTGGACCTTTGTCCCGTCGTAGTAGGTAAGCGTAATGAGGTTTGGAGGTGCATTGACATTAGCAAGTTTGAAGTCGACATAGTAAGTGCCGGCCGTGTTGACGTGGACCGTATATTTCGGATTCAACCCTGCGTTCATATAAGCAAGATGCGAGGTCGGATGCGCGGCATTTACCGAAGAATCGAGCTGCCCGTTGGTGCCGTAGCCAAGACAGTCGTAATCCCAGTTGCTGTAGGCCTGCGTGGTCACATTACCGCCGTTCACATCGACGAATATTTCCTTGATGACGCCCGGAAGCTGTTGCGGTTTGCCCAAGAGCGTGTCGCCCGCGTACGGCGTGCCCGTGTATCCGGGTGGCATCGCGGCGCCGGCCATGGAGGCGAACAAAAAGCAGACAATGGCTTGGAAGTAAAATTTGACGGGATGTAACATATCGATAGCTCCTTTTTTTAGAATAGTGCTTTCCGGACATAGCCTTCTGGACCATTTCTTTTTTTGGGACATTCACCTCCTATGATGAAGTATGCTCCACGGATATTTTTTCCGGGAAAAGGGCTTGCGAGGCGGCAAAGGGTTTCCATGGGACTAATATAGATGAAAACGGGCGGCTTCGGCCATCATGACAACCGGTGAGCGCAGCAATAGGTAAATGCAATTCATGTGCTATTGGATGGCGGAGCCGGGTGACCCCCAAGTAAGTTTATTTGCGAGAATCGAATTACTGGAACTAGACAAATACATCTGGATAGCTGTGCCGGGTGACCCCACAGCTGGAGTAAATGGGTCAAGACTTGGGCGCCCCGCCGAGTACGGCGGCGGCCCTCCTTTCAGGCTCGGCCGGTTGGCCTCGGTGCCGGACCGCCTTGGTCGCCTACGGCGCGGGGCGGCCGGCACTGCACTTTGGCGCACCTTCCAGTCCGGCCTGGCGCTTGGCAGAAGGCAATGTCCACAATTGTCAAGATAGATCGAGTTACTAATGGATGAAAAAGTTCGGTTGAGAATTTTGTAACCGGGTGCTACTACGGTGCGCGCAACGGGAGGTTCGGGCTTGCAGCAGGTACATCCACGCCGCACCGGCTCAGCAAACCAAAACTGAATTATCTATTTATCGCCGTACCCGCACAGCAAACAATACCTCTACGCGCCTACAATGCCGCCGAGGGATTCATTGTGGGGAACCGAAGCATCTTCCGCTTCATCCTTTCGTACCCTGCCCGTGCAATCATGGCGGCGTTGTCGGTGCATAAGGCCGGGGACGGAAAGAAAACCTTGTCCCCGAAATGAGAGACCAGGGTGCGGCGCAATTCCCCGTTGCAGGCAACGCCGCCCGCAACGCCGATGGTGCTGATGCCTGTTTGCCCTGCCGCGGCCGCAAGGTTCCTGGCCAGAGAGTCCACAACCGCCTTCTGAAATGCACGGCAGATGGCCGCCTTGTTCTTTGCGGTCCACGCCTCGCCCTTTTCTTCGCAAAAGTATTTGACGGCGGTCTTGAGGCCGGAAAAACTGAAATCAAGCGACGGCCCGCCCAACCGCGCAACGGGAAAGGATATTTCGTCGCCGGCGGCCGACCCCAAAGCTTCCTGTTCAATCGCCCGCCCGGCAGGGTAGGGAAAGCCGAGCATTTTTCCTATTTTGTCAAATGCCTCGCCCGCCGCGTCGTCCACGGTCCGGCCCAGACAGCGGTACCTGCCGAAATCGTCGACGCGGTAGATCGCGGTGTGCCCCCCGGACACGATGAGCGCCAGGAAGGGGTGACAAAGGTCGGGATGTTCGAGGAACAGGGAACAGAGGTGGCCTTCCAGGTGGTTGACGCCCGTCACGGGGATGCCGAATTGGCAATGAAATCCAAGGGCAAAACCGATCCCCACCAGGAGGGCGCCCGCAAGCCCGGGGCTGTCCGTCACCGCAATGCAATCCACTGCGCTGCAGGCGATTTTGTTCTTTACAAAAAGTGATTTTGCAAGAACGTCCACTTTGGCGATGTGCGCCCGCGAGGCCAGCTCGGGCACCACGCCGCCATACGCGGAATGAACGCCCTGGGTAAAGACCTCGCTTGCAAGGATGTTGCCGTCAGCAAGCAGGGCAACCGAAGTCTCGTCGCACGATGTTTCAATGCCCAGTGTGAGCATAGCGACTTACTCCCTCGTGCGGCCGGCAAGGCATGCTGCGATCAGGATCCACACTACCTCCTCCAAAAAAATAAGTTCCGCTTGCCAATCGTCGCAATTAATTAAGGACAAACCTGCTTTGCCGCTTATGTACATAATCGGGCATAATTACACTTTCTTGACAGTTTGTTCCGTTACCGTCCATCAGAGCATAGTGAGCAATCCATTGATATTAAAACCACAAGCATGATCCCGTTCCTTGGCATGATCGTGGCTTTATATAAGGCTGAGCTTATGGGTGTCTCCTTCAAAATACTGGTAGTCGAAGATAACCCTGCAACGCAGGAGGCCCTCAAGCGTTCATTGTCTCGACTGGGCTGCGAAGTCTTTGCGGTCGACACTGCCGAAACAGGCATCGAAGAGCTTAAAAAAGCCCGCTATGATGCCGTTTTTGCGGCCCTGTGCGTAAGAGAAAAAGGTGCGCGAAGCGTTGCGCGCTGGGTCAAGACCAATTCTCAGCAGACGAAGTTCTTCGTCGTCACTGGTTGGAAAGGTGATCTTGAGACCAGTCTTCTTCACATGGACGGGATTCATGATGTTATTCGTAAGCCTCTGATATTTACGGAAATAAGAGATAAGTTACTTGAATACCTTGGATAGATCGGCACGATAACAATGGCCCAAACTACAAATGTATCATGCATGGAATGCGGAAAGAAGCTTCAAAAGGACGAGCATGAGTCCGGCTTTTGCGCCGAGTGTAACGCCAAAGTTGAAAACGACTTGCTCATTCTCAGCGAAAGCGATGGGGACAATTTCGCGTTCCTCGCAGACCTCGCAATCTGACATATCTTTCGCTCATTCTTCTTAAGCGCAAATAAAGTGGAATGACGCAGCGTAATGATTTTTCACGGCCCGATCTTCCTGTAAGAAATATTATTTTTTTTTGCATTTCCTGCGTAATGGTGTTATATTATGGGTGGAGAAAAAGGTGGTTGTTGAGGGGCTGTGAACTATGAAAAAAAAGGTCGTTGCAACATTCGCAATCCTGGCCCTTGCGGTATTCTCATTTTCACAGGTTCCTGTTTCAACCAACGACTCGCTCAAGATCTCTTCGCAATCGCAATCCGTCAATTTGGGCAAGAAGACCATTGTAACGCCGAAACCTCCCACCAACTGGTCGAAAATCAAGGATCTTTTCAGATAGAGTTCTCCTGTCCGGAATAAAGAAAGGGGAATGCAGTGCATTCCCCTTTCTTTATTCCGTGAAACGGCTTCTTCCGCTACGGTTTCCATTCCATGTCGGATTCCTGGCCGTACAGACGCGGGGTAATCGTGCCGATACTCACCGAAAATCCGAATTCCTGGACCGGCGCCCTGGCGTTGAACTGGACCTTTGGCCCCACCGTCAGTTCGAGGGATACGTACAAGAGGTTCTTTGTGCCGAGGTTTTCCGGCGGAAAGTAATCGACGGCCAGCCAGCCCCGGACGTTGTTGACATTTGAATAGGCGCCCTGCTTGCCGGTGTAGTCGGTGGTCTTTCCCTCAATAAGGTACGCTTCCGACCCGGCGGTCACATAGCCGAAGCCGGGGACATGAAATTGAAAACCCAGGGCGCCGGCCGCGTCGGTCCCGCCGTAGGTGGTGCCCGAGCCGTTCTTGGACGAGAAGACGTTTCCCTGCACAATGCCGATCAAGGACATCACGTTGTTGAAGAAGAACGGCGTTCCCAGCTTGAGATGGCCGCCGCCGGACAGGCCGTAGCCGCCGTGGAACACGCCGAAGGTGTCGGTGGCGGTGGTGTCGCTTGCCACGTCCATCTGGGTTGTCCCGCCGTCGATCCCGAAGTTCAGGAAAGGAAACGGGGAATAGGACAGGCGCGCCTGGACGCGGTTCATGATGCTGGGGACCGCACCGTTGGTAATGGAATTCCCTCCCAGGTCATATGACGCGCCGATTGACAGGCGCGCAGGCGGAATCAGCACTGCCGGGTCTGCCAGGTTCGCCGCGTGGGCGGTGCCGCACGCCACTGCGATGGCGCTGATAAGGCGCAGCGTTTCTTTCAAGGTCATCCTTTCCTTTCTCATATCACTTCACGATGCCGGTATCGCTGATGATAGGAAGTAATTGCACCACAGGGTATTGAGGAGAAACTCCCTGGCATTCGGCCCATACCGTCACCTGCACCTTGTTGGCATTCGATTGTCCATAAATAATTACATTCGCTGCTTTTCCGTTCTGGGTCTGGACGGTCCGGGCTATCGACACCGCAGGATCCGGCTGTGGATAGGGTTGATACTGCCACCAGAAATCGTATGACCCGAGTGCCTTGATGAAATGAGCACCGTTAGCGTATGCGGAATCCATGGCGTCAAGAACCCTCAGCAGCGCGGAATCCGAAGACGATATCGGCTGCTTGTAATACAATTTTACATAAGCAGAGTCGTTTTTCAGCACAGTGTAATTCGATTGATAAACGGGGTCGGTCAAAGGCTCTATCGGGTCCCAAACACCGTCTCCATTAATGTCCGCGAATTTGACCGAGCCGTTGCTGCAAATATGCACCTCTTCAACCGGAGTACCATGCCTGTTGAATTCCCGTATTCCGTCGTGGTTAATGTCTTCGTAAGCCGGACCCGGGTCATAATTGCAGTTGTCGGCAAGATCCTCGCCGCGAGGCGTTGCAAGGTTGCCGCTGCAACTGTTGGTGAAATCCAGGAAAGGAAGGATGCAGGAAATGGTATCAATGTAGGGATTACAGGCGAATGCGCCTTGGCTCACTTGTTCCACCCAGTTTGGGACGAGTTTCTTATATACGAATCCCGACGCCTGAAGGCTGAAGGTTACCACGGTTCCGTCCGCCACCGGGTTTCCATTGATGTCCGTGACAATTGCGGCACAGGGCAGGCCAAAGGTGCCGTCCTGATAATCCACGCCTTTCAAGAGATTGATGCCCAGCGAAACCGTATACGGAGGTCCGGCAATGGTGAACAGCACGGTGTCCGATTTTACCCCGGAAGCGTTGCTTGCCACAATGCCCACCCCGTGAAACACGCTCTGCGCCGTTCCTGCAATAAGGTAGGAAATAGCTGAACCGTCGCTCGCGGTGATTACCGTCGGGGGATTCAGGTTTTCGCCGCCGCCGGGCCCGCTTATCATGTTGAAGGAGATGCGCTCGTTCTGGACCCTGTTGTTGAGCGAGTCGTACGCGACGGCGGTCAGTTGCGCCTTCCCGCCGTTCGTCGAAATGACCGCAGGCGTGCCGATCAGCACTATTTTCCTCGTTAGTGATGCAGTAAAGTAGAGTTGGAACGAAGCGGTCGTCACTTCTGCTGAAGTCTTTGCGTAAGCGGAAACCGTGGCCGTACCCGCAAAACCGGGGTTTTTCACCCAGAAAGTGATCCTGCCGTTATTTGCCGGAACAAGGGTGAACTGTTTTGCAAAGATGGTGTCGTTGTTGAAGCTGCCCATGGAAACGCTTACTGCGATTGTCGCGTTCTGTACCGGCGTGGTTTTGTCTCCCAGGAGATAGGCGACGAACAGCGCGGTGGAATCCTTCCCGTTTGCGATGCAGGGCTGCAAGGCTGTGGTGTCCACGGCCAGGTAATTGGAGGAATAGGTTATGGCGACTTTCTGGGACGCGCCCGCGGACACGATCTGTATGCTGTCGGTGCCGCTGCCCCTGCCGTACACCTTGCAGTACGCTTCGCCCCGGTTATCGGTCACCGAATCCGGTTTGTAAATAAACGTGCTGTCCTGCTGCTTGGAGAAATTGATGGGCTCGCCCACGATGGGGTTCTTTGCCGCGTCGACCAGCGTGATTGAGATGGTGCTGGAATCCTTGCCGTTGGCATTGATGCTCGTCGGGTTCGCGCTCGCGGTCAGTTGGACCCCGGAGAATACAACCTGGACCGTGACGAATTTTGTCTGGTCTTTCGCCAGCGTGGCAGTCACCGTTGCGGTCGTGTTCCTGCGGTCGCTGGTAAGGAGGGCAATGGCCCGGCCGTTATTGTCCGTTACCGCGAGGGCCGTCACCATGCCGGCATTGGTGGTGAAAAGGATGCTGTCTCCAACCATCGGGTTGTTGGTCGCGTTTTTCACCTGGACCGTTACGGTGGACTGGCTTGTTCCGTCCGCCTGGATAACGGTGGGGATCGCGTTAATCACCATGGTTCTGGTCGACATGAACGTCAGAGAAGTTGTGGCCGAGGCAAGATCGGTGGTCGTGTTGAACGCGGTGACCTGGAGCGTCATGGTGCATTCGTAGGGCAGGGCAAAGATGGTCACCGCGCATTTCCCCGAGGAATCGGTCTTGGTGAGGATATAATCGGTTGTGTCCGCACCGCCGGCCTGTTTGAACGACCGTTGCACCTGCACCGATTTGTTTGCAAGCGGCGCGCCGTTGCCGCCGGTAAACAAGACGTGCAGCGTGGTGAAAACGGATGTATTTGCCTGCAGGACTTTGTCGTCCAGCGAGACCACAAGTGAAAGATCGGTCACGTTTATCCTGATGCTGGACGATGCGCCGGCGGACAAGACGCTCACCGAGTCCGTTCCCGTCGTGTTGCCCTTGACAACGCATTGCGCATTGCCCTGGGGCCCCGTAACCGTGTCTCTCGAAACAAACGTCAAATTCGATCCCGTGCCCTTTCCCAACTGGAAGAATATCGGCGAGTAGGGGATCGGCACGTTCGAGCCGTTGACAAGATACGCGGTGATCGTGGTCTGGCTGCCCGGTTTCAGGTTCGTCGAATCGGCCTGGAGCAAAATGGCCACGCCCTTGAAAATGACCTTGGTCTGCGCGGTCTGGGTGCGGTCGGACACGAGGTACGCGGTCACGTAGGCGGTGTCGTTGACATTTGCGCTTGTGAGCACGGCCTCTGCGACGCCCTGGGAGTTTGTCGCCGATTGTCCCGACCCGGAACAGCCGGTCGACGATCCCACGATCAATCCCGCGCTGGAAATAAACTGGACGCATTGGCCGGTAATCGGGTTGTTGTTCGCGTCCTTGAGCATCACGTCGATGGTCGTGTTGTCCTTGCCGTCGGCCTTGAGCACCGGCTCCGTCGGCGTAATGGTCATCCGCCTTTGGATCGTGGTCGGCGTGTTGGTGACCTGGATGCTCAACTGCGCCTCGGTGAGCCCGCACACCACCGTGAGGGTCACCACGGCCTTCGCGCTGTCCATCATCTTGAGGACCGCCCGGCCTCTCGAGTCGGTAAAGAGGCTCTCCGCGGAAATCCAGCCGGACGATGAAGCGCACAGCACGCGTGCATCGGTAAGAGGAATCATGTGCGTGCTGTCCGTGAGGACCGTGATGGCGATCGAGAGCGTTTCCCCGAGTCCGACGTATTGGCTGTCCGGGATGAGAATGATAAAAGGAACCAGCGCGGAAGTACCGGGGCCTGTTGTGGGGCCGGTGACGGCAAGCGATCCGTTGTCGTCCTTTATGGTGCACAACACCAGGAAACAAATCATGCTGAGGGCGGCAATGCCGGCGAGAATCCGTACTGTTTTCACGGTAGACTCCTTCTTGATGGTATGCTGCGAAATCGACCCGCTGTCACGGCAGGTGCCGCGCAGGGAACATCGTCGCACTCGTGGTTGATGAGCACATGCCGGGGCGGCATTCTCACCGTTTTCTTTTTCACCCGAGGAATCGAGAAAATGATATATTCTTGTCGGTCACGGAGCAGCGCCGGAAACGATCCTTCGTATGGACAACTCGATGTACCGGAGCGCCTCGGCCGTTCATCGTGTAAAGTATACCAATTCAATGGCACGGAAATCAACACATTTGATCATCTGGCCTACTTTTTCCGGGAGAACAGCTCGATGAAGCGGGGAATAAGGGTCCGTTCCGTCGCCCGCGGTTCGCCTGCGTGGACATCCGGCCTCAGGAAGGGTGATGTGGTCCTTACCGTCAACGGCCGTGCGGCGGCCGACGAGGTTGATTTGAGGTTCGGCACCGCGCAGCCGGTTTCGCATCTTGCAGTCCGCCGCGGCAGCCGGACTTTCCGCGCCCGGCTCGTGCGGCCGCACAACACCGAACTCGGGGTCTGCTGTGCAGACGCCGCCCTTTCGCGGTGCGCAAACCACTGCATTTTCTGCTTCATAGACCAGATGCCCGCGGGGCTGCGCACAACCCTGTACGTCAAGGATGAGGATGTCAAGCACTCTTTTGTCAACGGGAACTACGTGACGCTCGGCGCCCTCACCGACGGCGAACTCGGTCGCCTCTGCGGCCTGGGCCTGTCGCCGCTCTACGTGTCCGTCCATGCAACCGACAGCCGGGTGCGGCAACGGATGCTGAGCAACAGGAACATCGGCGACATCATGCACCAGCTCCGTTTCCTAGAAAAGAACGGGGTCCGGTTTCACGCGCAGATCGTGGTGTGCCCCGGGTTCAACAACGGATCGGTGCTGGCGCAATCGATCCGCGACCTGTGCACGTTCACGCGGGGGCTCATGTCGCTCGCGGTCGTGCCGGTGGGGCTCACCAGGCTGCAGCGGAAAATGCTGGTGCCCGTGGACCGCGAGGAGGCCCGCCGTATTTGCCGTACGGTAAACGAGTTCGGCGACCGGGACATGCGGCGCGCCGGCGCACGGAGGGTTTTTCTCGCCGACGAAATGTTCATCCTCGCCGGTCTCCCCGTTCCCCCGCGGCGTTACTACGAAGACTTTCCGCAGCTGGAAAACGGCGTCGGCCTCGTACGGATGCTGCTCGAAGAGTGGCGCGGCGTCAAGCGGCGCCTCGCCGCCGCGGCCCCCCGCGCGAACGGGGAGACGCGCGCGCACGCGCGGAAGATGCTGATTGTCACATCGGAGTCCGCGTATCCGTACCTTGCGCGCATGGCGCGGGAGATTTCTCTGCGCATCGCGGGCGCCCAGGTCGTTGCGGTCGCCGCGCAGAACCTCTTTTTTGGGGGCAGGGTCACGGTGGCCGGACTACTCACCGCGCGCGATATCATACGGACCATAAAGAAGACCGGCGGACGCTGGGACCGGGTGATACTTCCTTCGGTTGTCCTTAACTACCGCGGCTACACGCTTGACGGATACTCTCTGCGGCGCATCGGAAAAGCGGTCGGCGCCACTGTCGCGGCGCTCCGGTCCGCCGGCGAATTGGTATCACTTTTATGATGAGTCCTCAAGCGGAACCGGGGTCCACCCGTCTCAACAAATATCTTGCAAGCTGCGGGCTGGGCTCCAGGCGCGCATGCGACCAGATCATCGCCTCGGGAAGGATCTATGTGAACGGCGAAAAGGCCGCCGTGGGCGCGAAGGTTGTTCCCAAACGAGACCGCGTCGAATATCTGGGCAAAAAACTGTCACCGGTTGAATCCTTCCGGTACCTTGCCTACCATAAACCGCAAAGCATCATCGTTACAAAGAATGATCCCCAGGGCCGCACCACCGTGTACGATGCACTCAGGGAAATCGGGTGCAACGCCGACAGCCTCAACTACGTGGGGCGCCTCGACGTTGCCTCCGAGGGACTGCTGCTGCTCACCAATGACGGCGGCCTCATCCATGCGCTCACGCACCCCCGGTATCACATAAAGAAAGTCTACGAAGTCCGGATTGACAAGCAGTGTGCGGATGCCGACGCCGCCGCGATGACGGGCGGCGGCATCGAATCCGAAGGCCAGGTGCTTCGCGCGGGCGAGGTGCGCCCGATGCCGCAGGGACAACAGTTCTGGTACCGTGTTGACTTGTACGAGGGCAAAAAGCGCCAGATACGGCGCATGTTCGAGGCGCGCGGATACGCGGTCGTCAGACTCAGGCGCACGCAGTTTGCGTCCGTTAAGCTCGGCGATCTCGCGCCGGGCGCCGTGCGGGACCTCTCCGGCCGCGAAGTGGATGCGCTCCGCGCGGCGGGCTTTCCCTCCGGTCCGGACAGATGATTTTCCTGCGGCGGACGCGGTTTGCATTTGCATTTTGCATGACGTGACCCTATAATGTAACAGGCGCTACGCTGCTGTTGACAAGCCGCAGGCATGGCGCCCGGAGAAATCTCCTGAAGGAAGCCATGAATTCGAACCCTTCGGACGGTCAACGGCTGCTGCCCCAATTGTTGGGCCATCCCGACGGTATTGTGGTCGTGGACAAGGCAGGCATTGTCCGTTTTGCCAACCCGTCCGCGCAGCTCTTTCTCGGTCAGGGCGGCGAATCGCTTGAGGGAAAAACGCCGGGCGTGCCGGTGCTGCCGGGAGAAACCGTGGAGCATGAAGCCGGCGGCCGGACCCTGGAAGTGCGGGCTGTCCCCACCACCTGGGGCAGCGACAGCGGCACTCTTGTGACCCTGCACGACATCACCCAACGCGAACTGGCCGATCGCCAGCTGGCCGATGCGCTCAGCGACCTGCGGCTCGCGCTGGCCTCCGAAAAAGTGCTGCTCGACGAGCTTGACAAAAAGAACAAGGAACTCACCGAACTTTCGATCACCGACGCGCTCACCGGCCTGTACAACCGCCGGTTCATCCAGGAACGCTTCGAATTCGAATTCAAGCGCGTCAAGCGCTACGGCGGCACGTTGTCGTGCATGATGATCGATATCGACCATTTCAAGGCGTTCAACGACACCTACGGCCACCGCTGCGGCGACTTCGTGCTGCAGGAGCTTTCCGCGCTGTTCAGGTCCCATTCGCGCGAAGTCGACATTTGCGGAGGATACGGCGGGGAGGAATTTCTCATCCTCGCCAGCGTCGCCCTGGACTACTCGCTGCAATATGCCGCGAAACTCCACGCGGCAATCGACGGCCACGTGTTCGTCTTCGAAGGCAGGAGCCTGCACGTGACGGTAAGCATCGGCCTTGCCGATGTACGGCCCGGTATGAAAGATCATCGCGAACTCATCGACCGGGCCGACCGGGCGCTGTACCAGGCTAAGGAAGACGGCCGCAACCTGATCAGGGTATGGAAAGAGAATCCGGACCGCGGCGACATCCCGGTGGACCATGTTTCCGTGCAGGAACTCAAGAAGGACCTGGCCCGCCTCTCCAGCCGGATGTGGGTCACCTACATGGAATACACCAACGCTCTTGTCAAGGCCGTTGACGCCAAGGATCCCTTCACGCGGGAGCATTCCCAGAACGTGTCCGCGACGTCGGTGGAGATCGCGCGGGGAATGGGGCTGTCGGACGTCGAGGTCGAGGTCATCAAGTGCGCGGGGCTGCTCCACGACGTCGGAAAGATCGCGGTGAACCGGGAGATTCTTGTCAAAAAGGAGCCGCTCACCGCCGAGGAATACGCATTGCTCAGGAAACATCCCGTTATCGGCGTCGGCATCCTCAGGGACATCCGGTTCCTCGAAAAAGAGATTCCCCTCATCCTGTATCATCACGAACGGTTTGACGGCAAAGGGTATCCGCACGGCCTCAAAGGGCGAGAAATTCCCTTCGGCGCGCGCATCCTTGCCGTGGCCGACGCATTCGACGCCATGACCTCGGGAAGAGGATACAAGGACAAGGTGTCCACAGAGAAGGCGATCGGGGAGCTGGTGCGGGGGAGCGGAACGCAATTCGCGCCCGACGTGGTGGAGGTGTTTGTAAAAATCCTGGAAAAGAAGCGTCATGCCGCGGAACAGTAGAAAATGCGTGCAAATTCGGTGTGATGGTGTTACTGTATAAGTGCGGCGGCACCAAGGCCGGCGCCATAACCATTTTCCGTAAGGAGAGCGTGTGGAGGAGCGAATGAAGATGAAGATCGAGTCGATTGACGACGTGAGCGTTGTCTTCATAGACGGAAATGTCCTGCAGGAAAGCGTCCCGATTTTCCGGGTCAAGCTTCTGGAGCTTGTCGAAGAGGGAAAGGTGAAGATCGTCCTGGATATGGTTGCATCCAACTATATCAGCAGCATGTGCCTGGCAACCATCGTGGACGTTAAGAAGCGGCTCAACGAGTTGTCGGGCGACCTGAAACTTGCCCGGGTCAACAAACTCGTGAGAAATCTTCTCGAAACAACGAGCCTCATCAAGAAGATCGAAACCTACAACGACGTTGACGCGGCCGTGAAATCGTTTGCCAAGAAGGAATAATCCTGCGGCGCGCCGGGGCGCGGCGTCGGCTTTATTATTGTGCAGCCGTGCTCTGTGCGAAGACTTCCTGCTACGACGGCAATCTGTCTCGTTTTCATTTCGATGAGGAACGATCCGCGCGAGCATATCGTCACTGCATCCCGCCATTTTCAAGGTTCAACGGCCGTCCCGATTTTATATTATTGAACAGTCGTGTCCGGGGGAAACCACGATAAACGTACGTGTCAATTTATTTGCCTCGTATGCCCCTTCGAAGATCCCCCGAAAGGGGACTTATCATGAAATGCAATCCGCTATATCCCCCTACGGGGGGAATTTTAGGGGGCTCTGTTTAACCGGACACTGCTGAGAATTTGTGATGTTGCTAAAGTACAATGTTTCGCGGGCTGCACGTCCAACCTGGCCCTCACAACCCTTCTGCAAATGAAAGGTTTCCATGAACCACCACTATTACGAAAGCGCAGACCTGGCCGATTTTCCGAATATCGGGGAATTCGCGGAATCGCAGGGAAAAACGTTCTTTGATTATTATGGGAGCTCCACCGGTGCGGGAAAGCTCTCCGAGCGCGAGAAGTCGCTGATTGCTCTTACCGTTGCGCACACGGAACACTGTCCCTATTGCATCGACGCCTACACCACGAAATGCCTCTCCCTGGGCATATCAAGCGACGAAATGATGGAAGCGGTCCACGTAGGCGCATCCATGGTTGCAGGCGCCGTGCTGGCGCATTCGACGCAGATGAGAAAGATAATCCGGAAAAAGGAAATGTAGGGTATTCATGCAACTTCTTTCCCGTGCCGATGACATGCCGGAAATCACGCCCTTTAAGGAAAAGCTGCGGCACTCCGGCATTTCCCTTCTCAAAAGCCGGAACATAGAAGTGCTTCAAATCAACGTAGGATTGCGTTGCAATCTTCTGTGCAAACATTGCCATGCTTCCGCCGGACCGCACCATACCGAAACCATGTCCTTGCCGACGCTCGAAAAATGCCTGGTCATCGCCTCCGGGCCGTCAATAACAACCGTCGACATTACCGGGGGAGCGCCGGAAATGAACGAAAACCTCGAATGGTTTCTCACCGGCGCGGCAAACCTCAAAAAGCGGCTCATTGTTCGAACGAACGCGGTACTCCTGCTCGAGGATGCATTCTCGCACCATATCGATCTCTACGCTCGCACCGGAGTGGAGCTCGCCGTCTCTCTGCCTGATGCGAAAAAGGAAAAATGCGATCGCCAGCGCGGTCCTGGCAGCTTCGACACAATAGTCAGGGCATTAAAACTGCTGAATGCGCGCGGCTATGGAGCGGAAGGCAGCGGATTGATTCTCGACCTCGTCCATAACCCAATTGGAGCTTTTCTTCCCGGATCGCAGGACGCACTCGAAAAAGAATACAAAACCAGGCTCGCGGCTGAGCATGGAATATGCTTCAACCGGCTCTTTTGCCTTACCAACAATCCTAGCGGAAGGTTTCGGGACTATCTCTTGAAATCAGAGAATTATGGCGAGTACATGCGCCTGCTGGAACGGGCATACAATTCCGACGCGGCAAAAAACGTCATGTGCCGGACCATGCTTTCAGTCGGATGGGACGGCGCATTGTACGATTGCGATTTCAACCAGATGCTGGGCCTTAAGGTCGATCACGGCGCGCCGCGTCATGTGGATCAGTTCGACACGGAGATTTTGCAGCAGCGCGAGATCGTCATCGATAATCACTGCTATGCCTGCACCGCAGGGCAAGGCTCCTCGTGTCAAGGCGCAGTGCGAAACGGTTGACCCTTTGTCACTCCATGGCGCTATCGCTTAAGTACCGTTTCCGTTTCCTTATTCACTTTCAAGAAATACAGCCCTGATGGAAATGACGAAACGTTGACCGTTGTCATTTCGCCGCTTGCCGAAAGGCTCTGTATGAGCCGGCCTTGGATGTTCAAGATCTTTATTTCGGACCGCATCGGCGTTGCTATCGTAACGTAGTTTGTTCCGGAGCTCGGATGTATTCGGGCAGCCGACGTTGGAACCGGTTGAGATATCCCCGCATTCGGCTTACCCAAATAGCGTGCAACACCCGTGGAACCGCCTGGAGAAACAAGATCCAAAGAAGCTACCGGCTGACCTTTTGACGCGGCGGCCCAAAGAAATGTTTCACCCGTAATTCCTCCCGTGGTGGCGGTAATGAATGTCCATGTTTTTAAAGCAACGGAATAGGCAAAAAGACTGTCGCTCACCGTTGTTTGCATTTGTTTCACTCGTAACGCGCTGAACGATCCGGCAGGAGTTGTTACGGTGCCCCAGCCGTCTATGGTATCGGTAATCGACAGATGAGAGACTTGTTTCAGCATTTCCGTCCCCACGGTACTTGTCGCCACATCCGCGGGTGCACTACTCCACTGCGTCATGTACGTTGCCGGAAGAGGCGTTGTGGTTATGCCCGGACTCAGGGTAACCATAAAGGTTCCGGCCGGTTCTATCACAATATCACCAAGCGACAGCAACGAACCGGAAGTTGAACTTGAATACTCAAAGGTCGAATCCGATGCGGTTCGGAAGCGAACAGCAAGATTGGAGGCTGGAAAATCGGCAAAATATGGAGTGGAGGAAGGGGTCACGCAAAATGTGGTTTCTGCGGTTTGATTTTTGATTGCGCTCAAGTCCCATGTCTGGTTGGCTCCTGCTTGCCCGGGCGACACCGTTGGGGCGGTATCTGATATGGTAATATAAACACCTCCCAATTGCGGCATGTCGCTCTGGGTCAAAGTGATTTGGGCATGGGCGCACAGCGCCGAAAAAAGGAGAACAGAAGTTGCACGTAGTGTGTTCATGGCGGGGTTCCTCTTTCTCGAATAGTGATTCGTGTTTTGTTGCAAAAGCCCGGGCTTGAAAAAGAATCTTTCTCTTCGTCGGAGGAATTATATGACTCAAATCCTATGCCAAAATATCAGGCCGTTGGGAAAGGCGGAATCATGGGAACTCGGAAGGAAATTCGTGGAACTGCGAAAAGTGTCAAGGGTTGTTCGCAATCTGCGAAAAACCGGTCTTGTCACATCTTTTTTATGGGGACCTCTATTAATTCGTTCTTTTCGGCAAGCCCCCTAAATCCCCCGAAGGGGGACTTCTATGGTGTTGATTTTGTCATGCAATCGTTTTTTCCAGTAAGTCCCCCTTCGGGGGATTTAGGGGGCAAACAGCAATTGGTGAAAAAGGAAATCAGGAAGGCCTTTAGGGGGCGCTGCCCGGCCAGACGCCGCACAGGGTTCCCTTTTCTTTTCGCAAGCATTCCTTTCGAGTCACCGAAAATTCCCACGCGGACATTTCGGGAAACAACGCTGAAAGCAGTTCGGCAGGTTTGCAGGTGCGGGCGGGCTCCATGGACAGGATTGCGCAAAAGGAGAGACATGCGTTGGCGCTGCCGGTGCGTTCCAACGAAGAAACAAGCGGCCTGATGTTTTTCGATGCGATGCTGCCGTTCTTTTTTGTCTGTACCACCGCTTCGGCGCTCGACCCAAACGAACGGATTCTTGCGTCAAGCGCATCCCCGGTCAGCCGGGCGGCGGCGGATGAGTCGCACAGCGTAAAGTAATACCTGCCGGCGCAGATGTCGGCAGTGAGGGAGATGCGCCCGGCCCCGATCTCGGCGAAGCCCAGGACCGCCAGGCCCGTGGGCAGGAAGTCGTTCACGGCCATGCAGGACGCGTCGAGCCGGCCTATGGTGGCGGCATCGAACAACTCGGCGTCGCCGGCAATGCCGAGCGCCAGCGGCGGGCCAAAGGACACAAGAGGGTGGGGACGGCAGCCTTCCGAAAATGCCAGCGGAATGCGGGCGGCGCGAAATGCGCGGTGAAAAACGCCCACCATGTCGAGGTGCCCGAGGAACCGGATCGGCGGTCCCTTTTTGTAAACAAATCGGTATCGCTGCTTTTCGGGCAGGGGAACAAAAGCCTTCGTCTCCGCGACGGCGGCGGCTATTTTCGCCCCGCCCTGGATGCGGTGGGCGGCCGTGGGACCCGGACGTCCGCACACTCCGCACGCCGAGCAAGGGTTGTCCCGGCAGTCGGGCGTCGGTTCGCCCGCCGAGGCCTTGTCCCGCTCCCTGCGCAGGAATTCAACGGAAACGCCGGTGGATATCGCGGACCACGGCAGGGCCTGGGCAAACGGGATGGGGCCGCAGTACCTGCTCAGGTCGATTCCGCACGCGGCAGCTGCGTCTTTCCAGCGGCCGAGGTCGAAGTGCTCGTTCCATCCGTCAAACCTGGCCCCGGCTTTCCACGCCGCGTGAATGCAGGACGACAGGCCGCGGTCGCCCCGCGCCATCACCGTTTCCAAAAATGCCATCGCCGGATCGCGGTACGACACTTTTACGTTTCGCGCGCCAGCCAGCGCGCGTTTGATCAGCCGCGATTTTTCCAGGAGCGTTTCCTGCGGGTCCATCGCCTCCCACTGGAAAGGGGTGTGCGCCTTGGGAGAAAACGGCGACAGCGCGACATTGACGCGCACCCGGTGCGACTGCCGCCATGCCATGCCGGCAATGGCGAGCGTCATGTCGGCGATGCCTTCTATGTCTTCGGCGCGTTCGGTGGGAAGGCCGACCATAAAATACAGTTTGATCGTCTGGACCCCCCTGGCGAGGAGCGTTGAAACGGTGCCGCGAATCTGATCGTCGGTAAAGCCCTTGTTCACCACGTTCCTCAGCCGCTGGGTGCCGGCCTCGGGCGCAATCGTACACGACGAAAACGGGGTTATGGCCTGCAGTGCGTCAAGGTCGGCTTCGCGCAGCGCGTCGATCCTTGTTGACGGAAGCGACAGCGTCACGTGGTCGCCCCGCGTGAACGCCGAGGCGCCGGCAAGCAGGTCGGAGAGGCCCGAATAGTCGGCGGTTGAAAGCGACAGCAGAGAAACGTCGCGCCATCCGGTGGCGGCGATGCTTGCCCGCATCTGTGCGAGAAGGCTTTGCACCGGGCGTTCCCGCACGGGACGATAATACGTGCCCGCGGAGCAGAACCGGCACCCCCGGGTGCAGCCGCGCATTACCTCAACGGCGAGCCGGTGGTGCACGACGTTGACAAGGGGAATGACGGGCTTTTCCGGGTAGTCGGCGTCATGCAACTCGGCCGCCTTGGCGGCGCGAACGGGCGCGCCGGAAACGTCCGGCACCATAAACATGCCCGATTTTCCGGCCCTATGCAAAGAGGGAACGTACACGCCGTCGAGCTTCGCCAGCGCGGCAAGTGTTTCCGGTTTCGTCGCGCCGCTTTGCTGTGCCGCGTCGAGGGCCCCGCACACCTCCACCACGGCCCGTTCGCCGTCGCCGATGACGCATGCGTCAAGAAAATCGGCCAGAGGCTCGGGATTGCCCATCACCGGGCCGCCCGCAATGACAAAGGGAAATCCGGCCTGCCGGTCGCGGGAAAAAACGGGAAGGCCGGCGAGGTCAAGCATGTTGACGAGGTTGGTGTACTGCAGCTCGTAGTTTACCGAGAAGCCGATCCAGTCGGCGTCTCGCACGGGCGTGAGATATTCCAGGCTGTAGAGCGGAATATGCTTTTCGCGCATGAGGATTTCGGCGTCGGTCCACGGATGGTAGCAGCGCGAAAGCGCCCACGACGGCCTGCTATTGACAATGTGGTAGAGTATCTGGCCGCCGTAGTGCGACATGCCGATGTCGTAGGTTTCCGGGAAGCACAGAACGCCGTGCAGCGAGACGGCGGCAAGGTCCTTCCGGACGATGTTTATTTCGTTTCCCGCATACTGCATCGGTTTCTGGACAAAAGGGAACAGGCCGGTTTCAAGGAGCGGTTTGATGCTGGTGTGCGTCATAGAGGAAAAATCACCTCCGGCTGCCGGGGGCCGCCGGCAAAACAACGGCTCCAAAATACTTCGCTCGCACGAGGGAAACGCATCAATCCGGCATCGGCCTTTGCATCATCAGAGTTGGGAGCGTCACTCCCAAACCCCGACCAAGGGGTGCCCAGCAGCGGGCACCCCTTGGAACCCCGCGCCGCGCCATCAGCGCCGCCTTATCCCTCGGCCCTCGGGCCGCTCGTGAACTTGCCCGGCAAGATCAGTATGTCAAGTACGTTGCAGCCGTACATGCTTATCGCAAATGTCCATACCAGACCTGCCGGGCTCGGACAGCACGAGCGGCCAATCCGCGGGCCTCGTGGGCGGCGCTGATGGCGGGAAAACAGGAAGGGATTTTTGCATCGTTCTTTGGAATAGGTGATATTGACAAGTGTGGAATCAATCTTCTGCCATGCGCCAGGGCGGACTGGAGAGTGCGTTGAAACGCAGTGCTGCCTGATCCCTAGCCGAAGGCGGTTGGGACAGGCAGCACCGAGGCCTTAAGGCCGAGCTCGGAAGGAGGACCGCCGCCGCGCAGCGGCGGGGCGCCCAATCTTTGCTTTCCTTACTTTCCTTTTTCTAATCGTTGCGCGAGAAAAGCGGGGAGGTTGTTATCGAGGATCTTGCGCTGGGTTATGGTGTAGTCGTACTGGACGCGCATGAGGCTTATCTCCTGGCGGTTGGTATCGTACACCGCGTAGGAGCAGCGGGAGTCGAAATCGCGCGGCTGCCCGACGCTGCCGACGTTGATAAGATAGAAATTGTTCTTGTCAAGCTTGATTGAATGTTCCGAATGGAGGATTATCTTGTCTTCCTCCTGGATCATGATGGACGGCCAGTGCGTGTGGCCGATAAAATTGAGCTTGAACACCAGGCTGTTAAACGCCTCGAACACGGCATCTTCGCTGTCGGGAAACACGTAGATCCAGTCCTGCGGGTTGGAGGGAGAGGAATGGGTGATAAAAATGCTGTCTTTCTCTATTGTTAAAGGGAGCGAGGCGAGAAATTCCTTGGCTTTGTCGGAGAGGTGGTTGCGGGTCCATTCCATGGCTGCGTATGCATAATAGGTAAACGTCTGGATGTCGATGCGGTTGATGGCCGCGTAGTCGTGATTTCCCGCTACGCAATCATCCACGTGCTCCCGCACCAGCTCTATGCACCGCTCCGGATCGGGATAGTATCCCACGATATCGCCGAGGCAGATGATGCTGTCTATCGACCGGTTTTTTATATCCTTAAGCACGGCGGTAAGCGCCTCGACGTTTCCGTGAATGTCCGAGATAACGGCGTATCTCATGAAGTGACGCTTCTTCCCGTATGCGTGAAATATCCAATAAATATGTTTAATTATATTATTTTAGGTCGTGCGGTGCAACATAATTCTCCCGCTCGCTGTTCGCCGCGCGGCGCGTTCCGTTCTGTCAGGTGCCGTTTCCGTCCGGGTCCGTTGTCGGATGCGCGCGGGTGCAACGCCGGTAAGGCAAGAAGGACGTGCTTGTGTCCCACGCGACAAAACTACCGGAATCCCTCGCCCGGCAGGTGGAAGGCTTCAGGCGTTGCGTCACCCCGTCTTCGTCGACGCTGATCCTCACGCACGATTATCCCGACCCCGACTGTCTGGCGTCCGCTTACGGAATCTCGCAGTTGCTTTCGTTCTGGGGAACCCAGAACACGGTCATTTCGTTCGGGGGATTTGTCGGCCGCGCCGAGAACAGGGCCATGATCCGGTTTCTCAATATCCATACCGTCCCCTTCGTATTGCTGGAAGTCAAGGATTTCGACCGCATCATCCTGGTCGACTGTTTCCCGGGGCGAAGCAACGTGTCGCTTCCCGCGGGAAGACCGGTGCACGCCGTGCTGGATCATCATATCGCGGGCGCGCTCGACAACCTTCCGTTTTACCACGATGTGAGGCAGGACATCGGCGCCGCGTCCACCATCGTGACCGAATACCTGCTTACGGCCGATTGTCCCTTCACCGAGAAGCTTGCAACCGCGCTGTTTTACGGGATCAAGACCGATACCGGCGACATGGGGCGCAACTCCTCGCCGGAAGATCTGGAGTGCTATGAGCGCATGTTCGACATCATGGATCATGGCCTGCTGGCCAGAATAGAGAACCCGGATAGGGACGTGGCTTTTTTCAGGGTGATCCATCGGGCCGCCGAATCGATGATCGCTTTCGGAACGCTGGGGTACATCCCGCTCGGGTCCGTTGCCTCCCCGGACTATGTCGCGGAGATGGCCGACCTGTTCCACAGCCTCGAGAAAATCGACATCACGGTTTGCTGCGGTACGTTCAAGAAGAACATCTTTTTCTCCATACGCGCCAAGAACCGCGACGAGGCGGGAATCAATGCCGAAAAGATAGCGGTCGCGCTCGGGGGCGGCGGCGGCGGCCACGGCAAGGTCGGCGCCGGCCGCGTGCCGTTTGACAAGACCAATGAGGAGGAAGTTCTCAACAGGTTTGTTGACGCCTTCAAGGTCACCTTCAATATATCGGGTCACAAAGGCGTACATTTACTGGATGGCGAGAGGCAGAAGAAATAGGGGAGCGGTTTCCGTGCGGAATGCCGCGTTTCCGGAAGGGGAAGAGACATGTGGGAATATACAGACAAAGTTCGCGACCATTTTCTTAATCCGCGCAACGCCGGAGAAATCGACAATCCGGACGGCCTCGGCGAGGTGGGCAATATAACGTGCGGCGACGCGCTCAGGCTTACCTTCAAGCTGGACGACGGCGGCAGGATCAAGGACGCAAAATTCAAGACGTTCGGCTGCGGCAGCGCCATAGCCTCGGCAAGCGCGCTCACGGAGTTGATAAAAGGAAAAACGCTCGAGGAAGCCGCGAGAATTTCAAACGCGGACATCGCGGGGTTCCTCGATGGGTTGCCGCGCGAAAAGATGCACTGCAGCGTGATGGGGCAGGAGGCGCTGGAGGCGGCGATCCAGTATTACAAATCGGGCGGCACAAAGACCGCGCCTCCGGTCAAAGAAGGCAAGCTCGTGTGTACCTGTTTCAACGTGACCGACAAGGAAATCATCCGGGCTATCGGCGAGAACCACCTCACAACCGTCGAAGACGTCACGAATTTTACCAAGGCCGGGGGCGGGTGCGGCGGCTGCCACGAGCAAATTCAGGAGATGCTTGACAAAATAAACGGCGTCGCCGGCGCCGTCACGCGCCGGGAGACGGCCCGGCTCACCACGCTGCAGAAAATCGACCGTATCCGCGACGTCATCCAAGCCGACATCCGTCCCATTCTGGCCGACGACGGCGGCGATTGCGAACTTGTCGACGTCGACGGCAATGAGGTTGCCATTCGCTTCAAGGGCCATTGCAACGGCTGCGCATTTTCCAACAACACCATGGTTTCCGTCGTGCAGAAGAAATTACGTGAGAAGGTGGCGGAGAATTTGATAGTTAAGATGGTGTAATTTAGTACTTCAAACTGATTTTTTAAATTTGGGCGCCTGCCTTGTGGCACCGGTTCTTCTTCAGGCTCGGCTCTTCGCCTCGGTGCCGGTCCGCCCTGTGCCTGTCGGCCGGGCACCCCGTCGGGCGCTTCCAAGGGTCGTCGGCCGGCACTGTGCTCCGGCACACCTTCCGTCGCCCCTGGCGCAAGAAACTCCCCACTTCAATTCTAGATAATCAGTCGTGTTTCTCCATGTAAATCCATTCGTTACGTGAATTGCAAATTCAACCCATTAACTCATCAACCCATCAACCCATTAACTATCTATTTCATCTCAGAAATAATTTCCCTCAAACACTCCGCTATCTGGTCCGCGGTTGAATAGGGCGTTATCTTTCCTGCGTCGATGAGGCCCTGAAACGTGAGGGGCATCCCGAAGGTGATGGTAGGCCGGGCCTTCTTTCCGGAAGAGAATTTCGGCAGGCCGCCCAAAGGCCACACGTCAAAGGTTCCCCGCACCCTCACCGGCACCACGGCGGCGTTGACATCGAGCATCAGGAGGCCCACGCCGGACTTGAATTTTCTCAGTTCCCCGGTCCTTGTGGGACTCGATTCGGGGAACACGAGCAGGTTGTTCCCGTCGCTCAGGACCGAAATCGAAAGCTTGAGGATGTTCGCCACGTCGCCGTCATGCTTGACGGGTACAATATTGCGGCCCAGCAAGGCGCGAAGCGGCCGGGGAAACAGGTCTTTTCCTCCAATGATGTACGTTTTCCGCCTGAGCTGATGGGGAAGCGAGTACATCACCCACAAGGGATCGAGCGGGCTTTGCCGGTTTGCGCAAAAGAGCATCGGCCCGGTGCCGGGAAGATCGTCGGTCCCGGTTGAGGAAACGTTCCACAACGCGCTGGTCGCCGCGCCGGCAGCCAGCGGCAGCGCACCGGGTACAGCCGTTCTCGACGGGTAGTGCACGGGAAGTCTGGAGCGGACAATGCGCTGTTTTATGTCCTGCACGGTCTCGGCGCAGCCCGTGGAACCGGATCCCGAGACCAGGTCGAGCGTGGTGGTGTACAGGTCGCCGAGAGTTTCCATCTTGACAAGGTCCTCATCCGAAAAAACTATGCAGAAATGCCGTTCCACCATGCACGCGAGATCGAGCTGCTTCATGGAATCGAGGCCCAGGTCGAGTTCGAGGTTGAAGAAAGGCGGCATGGACGCGTGTTCGTTCCTGTTTGCCGTTTTCGCCGCAAAGGAGGCTATGGTGCGGTACTCCCCGGTTTCCATGAGAGCGCTCTCCGCGGCCGAAATCGCCTGTTTCGCCTTTCTCTCTCCCCCCGATTCCTTCAAAGCGTAGTACTGTTCGCGCAATTCATGCTTCTTGAGCTTTTTTGACGTGGTCCTCGGCAGAGGATCGTATACCGCGGCAAAATCGGTGATTTTCTTGTACGACGGCAGGTCGCGCCCAAGCCTGAGCACCTCGTTGCGGACGATTTCGGTTGCCTCGGCCATGGTGTGGTTTCTCCTGATGTCCCGGGCGGGCACGATGAGCGCGGCGGCGATTTCCTTTCCTTTAAGCGTTGCGGAAAACACGCCGATTTCTTCAATGGAGTGCGACACGGCATAGAAATCCTCGAGCTCGTCCGGATACACGTTTTTCCCGCTGTCAAGAACGATAATGTCTTTGATCCTGCCCGAAATAAAAATGAACCCGTCCGTGTCGATCCTGCCGAGGTCGCCGGTATGAAACCAGCCGTCCGCGTCGAAAACCTTCTTGGTGAGCTCGGGGTTGTTGTAATATCCCGTAAAGACGTTTGTTCCCCGGAAACACACTTCGCCGATGCCGGAAGCATCCTGTTTGTCGATTCTCACCTCGTTGTCGGCGAGAGGAACGCCCACGCTTGCCGGTTTGGGCTTGTCAATCGGGCACAGGGTGACCGCGCCGAACGTTTCCGAAAGGCCGTATCCTTCAACGATGTTGAACCCCATGAGCCTGAACCCGTTGAATATGTTCTTCCGGATCGATGCGCCTCCCGAAATGATCACGCTCAGCCTGCCGCCAAAGCCCCTGTGCACGGCCGAAAAGAGGTGTGCACGGAATCTCTGGCCCGCATACCGTCCGAGCGTGAGCGATACGAATTTCATGGCTGCAAACAGCAATCGCACCGCCGTTCCTTTTGACTTCACATTTTGATTGATGGTGTTGTAGAACAGCTGGAGCATCTTGGGGACCGCCGGGAGCATCGACACATGCTTATCGCGGAGTCCTTCCGCGATGAGAGAGCCTTTTACCGTGGGGATAAGCACGATGTCAAGCCCGCCGCCGAGCGCGCCGGGCAGGCACGCGCAGGCGCCGAACACATGGTGCAGGGGAAGCACGGCCATCATGGTGTCGCCCGGGCCCACGCGCATGCGGGGAATGGCCGACAAGGAAATGGCGGTAAAATTCCGTTGGCACAGCACGACGCCTTTTGCTTTCCCGGTTGTCCCGGAAGTAAAGATGATGACGGTTGGGTCGTCGGGCGAGAACGGGCGCAGGAAAACATCCTCGTTGGGATCGCCTTCACCCAGAAACCGGCCGAAGGTCGCGTTCTGGTCGTGGTGACGCTCGTCGTCCGCCACGACGCGCGCAATGCAATCGAATTCCGATTTCATCTCCTCAAAAAGCGCGGTAAAGTTCTTGGAACAAAACACGAAACGGGGCCGCGTCTGGGACACAATTTCCCTGATTTCCGCGGCGGGAAGGTTGGGATCGACGGGAACCGTCCTGCCGCCCGCCAGGAACCCGGCATGCCAGGCAAGCACCCACCCGGGCGTGTTGTCGCCGATCACGACGAGGTTATTGCCGTCCAAAAAACCGTGCTTCCTGAGCGCGGAAACAAGCCTGTTGAGGTCCCGGTGAAAGTCGGCATAGGTCCAGGTGAGGTAGTCGCCGTTCTTCTTGATGTGCATGCAGGGGCGGGAAGTGTTCTCGATAATCGATTTGTGCAGAAGGTCCGCGTACACCTGTGGATTCATGTCATGCTCCGGAGGCTTTCCGTTCCTTCACAAACAGTGCGAGAACAAGGAACGCGCAGACGCTCATGCATGATCCGAAAATAAAAGGGGCCGCGGGCGCAAGGGAGAAAAGAAATCCCGCGATGACGCTTGCCGGAAGAAGCCCGATGCCGACGATGGTGTAAAAAAATCCCAGCGCGGTCGCCCTGGACCCGTCCGGCGACAGGTCTCCCACAAACGCCTTTTCCACTCCCTCGGTCATCGCGTAATAGACGCCGTAGACGATCCAGAACAGCCACAGGAACGCGGAATATTCCCGTGTGACAAGGCCAAAACAGCCATAGACCGCGGCGTACAGCGCGTATCCGGCCAAAAGCACCTTCCGCCTTCCCACGGCATCGGACAGTGCGCCGAAGAAAGCGGACAACAGCGTCGATGATAGATTGAAGGCAAGATACATGAGAATAACGCCCGGCAGCGCGACGCCGAGGTTCATGCTGCGCAGGAGGAGAAACTGGTTTGAAGAATTGCCGAGCGTGAAAAAGCATTGCGCGAGGAAGAACAGCCTGAGGCTGCGGTCGTATTTTCTAAAATCAAGGTTCGGCCTGGGCTTCTCTTTGGCCTGGCCCGACGGGGAGCGCGTTTCCTTGACAAAAAACAGGAATGTAAGGCCGAGAAACGCGGGAACAACGGAAACGCCGAACAGGAGGTAGAACGCGTTGATGTCTCGAAGACTTTTTGAAAGCGGATCCATGGATTTCAGACACACAAAGTAGCACATGGCGACGCCGAGCGTCGCACCGGCAAAATCCATGGCCCGCTGAAATCCGAATGCCGCGCCCCGGCGGTCCTTCTCCGTGGATTCGTAAATAAGCGCGTCCCGCGGAGCGGTGCGGATGCCTTTCCCCACCCTGTCGAAAAATCGGGAAATCAGGACAAAGTACCAGCCCGCCGAAGCGAGGAACAGAAGCAGTTTTGAAAAAGCCGAAAGTCCGTAGCCCGCGATGGCCGGTGCTTTACGAAGCTGAATTCTGTCCGAGTAATACCCGGCAAACACCTTGAGCAGGCTTGCCGTGGATTCCGCAACTCCCTCTATGATTCCCAGCGCCGGCCCCACGAGCGCCTTGTGCGAGGCGAGGACCGTTGACACAAACGCCTGGATAAGCGGATAGAGCATCTCGGACGAGACGTCGGTAAAGAACGAGGTGAGGCCGGTGAGGATTACGTTACGGTTATATTTCATAAGTGACTGCACGCGGCAACGAGAAGTCTCGTCAGTCAAATAATTCATCTCGCGCCAATTGACGTAAGTTGGATATCAACCACGGGTTGCTTTTCAACTCTTAAACTTTTCAACCTTTCAACATTCTTTTTCTATTGAGGGCTCATATTCCAGCAGGGTCTTGACATGAGCATACACCGCCCCGGCCAGGTCCTCCGGCGTATAGCCGCCTTCGAGCACCGAAACGATTCTGTCCCCGCAGTGCGCATGCGCGATATCCATCACGATACGCGTGAGCGCCGCAAAACCGTCGTCGGTAATGTCGAAGCACCCGAGCTTGTCGTTGGCGCGGCCGTCGAATCCTGCCGACAGCAGGACGAAATCCGGCGCAAACGCATTCGCCCGCGGCGCGAGCACGCTGTTGAATACGTCCGTGATCTCAGCATCGCCGGTGCCGCACGGCAGGTGCACGTTGATGTTAAACCCGAGCCCTGCGCCGCTTCCCTCTTTGTCCGGATGCCCCGTGCCCGGATAGGCCAGCGCGTAATGCGTGGAGAAATACAGCACGGTCGGGTCTTCGTAGAACGCGGCCTCGGTGCCGTTGCCGTGGTGAAAGTCCCAGTCGACGATAAGGACCTTTGCCCGTTTGCAAACATTCTGGGCGTACCGCGCCGCTATCGCGACATTGTTGTAAAAACAGAAGCCCTCTTCCCGGCCCGTGTTGAGCGAGTGGTGTCCCGGCGGCCGCATGGCGCAGAACGCATTGCGCGCGCTGCCCTCGCACACGGCCTTGACGGCAGCAAGAACGCCGCCCACGGCAAGGTCGGCGATCGGACCGATGGTTCGTATCCCCTGGATGGATTTGACGTGCGCATCGGAGTGAATTTTCCGGATGTGGGAAACAACGCCGGCAAGCGGCGACAGCCTGAGGACCTTCTTGTCAAGGCCGGTCTCCGCCATTTTCGCCTTGATCGCCGCGAGCCGCTCGGGGCTTTCCGGGTGGCCAAAGTCAAGCTCGTAGCCCATGCAGGCGTCTTCGAATACGTAGCCGGTGACGTGGGGAACGTAACTCGGGAACGACGAATGTTGCGTTACTTTTTTCTTCCGGACCATGGATTGACACTCCACAGAAAGGAGTGAAAGCAACAGGGCTGAACCTAAAATAATGTTTTGGTGACTATCCAATTAAATAAATGACCTCACGAGAAAATTGCCGTTGAAAGCACATGAAAGATGCGGCAAAAAAGCAGGACGCATGAAAGCACGCCTGCAGTCAAGTGCTCAGTTACCTATTTTGATTTCCAGTTTGACAGGATCGCACACGAGCGCGTGATCGAGCCGTCGGGCAAGGTGAGCATGAGGAAGACGCTGGTTCCTAAAGAGTAAGTTCTTGGACAGTAAATAGCGGTAAGCGGAAAGGGTAGGATGATTGGCGTATTGGTTTTTGCGCCAGGCCGGACCGGAGTGGTGTGCTAGAGCACATTGTCGGCCGACCCCGGCCGAAGGCCATCGGGGCGGTCCGGCAACGAGGCAAATAGCCGAGCCCGCAGGGAGGGCCGCCGCCGCAGGCGGGGCGCCCAGATCTTCTCGTGGGAGTTGAGACAATGGGGACCTCCCCCGGAGAACTTGTTTGTCTTGCTCTCAAATACTCTCCATCAGAATCTTCCTCATATCCTCTTTGTCCAGCTTCGCCGGATTGTTCTTGTTATCTGTTTTGTCAATTATCGCATCAAACGATGAGGCCGTGACGCCGTAGCTCCCCAGCCCGGGGATTTTGAGGATGTGCACAAATTCTTCGAGTTTTTCGATCAGCATGTCGCATGTTTCCCTCGCCGTGGCGCGCCGACGGGCGCACAGGATTTCACCCGCCCGGGCGTACTTGACAAGATGAGGCAATCCCGCTTCGTTCTGCGAAAGGGCGCGTATCGTTCTCCGCAGGCAGGGAGCCAGCAGGGCCCCGCAGACAACGCCGTGCGGCACCGCAAACATCCCGCCTATCGACGACGCGAACCCGTGCACCACGCCGAGCCCCGCGTTGGCAAGCGCTATGCCCGACATAAGGGCGGCGTAGGAGAGGTCCGCGCGTATGGCAACGTCCTGCGCCGCGCCCGTGCACGCGGGCACAAGGCTGTTCCCGATGCGCTCCATGCCGCTCGACGCGAGCGCGTCGATGAGAGGCGACGCCTTTGTCGAAACAAACGATTCGAGCAGCTGCGTGAGAGCGTCGAGGCCGCAGGCTGCGGTGATGCCGGCCGAACAGGAAAGGGTGAGCGCCGGGTCGACAACGGCGGCGTCGGGCATGAAGTTGTCGTGGCGGAGAGACTTTTTGTATCCGCCGCTTCCCACGCTGCTGAGCACTGCATTCCTGGTGGCCTCGCACCCGGTGCCGGCAGTGGTCGGCACT
>Ga0181527_1000811_pt1 | contig 34784 bp, 32 predicted proteins | sample PEATcosm2014_Bin_30_FD_119762 | JGI IMG/M metagenome (GOLD analysis project Ga0181527, IMG submission 119762) | Peatland microbial communities from MTU Mesocosm Facility, Houghton, MI, USA - PEATcosm2014_Bin06_60_metaG | ecosystem: Environmental > Terrestrial > Soil > Wetlands > Peat | place...
ATTCCGATAAGGACGTGAACCAATCCTACAAATTGCACGCAAATTGCTATATCGTAAAACCGGTTGATTTCACGCACTTCACGCAGGTGATCGAATCGATGAAGAACTTCTGGCTGAACGTGGCGACCCTGCCGGGGAACGCATGAACAGCCGCGAAATCCTGAGCGTCCTTCTCGTGGAAGACAGCCAGACCGACGCCCTGCTCCTGAAGGAAAGCATCGAGTCAATCGAGGACAATCATGTCCGGCTCTCCCTGGCGCGATCGCTCGGCGCCGCGCTCGAACGGGTCTATGCCCATCAGCCGCACGCCATGCTTCTCGACCTTACCCTCCCCGACAGCAGCGGCCTGGAAACCATCCATCGCGTGCGGAGCGTCTTCCCCGCCATGCCGATTGTCGTACTTACCGGCGTCAACGACGAGCAGACCGGCGTCGAGGCGGTCCGCATGGGCGTCCAGGACTATCTGGTAAAAGGCCAGTGCGACGGAAGACTCATCGTTCGTTCCGTGTGGTACGCCATCGAGCGCAAGAGGAAGGAAGAAGAACTTAACAAACTCAACCGCGCACTCAAGGCCCAGAGCAACAGCCGCCTTGCCATGGCGATGGCATCATCTGAAAAAGACTTCCTCGACCAAATATGCCGGATCGTTGTTGACGATTGCGGATACACGATGGTGTGGATCGGTTTTGCGGAGCAGGACGGGGCAAAGACCATACGGCCCGCAGCCTACGCCGGCTTCGACCGGTCGTATCTCGACACGCTCAATCTCACCTGGGCCGATTCGGAGCGCGGTCGGGGCCCTACGGGGACCGCCGTGCGCACCGGACGCGTGGCGCGATGCAACAACATGCTCACCGATCCCGCATTCGCGCCCTGGCGCGAGCAGGCCGTCGTGCACGGGTACGCTTCGTCAATCGCGTTTCCTCTCCTCTCCGACGCTCGCACCTTTGGCGCCATCACCATTTATTCCAAGGAACCCGATTCGTTTACCGACGAGGAGGCAACGCTGCTCGCCGAACTCGCCGGCGATCTTGCCCAGGGCATCCGGGCGATCCGCCTGAAGGCTGAGCTTGACAACGCAGTAGTTTCGCTGCGCAACGAGCGTAATTTCTGCAACGGCGTGATCGAGACGACCGGCGGACTCATCGCGGGGTTCGACAAGGCGGGCGGAATAAGGATATTCAACAAGGCGTGCGAAAAAACCACCGGCTATTCGTTTCAAGAAGTCGCGGGCAAGATATTCTGGGACTTCTTGCTCGTGCCGTCCGAAAAGGAACCGATACGGGAAATTTTTACCGGCATCATGAACGGCACAGTGACCGCCGACATGGAATTCGAAAACTATTGGGTGGCCAAAGACGGCTCAAAACGGTTCATCCGGTGGGCAAACTCGGCCCTGCTCAACGAAGCCGGCGCGGTGACGCTTATCCTGAGTACCGGGATAGACATTACCGAGCGCCTCGAAATGGAAGACCTGCTCCGCGTGAAGGCGCGAGAATTGACAGATGCGAACCAGGAACTGGAATCGTTTTCCTATTCGGTGTCGCACGATCTGCGCAATCCGCTGCATTCCATCTCGGGCTGCCTCGCGGTTCTCAAGTCGGACATTCCCGGCGCGTACGGCGACGCGCACAAGGCGCTCGGACACATCGAGCGGTCGGTGGAACGCATGGCGCAGGTCATCGCCGATCTTCTGGCATTGTCGAAGGTAGTGCGCCAGGAAGTCCGGCGGGAGCGTGTCGACCTTACCGCAATCGCGGTCTCGGTGTTCAACGAAGTCAAATCGTCGGCCCCGCAGCGGAGCGTGGCGTTCAATGCCGCGTCGCATCTTGCCGCCAACGCAGATCCCGGCCTCGCCCGCATCGTTCTGGAAAACATCATCCGGAACGCGTGGAAGTTCACCTCAAAGAAGAGCCACGCGACCATCGATTTCGGCGCCCGGCGCATCGACGGCAAAACCGTCTATTTTGTCCGGGACAACGGCGCAGGCTTCGACATGCAGCACGCGCCCAGGCTTTTCAAGCCCTTTGTGCGGCTCCATTCGGACCAGGATTTCAAGGGCACCGGCATCGGCCTTGCAACCGTCAAGAGGATCATAGACAAGCACGGCGGCGCGGTGTGGATGGAAGGCGAAAAGGACAAAGGCGCAACGGTCCTTTTCCGGCTGGAGTAAAGAGAAATGGGTTGCAGCGTTTGACAGAGGACAGGGTTCATCCGTGTTTTTCGGGCTTGATGAAAGATGCCCCCCCCCGCGACTCCCCATTGACACGCTCAGTGTCCCCATGAGACAATCATGCACAGGAGACCGTGTCCTTACGATCTCTCATCGGACGGCCGTTGCCAAAGGACCGCTATGCGCCGTGTACTGTGCTGTGTCGTCCTGCTTCCCTTTCTCCTCGCAGCCGCACCGGCAAAGCCCAAAAAGGGAGTCGCACAACCCGTTCCTTTTGCGTCCCTGATGGACGCCTCCAGCTGGAAATTGACAAAAGCATATCGGTCTATCCGACCGTGGACCCTTGCCGATTCCGTCTTTGAGGGCAGCGACGGTTGGATCGCCCACAACCTCGACCTTGCCGATTTCGTGCTCGAAGGCGACTTCCTTTACAATGGGAAAAGCGAGGGCGGCGTGCTGGTGCGGGGAGACGCTGAGGCATGGATTCCCTGGCTGCACGGCTATAAAATGGACATCGACGCGGACATGCCAGGCACCGGGCACATTCATTTCCCCTACCGGCCGCAGCCCAACCCGGGCGTGGTGCAATTTCCCGTTGCTGTGTGGCAGCATTTCGGCATACGAGCAGTGGGTGAAAACGTGTCCGTCAGGCTGAACGGCAAGGAAGTGATACGGTTCCGCGACGATCATTACCGGTACGGCAGAATCTGTCTCGAAGGCGAAAAGGGCGGATTGCGATACCGGAACCTTAAACTGCAACGGCTCGACAAGTCGGCGCCTTCCGGCGCGCGCTCGCCGTATGCCGAGCTGCTCGACGGCGCAACGCTCGGCGCATGGGCGCCCAGCGGCAGCGTTTCCGCCGCAAACGGGGTGGTGGAACTGGACGGCCTCAGAGGAACTTCCGTGGTGCGTCTCCCCGGCTGCATCGGGACAGGCACCGTGGAGCTCGACGTGTGGTGCAAACGGCCGCAGGGCTCAACCGCCGCGTACCGCATCGGATTCGCATCGGCAAACCCGGAGGCAGGGCCGTGCTTTACGTGCCGGAGCAACCGCATCTCGTCCTGCGGCACGGGCCAGTGCACGTCGCAGTTTCCCATGTTCATGGAAACAACGTGCTCCGAATGCTGGCGGTTTGACATTTCGGGCAAAGCAGTTGACGCGTTTCGTTTTGGAGAGAAGGTTTTGTCCTGTACGGACGCGCTGAGTCCGGACGCGGGGATTTCGGTTTCGGCGGATTCGTGCGTGCTTCTGTTGCGCGGGGCCAGGTATAAGCCCGCAGGAAAAAAGGCGCCGTCAAAATAGGCAACCGGGGCGTGGACCGTGGTCCACGCCGGAAAATCCCGAAAGGTCTTCCGCTTCACCATCTTCATCGCGCCCTCTTTTTCTTGCCCCGCCCTTGCAAATCCACCTATTTTGAGTGCAACCTCCTCCGATGTACGATCATCATCTTCTTCCTGAAGGACCTGGCGCTCCCCTATGTTCAAACGACTTCTTGCCATGCCAACGTTGCTCGCGGCAACCCTTTGCATGGTGTTCTGCCACAAGTCAAACACAATCCTTATCGGGGTGAACGCCGAGCTCACCGGTTCGGTGCCGGTTGTGGGCAGATCGTGCGTCAACGCCGCAAAAATGGCCGTCGAGGAAGTAAACGCCCATGGCGGCATTGCGGTTTCGGGCAAGGCCGTCCCGGTCGAGTTGCGCGTTGAAGACAACGAAGACAAGGCGGAATCAGCGGCCGCAATTGCGCAGAAATTCGTGAGCCGGCGCGTGCTTGCCATGATAGGACCCAATGCCAGCCGCAACGCGATTCCTGCGGCGGTTGTAGCGGAAAGCAATAAGCTGCTCATGATTTCGCCCTGGTCGACCAACCCCAAACTTACCGAAAACCGCGCGCATGTGTTTCGGGCCTGTTTTACCGACGATTTCCAGGGTGTGGTTGTCGCCGCCTTCATTCTCAAGAAACTCAACATTCGGAAGGCGGCGGTGCTTTTCGACGTGGCCTCCGAATATAACAAGGGCATCGCAGAGGTGTTTAAGGCGGAGTTCACGCGGGCCGGCGGAGCGATTACGTCGTATGAATCGTATTCGACCGGCGACAAGGACTTCACCGCGCAATTATCAAAAATCAACTCGTCCGGCCCTGGCGTGCTGTTTCTTCCCAATTACTACAATGAAGTGCCGCTGCAGATCCAGCAGGCGCGCCAACAGGGATTCGCGGGCGCAATCGTGGGAAGCGACTCATGGGGGTCCGAGGAAATCCTCAAACTCGGCAAGGGCCTTCTTGAGGGCTCGTATTTCACGACGCATTACGCGGCCGACATGGCAACCGAAAAGGCGAGGAAGTTCATTTCGGACTACGCCATGAAATACGGGTCCAAGCCCGACGATGTGGCCGCGCTCACCTATGACGCGTTCGGCATGCTTTTCGAAAGCGTCAAGTCTGCCGGTTCCGACGATCCGGCCCTTGTGCTAGCGCACCTTTCGAACCTGAGCCGGTTTGACGGCGTTACGGGTACCATGAAGTTCGCTCCCGGCTCCGGTTCTCCCGCGAAAAGCGCCGTGGTCATTGAGATCAAAGACAATGCGTTCAGATATTTTGATTCGATCAGTCCACTGTAACGTGTTTTACGGCAAAGACCTTCATGCATAGAGCACGAGCGTGATTCTTCAGCAATCCCTCAACGCTTTGCAACTCGGAAGCATTTACGCGCTTATTGCGCTCGGATACACCATGGTGTACGGCGTTCTTCGACTCATCAACTTCGCGCACGGCGACATCTTTATGGTCGGCTCCTACGCCGCGCTGTTCTTGGCCGCGTACTGCCGGATGCCGTTCGCGGTGATCGTGCCGCTCACCTTTGCGGCAATCGCGCTCCTCGGCGTCGCCATCGAGCGGCTCGCCTACCGACCCTTACGAAATGCGCCCCGTGTTTCCGCCGTCATCACCGCACTTTCGGTGGGCCTTTTTCTGGAAACCATTACGCTTGCCGTGGTGGGCCCGGAGCCCAGGAAATTTCCCGCACTTGTCGGGTATCGCACCTTTGCAGCGGGCGCCTTCGCCGCGTCCAATGTTCAACTGATGATTATTGCGACATCGGCGGGCCTCATGGCCGCGCTCGAACTTTTCGTTGCCAAAACCAGAACGGGCATGGCCATGCGGGCATTGAGCTGGGACAAGACCTACGCTCCCCTCCTCGGCATCAACATCGACGCAATCGTCTCATTGACTTTTGCACTCGGCACCGGCCTGGCGGCGGTTGCGGGAATTTTTGTCGGGCTCGCCTATCCCGTCATCGACCCATATATGGGAATCGTGGTGGGATGGAAGGCATTTGTTTCGGCGGTGGTCGGCGGCATCGGCAGCATCAAAGGCGCGGTCGCGGGCGGATTCATACTCGGGGCTGTCGAGATCGTTTCGGCCGCGTTCCTGCCGTCGTCGTACAAAGACATGATCGTTTTCGGGTTGCTGCTGGCCATTCTGCTCGTGCGGCCGTCCGGACTGTTCGGCATGCCGGTCCAGAAGAAGGTGTAGGCATGATCCGGAACCATCCCTTTCGTGCGGTGTTCGTTGCCGGCCTTGCCGTGTGCGTGGCCATCGACATCACGGGCTGCCTTGACCCGTATGTCGCGCAGATCATCCTGTACATCGGCATCAACATCATCCTTACCGCCAGCCTCAATCTCGTCAACGGCTACATGGGGGAATTCTCCGTCGGCCATGCGGGCTTCATGGCCGTCGGCGCGTACGCCGCGTCGTTTTGTTCCGTGTCAATTTTTCCACAGCATGCGCTGTTCTTTCCCCTGTCGCTTGTAATCGGCGGAACGGCTGCGGGCCTCGTGGGGCTTCTGGTGGCCGTTCCCGCATTCAAAGCCCGCGACGACTACCTGGCGATCATCACCCTGGCGCTGCTCATGATCATCAAAAGTGCATTCGACAACCTGCCCTGGTTCGGCGGGCCGCAAGGGTTCTACGGCATCCGGAAATACACGAACCTCTCGTGGGTGTTTGCGTGGACCGTTCTCTCCGTTACGGTGATCCGCAACCTCGTGTACAGCAGGTTCGGCAGGGGCATCATCGCGGTGCGCGACGACGAAGTGGCGGCAAACCTCCTGTCGGTGAACACCGCACAAGTAAAGATTCTCGCCTTCGTTATCTCGTCGTTCTTTGCGGGCATTGCCGGAGGGTTGTTTGCGCACCTTATCCAGTTCATCAACCCGCGGACGTTCTCTCTTGTGAAATCCACCGACATCCTGCTCATGCTCTACCTGGGCGGCAGCGGCTCGCTTGCGGGGTCGATCCTGGGGGCGTCGGTGTGGACCGTCGCTCTGGAACTGTTGCGGTTCCTGGGAATATGGCGCTTTGTGGTGGCTCCGGTCGCGCTCATTGTCCTGATGATCTACCGGCCGCTGGGGATCATGGGGGGAAAAGAATTGGGATGGTTTGTTCCCAGGAAGACCGGGAGGAACATGTGAGGGCGCCGATCTTGCGGGTGGAGAATTTGTCCCATTCTTTTGGAGGACTTTCGGCCGTCCGGTCGTTTTGTCTCTCGGTGGAACCCGATACGGTCTGGGGCATTATCGGGCCCAACGGCGCGGGTAAAACCACAGTGTTCAACCTGGTCACCGGCGTTTACAAGCCGGATAGCGGTGCGGTCATGCTCAATGGGGAAAACGTCGTCGGCCTGCCCTCGCACGCCATCGCGTCGAGGGGAATAAGCCGAACGTTCCAGAACATCCGGCTCTTCAAATCGATGACCGTTCTTGACAACGTGAAAACCGCCGCGTATTCCCGTCTTACCTACCCGCTGGTGAGCGCGCTTGTGCGTACCGCAACATTCGGCCGCATGGAGCGCGACCTCACGGCCAGGGCCGCAACCCTGCTGGGGGAATTGGGGCTTTCCGACCGCCAAAACGACGCGGCGGCATCGCTGCCGTACGGCATGCAGAGAAGGGTGGAGCTTGCCCGTGCACTGGTGGACGGTCCGTGCGTGCTGCTGCTCGACGAACCGGGGGCGGGAATGAACCCGTCCGAGCTCGACGGCCTGGCCCGCCTCATCCTCAGAATGAAACGGGAATACGGGGTAGCCATCGTTCTCATAGAACACAGGATGCAGCTTGTGATGAAACTGTGCGACCGCGTGAAGGTCCTCAATTTCGGCGAGACGATCTTTGAGGGCAACCCTGCCGACCTTGCCGGCGACCCAACCGTGGTCCGCGCCTATTTCGGGGAGGACGATGCACCTTCTGTCAATTGACAATATAGTTGCCGGCTACGGGCAGCTCACCATTCTCCACGGCGCATCGCTGTATGTTGACGAAGGCGAAATTGTGTGTCTGTTGGGCGCAAACGGGGCGGGGAAATCCACCCTGCTTCGCGCAGTATCGCGGCTTATTCCCGTGCTGTCCGGCTCCATCACCTATGCAGGAAAAAACATTCTTCCCTGCAAGCCGCATGTTGTTGCGAAAAGAGGAATCTCACACGTGCCCGAAGGCAGAGGACTGTTCGGCAATCTCACGGTCCTCGAAAACCTCACCCTTGCAACGTTCGCCGGACGCGGGGCGGCTGCACCGCTTGTGAAGACCGTTTTCGAACTGTTCCCGGTCTTGGGCCGGAGGCGGCGCCAGCTTGCCTCCACCCTTTCGGGCGGCGAGCAACAGATGCTTGCCATCGGACGCGCCCTTGTCGCAGACGGCAGCCTTTTTGTCCTTGACGAGCCGTCTATGGGCCTTTCCCCCATGTATGTCAAGAATGTGTTCTCCATTGTCGCCCAAATCAACCAGAAGGGAAAAACCATTCTCCTCGTGGAACAGAACGCCGCCATGGCCCTCAAGTACTCTCACCGCGGGTACGTGCTTGAAAATGGGAGAATTCTGGCAAGCGGGACAAGCTCCCAGATTGGCGCAAACGCGGAACTCACCAAGGCGTACCTCGGATGACCGTCGGGGGCCATAACGAGGAATTCTTGCAGCCGATGAGGCGGTAATGGTACAGTTAAAGCACAATGATGCGCACGCTGCCGCCGCCCTCGATCGACGGCGGCCGTTCGGCGCAAGCGTCTGTTCTTTGCCGATCGCGCCAAAAAACTGCCGAACGGGCGCACGAACCAAGGTATTTTCCTGATACCTCCCGGATTTTCCGGGGTAAGGGGAGTTTATGCGGAATTTCATGATGATCATTCTCATTATTGGAGCCGTTATTGTCGCCTGCTTGTACCTTATGCGGGTGCATACGGTTCCTGCAGATGTCAAGGAATCGTTGGAAACCGGACAGGGCACTTCAATAAATAGGATGACGCAGGTCCCGGCAGCGGTTCGAAAAAAGCTCGAACAGGCCAACAGGACGGCGGATTCGAGCATGGGGGATGCGATACGGCGCGCACAGGATACCGACAAATAACGGTTCCAAAAACCTATTCAGCAAGGACCTCTTCTTCATGGAGTACAGGAAAATCACCTCTTCTCAAGACTGGCGGGAGTTGTGGCTTGGCAAATTTTCCGCCGAACTCGAGAAGAGAAGGTTGACCCCGGAAGAAACCAAGTTATTTTGCGCCGTTCTCACTAAATATCTCACCGCATACGAAGGAAATCCCCGGGAAATCGAAATTGAGAAGACAAGGCATTTCGTTTTGACCGGCAGGAAAAATGTGATTGCGCCGCTTGTATTGTTCTACGAAGCGGTGGCGCGTTCCGAGAAGCACCTGGAGCTGCTTGCCCAACTTGGCGCCCGGAAGCCAAAGGTCCCGCACAAGAAATCCTAGCGCCATGAACTCATTCCCGAATTTCCGCGACCTGGGCGGGCATCTTGCCCCGGATGGAAGAAAGATACGGTCCGGCCTTCTCTTCCGGTCCGGCCAGCTCGGTGCAATGACAAAAGGAGAGATCCAGAGCGTGCTTTCCCTGGGCATACGGACCGTTGTCGATCTGCGTTCGGCCAAAGAATCCGCAAAGTGCAAGGTCATCGGCGACGGCGTGAACACGGTGTGCCTCCCCATCGAGCTGGAGGCAAAATACCGCCAGAGGGTGCAGCCGGTCCTGTACCGAAAAAACACCCGCGAGCAAATTTCCTCCATCGTGGCGTCGGTGTATGCGGGGCTCGTCAAGGACGAGATGGTAACGGTGCGGCGCCTGTTTGTCATCCTCGCAGCACCGCATAACTACCCGCTGCTCATTCACTGCCGCGCCGGCCAGGACCGCACCGGATTCGTGTGCGCCCTCATCCTGCTTTCCCTTGGGGTTGACAAAAACGTCATTATCCGCGATTACCTTCTCTCTGCAGGCTATTCGGTCCCCAGAGTCCGGACCATGGCCCGCCTCCTGCGGGTCGTCTCCCTCGGGTTTGTATCCACCGATAATTTTGAAGCCGCCTTCACCGCTCACGAGAGCTACGTACAGGCTGTATTCAACGAAATCGCCGCAACGTTCGGGACCATCGACGGATATCTGAAATCATGCGGAGTGCCGCAACCGGACCTCCACGAATTCAGGGGCTTTGTTCTCCGTTAGAAAGGAACGCCGCGTGAAACCGGCCCTCGCCGCAAGTATAGTGCTGATCGCATTTGCAAATGCAAGCGCCGGGCTGGACTCCGCTGTTTCCCCCGCAACCGACGCGCCGGCCCGTTTCGACAGCGCCGCCTCGCTCGACAAAATGGTGATTACCGGCACGCGAACCGCACGTTCCATAAAAGACAACCCGGCCGCGGTGTCGGTGATAACCAGGCAGCAGATCGAATCCTCGCCCGCCACAAACGTCAGCGACCTCCTCCTGTACGAACCCGGCCTCATGGTCCAGCGCTCGGTTGGCATGGGAGAAGGAGTTCCCACCAACGTCAACATGCGCGGCGTTCCGGCGGCCACCGCCGCGTCCCGGACGCTTATCCTTGTCGACGGAATACCCACCAATGCCGCGGGCACGCCGTTTCTCATCCTCAACGAGATTCCCCTGCAGTCAATAGAGCGCATAGAAGTGGTTCAGGGACCGTATTCGAGCCTGTATGGTCCCAATGCGTTCGGCGGCGTCGTGAACATCGTCACAAAGAACCCTGGCCCGGGATTTCACGGCCAGCTCGAGGGATCGGGAACCGCGGGCTATTACGATTGTGAAGGCGAAGGAACGGCCACGCTCGGCCGTTTTTCCCTTCTTGTAAATGCGTCGGCACGGGGCGTCGACAACTGGACGGGCAGAGACTCAATTGACCACCCCTTTGGCGACCAGCACCGGTACACCAATTCGGACAATTACGGCTATTACGATCGCAGGCTTTTCGGCAAGTTCGGTTACGCACTATCAAGCAGGGCTACCCTGACGCTTAACGCCAGGTATTTCAACAGCGATCTCGGGTTCGGCAAAACCGAGTACGGCAACCCTTCCACCGATGTTTCCGTCTATGGACAAAAATTTCTCATCGGCCCTGTCCTTAAAGTAAACGTTTCCCCATCTCTTGATCTCAAGGTCGGCGGGTACTATGGCAACCTGTCGGGAACATTCTACGGCCAGGGCATCCGCATGCAGGCCGATTCGACGCTCGACACCGCGGGCAGCGTCTGGAAATCGTCGTCCAACGACCTTGAAATCGACGCGCAATCCACGATCAGGCTGGGAACGCACCACACGATCACGGCGGGTTTCGACGTTCTTGACAACAGCGTCGATTTCGGCGCACAGCGCGACCCTGCCACGGGCGATCTGCTCCGGAACGCGGACAGCACAAACAAATCCATGGTAAACGGCGGTCTGTATGCGCAGGACGAAATGCGGTTTTGGAGGATGATAGCCATTGCCGGCGCGCGGGTCGATTACAATTCCGTGTTCGGCGCCGCTCTGTGCCCAAAGCTGGGGCTTGTTTACAAACAGAACGACATACTCAGCCTCAAGCTCACCGCGGGAAGGGCATTTCGCGCCCCGTCTTTGGCGGAACTGTATCTGCCCGACCTGCCCATCAACACGAGTTCCACGCTCGTTTCAAACCCCGCCTTGGTGCCCGAATACATCTGGACCGTGGACGGAGGGCCTGAAATCGATCTCTTCAAGTGGATGAACGTTCGAGTTTCCGGGTTTTACAATTACATGAACGATTTGATCACGCAGAAAGTCATAAACCAATACCTTGAGGATTTTTTACAAAATGCATTGCTGAGCAACCAAAACATCGAGAATGCCTGGTCCAGCGGGATAGAAACGTCGGTCCAGGCCAGGCTCCTGCGCTGGGGAACGCTGTTCTTTAACTACACCTTCACGAAATCGGAGAACATGCAGATGAAGGGCAGCCTCGATTACATCCCGGAGCACGCATTCAATGTTGGCGTATATTTTGGAAAAGCGTTTGGTCCCATAACGGTGAGCGGATCTGTGCTCGAAGATTACGTTGGCAGCCGCGAGTACCTGGATTGGCAGGCGGCCGCGCTGGATTCAACACGTGCATTTACAAATCCCGCCGATTTCACCCCGGAATACGTTACCCTTGCTCCCTATTTCAGGACCGACGCATCCGTAAAGATAGCATACCGCTGGTTCTGGCTCGGCGTAAATTGCCTGAACCTTACCAACGCGACGATTGAGGAACAGGCCGGCACCTACGCGCCTCTTCGGTTGGTTTCGGCAACCGTGGGCGTCAAATTCTGAGGCCGTTTGCCGCATCAGCCGTTCTCGCCGGACGCTGGGAGAATCTCAAATACCCCGGCCCGCGGATCATGTATTTTTGGTTTTCTGCGAAAGGATGCTGTCATGCCAATCTATGAATACGAATGCAAGAAATGCGGGAACGTGTTTGAGGAGATTGTTTCTTCATTCACAAACAAGACTCTCCCCTGCCCGGCGTGCAATTCGAAAGAAACCGAAAAGTTGATATCGCGGGTGGGCGGCATCGCAATGGGCAGGATCTCCAGCGGTCCGGCGTGTTCGAGCGGCGCTGCCTGTCCAGGGGCCCAGGCCTGCGGAGCCGGCGGCGGCTGCTGCGGTACGGCAATGTAGAAAGGCTCCGGAAAGATCTCGCGATTCTAAGTATCCTCGGAAGGAACATGCACACTGCGAAGAATCGGGCGACGCTTTTGAGCCCGGGGTTCTTTCCATCGCGCTCTTTTGACGCCCGTGGCATTATGCCTCACCTGTATGGCCTCCTTTTTGCAGAAAAAGAGTTTCAGTTGCCACAATGTCCGTGTGGGCGCTTGTGTCTGGGAAGCATGTTTCATGGGGAGTCTCTTCCGATGTCCCATCTTCGAGAACCTTCGAAAAATCGATTTCCAAATAGTGTAGAATTCCAGGAATCGGGAAACCGTGAGAAAGGCGCTGACAAAAAAAAATTATTTTGCCATATTTACCTTTGCAAAAGAAACTATATTAGTATACGAAGCGGCCGCAGTGCATTCCTTTGCCCTGGCGACCGAAGTGTGTCACAATCTGTCCTAAAGGAGTGTCTCGATGGGTAACAAGTTATACGTAGGCAACCTTGCCTACAGTGTCGACGATGCTGCTCTTCAGCAGCTGTTTGCAGGTTTTGGTACGGTAGCCTCAGCCAAGGTCATCATGGACCGCGACTCTGGCAGATCAAAAGGTTTCGGGTTCGTGGAAATGGGCTCGGATCAGGAAGCACAGGCTGCGATCTCGGCAATGAACGGCAAAGAGATCGAAGGTCGTGCGCTCACCGTTAATGAAGCTCGTCCCAAGCCGGAAGGCGGCGGCGGACGCGGCGGCAGAGGCGGATACGGAGGCGGCGGCGGTCAACGCTGGTAAGCGAGACTGAACCCGCAAAGGTTCGGTTTTTGACATAGAAGCTCGTTTCTCTTTGTGCAAAGGCAGGGAGAAGCGGGCTTTTTGCTTTTGGGAAAACGGGGCCGCACAGCCCCTATCTTGTTTTTCCCTGGACCGCGTCCGGAACAACGGTGATTTGCCTCCTGAAGAAATCCTGATTTCTTGGCGGATGCCATTTGTCAGGAAAATACGTATAGGGGAAATAAATGTAGAATTGCCTCCCCACCTCGTGGCAGTCATCCGCAGCCGACGAACCAATCGCCGCAAAGAAGGAATGCGCTTTCTCCACGTAGTAGCCCGGTAGAGAAGCGCTGTCGATTACGATCGGACTTCCCCAGTTGACCCCGTCCGTGGAAGAATAAAGCATCAGGGCCCCAAAGGCGGGAGGCGAGCCCGGTCCGTTGCTTACGGTTATCAAGTATTTCCCCAGAACGCTGCAATACGCGGCGTCGGAATGAAAATCGTAAAGAAGTGAATCGGCCCCGCCTCCGCCCTCACCCGGAAACGGCACAGGAATATCCGGGCACCGGGGAATTATTTGGACCCCCGTATCCTTTTCAACGGCTTTCTTGGCCGACCATGCGACAGGGGCCGTGCCCTTGCATTTGTGGAACACGGGCACGTCGTAGAGTACAAAAGATCCGCTGTGGTTGAAATTGTGCCGTGCCTTGACAAGCGCATCAGACAAGGTGTCGCGGGCGACGCACTGTCTTTTTCCGCAACGGAAATTCCTCGGCGGGTAAAACCACAGCGGGTCGCCGAATTCGTTATAATACACATACAGCCATCTTATGTTCTTTTCATCCGTATAGACGATATACGGACTTCCACCGATATTGTTTGTCCCGTTCCCGCTGTTGCACCCCGTTCTGATGATATCACCGCAGTATGCCCAGTGCCTGCCGGTATCGGCCGAATAGGCAAGCCCAATGGAATACACCGAATCGAACATAGAGTCCTTTGCAGGCGTCAGGACCATTGTTTCAACGTGCACAAGTCCCAGCAGATCGCCCGCCTTGACATGCTCTTTATTGGGCTCGTGGACGTCGGGAGCTTGCACTTTGTAAATGTTGGGAATCCATAGATAGTCCATCCAAACCTTGTTCGTCTTATCGTACCGTACGGTGAAAACGCTCCGGTCGCGAGGAGAAGACGGGGGCAAAGGAGAAGCGGCCGCACTGTCAACATGCAACAATTCAGTCGACTGCAAGATCCGGTAATCAGGAGCTCGCACAGCGGAAAGTGAGCCCAGGGGTTTCACAAGCGTTCCGCTGAAGGAATTGCAGCTCCAGCCATTACACATAAGAAACGTCATCGAATCGGCATTCCTGCGCAGCGTGCTCATCGGCTGATCGAAAACCGGCCATCCGCTCCGCGCGGGCCGAACCAAGCTGTCCTGCAGGGGATATCTGCGGCGGGGAATGTCTGTTTCGACATTGCCGAGGTCTGCGGAATTGTATATCGTGTCCCTTTGACCAACGCGAAAATGGTCAGAATTAATCACGGCAGCTGCGCCCAGGAGAAAAAAGACCTGCAATAATGCCAACGCGGTCATTTGCAGCTAGTATCAGGCATGATGGCGCTCATCATGCTTCTTCGCGAGCCCCAGCATCCCGATCATTTCGTCATCTGACTCCACACTGTCACCTTTTGTCGTCAGATAATCGCCGGATATGTACCCGTTTGCGCCAGCGCAGAACATGAGCGACTGCATTCTTCCAAGGTTCTTTTCCCTGCCGCCGCAGATCTTGATGGTCTTGTCCGGATGCGCAAGTCTGAAAAGGGAAACTATCTTCAGAAATTCCATCGGCGATTCCTTTGGAGGCTTCACTCGCGTGCCGGGAATGGCAAGGTTGAAGTTTATCGGTATGGTGTCAACGTCAAGCGCACGTAATTCGAGGCACAACGCCTTTCGGTCGTCCCAGGTCTCTCCCATGCCGAAAATACCGCCGCAGCACACCGAAAGACCGGCTTTCTTCGCCGCTCTAACGGTTCTTGTCCTGTCGTCATATGAATGCGTGGAAACGATTGTCGAATAGTAACTCCTGCTGGTTTCAAGATTGTGATTGTAGCATGAAACGCCGGCGCTTTTGAGCAGACGGAATTCCTCTTCGGAAAGAATGCCGAGCGAGGCATGCAATTCGCCTTCGCATTTCCGGAGGGCGGACGCGATTGTCTTGAGCTCGCCGGCGGATATTCGCCTGCCGCTGGAGACCACGCAAAAGGTCAGGTTCCTTTCGAACGCAGATTGGCTGTTCCTGACAATCTCCGTCTCATCCGCAAGCTCCCGCACCGTTACGTCCGCCGTGTTGTGCGACGACTGGGCGCAGTACGCGCAGTCTTCACTGCATCCACCGGACTTGATGTTCATAAGCGCGCATGGATCAACCACGTTCTTGAAAAATGTACGCCGTACAAGATCGGCGCAAGCGAACAGGAGCGTGATTTCTGATGCTGGCCAAGCAATAATCGTATCGAGATCGGAATCGTTAATGGAGTTCTTTACGGACTTGGTATACAGATCCCGGGCTTTTTGGAATGAGTTCATAGTCTGCGGGAAATATAGCTGAGCGGAGGAATATTGTCAAATTTCGAAACTAGGGCCTTATGAATGAATTTTTTTTTTTGGATTGCTGAGCGGGCGCGGCCGGGCACCACCCTCTGCAAGCCCGGACCTTCTGCTGGGCGCACCCTTGAAGCACCCGGTTACAAAAATGGAGAACGCCCGTCTTGTTGCAACGACCAATGTGCGAGGCGAGGCCTATTGTTCCAAACATCATATCAGCCTTCTCACTGCGTCACATTGCTCCGCAAAGAACGCATGCCCGCCTTCAAAGGCTTGACATTTGGTCCCCAGCATTTCCGCAATAACCTCACCCGCTTTATACGGCACGATGTTGTCTTCCCTCCCATGCAACACCGTTACCCTGCATGCCGGCTTTACGAGCGCGGGAAGCAAATTGACCTGTTCGAGGAAGGAAAGTCCCGCGGCAAGGGTTTGTTCATCGCAGGGGACGGTGAGCCGGAATGTCTCCGGCACTCCGGCACGGAGCAGAAAGTCTTCAACGACCATGTTGTCTTTGCGGTAAAGTTGTTCCCGCATGTCCTGTAAAACCCCAGGTTTCCACCCGAACCTGAACCCTTTCCGCCTGCAAAACGACGGCGTTGCGGACAGCAGAACCAGTTTTTCCGCGTGCAGCCGCTGCGCAAGCGCGCACGCCACAATGGCGCCGGTGGACCAGCCTGCAATGCCGGCGACATCCCCGGACAAACAGTGCTCAACCTCTTTCTCAATAATCTTCTCCCAGTTGTCAACCAATGCTTCTTTGTTAACCAATAACGACATCAGTTTATTACTATCGACATACATGCTCTCTTCCCTGAAAACCGAACGTAGAATCCTGGGAGAAATTGCCCAGCCGCCGAAGACAAGCCAGCGATCAGCCATGCGATTTCTTCCAGTCGTTGAGGCAGGAGGCGACGAATGCGATATCGTCGTGTGTGCACCCCAGATGAATCGAAAACCGGATCCGCGCCGTGCCCGCAGGCACGGTGGGAGGCCGGATCGCCGGCGCCTTGATGCCGCGCAAGAGCAGATACGCGGAAAGATCGACCGCATCCGTGTCCGACTTGACGATGCTCGGCACGATCTGTGTTGACGAATTGAGCGTGTCGCAGCCAAGCGAGGCAATTTCCGCGCGAAAGGACTGTGCCTTGGCCAGCAGCGCTTTTCCCAGGCCCGGATGCCGCCGAATGTACCGGACCGATGCGATGTTGTGCGCAAGAACCGATTGCGGCAAGGCCGTTGAATATATCAGGCTCCGCGCTTTATTGACAAGGCAGTCCTTGAGCATGGAACTCCCCGCGAAGAAACCGCCCAACCCCGCCACCGACTTGCTCAGCGTGCCCATGACGACATCGACATCCTTCTCCAGACCGCATTCTTCAACGTAACCGGCGCACGACTCACCAAAGACGCCCGTAGCGTGCGCTTCGTCAACCATCACCGCGCACTTGAACCGTTGCGCAATCGCACAGATGTCTGCGAGCGGCGCGACGTCGCCGTTCATGCTGAACACCGAGTCCGTCACAATGAGCCGCTCCCCTTTTGAAGACGCGCTGATCCTGCGCTCCAGGTCGGCCATGTCGCAATGCGCGTAGCGGGAAAGCGACGCACCGGAAAGCAGTATGCCGTCGATGATGGACGCATGGCTCAGCCTGTCGCAGAACACCTGGGTGTTCCGGGCGCACAGGGCCTGAATGATGCCGAGGTTCGCGGCGTAGCCGGAATTGAACACCAGGGCGCTTTCGGTCTTCTTCCATTCTGCGAGTTCGGCTTCGAGGACCGGGTAAAGCGGCGAGCGCGTTTCGATAAGGCGTGAGGCGAGGTTTCCGCAATAGCAATGATTCGCGAGCCGCTCGGCTTCGGCCAGGATTTCCGCGTTGTCGTGCAGAGCAAGATAGCTGTTGGTGGATAGATCGATGCCCGCGCCGTCGCCGGATTTCCCGACAGTTCGGAAGAGGTTTAGACTTTTCCTTTCGTCAAGCTCTCTGCGGATGCGGTCGTGCAGGGGGGTCTCATTCATGCGCCGCCTCTTTTATCGCCTGCTCGGCAGTGTCCATCATCTCGCCGATCTGCTCTTCCGTAATGACGTAGGCAGGCACAAAATACAACACGTCGCCCAGCGGCCTGAGAAGCAAGCCGTTTTTCAGGGCCTTTTGGGCGATGCGGAACGCCATGCGTTTTTCCCGTGCAAACGGCTCCTTTGTCGCACGATCGGCGACAAGCTCCAGCGCGCCGATCATGCCGATGTACCGCACATCCCCTATCTCATCAATTTCCAGGAATCTTTTAAGCCGTGCCTGGAAAAAAGCGGCCTTGTGTGCAAGGGAGCGCGGGATGTTCTGTTCTTTCATGATGGCGAGGGTCTCACACGCCGCAGCGGCAGCCAGAGGGTTTCCGGTAAAGGAATGCCCGTGTGCAAGTTCTTTCCCGGCCATAAAATCGCCGCAAAATTCCCTGTAGATGTCATCGCCCGCGACCGTGGCCGCCATGGGTAGATAGCCTCCTGTCAACCCCTTCGCAAGGCACATGATATTGGGAACCTCACCCGCATGCTCGCAGGCGAAAAGCATGCCGGTCCGTCCGAAGCCCGTGGCGACTTCGTCGGCGATGGTAAGCACTCCGCATTTTCTGCACGCGGCGAACAATCGCTTCAGCACTTTTGCGGGATACACCCGCATGCCTGACGCTCCCTGTACCATAGGCTCAAAAATGCACGCGGCGACAGTCTCTCCCGTTTCGTCAAGTATACGTTCCAGCGATTCCATGCATTCCGCGGCGCAGGTGTCCTTGTCTTTTCCGCACGGGCACCGGTAGCAATACGGCGCATCGGCATAGAAGTGCGACTTGAATGTCCGGTGAAACAGCGCGTGGTACGCGGGAATATTTCCCACCGACATCGCGCCAAGCGTGTCGCCGTGATACCCTCCTGTCAATGATACAAACGAAGCGCGGTCTTCTCCTTTTGCAGCCCAGTAGTGCAGCGCGATCTTGAGCGCGACTTCAACCGCAGTAGACCCGTCGTCGGAATAGAATATACGGCTGAGACCTTTGGGGAGCATCGAGGCGAGCAGGTGCGACAGCTCGACCGCCGGCGGAGACACGAACCCGGCCATGAGCACGTGATCCAGTTTGTCAAGCTGACGCTTCACCGCGGCGGTAATGCGCGGATGATTATGACCCAGCGTGGAAACCCACCACGATCCTACGGCGTCGAGGTAGCGTTTTCCTTGGGCGTCGAACAGGTACACGCCCTCGCCGCGCTCGATCACGCGCGGCGGATGGTTGCACAGGTCCTGGGAACACGTAAAAGGAAACCAGAGATGATCCAGGGAGCTATCGGACGATGTCATCGCAGAACTCCCTCAAGGCGGCGCGGCCCCTGCCGTATCCAAGCTCCACCACCGGAATGCCGCCTGCGAACGCGCGAATCGTTTTCACGTTGTCGCGGTACACATAGTCCTCGCGGCAATTGTGCCGGTTGTTGACGATCAGGCCGGCGACCGCAACATCGGCGCTGGCAAGCGCGCACATGGTGAGAAATGTATGGTTGAGCGTGCCGAGACAAGGCATGGTGACGACAATTGCCGGAATGCGAAGGCGCCGCATCAGATGAATCATCGATTCCGAGGGGCCCAGCGGCACGAGCACGCCGCCAGCTCCTTCCACCACGATGCACCCGTTCTCCATGCCGGGCAGGCTTCCTATTTTGTCAAAACACGCGACGATGTGCGGCAGTAAAATCTTTGTCCGGGCGAGCCTGGCCGCCAGATGCGGTGAACACGCCGGCGCAAAGCAATACGGCACGTGCAGCCGATGGTCGCCGGCGACCAAAACTCCGCTCTTCTTGACATACTCGAAATCGGGGGCGAACATCAACGCGTTCTTCGGCCTTGCAACTCCGGTGTGCACGGGTTTCATGTACGAAACGGGCCCTCTGCGGGAGAGTCCCTCCGCAAGCAGCCGGCTTGCATACGTTTTTCCCACGTTTGTGCCGGTGCCGGTCACAAAGAATCCTTGCACCCTGCTTTTCATGGATGCTACCCGCCCTTTACCGCTGTCCCAAATGCAACGCACACCGTGAGGGGAACGCCACGTGCAGTAGCAAACTTTTCTTCATATTCGTCGCACAACGCCAGGACCTCTTTCCGGAGGAGTCGTCTTCCCGAAACCGCGGTGCTCCCGATGCCGCTGAGATATTTCATGACGCCCAGCCCGGAAGAAAAATAGTATTCTTCGTCAAACGTTTCGACGTGCGCAAGGGACAAACGCGACGCCCGCATTCGGTCCACGAATTCATCCCGCGATTGCAGGTGAACAGGAATCCCCAGGTTCCTTTCCTGACGCAATAAAAATACCTGGCAAAACGAGCCGCTCAGGAAAACCGAAAATATCAGGGCGCCGCCGGGCGCGAGCACCCGGTGAATCTCGCGAAGCCCCAGATCCTGCCGCGGAAGCCATTGAAAAACCGACGACGCAACCACCCCGCCGAACAGACACGACCCGAATGGCAGCGCCTCTATATCGGATTGGACCGCCGGCGACCGGCGCTCTTGTTCCCTATGCGGCGACCGGAGCACACCAAACGCGAAATCGGTCCGAATGAGGTTCACGGAAACATTCTTGTTTCCCAGCAGACCGTCAAGGCTGCCGGCCCCGCACCCCGCGTCCAGCCAGGGCAGGCCGAACCCGCCGGCAGTTTCGATAAGCGGAACAAGCCTGCAGAGTATCTGATGCTGAATAAACGCCCCGGACCTGTACCTGCTTGCTTTTACGGAAAAGGCCGCGGCAATTTGTTTCTTTGAAGGAATGTCGGCACTCATGGGATGGTACGAAAATAACTTACCACGACGATTCCGGGACCGTTTCTTTTGGGTGTGATCTATTTTGCACCACCGGGAGGTTTTGATGCAAAGCCCTCACCTGTTTGCAGCCGTCTTGCGCAGCCCCCTGGGGCCGGCGGCGATTGCCCTGACCCTGGTGTTCTGCCACGGTTCCGTCGCGGATATTCACGTGGCGGTAATGGCGAATCCTCAACAAATTTCCAATTTCTTCGGGACAAACAACGTGCGGCTCGTTTTTGCGGGCGGCCTCGATTCAGCGGACATGTATCTGTACTATGTCGATTTCTCCGAAACCGGTTCTCCGAGCCCGGCGGTCCACAAAATCGCAGCCACGTGCGGAGCGTGGAACCAGAGCCTTTCGTTCGACGGCAAATGGGTTGCGTACACTACCGGCGCCGAAGGCGACACGAGTGTTTCCACGTGGTTGTGCGGCCTTTCCGAAACCGCCCAGCCGGTGCTTGTGACGAAGGGTCATGCCAACGAGCCGCGTTTAGCAAAGAGAACCGATTCCCTGCAGGTGATATATTCAACAACATGGCAAGTGGGTGACTGGAACGGCGTGGGCAAGACCGTTTTCAAGAACATAATTGCCTCTGTCCCGGAGTCAGCACAGTCGGTTCTCTACGCCGACGGCAGCTTCCATGCCGGATTGTCGTGCGACCGGCGCTATCTGGGAACAACGATGTTTGAGCCGAACCCCAGGATGGCGGATTTAAGGACCGGAACCGTGTACGCACTTCACTCACTTCTTTGCACAGACACGATTGACCACAAGGATACCGTTCTTAACATTCAGTCATGCAACGGTTCCATATCATCGAGCGGCATTTTCACCAATGTCATGATGTATTTGGACTTCGGGTTGCCGCAAGGATATGTCGTTCCGTCTCTTAGCCCGTGGGGATTCCACCAAAGAATCTTTGTGGAATCGTCGGCCGGCCAGGTCCTTCGATGGTACGATTTTCCTGATTCGCTGTGGCCCGTTGCCCGCGCAAACGTTTCCGGCTGCGTGTGGACTTACAACGAATGGTCGGTCAACCATCCGTATTTCGGAGTCGCAGCCAACATAACCTCACGGTACTTTCCAAGCGGGCAGGGATATGCAACCACCGATTTGTGCGAAGACGTGTACGCAATCGACCTGAAAACGTCGTCGTTCCTCAAGTTGGTGGAATCAACGGACAATTCACTTACGTCAACCACGAACCTGCAATGGCCCAGTTTGTGGGTGGAGGTGCCGTCCTCCTTTGCCGAGGATTCCACCTGGCTGCTGCCAGGCGTTCAGAACAACGCGGCAAGGAACCGGCAGCCTTTCTACCCTGCGGGCGACGTACTCAAGCTTCACGGCGAAACGATTCTGAGCATCCAACCCATTCGAGAGCTGCGGTGCTTCGACCTCCGCGGCCGGCTGATTTTGCAGAAATCTTTCGGCGATCCTACAGTCAAATTGTCGCTGCATGGTATGTTCGCGCCGGGAGTTTACCTGTTGGAACTAAAGACCTCGGACACGCATCTTGTTCGTTTCGTTGTAAGGTGAAGGCGCTTGCGCTCTGGTTCTGGTTTATGTAACCTTGTTTGTGAACTGATTAGTGATTACCTGAACAGTCTATTTTTGTGGTTAAGTATTCGTGCTGAGTACGGAAAGTGACTCCGAAGGTTTTTTTTCCCAACAAACCTTCCAGAAAATTGTATATTATTAATGGATATCGTTTGCGGCGCGAATCGCGATGGGGTTTGTGCTGTTATATCATCAGCATCATTAGCATGAAAGCGAACGAAATATCAAGGCAATGCTGGGATAGTTAATCGATTAACAAAAGTGAAGGGGGAATCAGACATGAAGCGTATTTATTTGTATCGGGTGGCGGCAGCTTTACTCCTGTGTGTCGGCATGGCTTCGGCGCAGTGTCCGGTATTTGTCCACAAGGTTAATATCACGAAGTATGTGGATTCCGGCTACGTTCTTCCCGTGAAAGGAACGGTAGTTTCTTGCTTTGTTACCGGGGCTGGTATCGTAACCGCCCCATTAGGCTCGCTTAACGCGCAGCTTATTCCAAACACTGTCGGTGATGGCAATTGTGCCAGCCCCGCGATAACTGAAGATGGACAGTGGGTCCTATATTATGGGAGCGGAAAGCTTTACATCATCCGTATTGATGGTCAGTTTAAAACACAGGTGCCTGTCGTAAGCCTCGGTGGCGGCCCGGGCCCCGGCTTTGGTGTTTGTTCGTTCTGGTATAATGCCCCGGGAAGCACTCCTACCAATAAAAAAGTAGAAGTTGCCTATAGAGCTAACGGTGATGCAGATGTGCATGCAGTTCCCGTAACATTCAGCGCCAATGCGGCGCCTACCTTTGGTACCGATCACCTGGTCGCTCATTTTGGCGGCCAAATATCGTTTACTTTTGGAATTGCAGCCAACCATTTTTTTGCACGAATAAATACCAGTGGCTATGATTGTCCCCGTATGGCTACTATTCCCGCGACCGGCAATGCTACCGATGCCAATTTATGGGTGCCAACCACGCAGCAGGTGGCTGGCTGTATGTGTGTTTTATCTCATGACGGAGCTACTGGAGGCTACAATTCCGGGTATGCACAGTGGTGTCTCTGCTTGGCGGATCAAACTTGCAATTTTCGTCACCATTCGCTCACGCTCGTCCCATTTCAAGAACAAAGTGCTACCCCTGTCCCTTGGGTTGGTACCCTTGTAAAGACGGAAGCTGTCAGTGTAAACTGGGCGCCTAAACAATATTTTAGTTACCTTCCTAATGACACTATTGACGGGGATCCTAAGACCAGCGATTTCGGGGCTGATTTTGGACGTTGGAGTTTTACTAATAATAACGAATACATCGTTGGAAGCCTGGTTATGGCCAACTGGTATATAACCCCGGATTCATTGAATAAGGCTATCCGCAGCAAAACACCCGACACCGGCTCGGTGTGGCTCGTTCATTATCCTACCAATACGTGGACCAGAATTTTAAGGCCGCTGGCTCCGTTGAGTCACAGTACGCTTCTGGATTTTCCGGCCGTATGGATCGATACGACCAGCGTTGGCACCATTACGCCGCTGCATGGAAACCGTCTGGAGTATCGCGGCATTCCGTCGCAAGAAAGCTATATAGTTGATATCAAGGGTCGCATTGTGTCAAGAACCGGAACAGCGCTGAAACTTCCCGCGGGTATTTATTATTCCGTGACCCCAAACGGAGTCATGAGGCGCATGGTTGTCGGCAACTACTGATGCATCGCGCACTATTTCTTCTGCTCAGGGGTATGTTTATGCCAAGTAATGCCTTCGCCGTCGCAAGGGGCGCCGTGAGTAGGCGCCTCATCTTTGCCGGTGTTTTTTTCCCGTGTATTTTTTGCTGCTGCAACAACACGCCCACAGGGCCGGCGGTAACGGCACCTGCCATCACCACGCAGCCGGCGTCGCAGACAGTCACCGCTGGCCAGTCCGTAGCGTTCACGGTTGTCGCTACGGGTAATCCTGCGCCCACCTATCAATGGCGCAAGGCCGGCGTGAACATTACCGGCGCGACAGGCGCAAATTATACAATCGGTTCCGTTACGTTTCCCGACTCCGGCGCCTACGACGTGGTTGTCACCAACTCGCAAGGAAGCGTGACATCAACACCAGCAAGGCTCACCGTGACGACAACGGGTTGTCCTTATCCTCCGGATCCGTCTGATACGGTGTACCGGATCATTTCTCCCAACGGCGGTGAAACGTTTCATGTCGGCCAGCAGTGTACGGTGTTAGTAGCGTCCAACCTTTCGGGTTCTGCAATGTTTACCATCATTATCGGACGGTACGAATTGATGCCGCCGTCCGGCCCATTGGCTAAATACCTGCAAGGAAATTCCGCTGTCGATACGTTGATCTTTACTATTCCCGATTCCATGCAACAGGGCCAAACTATGGTCAGCAGCGTAACCGATTCATGCTTGATTGAAATCTCCAATTACAACAGTCCCGGAATCCTGGATTATTCGGATTGCTATTTCCGGATCAAAAATCCGTAGACGGGGAATTGTGATAGTTCGGTAAAAAACCGCCGCCTTGGGTGACGGTTTTTTTGCTGTCATCGCGATCACGCACTTTGTTCAAAATGTCTTTTTGAGGGAGCGGGAAATGAATAGGAAAACAACGTTTCGTCTTCCATACGTTCTTGTTACGATCCTTGTTTGTGCAATCACGTATTCGCACGCACAAATTAAAGCCCGGATAACGGCCTCCCCAAGCCAGATTACCTCCGTGTGCGGCACCTCCAACGTCAAGGTCGTCTTTGCATGCCAGGACTCCCTTTACTTTGTGGATTTTTCCGCAACAGCACCGCAAATATCCAAAATGAATCTCACCGCGCCTGTATACTTACCCGTCATCTCCCCAGATGGTAATTGGATTGCTTACCAGACCGGCAGTGACGCCGAATTCCCGTCTTTAGACACACCAGTGGCAACCGCCTGGATTCGGGAGCTGGCAGTCGCCGGCACGCCTGTTAAAGTGGCTGACACAGCGTATGTCCCCAGATTCATGCAAAACACCTCACCCGATACGCCGGAAATCGTCTATGCGACAAGCGTTGCATGCCCCCAGCAAATCTGTTATACGGGCGGGCAGACGTTAAAGAGGAAAATCGTCAATAATGTCTCTGGGCCAGCGGAGGTTGTTTGTAGCCAAGGGAGCTACTATGGCGGGCTTTCATGGGACAACCGATACTTGAATACCGCCTGGGATGGCGGACCAAACGCCTTTATGCTCGACTTGCAGGGCAACACCGGTACGCCGCAGCCGATTCACACGATGCTGGTGGAAAAGGACAGCACAGATGCTTTTACAACTATCGCGGTTGGCGCATGTAACCCTTCGCGTTCTGCAAGCAGGATTTTCACAAATACTATGCTGTATTATGATTTTTCTTCGGCAGCCATCACAGGCGCACACTGCTTTCACCCGATTCTCGGTACGTGGGGGCTGCATCAACTGCTGTTTATTTCCCGGTATGACGCCCAAGATCTGAGGGTGTACAATACGCCTGCCGACAGGACGCTTGTGCCCATAGATTCGGCGCAGGGCCTTGGTGAAGCTGTGGGAAGGTCGTGGAACAACCCCGAATGGTCGAATCATCCGTATTATGCCGTTTCCGGCCTGCAAGTGACCAGACTCTGGTATCTTAAAGGTAGTTGGAACCAAATTTCAAACACGGAATCGATATATCTTGTCGATCTGAAAGATTCTCTGTATGTGAAACTCATTGAAAGCACCGATACCACAAACACTTCCAAATCCGCAGTCTCTTTTGCCAATCCTTGGGTCTGGGTTCAAGTGCCGGACGGATTTCAGGAAGACACCACATGGCTCAAGGAAACTATCTGGCAGCGTGCAGGACTTGGGGTTATTGACCCGTTCAAGCCTGCCTTGCACTCTATGCCGGGTTCCGTAGTTTCTTCACACGCGGAAATTGTCATCTATTCACCGTCTGGGCAAAAACTTGCCAGTATAAGCAATGTGCAGAATTCTCCGGCTTTCATACGGGAAAAACTGCATGCCTTGAAATCGGGAATCTATTTTGTCGTAAGTATTGGTGATGGCGGCGAGCGGCAGATATATCGGTGGATGAACGTCAGGTAACGTGGGAAATGCGATCCGACTGAATGCCACCCCTGGCCTTTGCGGGGCGCGGTGACCCGCAGGCAGGCTCGCACCTGGGTTGTGAGCGGAAATCCATACCGGGTTTGTCGAGAACGTACGCCCCTCTTCTTACCGAACCCCTTCCCAACATGTGAAAAAATTACCAACTTGGTTGCTGTGGTTTCATTTTGTGAATCAAGAAGATAGGTTGCATCAAGCGCAACTTTTCTCTCTTACCGTCAGGAAGAAAAAAGACGCAGTTGCTTTGCAAAAAATATTATAGATTATTCACGTAAAAAAATCAGGATTCGCGGTGAGATTCCGGTCGCGGGCGGTTAGGAAGCAACCAAAGATAGCGGACCGTTTGTTATACAGACGGCCGAAGGCAATCAATTATTTTAAGCGGTTGCGTACTCGGGACAGTGCTGGAATTTTCACGGCCCATTGAATTGATTGGAAAAACGTACCTATGAGAACCGTTCTCTCATTTGTCGCCATTGTTACAGCCGGCCTTCTACTGTGGTCCTGCGAAAACTGGCCATACAAACCGGTACAATTCATTGCTCCGGTTCCGCCGCCACCGCAGAATGCATTTGTTTCCAAAGACACTCTTAAGGCGTTTGTGGGCACGCAAAATGTCAAGTTGGCATATACGAAAGTTATAACCGGCGGAACTCAACTGTTGTATTTTGTCGATTTCAACGATTCATCGGTTACTCCTCAATTGCTCAAGAGGCCGGCTGACAAGCAGGATTGGGCCGTCTGGTGCCCGATCATCTCTCCCAATGGAGCGCTCGTGGCCTATTACCTTGTTGATCCCAACAACAGCAAGCATGCGGCCGCCTATTGCCAGAAGCTTGACACCGGCGCGGTGCCGAATTTGATCGATGATCCGGGCAGCGATCCTCATTTTTATGAAGACAATCAGAACAATGTGTACATTATTTATGCCGATACGACGGATATTCTTCATGTCGATTATTCCGCGCTCACAACGAACCACACCTACAAAGTGCCGATTGATCCGACAGGACAAATAACAGGAACGAAGGTCTCGGTTGTTCCCTATCCTTTTTATGGCGGCATGTCGTATGATAGCACCTATATGTGCACGGGATATGCAAACGCCTATATCGTAAATACCGTCTCGCAACATTTTTTCGCAATTGATAGCGGGGTGCAGACCTGCAATCCCTCGATGACGCCGGATCATGTCTTCACCGGCCGGATGATGTTCCTGAATATCGGCGGCATTCAAAACATGAATAATATGGGTGCGTTGGCCGGCAGCAGTCTTCCCGTACATAACTTCGTCCTGGTCGCAGACACAGGCAACAACCTTGTGAGCAGCTTCAACGTGGGCCAGATTCTTCCCGCGTATGCAAGCGGCGAATGGCAATGCCCGAAATGGTCCAACGCCTCAAATTTCTTCTGCGCGTTGGCGACAAAGTCAACTTCGGCCAGCAATGTTGTCTACGACTGCTTTATTGTTCAAATTGCCCCCACAAAGACCTTGCTGCTCAATGTCAAGTCCGACAGTCTTCAATTCAACAGCACCTCAAAACCGTATGTTTATATAGGAGGAAACTGACCATGAATGGCCGGGGCAAAAACATGCGGATTTTGTCTGTCGACGGGTGTTTGTTCCTGGGGGTCTTTTTTTCGGCGCTCATTTTCTTCATACTGTGTGATACCAGCCGGAGCAGCCGCGCCGTCATCAAAACGACGCCCTGGGACTGTGTCGGCGGTTGCGGCGCCGGAGGATCGGGCGGCGCCGGAGGCGCCACGGCAAAATGGATAGGCCGGGAGCTCACCGGCGGACTTCTTGACATCCAGGGAATGTACTCTTCGACCGAGACCAAAATATCCGATTCGAGGGCCGTTGAACTTCGTTTCAGCATCAAGCCGACGTACACGGGCGTACTGGCGCTTACCGTTCCGTTTTCCGCAAAAACGGGTTCCTTGCAGACATCGACCGTCGATGACCCGACCACGGGCCTTATTAATAACGGCATGGGCGACCTCCGTCTGGATTATATAGGCGCCTTTGGCGCATCGGGCGATTTAAGCTATGATTTTACGCTTTCCGTCCCGACCGGCTCCTATACCGCAACGACCGGCGGCGACAAGGACCAGAAATATCTTCCGACCAACTTGCAGCTCGGCTCCGGCGTCTACAGCCTCACCCTTGATATGGGAAAGACAATCGACATGGACAAAAGCATGGTGTTGCTTGACCTTGTCTATTCATATCCTTTCAACATCAACTTTTATGGAAAAGACCAATATTATAATTTTACCCCGCAGCAAAAAGACCTGATGACCGGTTCGGAGAAGAACCGATTTTACTATTATTTCAAGCCGTATGGGGAAAGCGACCTTGGCGGTTACACGCCGCCCAACATCATGGCCTCCGCATTTTACGGATACAAAGGGATGGAAGATTTTGTTCACTCCTTTGGGATAATGTTTTCCGTACCGCTCGGAGTCGATTGGCTTCCATCGCTGAAAGCCGGGACGCCCTACGATCCGACGCCGGACCCGGACAACCAGGTGTGGAACGCGACGTTATGCTACGGGCTTGAATTTTCGCGATCAAATTTTCCGATATTCATCGCCGCGTATCTTCCGATCCATGCGAAGACTGCTTCCGCGACAAATGCTCAGGCCGGAAATGCCTATGATCCGGCGCCGATGGAAGACTGGTCCCGCGGGCCGGATTGGAACGATGTGTTTCATCGGTGGTCGGTATTTATGGGCGTTAAGACATTCTTATTCTAATATAAACGGAAGGCTTTACAATGAAAAAATCACTGTTGATCGCAGGCGTGTCGGTTTTCTGTGCAATGACATTTCTGGGAGTTTCCTGCAATAGTCCGACGTCGGTAAAGACTGCTATTACCATCACGAAACCCGTTGCAGGACAAAAAGTCGCGGCAGGAGACACGCTTCTGGTTGCCTGGACCCAATCGGTTGCCAGCCCGAAGATTTCATATAATTACAACATTGGAACCGGATGGCAGCAATTCGCGTCTGTTACACCGGTCAATAACTATTCCGCAAATGCCGTTCTGCCGATAACCTCATATACCGACAGCTTTCAGATTATGGTGGAAGACAACAGCAATACGTATTCCGCAGGGACCAGCGCCCCGTTTTCAATTCAGTATATTGTCATAACAAATCCGGTAGCCGGCCAAGCCCTGGCCGTTGGTTCTACGGTCACGATAACATGGAAAGACACTCCGGCCAAGTTGTCCTCCCTGCTCATCGAACTGTCAACGGACGGCGGCAAGTCGTTCGGCGAACTGTTGAGCAGCGGATCGCTCGATCCTTCGCTGACGTCCTATGCATGGGTCATCGGTTCAGAACCTGTGGCGCCAGGGACCTTCACTTACCCGAGTTCCAAGTGCGAGCTGAAAATCATGGATTACGTTGCAAATAATATTTCCGACGTCACCGGACTTTTTAGTGTGCAGTAGAAGAAACAGCGGACGCGCTTGAGTACCATGGAAACGGCACCAAAGACACTTTGCATTCTGGGCTGCGGCGGATTCATCGGGTCGCACCTTGTTGAACGGATTCTGAACGACACAAATTGGTGCATCTATGGCGTTGACAGAAACCCGTCCAAAATCTCCCCGCACCTTTCCAACCCGCGATTTGCATACGCAAATATCGATATCGACTCCGCCGATGCCGTGGAAGGATACATTCGCAAAAGCGACACGGTTGTTTCGCTCGTCGCGCTCTGCAACCCGTCGCTGTACAACACGATCCCCCTTGAAGTGATCAGGAGCAATTTCACCCGGCCTCTTGCCATTGTGGAAAAGTGCGCAAAACTTGGAAAACGGCTGGTACACTTCTCAACGTGCGAAGTGTACGGTACAACGGTATCGCACAAAGCGGGCATGCCGTTCAACTCCAACACCGATATCTTCCGCGAGGAAACCACTCCCCTTGTTCTGGGGCCGGTCCGCGCGCAGCGGTGGACCTACGCATGCGCAAAGCAATTGCTCGAACGCGCCATCTACGCTCACGGGGTCGAACACGGCCTCGACTACACCATTGTACGGCCGTTCAATTTTATTGGCCCGCGCATGGATTTTCTGCCCGGCATCGACGGCGACGGAGTGCCGCGCGTTCTTGCGTGTTTCATGGACGCGCTCCTTTCGCAGAAACCCCTCAAACTGGTTGACGGGGGGAGAAACAGGCGCACGTTTACGGACATTGCGGATGCCGTGGGCGCGGTCATGGCGATTCTCGAACAGCCGCAAAAATCAACGGGGCGCATCTTCAACATCGGCAACCCCTCCAACGAAACCACTATCGCGGAGCTGGCGAAAACCATGATCGCATTATACCGAAACCTGCGGCCCGAATGCGCCGACTTCCCCTATTGCGCGCAGACAGTCACCTCCACGGAATTTTACGGCGCTGGGTACGAAGACTCCGATCGCCGGGTGCCCGATATCTCTGCGGCCCGAACACAGCTTGGCTGGAACCCGACCGCATCGCTTGCAGACGCCCTTACATCGGCAATGACGTTCTTCATAAAGGAATACAGCTCGGCGCATGCATGCAGGGAGGCAGTCTGATTGGCCCCGCGATATCTATTTTCATGCCCGCGTTTAACGCGGCCCGGCACATTGAAGCGGTTATTGCCCGTGTTCCACAGGGCCTGTGGCCTCGCGTGGAGCATGTGTGGATTGTCGACGACGGTTCGCTCGACGGCACGAGTGAGGTGGTTGCCGGGCTGTGCCGCGGGAACGACAAGATCCGCGCAGTGCATTTCGACCGGAACCTGGGTTACGGCACGACGGTACGAGAGGGCCTGGCGCGGTGCAAAGATGACACATGCGACATTGCCGTGTGCCTGCACGCCGACGGCCAGTATCCGCCCGAGGTCATTGGGGAATATGCGGACACAATGGCGGAACGGGGCACCGACATCCTGCAGGGATCGCGCATTGCCTCGGGCACCGCGCTTTCCGGAGGCATGCCGATGTACAAATACCTTGCAAACAGGATCCTGACGTTCTTTGAAAATATCGTATTTGGGCTCAAACTCACCGATTATCACAGCGGTATGCTTTTCTACAGCAGGAAAGCGCTCGACGCGCTGCCGTTTGATCGCCTGAGTTCGAGTTTCGATTTCGACCTCGAGGTGATCGCGCTTGCTCGCAGCCGCGGCCTTTCCATTGCGGAATTGCCCGTTCCGGCACGGTATGGCGACGAGATTTCGTACCTCAACCCGATCGCCTATGGCCTCCGGGTTGTGGGAGTTATGGCACGCTATCTGGCGAAACGGTACACCGCGCCATGATTCTCGTGACCGGCGGAACAGGCGCCATGGGCAGCGTGCTTGTGCAAATGCTCGCGAAACGTAACGAGCGCGTGCGCGTTGTGTGCATGCCGCACGATCGGTATGTGTCCAGGGTCAGGGATTACGCAGCGGACATCCGCTACGTCGACGTTTCCAGAAAGCAGGATTGCGTCGGCGTGTGCGACGGCGTTTCAACCGTGCTGCACCTGGCCGCGATCATTCTTTCGAAAGACGAGTCAGCCTTCCGTAAAATCAACGTTCAAGGCACGCACAATATAATTGATGAGGCAAAACGGGCAAACATCCGGCACTTCGTGTACGTTTCGTCGGCATCGGTGGCGTACCCGCGCCCTACGCCCTATTCCCTGTCAAAGCGCGAGGCCGAAAACATCGTGAGGCAATCTGGACTGGTATACACCATCGTTCGGCCCACGTTGGTGTACGGTAGAAGCGGTGGCCAGGAATTTGACCTATATCTGGATTACCTCAAAAAATATCCGGTTATTCCTTTCATCGGGGACGGCTCGCCGGTCAAGCGGCCCGTGTTTGTTGACGATGTGAACAGCGCGTTGCTTGCGATCTGCGGCAACGAAATTGCATTCGGCAAAACCTACAACCTGAGCGGCGGCGAACCGATACGCATGATTGATTTCACCAGGTTGTGCCTCCGCCTGCTCGGCTTGCAACGCAAGCCCATTGTTCACGTACCGGTGTGGCTGTGCACGGTGGTTGCCGGTGCCATGAAACTTGTGATGAGCGATCCGCCGCTCAAGTGGCAAGTTATCGCGGGAATAACGCAGGATGCTAACCTCGATCCGTCCAAAGCAATGGCAGACCTTGGTTATGCTCCTAAAAAGGTTTCAGAATGCCTGCCGGAAATGTTTCCGAGGAGTTGATACGAGAAATCAAACGTTGATTATTTTGAACGAACACGACAAAGCCATCATTCAGCCCAAGGAGGTTCTCATGAAATGTTTGATGTCCGCGGCTACCGTCTTGCTGTGCGGAGCATTCCTTTTCTCATCACCCTTTGCCCAGGCCGATTCCGCCGCCGCGCCTGCCCCAAAGAAAGCCCTTGCCAAGACGAAACCCGCATCCGATAAGGCCGCCACCCCGGCAAAAACCTCCGGCGACACGCTTGTTGTTGTCGCGCGCATCACTGAAATTCCGGGCAAGTTCGCCTCAAATGACCTTTACAATTACGTATACATCATGAAATACCGTGTGCTGAGCGTGGTGAAGGGAACGTACAAAGGCCAGGACATTCTTGTCGGGCACTACAACCCGCTTATTCCACGTTCCCAGATCAAGGACGCCATGAAGAAAAACGTTGCAGGCACCGTCGACAAGTTTGAAGTGGGGAACAAGCAGAAATTGTGGCTCGTTACGCCGATTGACAAAGTGTGGAAAGACGCAGTGGACGACGAGTATTCCGACTCTGACCTCGAAAAGTTTTTCGCCGTAAAAGCAGACATCGCGAAGTAACTCGCCACAACATCCTTGCGGCTCAGGGAGAAACGTAATGGTCTTTTCATCACAGATATTCCTGTTTTATTTCCTGCCGTTTTTTCTGACGGTGTATTTCCTGCTTCCTTTCAAATGGAAAGGAATGTACATAAAAAACGTCTGGATAACGGTGATGAGCTATGTTTTTTACGGATGGCTCGTGCCCTGGTTTACCCTCCTTCTGTTTATAACGTCAATCAAAGATTACTGGTGCGGCCAGCTCATTGTAAAGCCCGGCGCGACGAAACAACAGCGCAAATTCGCCCTTGTATTCGCAATTGTGACCGACCTTGTGCTGCTCGGGTTCTTCAAGTACTACATGTTTTTCATGGGGGGTGTCAACGGCCTGCTTCACCTGTGCGGCGGTCCGACCCATACCTTCCACATCCTCCAGGTGCTGCTGCCGTCGGGTATTTCGTTCTACACGTTCGTGGCGCTGAGTTACGTCATCGATGTTTACAGAGGCGATGCCAAGCAGGCGCCTTCGTTCGGCGCGTTCTCCTGCTTTCTCGGGCTGTACCCCCATCTTATTGCCGGCCCCATAATCCGGTATCAGACCGTGGCCGACCAGCTGATGGAACGCGAGCATACGATTGAAAAATTTTCGAGCGGCACTGCCATCTTCATCCTCGGCTTTGCAAAGAAGATCCTTCTTGCAGACCCGGCCGCGGGCATCGCCGACGCGGCGTTCGGCGCCGACGCGCCGGGCGTGCTCAATGCCTGGTGGGGGGTGCTGGCCTACAGCTTCCAGATCTACTTCGATTTCTGCGGCTATTCGGACATGGCCGTGGGCCTGGCACGCATGCTGGGAATCGAGTTCATCAAGAACTTCAATGCACCGTATCTGTCCAAAAGCATTTCCATATTCTGGAAAAGATGGCACATATCGCTGTCGTCCTTCATCATGGATTATCTGTATATCGCGCTGCTCGGGGGCAACCGGAAGGGAAAGGTGCGCACCTACATAAATCTCGGGCTCGCGTTTTTCCTCTGCGGCCTCTGGCACGGCGCAAGCATGGCCTTTGTTGTCTGGGGCTTGTATCAGGGTGCGTTCCTGATTTTCGAACGAATCCGGGGAAAAAAGACGGTTTACGAATGGGCCCCGGGATGGCTGCAGGTGGCCCTGACATTTGTGATTGTGCTGTTCGGATGGGTCCTGTTCCGCGCACCAACCCTGTCGCAGGCAACGGGATATTGGGGGGCAATGGTCGGCCTTGTCCATGCATCGGCATCCGCGCCCCTGCTCACCACCCAGATATTTTCCACTCGCCATATCTGTGAAATGGCGATCTGCGCGATCTTTGTCTGGCAGCCGGTTCAGGCCTACGAATGGGTGCAAAAAGGCCTGTCGTTCGGAAAGATCGTCGTGTGCGGGCTCATTTTTCTTTATGCGATTCTCGGCATGTTCACGCAGACATTCAGCCCGTTCCTTTACTTTCAGTTCTAGGCCGGGGGAAACATTGGCATGAAAAAAGCAGAACTCGTCGGCACCATCATCTTCCTGTTTCTTATTTTCACGCTGCCCATTACACAGGCGGTTTACGAAGTAAGAAGCGGCAAGCGCATCCAGTTCTTCGACCTGTTCGAAGACACCTTTGCCACTCCGGTACAACGCGCCGGAACAATGAACTCGCTTGTCACCCGTATCCAGGCGAGGGTCGATTCAATCGCCGCGGAAATCGCGAAGGCCGGCGCCGATACTGCGGCTGCCTGGGACTCCCAACAGGAACGAAGTCAGGCCGACGAGGCAATGGTCGACGCAGCCGAATTGCAGAAAACGGCACTCACCTATAACCGGCATGTCAAGGCCGACCCGAAATCGGTGCCGGTTGTTGCGATTTCGCTCTATCAGGCGGGTTTTGACACCCTGATGGCGAACCTTCGGGCCGGCGACAAAACGTCATCAGGCAGAACCATTGCCGCGATCAGGGAATCCACGGGCCGCATGGCAATCCAGTATCACAAACCGGGCCCCATCGACGATGTC
>Ga0181527_1000822_pt1 | contig 34503 bp, 29 predicted proteins | sample PEATcosm2014_Bin_30_FD_119762 | JGI IMG/M metagenome (GOLD analysis project Ga0181527, IMG submission 119762) | Peatland microbial communities from MTU Mesocosm Facility, Houghton, MI, USA - PEATcosm2014_Bin06_60_metaG | ecosystem: Environmental > Terrestrial > Soil > Wetlands > Peat | place...
TCCATCGACAGCGCCATGATCCGCCCCCTGTCCCCGTGGCGTTCCAGCCCAACGAACGCTCTCCTTCGGATATGGGAATCATCGCCACTTTATTGAATCGCCATGCTCGGATTTTGCTCTAGAATAAGCGCGCGGGACGGTGCTGACGAACTTGGCGCATGGCCGTCGGCTCGCGATCGAGGTGGCGGATAATTGTCCTATATTTGTCCAGATTGTTCGTTCCGCGGATGCCCCCGGCCAAAACAGCCCAAGCGCGACGATTTCCCGAAGAAAGAAATGACAACGAAAACGCCGCCAACTGTGGAACCTAGCGGATTTACTATCGAAAAACCGCACGGCGATTCGAATTGCGACGATTCTGTGATGTCTTGATGATATTTCGCGATTCGCGGAACTTGGCCATTCGATTCGACGTTCGCCGCGGCGAGAGCAGACGATTCAATGGGCGTTCTGGCGCTTAGTCTCGACCTTTCAATGACTTGAGAGGCGGAGAAGGTTCGGCTGTTCTTTGATTTTCGTAAGAACGGGAGCCCTCGGCGCCTGTTGTCAAGGGCGCAGACTTTGCCGGCCAGCGGGGCGCAGTAAAACCAGGCCAGTTGGGCGAGATCGCCGACATGCAAAGGGGCCCGATCGGGCCCCTTTGCATGTCGGCGGCGAAACTTTTTCCGGCTACGTCGGGGAGATTTCGCCGGTTTCTGGATCGACGTTCGACTCGGGGGCGGGCTGAGGCTCTTTGTGACGGCGCGCCCTCGATTGCTTGAGCCGATAGCTTTCGCCGTTCATCTCAAAGATATGGACGTGGTGGGTCAGGCGGTCGAGTAGCGCGCCGGTGAGGCGCTAATTGCCGAACACGCTCGTCCATTCGTCGAAGGGGAGATTGGACGAGACGATCGTCGAGCCACGTTCGTGGCGCTGGCTGAACACCTCAAAGAGGAGCTCCGCGCCGGTCTGCGACAGCGGCACATAGCCAAGTTCGTCGACGATCAGCAGCTTGACGGCGGAAAGCTGCGCCTGGAGCCTGAGCAGGCGCTTTTCGTCGTGCGCCTCCATCAGTTGATGGACGAGGCCGGCCGCCGTGACGAAGACCACGGAAAGGCCGCGCTGACAGGCGGCGAGACCGAGAGCGAGGCAAACGTGGGTCTTGCCCGTGCCGCTGTTGCCCAAAGCGATAATGTTGTCGCGGGCGACGACATATTCGCAGCGGGCGAGTTCGAGCACGAGTGGCTTGTTGAGCGAGGGGATGGCGGTAAAGTCGAATGTATCGAATCCCTTCACCGCCGGGAACCGGGCGGCGCGGATACGACGCTCCACCATGCGTCGCTCGCGATCGATGAGTTCGAGTTCTACAAGACGCAGCAGATATCGAACGTGATCCTGACCTTCGCGCGCCGCCTCGACGGCGACTTTCTCGTATTCCCGCAGAATGGTCGGCAGCTTGAGCTGCCTCAGATGATGCGCGAGCAACAGCTTTGGCGGCGCGGGACTTTCCTGGGCTACGGTTGTCATGCCGCCTCCCTGGAAAGGAGCGCGAGATAATCGGCCGGCGAGGTGGTCTTGACGTTCGGCGACGGCAGATAGGGATAGGCGGAAAGATCGAGACGGGCGGGTCTGTTCTCCACCCTGGCGATGACGAGCTGCTTGACGGCGTCGAAGCCGATGGCGTTGAGCCGGATGGCTTCGAGCGCCGCGCCAACGACGACGGCCTCGGGAAAGACCTCCATCAGCCGCAACACCTGGATGAACTCGCGTTTGCCGCGCTTGCCCATGCGGCCTTCCAGAAGCCGACGCAGATGCTGAAGCGTCCGCGGCAAGGTCCAGCTTTGCAAGGGAGCCGCCTGATCCAAGGCGCCGGGTTTTTGTTCGAGCAGCGCCAGATAATGACGCGGCTCGAAAACGAAGTCGTCGCGAGCGTAGCTGCGCGCGTGACGGGCGATCTCGACGCCGTCGCAGAAAATGACGACTTCGTCGACGAAGGCTTTCACCAGCACGTCGCGAAAGCCGTAGCGCGTCGGAACCGAATAGTCGTTCGTGCGATAGCGAACGAGCGACAGGGACGAAACCTTCGTCGCGCATTTGTGGCAGGGCTCGAATGGCGTCGCGGGAAGTTCGCGCAGGGCGGCTTTGTCGGCGACAAGCCTCTCGCCGATCGTCGGTTCATGCCGGCTTGCGCGTTCATTCTGGCGAGCAAGACAACGCTCGGCGAGCCTGGCGTTCAGCGCGTCAATCGACGCGGCGTGCGGCACGGGCGTCAGATAATTGGCCCGCGAGAACTTCACCAGCCCCTCGACCTTGCCCTTGTCGTTGCCCTTGCCTGGACGGCCAAAGCGATCGTCGAACAGAAAATGGCTGACAAGCTCGGTGAAAGCTTGGGTGCGCCGGCGTTTGCCGTCGCCGAGAATCTTCGCGACGGCGATCTTGAGATTGTCGTAGAGGATCGACAGCGGAACGCCGCCGAAAAAAGCGAAGGCCGACACATGGCCGTCGAGAAAAGCCTCCGTCGTCTCCGCCGCATAGGCCTTGATGAAGCAGGCGTCAGAGTGCGGCAGGTCGAAGCAGAACACATGCAGCTTCATCCGCGCGCCGCCGATGACCGCGACGCATTCGCCGAAATCGACCTGCGCGTGACCCGGCGGATGCGCGAGCGGCACGAAGACCTCCCGCGACCGCGTTCGCGCCAGGCGCACATAATCCTTCACCACCGTATAGCCGCCGGCAAAGCCGTGCTCGTCCCGAAGACGTTCGAAAATCCGCTTCGCCGTGTGCCGCGGCTTGGGTGGCGCCGTCTTGTCGGCGTCGAGGATCGTGTCGATCACCGGGATCAAGGGCCCGAGCTTGGGCCGCTCCGGCGCCTTAGTGCGTACGTAGCCCGGCGGGGCTGAATAGCGGCACATCTTGGCGATCGTGTCCCGGCTCACCCCAAATACGCGCGCCGCTTCACGCCGGCTGTGCCCTTCAATGAAAACAAACTTCCGAACCGCTGCGTAAATCTCCACCGCAAACATCCCCGGCCGCCCCCCTTCCGAATCAAGCTTCGGAAAGGTTCAGCCTAAAAATGACAGGGTTTTATGCCGCCACGCGGTCGCCCGATGCGCCGCTTAGTGGCCGATTATTGCGCCGACGCGTACAGCCCCACCACGACCCGCGCGACTGAAACCGGTCACGGCGCGAGACGATGAGCATTGGCCCGAGGAATGGCGGAAATTGCAAGCTCGTTCTTTCGAAGGAGGTCGCCCGGGGAAGGAGCGGGATCCGTCACCGAAAGAATGAGGAAGTCATCGTCGCGAGTCGGACGAAATGCGAGCTTTCGATGGTTCGAAAGATTAATGTCTCGGGGGCTCGTCGCCTGCGCTTTTGCCAGCGTCGAAGGACGGCGCTTAGATGGCTTTGTTTTGTGGTGCTTTTCGAGGCAAAGCCGGCGTCCGCTTTGGCCGAAAGCGCTTTAGAGACGAAATTCGCCCGCGCAAATGCGCTGGCGCATCGCCGGGTCGAGCGGAACGTAACTGCTCGCGCCAGGACGCGCGAAATATAGCGCGCCCACGATCTCTTCCGTCTCGAACCCTTGCGCGGCCAGGGCTTGCTTCTTGTGCTTAAATGTTTCGGTTGTGTCGAGAGTTTCGCAAAGACGCAGAAAGAGAGGTCGGGCGTAGGGCGGCAGAGCCGCGTCGACACGCCCGCGAAGCCCGCGCAAATCGAAATCCCCGTCCACGACCAGCGCCGCCATCCCGGCGCGTCCCTCGAAACCCGGCACTTCGACCCCATAAACATTGGCGTCGCGCACGCCCGGACAGGCGGCGAGAATCTGCGCGACCTCGAAACTCGACACGTTCTCGCCCTTCCAGCGAAAACTATCGCCGAGGCGATCGGAGAAATAATAGAAGCCGCGCGTGTCCTTGCGCATGAGATCGCCGCTGCGCATCCAGGCGTCGCCGGGCTCGAAGACATCGCGCAGGACCTTTCTGTCCGAATCTTCGGTGCTAACATAGCCGTCAAAACCGGCGCTGGAGCCCTCCCGCGTTTCGATCCTAGCGATGGCTTCGCCCGTTTCGCCGACGCCGACTCTTATGCAGTGTCCGTCCGTCCCCCGCGCCGGCGCCGCCTCGTCGATCGCGACGAGCGCGATCTGAAAGCGATGCGCGAGAAACGCGGGGACGCGGCCGATGGCGCCCGGCTCGCCCTCGACGTTATAAAGCGAGAAATTGCTTTCGGTCGCGGCGTAAAATTCGAGAATGCGCGGGATGTCGAAACGGCGTTGGAACCGCGTCCACACATCGGCGCGCAGCCCGTTGCCGACGACGAGCCGCAAGCCGTGCCGCCCTTGCGCCTCGCAATCCGGCGCATTGAGCAGATACCGGCAGAGTTCGCCGATATATTGAAACATCGTGCATCGCGACGTGCACACGTCATCCCAGAAACTGGAAGCCGAAAAGCGCGTGCGCAACACAAGGGCGCCTCCCGCCAGCAACACCGACCAAACAGCGACGACGCCGCCGACGGAGTGATACATCGGCAGGCAATTATACATGCGGTCATTCGGGCCCGCGTTCGTCAGGCCGGAAAACCACAGGCTCCAGTTCATCACCTTGCGATGCGTGACGATCGCGGCCTTGGGGAGTCCCGTTGTTCCCGACGTATATATATAAAGGGCGCGATCACTTAACCTGACGTCCCGCCTTTCGTCATCGGCCAGTGGCGCGCCGGAGAGCGAGGCGATGTCGGCCTTAAGGCCCCCCGCGAGTCGTTCGCCGTCATGGACCAGGACTCGGACCGGCGTGTCGAGCATCGCCGCCGCCTCTTGGCAGGCCGGCGCGAGTGCGTCGGAAACGATAACGCTCCGCGCCTCGGCGACGCGCAAACAATGCGCCAGGGCAGGCGCGGAAAGATTCATATTGAGCAGCGCGACAACCACGCCAACGCGCCCGAGCCCGAGCCAGATCGCGGCGTAATCGGCGCAATTGCCCATCAGCAGGGCGACCACGTCGCCCTTTTGCAATTGATTGCCCAGCGCCCAACGGGAATAGCGATTCGAGCGCTCGGCAAATTGCGTGAACGAAAGGCTCTCGCGCTCGTCGATCACCGCCAGCTCGAGCCCCCGCGCCGCGACGACCTCTTCGAAGGCGACCGGCAGGATGCGCCTTTGATCCTGCTCGATCGGCGCGGTTCTTTGCAGCGCACGCAGCCAATCCTTGTTGGCGGAGTGTTTTTCGGGCGTCGTTGAATTCACGCGTCCGGAAGTTTCATTGATCATCGGTGGGCCGCCGTTGGAGGAGATTCGCAAGCATTAACTGAATTCGAGAGAAAGCGCGGAGATGAACGAAACTCTTTTAAGCGTCGCGCGTAAACAGTGAAAGTCTTCCGAGTAGTTAGGGTTACTGCTTTCATTCTCTCGCTATTCGCCAAGGAGAGGGATTATTGATGTGTCCGGCGCAAAAATGCGGGTCACGACTCCACGCGGGACTGTAGGGACATGTATTCGACGAGTCGCTCGAACAAATCAACGGAAAGGCGCGCGAATGCGTAGCGAAACCATCGCCGTGCACGGCGGCTTTGATCATGATCCGACGACCAAGGCGGTCGCCGTTCCGATCTACCAGACGGTCGCCTACGAGTTCGACAGCGCCGATCACGCCGCCGCGCTGTTCGATCTCGAAGCCGAGGGATACCGGTACAGTCGCATCGCCAACCCCACCAACGCGGTGCTGGAGAAGCGCGTCGCACGGCTCGAAGGCGGCGTCGGGGCGCTCAGCGTCGCCACCGGCCAGGCCGCGCTTTATTACGCCTTCGCCAATGTCGCCGACCACGGCGGCAACATCGTCGCGGCGCCGACACTCTATGGCACGACCCACACGTTGTTGCGGCATGTGCTGCCGCGCCAGGGCGTCGACGCGCGCTTCGCGCGTAGCACGGAGCCGGAGGACATGGCGCGCGCCATCGACATCAACACGCGCGCGCTGTTTTGCGAGAGCGTGGGCAATCCCGCCGGCAACATTTGCGACATCGCCGCCCTCGCCGAGATCGCCCATGCGCGCGGCGTCCCGCTGATCGTCGACAATACGGTCGCCACTCCAGCCTTGCTGCGGCCAATCGACCACGGCGCCGACATCATCGTGCATTCCCTCACCAAATTCATGGGCGGACACGGCGCGACGCTCGGCGGAATCATTGTCGATGGCGGACGTTTCCGCTGGCGCGATCATCCCGAACGCTTTCCGATGTACAACCAGCCGGACGCCTCCTACCACGGACTCGTTTACGTCGACCATTTCGGCGAGACCGCCTATATCGCGCGGGCGCGCAGCGTCTATCAGCGCACCACCGGCGCCGTCTTGCCGCCGCACTCCGCCTTCTTGCTGCTTCAGGGCATTGAGACGCTCCACCTTCGCGTCGAACGCCACGTCGAAAATGCTCGCCGGGTCGCGGAATTCCTTCGCGATGATCCGCGCGTCGCCTGGGTGAATTACGCGGGATTTTCCGACAATCCCAATTTCGCGCTGGCCAAAAAATATTTCAACGGCCGCGTCCCGTCACTGCTCACCTTTGGCGTGAAGGGCGGCCTCGACGCGGGCAAGGCGGTTTATGACGCGCTGCGGCTCGTCAAACGGCTTGTCAACATCGGCGACGCCAAATCGCTCGCCTGCCACCCCGCGTCGACGACACATCGACAGATGTCGCCCGCGGAGCAGGCCAAGGCCGGGGTCTCGCCGGAGATGATTCGATTGAGCATCGGCATCGAACATATCGATGACATCGTCGAGGATCTCGATCAGGCCCTGGCGGCGACGGCGCATGCCGCGCCACGCTTCGCGGCGCAAGGCGTCGTCTGAGATGAACGCGATCTCCCCCCGCCAATCCTTCGACGGCCCGGCGCTCCAGATCGCGCTGGTCAATAATATGCCGGATCAAGCGATCGAGGCCACCAAGGCCCAATTTGTCAAACTGCTGCGCGCCGGCGCCGGGCAAGTTCCGTTTCGATTACGTTGCTACACATTGTCAAGCGTGCCGCGCGGCGAAACGGCGCGCCGCGCCTTGGCGCGAAGTCACGAGGATATCGAGGCGCTCTACGCCCGCGGCGCCGACGCGCTGATCGTCACGGGAAGCGAGCCCCGGGCCGACAGGCTTGAAAGCGAACCCTATTGGGATGATTTCGCGCGACTGGTGGATTGGGCGCGCGTTCATACAATCTCCGCGCTATGGTCCTGCCTCGCCGCGCATGGCGCGGTGCTGCGACTCGACGGCGTGACGCGACGCCGCGCGCGGGAAAAAATCACCGGCGTCTTCGCTTGCGAGGTCGCCGCGAACGATTGGGCGACGCGGGGCGCCGCCAGTTCGATCCTGGTTCCGCATTCGCGCTATAACGGCTTGTCGCGAAGCGATCTGGTCGAGCGCGGCTACCACATATCCTCGTGGTCCCGGGACGTGGAAGTCGACTGCTTCTGGCGGCGCGCGCCAAGCCTCTTTCTGTTCACCCAGGGTCATCCTGAATACAACGCCGACACCTTGGCGCGCGAATTCCGCCGCGACGCGCTGCGATTCCTGACTGGCGAGAACGACTGTTTTCCCTTTCCGCCGCGAAACTATTTTTCGAACGAGGCTCAAGCCGCGCTCGACGCGTTGAGAATGTCGGCAAATTCCCTCGATCGCCCGCGTCTCTCGCAAAGGCTCGGCCAAATCGTCGGGAACGACGCATCGGCGCCCGCCTGGGCGAACGACGCGGAGCGCCTATACCGCAACTGGCTCGAACTCGTCGCGTTCGAAAAAATACGCGTGCCGCGAGCCGACGCTACCGCGTGAGCTCTTCCACAAGCGCGGCGACCCGCTCGATAACGCGAAAATTCGTGGGAATAAGTTTCGAACCGACAATCGTGACGTTGAACTCGGCTTCGACGGCCAGCGTCAGATTCACCATGTTCATCAAGGACAACCCAGGCTCTTCGAGCTTTTGATGCTGTCCAATCTCTTCATTTCATTCCATTTGGCGCGCCTCCCTTGGAGAGATTACGCACGATGGCGCCGATGCGCGCCGAAATATCACGAGTTGGAACACCCAGTATGAACCTTCTCTATTCTTAATCCCCGGGCGACGTTCACTTTTGGCTAGCCGCGCCGGCCCCTTGGCGGGATATGTTCTTACATTGCAATGAAGTAAATATAACTTGCACAAATTGTGCAAGCCTATTTAAAAGATAGTGTTTCCGATTAACCTTTTCAAGCTGAACATAGTATTAGCCCTAGCGGGTTCGCAAAATCGCCCGTAATCTCAGGGAGGCGTGGGAGCTTACGCTCGCGCGTCGCTTCTCGCCCGAGAATTTCGCGGTCTCGACGCGTCGAGCCATTCTTCGCCCAAGTTTTCCATACAGAGGCGTGTCATGGCCGTTTCCATCGTTACGAAAACCAGACCGATTGTCGAGGCCCACAGGCTGGGTCGCTGTGCACGGATCCAAGGATCGACGCGGCAGAGCGTTCGGGAATCGACGATGACCGGACCAGGACCACGCCTTCGATCGACCTCGTGCTCGGCCCAGCGGCGCGCCACTCGGTCTATCCCATCGCCGCCGCGCGATCCCGATCGTCCGCGGTCTTTTCGCACGCGTGAGTTCGCGCGGATCGGTTCCTCCGAGCAGGTTCACGCCTTCCGCGCGAGTTGGATCGATCGCCTGGGGTTGGCGCTGTTCGCGATCCACAGCCTCGAGCCGAACCTTTGGAATGAGGACGCGCGCGCTGTGTTGGATCTCGGCTCCCATTGACTCACCGCCTTTGGCAATTAGAGAGATCACATTGCAAACGACCAAGAAAATCGATTTTAGCATCGCCGATCGCGCGCCGCTGAAACCCGCGCCGATCAACGCCGATTGGATAATCGAAGGCGCGCCCGCCGCGCGCAACGCGATACTGTCGCGCGGCGAGGACGGATCCGCCTTCACGTTGATTTGGGATTGCGCGGCGGGTTTGTTCGAGTGGCGCTACGGCATCGACGAGACCGTTTACATTCTCGAGGGATCGGTGGTCGTCCAGGACGAGACCGGCGGAACCCGTCGCCTCGAGACCCGGGCCACCGCCTCCTTCCCCTCGGACTCGCGCTCTGTGGCGAGTGGAATCCTATGTGCGAAAGGTTGGATTGCACAAGCCCGAAGACGACGGAATAGACATATTCGACGACGCCAGCTGACCCCTGAAATCATTCCGCAAGCGGCGGATCGATCCCTCCGCCTGACGCAAGGTTCGACATGACCAACACAGAATCCGTCTCCCGCGCGCCGACCCAGACCTGGACTTATTTCGAAGGGATCTGGCGCGAAGGCAATCTGCCTATCCTCGGCGTGCGCACGCATGGCGCTTGGCTCGGCTCCGTCGTATTCGACGGCGCCCGCGCTTTCGAAGGCGTGACGCCCGATCTCGACAAACACCTCGCGCGCGTAAACCGCTCGGCGGCGAATATGTTGCTCGATCCGATCATCTCGGTCGAGCGCTGGCTGGAGCTCGTCGCCGAGGGCCTGCGACATTTCCCAAACGACGCGCAGCTCTATATTCGGCCGATGTATTGGCCAGAACAGGGGCTCGGCGGCGGCGTGCGATTCGATCCGGCTTCGACCAATTGGTGCCTGTCGATCTACGAGGCGCCGATGCCGACGCCGCGCGGCGGCGCGCTGACCTTGTCGCCCTTTCGCCGGCCGACCGCCGAATCGGCGCCCGTGGACGCCAAGGCCAGTTGTCTCTATGCCAATGGCGCGCGCGCGTTGATCGAGGCGGCCAGGCGCGGCTTCGACAATTGCCTGATGCTCGACGCGCTCGGCAATGTGACGGAATTCGCCAATTCCAACGCCTTCATGGCCAAGGAGGGCGTGGTCTTCACTCCCGCTCCGAACGGAACCTTTCTCGACGGCGTGACGCGCCAACGCGTTATCGGATTGCTGCGCGGGGCCGGCGTCGAGGTGGTCGAGACGATCCTCTCCTATCGCGATTTCGCGACCGCGGACGAGATATTCTCGACCGGCAATTTTCAGAAGGTCGCTCCAATGACGCGCATCGACGAGCGTGAGCTGCGGCGGGGACCGATGTACGAAACGGCCCGCGCGCTCTATTGGGAATTCGCGCATCAAACGGCGCCCCGATTGTGCGCGGCGTCCTGAAGCCGCGTTCTACCCTGTCGCCAGCGCGGCCTTGCGAATGGCCGCGAGACTGGCGGTCGGCGTGATTCGATCCGGGTCCATCTTCACATGCACGATGGCCGGAAGTTTCGACGCGCGCGCCGCTTTGAAAGCGCCGGCGAAATCCGTCGTCTTCTCCACCGTCACGCCAAAACCGCCGAACGCCCGCGCATAGGCGGCAAAATCCGGATTGCGCAAATCCGTGGCTACGACCCGCCCCGGAAAATGCCGCTCCTGATGCATGCGGATCGTGCCATAGCTGGCGTTGTCGCAGACGATCACGACGACAGGCAAGCCATATTGCACGGCTGTCGCGAATTCCTGTCCGTTCATCAGGAAATCGCCGTCGCCGTTGATCGACACGACCAGCCGGCCGGGAAAAAGCTGTTGCATCGCCACCGCGGCCGGAACGCCGTAGCCCATGCTCGCGGAGGTCGGCGCGATATGCGTCGCGAAGCACCGGAAGCGGTAATAGCGATGAATCCAGGAGGCGTAATTGCCCGCGCCGTTGCAGATGATCGCGTCGTCCGGAAGATTATCGCTCAGCCACATCATGACCCGCGCCAGATCGACGTCGACGGAGGGCGCGCTCTGCGACGAAAAACCCAGATAGTTTTGGTGCGCGAGGCTCGTTCTCTCGCGCCAGGGAATGTTTTCCGGCGGGCGCAAGTCGCCGAGCGCCCGCGCGAAGGCGCGCGGCGACGCATGAATGGCGAGATTGGGCGCATAGACCCGGCCGAACTCCTCCGCCTGTGGATAGACATGCACGAATGTCATGCGCGGCGAGGGAATATCGAGCAGGCGATAGGATTGCGAGGGGATTTCCCCAAGCCGCCCGCCGACTAGAAGCAGAAGATCGCTGTCCTGCACGAGCTTTATGAGCACGGGATTGGCGTTCAGACCGAGATCGCCGGCATAGCGCGGATCGAGCGCGTCGAACAGCGGCAAACGTCGATAACTTGTCGCGACAGGCATATCGAAGCGCGACGCGAACGCATGCAGGGCGCCGCGCGCTTCCTCGTCCCAGCGCGTTCCACCGAGAACGAGAAGCGGACGCGACGACTCCTTGATCAACCGCTCGAGTTCGCGCATGTCTTTCTCGCCCGGCGCGGTCTCCACGACGCCGGCGGCGGGATAGCGCGCTAAGCGAATGTGCTCTTCGAGCATGTCCTTGGGCAAGGACAGCACGACGGGACCGGGACGGCCCGCGCCGGCGAGAGCGAAGGCGCGCGACACAAACTCATTTACGCGCGACGCCTCGCTGATTTCCGCGACCCATTTGGCCTCGCCGCCGAACATCGCGGGATAATCGACCTCCTGAAACGCCCCACGGCCCCGCGCGAAGCGCTCGACCTGGCCGATGAAAAGGATCATCGGCGTCGAATCGTGCGCGGCGATATGCACGCCGGCGAAGGCGTTGGCCGCCCCCGGCCCGCGCGTCACGAAGCAAATCCCGGGCTTGCCGGTGGCTTTTCCATGGGCGTCGGCCATCATCGCGGCGCCGGCCTCATTGCGACAGACCGTGAGGGGAAGGCCGCGCTCGTAACAGGCGTCGAGCACGGACAAATAGCTTTCGCCCGGCACGCAATAGGCCCGGTCGACGCCGTTGACTAGCAATTGATCGACAAGCGCGCGCGCGGCGCTGACCTCGGACGGCGGCTGTTTCATTGATTTCCCGACTTTTCCTGAGCTTGGCGCGGAGCTCGCGGCGATTTAGACGACGAAGATTGACCTTTTTCATTCACCATTCGCCGCCGAACAACTTGCGTGGAGCTTATAAAAAGAGAAATCTCTTGAGACTCTGACAACAGCGAGGCCAAAGCCGTGTCAATACGGTTAACGATACTTTCCCAAATCGAAAATGTCGCCGCCGAACAGAAAAAGAAGATCGCTCCGCTGCGAGAGGATCTGATCCTCACCGAATCGGGGCTCGATTCTTTATGTTTCGCGATCCTCGTCGCCCGCCTCGAGGACGAGCTGGGGGCCGACCCCTTCACCGCATCCGAGGAAGTCTATTTTCCGAAGACCCTTGGAGAGTTCATTGGACTCTATGAACAGACCCCAAACTGACGCGCCCTGTTTGCTGGATTTCGTCATGCACCGATCGGGCTTACGCCTCGACGCATACGGGGCAACACTGCGCGGCGGGGAGATCGGCGCTTCGACCATTTTTCCGGGCCGGCGTAGTGAGCTTGCTGGAAGATCGGTGCTGATCGGGGCCGATTCGCAGTTCGCCAGCGCGCGCGCCTTGATCGAACTTGACGGCCTCGCGGCGCGGCTGGTGATTTGTCCGCCCGATTTTTCGCCACGGCGGCTCGCAAGCGTCATAGCACAAGCCGGCATTGACGCGATTGTCAGCGACAGGGCGGGCAAGGATTTTGGTGCCGACCGCCCGATCTATCCTTGCGAAGATCCCTCACCGGTCGACGATGAGAACCGATTGCCTCGCTTCGCCACCCAATGGGTGCTGCCGACTTCCGGCACGACCGGGGCGCCCAAACTTGTCGCGCATCGGCTCGAAAGGCTGCTGGGGGCCATCAAATCCGCGCCGGAGCAGCGGCCGATTTGGGCGACATTTTACGACATTCGCCGCTACGGCGGCCTGCAGATCTTCTTGCGCGCCTGCGTTACGGGCGCGAGGCTGATCCTGTGCGACCGAGAGGAGTCCCTCGGCGATTACATCGCCCGCTGCGCCGAGGCCGGCGTGAGCCATATTTCGGGCACGCCGTCGCATTGGCGCCGATTGCTGATGAGCCCCCATGCCGGCCTCATCAACCCGAAATATGTCCGGCTCTCCGGCGAGATTGCCGATCGCGCCATTCTGGACGCGTTGCGCGCCGTCTACCCCGCAGCCTTGATAGCCCATGCCTACGCCTCGACCGAGGCGGGCGTCGGGTTCGAGGTGACCGACGGGCGCGAGGGATTTCCGGCCGCGCTGCTCGCCGCCAATGGGGAAGTGGAGCTGCGTCTATGCGACGGCTCGCTGCATGTCCGCTCCAAACGGACCGCGACCTCCTATATCGGGCGCGACGATCTAAAACTCCTCGACGACGAGGGTTTTGTCGACACGGACGACATTGTGGAGCAAAGAGGCGACCGTTGCTTCTTCAAGGGCCGGCGCGCCGGCGTCATCAATATCGGCGGGTTGAAGGTGCATCCCGAGGAAGTCGAGCAGGTTATCAATGAGCATCGCGACGTCCGCATGTCCCGCGTCAGCGCGCGGCGCAATCCGATCATGGGCGACCTGATCGTCGCCGAGGTGGCGGCGAGGGACGCCGAAGCGCCGCGCGAAAGCGGCGCGCTGGAGGCGGAAATTTTCGAATTGTGCCGCGCCCGCCTGCCGCGTCATATGGTTCCCGTCACGATTCGCTTCGTGCCCGCGATCGACATTCTCGCGAGCGGCAAATTGGCGCGTCGTCATGCGTAACGTCATCGTCACGGGCGCCAGCCGGGGCCTCGGGCTCGCGATCGCTCGACGTCTTGTCGCGGAAGGCTATCGCGTGATCGCCGTCGCGCGGCGCGAGAGCGACGCCTTGCGGGTCGAGATCGACGCCGCGCCGCCGGGCGCCCTGGTTTTCGCGGCTTTCGATCTTGGCGAGATCGATGCTCTGCCCGGCTTCGTCGCGGCGTTGAAAAAGCAGCATGGCGCGCCCTACGGCCTCGTCAACAACGCGGGACTCGGAACGGAAGGTCTGCTGGCGAATATGCATAATTCGCAAATCGAGGAACTGCTGCGCATCAACGTGACGGCGCCAATCATTCTGACGAAATATGTCGTGCGGCAAATGATGGCGGGCGGCGGCGGCCGCGTCGTCAACATTTCCTCGATCATCGCCTCGACCGGGTATAATGGCCTCAGCGCCTATGGCGCGAGCAAGGCCGCGCTGATCGGATTCACCAAGTCGCTGGCCCGCGAAGTCGGGCGGCTCGGGGTCACCGTCAACGCCGTGGCGCCTGGCTTTATCGCGACGGAAATGACCGCAGGACTGCAAGACGAGGACCGCGCCCGGATTGCCGCGCGCGCGGCCCTGCGCCGCCTCGCCGAACCGGCCGATGTCGCCAACGCGGTGAGTTATCTGCTGGCCGACAACGCCCAAAATGTCACGGGAACCGTGCTGACGGTCGACGCCGGGGCGACGGCTTAGGCTTCCTCGGAAAAATAGCGTTTCCAGATGGACGACTTGCCGAGGCTGATGGCGAAGGCGCGATGCGCCTCGTCTTCTTGCGCGGTCAGGCGAGACGCGAGCGGCGCCGGCCTTTGCCCCAGCAATCGCGCGTTGGATTGCGCGGCGACTTTTCGCTCGACGCTGAGCGACATCGCCGTCTGACGCCCGCCCATCAACTCCGCATAGACTTCCGCCAGCAAATAGGAGTCGAGCAGGGCACCGTGTTTTTCGCGCCGCGACGTGTCGACTCCATAACGCTGGCACAACGCGTCGAGCGTATTGGAAGCGCCGGGGTGACGACGGCGGGCGAGGGCCAGCGTATCGATGACATTGGCCATTTCGATCAGCGGGAGATCGAGACGCGCGAGCTCGGCGTTCAAAAAGCGCACGTCGAATTCGGCATTGTGAATGATGAGCTGCGCGCCGGCGACGAATTCGCGAAAGCCATGCACGATTTCCGCGAATTTCTTGTGTTCGGCGAGAAACTCGCGCGACAGTCCATGCACGCGAAAGGCTTCCTCGGGCATGTCGCGTTCCGGGTCGATATAGACGTGAAAGGTTCGTCCGGTCGGGATCAGATTGCCGATTTCGACCGCGCCGATTTCGACGACGCGATGCCCCTTGGAGGGATCGAGACCCGTGGTCTCGGTGTCGAGCACGATTTCCCGCATCAGGTTTTTTCCGCCTCTTTTGCTTGCAACGTCTTCAATATGGCGCGCACCTCGCCCCGCGCGGCTTCAAGTCCCGCGTCGGTGTGAACGATGAAATCAGCGCGCTGGCGCTTTTCCTCGTCGGGCGTCTGGCGCGCTAGGATGGACTCGAATTTCTCCTCCGTCATGTTCGCTCGCGCCAACACGCGGGCGCGTTGCAGCGATTTGGGCGCGGTGACCACGACAATGGCGTCGACGTCCCTGTCCGCGCCCGTCTCGAAGAGAAGAGGAATGTCGAGCACCGCGATTTTCGCGCCCCTTCGCGCCTGCTCCTCCAGAAAGCGCCGTCGTCCATCCCAAACAAGCGGATGCACGATTGCCTCCAGGCGCTTCATCGCCCCCGTATCGCCCAGCACAAGGCTCGCGAGTCGGTTTCGGTCGACCGCGCCGCCAACCGTGACGCCGGGAAAGGCGCGCTCGATCTCCAACGCCGCCGGTCCATTGTAGATGTCATGCACGAGTCGGTCGGAGTCGTAGACCGGGGCGCCCTCGGCGCGAAACATATCCGCCGTGGTCGACTTTCCCATGCCGATCGAGCCGGTCAGGCCAAGGAGCAACATGTCTCTCGCCTCCGTCGCGCTAGTCTAGCCAAGAAGCGCCCCTTCACGTCGCAAGGCCTCGAGAACCGGCAATATCGGCAAGCCGAGAATGGTCCAATGATCTCCTGATATGCCGGCGAAGAGATGAACGCCCATCCCCTCCACCTGATAGGCTCCCGCGCTGGTCAGAGCCGATTCGCCGACAACCGAGAGATAGGCGTCGATAAAGGCCTTATTGAGCGGGCGCATTCGCATGTCGGCGTGAGAAACGGTCTCGAAGACAATAACGCCGCCAAGCGCCAACGCCGTCGCGGAATGCAATCGGTGCGTTCGCCCGGCGAGAAAAGCGAGTTGCCGCGCGGCCTCGTTCAGATCGGCGGGTTTGCCAAACAGCCGTTGCTCACAGCTCGCGGCCTGATCCGCCCCGAGCACGAAGGAGTCAGGATTTTCGGCGGAGATCGCCAGCGCCTTGGCGCGCGCGAGTTCCGAGACCACCGCGTCGGCGCCGCCCCCCTGGCCGAGGATTATTCGTTCAAGCCCGCGCTCGTCAATCTCCGCCGGGGAGACTTCGAAGGGAATGCCGGTCTGCTCGAGCACGAGGCGCCGTCCTCGGCTTTTCGAAGCGAGAATCAGCGGTTTTGAAGCTAGCCAAATTTGAGCCTCGGAGGCCAGGACTTCGGGCGCTGTCATATCGGAAAAGCCATCCACAGGAGTCCCTGGTCTCGGGATACCGGGGACAATTCGGGCCGAAAACCATCGTTCTTGTATAGGTGGGGATAAGTCCCGCCAATCCTCAACAGGTTTAAATCTGTCGATAAAAAGCCGTGATGTTCGGGTTTTCAGCGGGATGAAAATCTAGGCGAAGCCACACATCTCCAAAGTGGAGTTTAACATATTGAAATAGAACAATATTCCAAATTCATCCACATATTAACAGGCCTGTGGAAAACTTTGTCACATCGCGCCAGGCTGTTGAAAAATTGTTAATAGAAATTAACCACGTCTTGAGGCGGCCTTACAGAAACAGGTTAATATATCTTTAATTAATCTCTTTATTTTTATGAAAAATAGGTTTAGCTCCTTCCTTGCTCTCCAAACAAACGGATTATCGGCGCTGGCGCCTTCCAACGCTATCTGGACCCCCTTCGCATGAACGACGAAAAGCCGCTCCTTTCGGTTTTGCGCGGAAAGACGACCGCGAAGCCGCCGCTCTGGCTGATGCGCCAAGCCGGGCGATATTTGCCGGAATATCGGGAACTCAGGGCTAAATCGGCGAGTTTCCTGGATTTTTGCTATTCGCCAGCGGCGGCGGCGGAAGCAACCTTGCAACCGATACGGCGGTTTGGTTTCGACGCGGCGATCCTGTTCAGCGACATTTTGGTCATTCCCGACGCTCTCGGACAGAAGGTTTCCTTCGAAAGCGGCGCCGGCCCCCGGCTGGAGCCGATCGAAACGCCGGAGGACCTGTCGCGCTTACGCGAGGCCGCTGATTATAGCCGTCTTGCGCCCGTTTTCGAAACGGTCGATCGGGTGAAAAGCGCCTTGCCCGCACAAACGGCTTTTATCGGTTTCTGCGGAGCGCCCTGGACCGTCGCGAGCTATATGATCGCGGGCCAAGGCACCAGCGACCAGGCGCCGGCGCGCCTTTTCGCCTATCGTCACCCCGAGGCCTTCGCGAGTTTGATCGAAAAGCTCACCGAAGCCTCTATCGGCTATCTCCTGCGCCAGATCGACGCCGGCGTCGAGGTTGTGCAAATCTTCGACAGCTGGGCCGGCGTCTTGCCGCCGCACGAATTCGAAAGCTGGGTGTTTTCTCCGCTGCGAGAGATTGTTTCGCGGATCAAGTCGGAGCGCCCAAACGCGCTCGTCATCGCCTTCGCGCGCGGTGTCGGGACGCATTTGACTCGTCTGGTGGCGGAACTTGGCGCCGACGCCTATGGGCTCGACACGGCGGCCGACCCCGCGTGGGCGGCGCGCGAGACAGCGGGGCGCGCGGCCTTGCAGGGAAATCTCGATCCCCTGGCGTTGCTCGCGGGTGGGCCGGCGCTCGACCGGGAGGTTGAGGCGATACTGGGCGCGCTTAAGGGTTACCCGCATATTTTCAATCTAGGCCACGGGATTTTGCCTCAAACGCCAATCGCTCATGTCGAGCGGTTGGTGGATCTGATCCGTAAATCAAGGAGCTGAGAAATGTATTTGTGGATCAAAGCCCTGCATGTAATCGCCATTATCTCCTGGATGGCGGGGCTGCTTTATCTGCCGCGGCTCTTCGTTTATCATTCCGGCGTCGGTCCCGGCGCGCAATCGGAACTGTTCAAGACGATGGAGCGCAAGTTGCTGCGTTTCATCATGATTCCCGCGATGTTGCTGTCCTGGATCACCGGCGTGACTCTGGCCGTGCAGGGCATGCATTTTCATGCGATTTGGTTTCACTCGAAGATGCTGGGGGTCGTGCTGCTGACAGCCGTTCATTTTTATGACGGCTTTCTCCAGAAGGCCTTCGCCGAGAACCGCAACACACGTTCGTCGAAATTTTTCCGCTTTTACAACGAGGCGCCGACGGCGCTGATGATCGCGATCGTGATTTTCGTGATCGTGAAGCCTTTTTAGGACCGTGGCGGGTCGGACCGAGGATTTCGCGCGCATTTTGATTCTTGGGAACAGCGGTTCCGGCAAGAGTTGGCTGTCTAGGGAACTCGGCGAAAGGCTCAAAATCATGGCGACCGATCTCGATGAGGTCCATTGGGACCGGGAGGCTTTTCGGTCCCCCGGGATAAGGGTGCGGCGAAAGCCATGGTTCGCCAGATCGCCTCGCAAGAAATTTGGATTATCGAGGGGGTTTACGGCTGGTTGGCGCAGGAAAGCTTGTCGCGGGCGACGGCGTTAATCTGGCTCGACATGCCTCTGGAACAATGTCTCGATGATCTGCGACGGCGCGGTCCGAGCCCAGGGGGCGATGAAAAGTCTTTCGCCGCGCTGCTGTCTTGGGCCGCCGCCTATCAAGAGCGCCAGACCTCAAGCTCGTTAATGGGTCATGGGCGCCTTTTCACAGCGTTCCGCGGCTGGAAGAGGCGCATGTGTTCGCGCCAGGAGGCGCGGGAATTCCTCGCCGGGATTAAGCGGGCCTAGCGTTTCCATATTGTTTCGGCGTCATCTTGCTTTCCGAGCCAAATGTGTTTAATAACCTCTTGTCCCCTTCGCACGGCAGATTGTCGTTCTAGCGACCGCCGCTTCAATCGGCGCGCTTTGATTGGCGCCTCGGGAGAATCTCCCGCTTTCCTGCCGCTCTTCCCTCCGCTCTATCCGATCGCCTATCGATTCGAGGCTCGTCCCCATGCGGGAAATCAAACTTTCCGACTTAAAATCCAAAACCGCCGCCGAACTCCTGGCTTTCGCCGAGGAGCACGAAGTGGAGAACGCGTCGCTGCTGCGCAAGCAGGAGTTGCTGTTCGCGATATTAAAGCAATTCGCCAGCCGCGACGTGGAGATCGTCGGCGAGGGCGTGGTCGAGGTGTTATCGGATGGCTTCGCCTTCCTGCGCTCGCCCGATTCCAATTATCTCGCCGGGCCGGACGATATTTATGTTTCGCCCTCGCAAATCCGCAAATTTGGTTTGCGCACGGGCGACACGGTCGAGGGCATTATCCGCAGTCCCAAGGAGAACGAGCGCTATTTCGCGCTGCTCAAGGTCAATACAATCAATTTCGAGGATCCCGAAAAGATCCGGCATAAGGTTCCCTTCGACAATCTGACGCCGCTCTATCCCAATGAGCGGCTGAAGCTCGAAATCGAGGATCCCACCCGCAAGGAGCTGTCGTCGCGCGTCATCGATCTCGTCGCGCCGATTGGCAAGGGTCAGCGCGCACTGGTGGTGGCGCCGCCGCGGACCGGCAAGACCGTGCTGCTGCAGAACATCGCACAGTCGATCACCACGAATCATCCCGAATGCTATCTGATCGTGCTGTTGATCGACGAACGCCCTGAAGAAGTCACGGACATGCAGCGCTCCGTGCGCGGCGAGGTCGTGTCCTCGACCTTCGACGAGCCGGCGGTGCGTCACGTTCAGGTCGCGGAAATGGTGATCGAAAAGGCCAAACGCCTGGTCGAACACCGGCGCGACGTGGTGATCCTGCTGGATTCGATCACACGCCTGGGGCGCGCCTATAACACTGTCGTCCCCTCCTCCGGCAAGGTGTTGACCGGCGGCGTCGACGCCAATGCGTTGCAGCGGCCGAAACGCTTTTTTGGCGCGGCCCGCAACATCGAGGAGGGTGGCTCGTTGACCATTATCGCCACCGCGCTGATCGACACGGGATCGCGCATGGACGAGGTGATTTTCGAGGAGTTCAAGGGCACCGGCAACTCCGAAATCATTCTCGACCGCAAGGTCGCGGATAAGCGCGTCTTCCCGGCGATCGACATCACGAGGTCCGGCACGCGCAAGGAAGAACTCCTGGTTCCCGCCGACATTCTGAAAAAGATGTACGTGCTGCGCCGGATTCTCAATCCGATGGGTACGGTCGACGCGATCGAATTCCTGCTCGGCAAGCTTCGCGAGACGCCGAAGGGCAATGCGTCCTTCTTCGATTCGATGAACACCTGAAACGGCGCGGGCTTCCTGCAATGTTGCGCCGGGCGCCTGTCATCGACCCCTGCGAGGGTAAATGCCGGCTGACACGATTTTCGCTTTGGCGACAGGGGCGGGACGCTCGGCGGTCGCGGTAATCCGTCTGTCCGGGCCCGTGGCGCGCGAGATCATGGTTGCGTTCACCGGTCTGAACCCCCAGCCAAGGCATGCGCATTTCGCACGCTTTCGCGATCCCCAAACAAATGAGACGCTCGACCGGGGTCTGGTGCTCTGGTTCCCCGGACCCGATTCGGCGACGGGGGAGGACTGCGCGGAATTTCATCTCCACGGGAGCCGAGCGGTCGTCGACGTGATTTTGTCGCTACTCGGGCGACAAGGCGGGCTGCGCGCGGCGGAACCGGGGGAATTCGCCCGCCGCGCCTTTATCAACGGCAAGATGGATCTGTCGCAGGCGGAAGCTCTTGCCGATTTGATCGACGCGCAAACCGAATTTCAGCGCCGCCAGGCGCTGCGGGTGGCGGGCGGGGCGCTTCGGCGGCAGGTGGAGGATTGGCGCGGCGCGCTGGTCGAAGCCTCGGCGCTGCTCGCGGCGGAGCTGGATTTTTCGGACGAGGGCGATGTCGGAGCCTTTTCTCCACGAGCGCTGGAGCGCGTTCTGCTGCCTCTGATGGCGCGAATGGACGAGGTTTTGCTCCGCGCGCCGGCGTCCGAGCGTTTGCGCGACGGATTTCTCGTATTGATCCTCGGTCCCCCCAACGCTGGCAAGTCGACGCTGCTCAATTTGCTGGCGCGACGCGATATCGCGATTGTCTCGGAAATCCCAGGAACGACGCGCGACATGATCGAGGTTGAACTGGATCTCAAGGGAATGCCGGTCACTTTGGTCGACACGGCGGGGTTGCGCGAGACGGAAGACGCGGTTGAGCGCATCGGAGTCGGGCGGGCGCGGGCGCGGGCTGGCGAGGCCGATCTGCTGCTGTGGCTGTCGGAGGGCGGCGCGGCGCCGCCGCCCGATGTCGACACAGGCGGCGCCGAGATTTTGCGAATCGCGACCAAGGCGGACGGGATTTCTCCGCAAGCCAATTGTTTGGCGATTTCCGCGCGCACGGGGCAGGGCATTGATGAATTATGCGAGGAAATCGCGACGCGCGCGCGTTCGATGCTGGGCGACGGATCTTCCGCCCTGGTCATCCGTGAACGCCATCGTGACGCCATAAACGCCGCGCGAGATTTTGTTTCGGCGGCGCTGGAGCCCGAGAGGCCCTTGGAACTAGTCGCCGAGGAGATACGATTGGCGGGACGCTCGCTTGAGCATATCGTCGGTTCGATCGACGTCGAACAGGTGTTGGATGTGATATTCTCTCGTTTCTGCATCGGAAAGTAGTCATGTTTCACGTGAAACAGGAAAGGCCCGTGGCGGGGCGAGAATTTGACGTGATCGTGATCGGCGGGGGCCACGCCGGCTGTGAAGCCGCGGCGGGCGCCGCCCGCCTTGGCGCGCGCACGGCGCTGATCACGCAATCGCGCGCGACCATTGGCGCGATGTCCTGCAATCCCGCGATTGGCGGCCTCGGCAAGGGTCAACTGGTGCGGGAGATAGACGCGCTCGATGGGCTGATGGGCCGGGTCGCCGACGCCGCCGGGGTTCAGTTCAAGGTTCTCAACCGCTCGAAGGGGCCGGCCGTACGGGGTCCCCGCGCCCAGGCCGACCGCAAGCTCTATCGCGTTGCGATGCGGGCGGCGATCGAGGCGACGGAGAACCTATCGGTTCTTGAGGGCTCCGTCGAAGATCTGATGCTGGAGAACAGGCGAGTCGTGGGAGTGAAGCTCCTCGACGAGACCGTTCACGCGGGGGCCGTGGTCCTGGCGACCGGGACATTTCTCAATGGCATGATCCATATCGGGGACGTCCGCATCCCGGCGGGCCGCATGGGCGACGCGCCGGCCAATGGGCTCGGAGTAAGTCTGCGCGGCGCCGGATTTTCGGTGGCCCGACTGAAGACCGGGACGCCGCCGCGGCTGGACGGCGGCACGATCCATTGGGGCCGCCTGGAGCCACAATGGGGCGACGCTGAGCCGGAGCCCTTTTCCTCTCTGACCGAAAGAATTACGAATCGCCAGATCGCCTGTCACATCACGCGCACGACACTTGCGTCGCATAAGATCATACAGGCTGATCTCGAGCGCTCGCCGATGCGAACTGGCGCCATTTCCGGCCCAGGCCCGCGCTACTGCCCATCGATCGAGGATAAAGTCACGCGTTTCGGCGATCGCGACGGACACCAGATTTTTCTGGAGCCAGAGGGCCTGGACGACGCGACCGTCTATCCAAATGGCGTCTCGACCTCACTACCCGAGGCGACGCAGCAGGCCTTCATCAATGCGATTCCCGGCTTGGAGGAGGCGCGTATTTTACGGCCCGGTTATGCGATCGAATATGACTTTGTCGATCCGCGCGAACTCGACGCCTCCCTGCAAACAAAACGGATCGCCGGACTGTTTTTCGCTGGCCAGATCAACGGCACCACGGGTTATGAAGAGGCGGGAGCGCAGGGGCTCGTCGCCGGGCTCAACGCCGCCGCTTTCGCGGCGGGGCGTCCGGCCATTCTATTCGACCGGGCCGAGGCCTATCTCGGCGTCATGATCGATGATCTTGTGACGCGAGGGGTCAGCGAACCCTATCGCATGTTCACCTCGCGAGCGGAATATCGCCTGTCGTTGCGCGCCGACAACGCCGACGAACGTCTGACGCCGCGTGGGCTCAAGCTTGGCTGCGTGAGCGCGCCCCGTGCGCAAATCTTTGAGGAAAGGTCGGCCAGGCTGGCGCGGGCGCGCGCTTCGCTCGAGTTACTCTCACTGACATCGACCGCCGCGGCGCGGCACGGTCTGCCAGTGACGCAGGATGGTCAAAGGCGCAGCGCTTTCGCGCTGTTGTCCTTTCCGGAGATCGGCTTCGATCGGCTGCGCGCGATCTGGCCAGAGCTATCCTCGATCGACGACGCCACCGCGGCTCAGGTCGAAATCGACGCGCGCTATGCGGTCTATCTGGATCGCCAAGCCTCGGACATCGAGTCCTATCGTCGCGACGAGGAGCTTTCGCTTCCCATGGCGCTGGACTATTCGGGGATCCCTGGACTTTCGGCCGAATTGACCGCGAAGCTCGAATTTTTGCGGCCGCGCACCATCGGTCAGGCTCAGCGGATCGAGGGAATCACTCCGGCGGCTCTCACGCTGCTCGCCGCGCGGGCGCGACGCGGGTGAAAAGAGAGGCGCCTTCCGACAGAGCGGCGGCCGTCGCGCTTTGCCCTTCCCTCAGCCGCGCGAGCGCGGAATTTGAGGCCTATGAATTGTTGCTGCGTGCATGGCAACCGAGGATCAATCTGGTTTCGGGTCCAACTCTGACGGCGCTTTGGACACGGCATTTCGCCGATTCGGCCCAACTTTTCGAAGCTTTTCCCAATATTTCTCGCTGGGCGGACCTGGGTTCGGGCGCTGGCTTTCCCGGCATGGCGCTCGCGTTGTTGCTAAAGTCGCGGCCCGGGTCCGTCGTACATCTGATCGAGAGCGACCAACGCAAGGCGGCTTTTCTGAGGGCTGTTTCACGTGAAACAGGCGCTCCAGCGATCGTCCATGTCGGGCGAATCGAATCGGAATTGCCGCCGCTGCTCGGCGAGATCGAGGGAATTTGCGCCCGCGCGCTGGCTCCTCTGCCTCGTCTCGTCGACTGGTCGCGCGAACATCTGTTGAAAAGCGCCATTGGCGTGTTTTTAAAGGGCGAAGATTGGCGGGCGGAATTGACCGCCTTGACGCCGGAGAGTAGCTTCCAGACACGAAACATCGTCAGCCGCACCAATCCCGCCGCGCGCATTATTGTCGTGGAGAAGGCGGATTCGAGTGGAACGGGCGCAACCTCGCGCTGAAGAGACCAGGTCTCCGGAGAATCCCCCTTGACCGAGCTGCCAATCGTTCCGCGTGTTCTCGTGCTCGCCAACCAGAAGGGCGGGGTCGGCAAGACCACGACCGCGATCAATCTCGGCACGGCGCTCGCCGCCGTCGGGGAAAATGTGCTGGTGATCGACCTCGATCCGCAGGGCAACGCCTCGACCGGTCTCGGCGTCGATCGGAAAAGCCGCGCTATCTCCACCTATGACGTCTTGCTCGGCGAAAGCAGTCTCGACGACGCGATCGTGCCGACGGCGGTGCCGCGTCTGTCGATCGCGCCTTCAACTCTCGACCTTCTCGGCGTGGAGCTGGAAATAGCCGGCGACAAGGATCGCGCCTTTCGCTTGAAGCGCGCGCTGGCGGAGCTTGCCGCCGCCGAGCGTCATATCAATGCGCGCCACTACAGTTACATTCTCATCGACTGTCCGCCGTCGCTCAATCTTCTGACGATCAACGCGCTCGCCAGCGCCGACGCGGTTGTCGTTCCATTGCAATGCGAATTTTTCGCGCTGGAAGGCTTGTCGCAGCTTTTGTCGACGGTCGAGCAGGTCAAGCGCACCTTGAATCCGAAGCTGTCGATCCACGGCGTTGTTCTGACCATGTTCGACGCGCGGAATAATCTGGCGACGCAGGTGGTCGCGGACGTGCGCCGGTTCATGGGCGACAAGGTGTACGAGACGATGATCCCGCGCAACGTGCGCATCTCCGAGGCGCCGTCGCATGGCAAACCGGTGTTGCTCTATGATCTGAAATGCGTCGGCAGCCAAGCCTATCTGAAGTTGGCCTCGGAAGTCATTCAAAGAGAGAGGCGCTTGCGCGCCGCCTGATCGGCCGTGGCGAATGTTTGGGGGAAGTTCTGAGATGGCGGAGGAAGCGCGGCCGCGTTTGGGCAGGGGTTTGGCGGCCTTGATCGGCGACGCCGGCGACGAGGCGCCGGCGATCGAGCGCACGCGTGGTCAGCGCCGCATTCCCATTGAATTTCTGCGCCCGAATCCGCGCAACCCCCGCACCAGTTTTCGCGAGGAGGATCTCGCCGATCTCGCCGCCTCGATCCGCGAAAAAGGCATCATTCAGCCGGTCGTCGTTCGCACCATCGCCGGCGTCGCCGACGCCTATGAGATCATCGCCGGCGAGCGCCGCTGGCGCGCCGCGCAAATCGCCAGTCTCGCCGATATTCCCGTGGTCATTCACGAGGCCGATGACCGCGAGGCTCTGGAGCTGGCGATCATCGAGAACGTCCAGCGCGAGGATCTCAACGCGATCGAGGAAGCACGCGGCTATGAGCGGCTGGGGGCCGATTTCGGCTATTCCCAATCGGAGCTGGCGAAAATCATCGGCAAAAGCCGCTCGCACGTCGCCAATACGCTTCGGCTGCTGCATCTGCCCGAGGCGACCCGGCGCCTTGTCGCGGATGGCGGCATTTCCGCCGGCCATGCCCGCGCGCTGCTGTCGGTGAAAGATCCGGACGCGGTGGCGCGTAAAATCGTCGCGGACGGCCTGACAGTGCGTGACATCGAGGAACTCGCGCGGCGCCAGGCTTCCGACGCTGGCGTCAAGCCGCGTAAGCCGCGCGAGGAGAAAGACGCCGATACGCGCGCCGTCGAAAAGACGCTGAGCGACGCCCTGGGCCTGACCGTGACAATCCACCATAACGGCGAACGCGGCGAATTGCGCATTCGGTATGAGACGTTAGAGCAGTTGGACGGGCTTTGTCGCCGTCTGACGGGGTGACTTCCAGCCCGGTTGATCGCCTCGATCGCGCGCGCTGTTTTCAGCCGTGCCCTGCCGCGTTCGACGCGGCGCTCAAACCGTTTCTCACGCCGCGCGCGACAACCGCCGCGAGTTCCACTGGCACGGCGTTGCCCAGCTGCCGCATGGTTTCGCTCCAAGAGCCGTGAAAAACGAAATCGTCGGGAAAAGTCTGCAAACGGGCGCTTTCCCGCACGGTGAAATAGCGCGGGCTTCCGTCCGGCCGTGAGAGCATGTTTTCGCCGCCGGGGACGCCATGCACGCCGGCCTTGAGAGTTTTCGCCGGCTCGTCGAGCGGCGAACCGGTGTGGCCGGGATAGGCGCGCGCGCCGGGCTGAAAGCGGTGGTTGTCAATTCCCGCGGCTTTCCGCGCTTCAAGTTCGGGGTCCGGCAGGTCGCCGATCGCATCCCGAACCGTGCGCCAGGGCAATAGCGTCGGAGGCTCCAGGCCGCGCGCGCGGTTGGCGTATCGCGGCGCGATGATGCGCGAGCGCTCCGGCGTCTCGTGCCGTTCCCAATAATCTCCTCGGGTTTGATCCCACAGCAGCGCGTCGAGGGAATGGGTTTGCTCGGGAAAAGACCATTCGATCCCGAGATCGTTGCGGAACCCTACGAAAACGATTCGCTCGCGGCGTTGGGGAATCCCGTAATTGGCGGCGTTTAGCACGCGGTACACGACTCGATAGGAAAGAGAATCGACGCCGCGCCGTCCGGTGAGATGGCGCTCCAAGCGGCCAAGATGATCTTCCCAGCTTTCGTCCTCGCGGCGAACAAGCTCGGGGAATGTCAGCTGATGGACGATATAGGCGAGATAAGTCGCGAAGCTCTCGCGGGTCAGCCCTTTTACATTTTCGAAGATGAAGGCCTTGGGTTTTGTTTCGCGCACGACGCGCACGGCCTCGGGCCACATATCGCGGGCGTCGCCGTGGGCGCGATGCTTGCCGCCAAGTGAGAAAGGCTGACAGGGCGGGCCGCCGGTGACCAATTCGATTTTCCCGGCGAAGTCACGAAAATCCACATTGCGAACGTCGCCCTCGAAAGGCTCCGGCCATTTCGCGACAACGGGCGTCCGGCGCCGTCTGTTCTCGCGAATCGTGTCGCAACACCAACGATCCCATTCGACGATCCGGGTCGGAGAAAAGCCGGCTCTGCTTACGCCAATTCCGAGACCTCCGGCTCCCGCGAAAACTTCGATTACGCGCATGGCTCCTCCAGGAATGACCTCAGTTTGTTCCGTAATTGTTCCTTGTCGCCCAATTCGCATTCCCAGACAACTAAGATTCTCCAGCCGGCGGCGGCGAGCGCGGCCTGATCGCGCAAATCGCGCTGCCGATTGCCGCTGAGTTTAGGTTCCCAGAAGTCGAGACGCGACTTCGGCATGCGGGCGAGGTGGCAATGGGGGTCGGGATGGCGGTGCCAGAAACAGCCATGCACGAAAATCACCGCGTGAAGGCGAGGAAAAACAAGGTCGGGCGTGCCCGGGAGGTTTTTTCGATGAAGCCGAAAGCGAAAGCCCATTTTGTGGACCATCCCCCGAACCAAAAGTTCCGGGGCCGTGTCCTTGCCGCGCACCCGTCGCATGCGTTCGCTGCGTTCAATCGGTGAGAGGGTGTCGCCCATGCGTATCCCGATCGTTTATCGCGGCCCCAGCCCCTTGGCTCGCGCCAGCGCGATAAACAGCAGGCCGACGTGCTGCGCGTGGATCATTTCGCCAGAAAGCGCCATTTGCATCGCCTCGCGCCAGGGCGTCGCCTCGACGACGAGATCCTCGGTCGGGTCGAGATTTTGCGCCTGTTGCAGCTTCGCGCCCTCGGCCAGAATAATATGTACGCCATTGGTGTGCGAGGCGGGGTTCGGCGAGAGGCGGGCGAGATGGGTCAGGCTCGCCGCGACATGGCCCGTTTCCTCCAGCAGCTCCCGCGCGCCGGCCGCCAGCGGATCGGTTTCGTGGGCGTCCATCACGCCGCCCGGCAGCTCCAGCGAGACTTCGCCGGCGCCGTGGCGATATTGCCGTACTAGCAGCAAGCGGTCTTCTTCGTCGAAGGCCGCGACATGCACCCAGTCGGGATAATCGAGCAGATAAAAGGGGTCGAGCACCGCGCCACGCCGGGTCACACAGCGTTCGGCGCGCAACCTGATCCACGGCGACTCGACCAGCACGCGCGAGGAATCCGCGCTCCAAGGGCGCAGAATGTCGTCGCTCACAGCGGCGCGCTGGCCGCGCGGCGGATCAGCGCAAGCGCGTCGGCGGAGTCCCAGACGGCGGGGCCAGAAAGTTGGCCGAGCGCGCAGCCGGCGGCGTCGACCAGATAGGTCGTCGGCAGACCCATGAGTTCGCCGCCCTGCTTCAGGTGAAAGAAGATGTCGGCCTTGGGGTCGGCATAAAATTTGAGGTTCTTGACGCCGATTTCGTCGAGAAACGCCTTGGGCCGCTCCAGCCGCGACGTATCGACATTGATCGCGACGACCTCGAATTTATCCGAGCCCGCGGCTTGTTGCAGCCGGTCGAGCGCGGGCATTTCAGCCCGGCATGGAACGCACCAAGTCGCCCAGATGTTGAGCAGCACTGTTTTGCCCTTGAAGGCCTCCAGGCTTGTCGGCGCGCCATCCGGCCCCGTGAAGGCGAGCGCCTGCATCGGCTCGGGCTCCTTGGCGATCGTGAGCGCGGCGATCTCGCCCTTGGCGAGGCTGGCCAACGTTCGCGCCAGCGGTTTCGAAGCGTCGCAGCTGGCGCTGTGCTCTTTCTTGCCGCCGCGACCGGCCTTAACGTATAGAAACCCCACGCCGGCGATGAGCAACAAAGCGACAAAGGCGAGCGCGCCGCGATTGCGCTGGGGACTTGCGGCTGGCTGTTCGGTCATCGTTCAAGGGTTCCAGAAGATCGGCGTTGCGGAAGGGGTCAAATGACGAGCAAAATATGGGGCGGCCGCTTTCAGGACGCAACCGACGCCGTGCTGGAGGCGATCAACGTCTCCATCGACTTCGATAAGAGGCTGTGGCCTCAGGATATCGCGGCGTCGCTGGCCCATGTCGCGATGCTCCAACGCCGCGGCATCGTCTCCGAGGCGGACGCGGCCAAGATAATCGACGGCTTGACCCAAATCAAAGGCGAAATCGAAGCGGGCGATTTTGTCTTCTCGCGCAAGCTCGAAGACATTCACATGAATGTCGAATCGCGGCTCGCCGAGCTGATCGGATCCGCCGCCGGAAGATTGCATACGGCGCGCTCGCGCAACGATCAAGTAGCGACCGATTTTCGCCTCTATATCCGCGACGCCATCGACCGCCTGGACACCCAGCTCGCCGGCCTTCAGCAGGCGCTGGCGGCAAAGGCGCTGGAGGAGGCCGCGACCGTCATGCCGGGCTTCACCCATCTGCAATCGGCGCAGCCCGTGACTTTCGGCCATCATCTTCTCGCCTATGTTGAAATGATATCGCGAGATCGCGGACGTTTTGGCGACGCGCGGGCGCGCCTCAACGAATCGCCCTTGGGAGCGGCGGCGCTGGCGGGAACCTCGTTTCCGATCGACCGCGCGGACACGGCGAGCGCGCTCGGCTTCGACCGTCCCACCGCCAATTCGTTGGATAGCGTCTCTGACCGCGACTTCGTGCTGGAGACGCTCTCGGCGGCCGCCATTTGCGCGACGCATCTGTCGCGCTTCGCCGAGGAGATCGTGCTGTGGACGACGGTGCAGTTCTCCTTCGTCGCGCTCAGCGACAAATTCACCACGGGGTCGTCGATCATGCCGCAAAAGCGCAACCCGGACGCGGCGGAGTTGGTGCGCGGCAAGAGCGGGCGCATCATTGGCGCCCTGCAAGCCCTGCTCATCGTCATGAAGGGCCTGCCGCTGGCCTATTCGAAGGACATGCAGGAGGACAAGGAGGGCGCCTTCGACGGCCTCGACTCTCTTGAGCTGTGCATCGCCGCCATCACCGGCATGGTCGTTGACATGACAGCGAACCGGGTCAGAATGCGCGAAGCCGCCGGCGCCGGCTACGCCACCGCGACGGATCTGGCCGACTGGCTCGTGCGCGCGCTCGGCCTGCCCTTCCGCGAGGCGCATCATGTGACGGGCCGTATCGTCGGAATCGCCAGCGAACGCGGCGTCGGGCTGGAGGAATTGTCCCTGGCCGATCTTCAAGCCGTCGAGCCGCGCATGACGGCTGGGGTTTTCGAAGTGCTGGGGGTCGACAAGTCGGTCGAAAGCCGCGTGAGTTACGGCGGCGCCGCGCCCGCCAATGTGCGGGCTCAAGCGGAGGCCTGGCTGAAAAGACTGGAAACGACGACGCCTTGATCTCCTCCGCCGGTGCGGTCCCAGGCTTTTGGGTTCCGCGAAGAGGGCGAGGCTTTGACTTGGGCCATTGGTTAGGCCTTTATCCTCCCGCCGCGCCCGGCTAAGCTGAGCCATCGCATCCCGCCGAGTGAGAATCCGACATGGCCATCGAGTCCAAACATCCGGAAACATTGTCGCTGCATGCCGGCTGGCGCGCCGATGAGACCAATGGCGCGGTCGCCGTGCCGATCTATCAGACGACCAGCTACCAATTCCACGACACGGAGCACGCGGCCAATCTCTTCGCGCTGAGGGAAATGGGCCAGATTTACACCCGCATCGGCAATCCGACGACTGGGGTGCTGGAGGCTCGCCTCGCCGCGCTCGAAGGCGGCGCGGCGGCGCTGGCGGTCGCCTCGGGGCAGGCGGCCTCGGCCTTCGCGGTGCAAAATCTCGCTCGCGCCGGCGACAATATCGTCTCCTCGACCGATCTGTATGGCGGCACTTACAATCTGTTCGCCAATACGCTGAAGGATCAAGGGCTAGAGGTGCGCTTCGTCGACCCCGCCGACCCCGAAAACTTCCGCCGCGCCACGGACGAACGCACGCGCGCCTATTACGCCGAGACGCTCCCGAACCCCAAGCTCACCGTGTTTCCTATCGCCGAGGCGGCCGCCATCGGACGCGAAATTGGCGTGCCCTTGATCGTCGACAACACCGCGGCGCCGATTTTGTGCCGTCCGCTCGATCACGGGGCGGCGGTCGTGGTCTATTCGACCACCAAATATATCGGTGGCCACGGCACGTCGATTGGCGGCGCGATCATCGACGGCGGTAATTTCGACTGGGAGAAATTCCCCGCCCGGCAGCCGGCGTTGAATAGGCCGGACCCCTCCTACCACGGCGCCGTTTGGGTCGAGGCGGTGAAGCCCCTGGGGCCAATCGCTTACATCATCAAAGCGCGCACGACGCTGTTGCGTGATCTTGGCCCCGCGCTCTCACCCTTCAACGCCTTCTTGACCTTGCAGGGCATAGAGACGCTGACGCTGCGCATGGAGAGGCATGTGCGAAACGCGCTGGCGGTCGCCGATTTTTTGGCGAAGCAGCCGGAGGTGACGAAGGTCATTCATCCCTCGCGGCAGAGCGGCGAGCCGCGCGCGCGCGCCGACAAATATCTCAAAGGCGGTTATGGCGCCTTGGTCGGTTTCGAACTGAAGGGTGGGTTGGACGCGGGGCGTCGCTTCATCGACGCGCTGACGATGTTCTATCATGTCGCCAATATTGGCGACGCGCGTAGCCTCGCCATCCATCCCGCGACGACGACGCATTCGCAGCTCTCGCCAGAGGCGCAACTCGCCGCCGGCGTGACCGAGGGCTATGTGCGGCTCTCCGTCGGTCTGGAGCATATCGACGATATTTTGGCGGATCTGAAGCGCGGATTGGCGGCGGCGTCTGGAGCGTAATCAGCGCTATAGCTGAAACAGCCCGCCTTTGCGCTATCGCCTTCGGTTCGCCGACGGCCGACGATTCATTCCGCGATTTAGTTACTTACGCGCGAGCTTTTCGAAGACGAGCTGAAGTCGCCAGAACGCCTCCGGGCCATTCGTTCGGCCTCGCCGCGGCCTCGGAACGCCAAGACGTTTTATGTTCAGCGGAATGAGGTTTTGTAGTCGCTGCGCCGGCCGAACCGTATGTTCATGGTTCCGCCGAGCCTCGTCGAGTCCGCGCGGAAATGTAAAAAAGTCCGCGCCACTTTCTCATGACCAGCGCCCACTCCGTCTGGTCAAACCGCCGACGCTCGATGATCGCTCAAGCGTCGACGTCCGGTTTTCACGCGTTTACGAAAGCGGTGATCGCCAGCGTAACGGCGGCGGCGGCGGCTAGGATCGACAGTATTGCTGGAAGCGCGTTCATGGTCGTTTCCTCTGTTGGCTAAAGGTTTCCGCTCTTGTTTTGGAGCGCGGATCGCTATCGGAGCAGCTCGTTTGAACTCATTGGCGAAACCAAAAGGGATTCCGCCCAAAACGCTCTCGGGAAGCTTCCTCATGCTTCCCCATGCGACAAATTAACGCATGACTGAGGCGAAAGTTTCAAGGCGGAAACATATTGCGTCGCACTCACTTCTCGGCTAGGAAACCGAGTTCGGAGCCTTGCACGAACATCGCACGCGCCTGTTTGATTAAGCCATTATGAGATTTCGCGTTGCGGCGACGAAAGTGTCGCTGTGTAGCCACGCTTCAGCCTGCCACCCAAATCAATTATCGTCTTGGTTTTCGCGATCGTCGCCAGCCAGCGCCGCTAGCCGCGCCTTGAGTGCGCCAATTTCCGCTTCCGCTAGCGTCCGCGCGGTCGAATCATATTGGATTCCGAGCAGGTAGAGCAGTTATCCCTGTGCGTCGAACAAGGGCGTTATGTTCAGCGTGTTGTAAAAAAGCGAGCCGTCCTTGCGATAATTTCGCAGCGTCACCTCCGCGTGCTCGCGCTTCTCGATAGCTTCGCGCAGCCGCGCGCGACCTTCCTGATCGCGATCGCCGCCTTGCAAAAACCGGCAATTCTGACCGATTATATCGTCCAGCGAGTAGCCTGTAATTCGCTGAAACTCTTTGTTTGCATAAACGATCGGCGCGTCTTCCTGATCGGGATCGGCGAGGGTGACCCCGTTGACGCAAGAATCGAGAATTTGCGTGAGCATTTCCGGAATGAGCTCGGCGGTCTTTTGGATGGCGAATACGTGGCCCTTGGGCTGGTTTCTGGCGCGCGCGAGAACGCGATAGGCCCCGGGCGCCATGCCCGCGTAACGACGAAACGCGCGTCGGAAACTCGCCTCGTCGACAAAACCGGCGCTGCTCGCCAGTTCCTTGACCGATTTCCCGGTGGTTTCCAACAAGGTTCGGGCGGTCTCGACTTTCACGCGATCGATGAAAGCCTTCGGCGACTCGTCGCAAGCCTGCTTCAACCGTCGATGCAGCGTCCGTTCCGAAGTGGACAGCGCGCGCGCGAGATCCTGAGCCGATAGAGGGTTGTCGCCGGCCTGGCGGACGATTCGCTCCGCTTCGATCAGAAAGGGATTGAGGCCCGAAAGATAACCGTTCGGCTCATAGGCGGATTGTTCGTTCGAAGAGGCGTCGAGCACAGTGAACTCCGCGGCGATGCGCGCGGCCGCGTCGCCGCATAAAGCGCGAATACTGTGCAGGGCGAGATCGATCCACGCCAAGGGCGCCCCCGCGGTCACGACCCGCCGATCCTCGATCAGCGTGGCGCCGCGCGCGGCGTCGGCGCGCGGATAGCGCCGCTTCAATTCGTCGATGCTGCGCCAACCGGTCGTGCATCTGCGTCCGTCCAGCAGGCCGGCCTCCCCAAGCAAAAACACGCCCGTCCCGGCGCCGCAGACCATGGCCCCACGCGAATGCTGCCGTCGGATCCAAGCAGCGACGCCGGAGAGATTCGACATGGACGGCGGCTGCCCCGTTTCGTCCGGCTGAAAGCTTGGCGCGAGAATAGCGTCGCAGGAAGAAATTTCCTCGAAGGACGCGGCGACCTCGAAACGATGTCCAAATCCGTCGATAATACCCGCGCCATCCACGCTCGCGGTCACCATTTCGAATGGCGCCTCGACCCCGGTGGCGCGCGTGATGGCGCGGCGGGCCAAGGTCAGCGCGTCGGTCAGACCGATAAAGGCGGACCCTAGGCAGCCGTTTATCCCCGCTACAACGATCTTTATCATTTCGAACTCGCCGTTTGGCGAATTATGCACTTAATTTGGCGACTCCGCCACCCTGCCCTTTCTTTGCGCGGTCGCCATAATCGCTAGACGTGAAACGCGGGCCCGCATACAAAATAAGAACAAATGGCTGGCCAATCGCCGGCTCGTTGCGCGGCGATCGTAAGGAGAGTGGCGAGATGAAAGCGAATTGGCAGAAATACGCGCCGTGGATCGTCATCGCGGGGCTGGCGGCAGTGGCGTTTCTGATGTTCCAGCAAAATAGCCAGCGCACGTCGATCCGCGACATCTCGTTTAGCGAGCTGCTTGTGCAGATCGACGAGGGGCGGGTTCATGATGTCACGATCGCTGGCAATGAAGTGACGGGGCACTTCTCGGATAATCGTAGCTTCGCGACCTATGTGCCCAACGACCCGAACCTTGTGTCGAAGCTCGAGTCGAAAAAAGTTCAGATAAGCGCCAAGCCTTCCGGCGATCAGAACAGCTTTTGGTTGTCGCTACTGCTGAACGCCTTGCCGCTGGTCTTGTTCATCGGCGTGTGGATTTACATGTCGCGGCAGATGCAAGGCGGAGCTGGTCGGGCGATGGGGTTTGGCAAGTCGAAGGCCAAGCTTCTGACGGAGTCGCAAGGCAGGGTGACGTTCGATGATGTCGCCGGCGTCGACGAGGCCA
>Ga0181527_1000823_pt1 | contig 34498 bp, 21 predicted proteins | sample PEATcosm2014_Bin_30_FD_119762 | JGI IMG/M metagenome (GOLD analysis project Ga0181527, IMG submission 119762) | Peatland microbial communities from MTU Mesocosm Facility, Houghton, MI, USA - PEATcosm2014_Bin06_60_metaG | ecosystem: Environmental > Terrestrial > Soil > Wetlands > Peat | place...
GATTATCGAACGAACCTTCGGCTGGTTCAGCAAGTCGCGGCGCCTGCGCACCGACTATGAAGTGCGGCTGGATCATAGCGAAGCCATGCTGCGGATTTGCATGATTCGCCTGATGGTCAGGCGCCTCGCCGCAATATGAAATCGCCATTTTCAAAACACGCTCTAACAGTTCATCGAGCGGGAAGAAGGCGCCGTCGCGGTCATGGATCAGATACGATGGCTGACCTAGGTGCTCGGCGACCCGGTTGCCGCTGATGCCGTGGTGGATGAAGGTCAGGTGCCGTTCGGCCAGTTCGTCACCATGCATGGCGGCGATGATGAACTGGTAGCCGTGGCCGAGGATGTGGTTGGGGTCGAAGTTTCTTCCCCGGTTGCCGTCGGTAATGGAGTCGCCCTGGAAAAGAATGCGCGCCCCCTAGGAGAACGCGGGCATGGGGTCTTTTGCCGGACGGCCATTGATCGCGCAGCCGGCTGGCAACACCAGCAAGGCCAGCGCGATCAAAGTCCACTTGAGCATAATACATCCTATTTTGTCAGGCTTACGCGCAGCAGCGCGGCGCCATGCGGAGCGAGGCGCATTTTGAATTCCTGATCAAACTGCCCCAGGTCCTTTCTTTGCCAAAGGTCGCGGACCCCGTGGCGGCCGGTCAACTGCAACTCCGCCCAACTCGCCACGAGGGTCGCGTCCTGCTCGCCACGATTGAACAAGGCCACGGCCAGCGAACCATCGGCGAGTTGTTTGGTCCAAACTTCACGTTCTCCCTCTTTAGCGACGCGCGTTGCGGCGGCGCCCAGCGAATCCTGATCAATCGCCAGCACCTCCGGATTGGCCAGCAACGCCAGTGTCCACGGATCGTTGCGGGTCAGATCGGCGCCGACCATGAGCGGCGAGGCTTGGATCGACCATAACGTCAGCAGTGTCACCTGTTCCGGCTGGGTGAAATTTGACTCGCGAGACAGGCCGACGCATTGGTCGCCAATATGGCCCACCGGCAGCATGTCGGCATCCGGCCAGTGACCCGGGCCCACGTAAGGCCGCCATTCAACTCCCCTCGAAAACTGATCTTCCACCTGGTCCCAGTTATCCCAGAAATCGTCCGTCTCGCGCCACAGGTTGGCCTGTTGCATCACGTGCGCGCCCTCCGCCAGCGGTGTGGCGCCGGGCGACAGGCTCAGAACGATCGAGCGACCGCATTTATCAATGGCCTTGCGGACAGCTTCAATTTCATCCTTGTGGTAGGGGGACGAAATGTCGTCCACCTTCACATAATCGACTCCCCAGGCGGCGTAGAGGCGGAAAATGGAGTCATAGTACGCCTGGCCCGCGGCGGTCGCCCCGCGCACGCCGTACATATGATGGTTCCAATTGCAGGTGCTGTTGGTATCCGCGGCGTCGGGGGCATGGAAACTCGATCCTTCGATGGGAAGGTTGGCGGCGACCGCCTCGCGCGGAATGCCGCGCATGATATGAATGCCGAACAACAATCCCAGGGAATGGATCTGATCGGCCAGCGGCTTGAAGCCTTTGCCTTCGATGGCGGAAGGATACCGGTTGGTCGTCGGCTGCAGCCGTCCAAACGCGTCCATGATCAGCGGCTTGTTGTTGGGCGGCGCTGCGCCCCCGGTGGGATCATACCAGATGTAATCATTCACCACATACTGCCATCCGAAGGGTTGCAGGTGCGCGGCTATATAACGGCCCTGCTCCAGGACCTGGGCTTCCAAGACAGTCCCCCCGAAATTGTCGAAGCTGTTCCAGCCCATTGGCGGCGTCAGCGCCAGCGCATTTCCCACCACAATCCGCAACGTCCGGTCATCCTTGCCCGCCCGGTTGCTCACCCGCACGGCCACGGAATAATCCCCCGGCTTTTTCACCATGCCCCGAACCTGTCCCGTAAGCGGATCCAGCTTTAAGCCGTGCGGCAGATGCTTCGCGGAAAACTTCAGCGGGCGTTCGCCGCTCGCGGGAATCGTGAAGAGGAAATGGGTGTTGGGTCGAACGCCGGTTGTGGCGGGCGCGTTGACCCTCGGTGCGCCGGCCGTGTCGGGCATCGCGATCGAAACCTGCGGCCCCAGGGCCGCGGCGTGCGTCGGCGCGTTGGGATCAAGAAGTCTCGGTGGCTTGCCGGTGACTTCCACTTGCGCGTCGGCCCAATCCGCATGGTCGAACGCTCCGCCGTCGCCGCCTTCGGTCGCGAGGAGCGTGAGTTGTTTCACACCCGTGACGTCGAGATCCACGGTCTTGGGCTCCTGGCCCTCGTGCATGAGCCCGCTTGTCCAGAGAAGTTTCCGGCCGTCGCCCAGCACCCGGAACTCGACGCTGCCGCGGCCATTGCCGACTTCATCGTCCACCCCGACGACCGCCGAAAACCGAGTCGCACCTCCATCCAATTGCACCAACATTTGATGGCGTGCCTGCATGCCGAAACCGTGCTCGAACGTGCGCCCTTTCAGGGAAATCGTATGGCCGTCCACCGATGTATCAATCTTCGGCCTTCCTACCCACGGTTTATATTCCGAGAAATCGAGGGATGACAACCAGACCGTCTCCGCTGCTTGCGCAGTCAACGCGGCAAACGTGGCTGCGACACAAATTCCTCCAATCAACGATCGTTTCATGTTCGAAGTTCTAAAGGATTGAGTCGGTTTAGCGAGCGCAAACGAAGCGCGTTTTCCATAAGCGGGTCTGTTTGAGACGAATTCAAGTTCAGGGCAACAAGGCTTTGCGGCCCTTCAAGGCAGGATGAGTTCGAGGCGTTCCAATGTGATCGAGTTCCAGCCGTCAACCTGGCCGCTGAACTGGACGCGGTTGGCGCCAGCCTGGAGAGGAACTTTCACGTCGAAGCTTTTCCACTCGCTGGCCGTGGGCGGCAAAGCGAGGGATTGGGCCGCAGCTTCGCCGACTTTCAACGAGCAAGGCAGCGCTCTGTCGTTGGAACTCTGGTATCGGAACCTCAACGTCGCCTCGCCCGCGCGCGGCGCGACAACACCCCACGTCAGGCTGGTGCCGCAGCGGCCGAAGTTGCCGATCGCGCCCCGGCCGGCGGAACCGCCGCCGTTTTCGATTTCAGCGACTCCGGTGCGGAGCGCGCGTGTGGCCGGATAGATCGCCGGCGGTTGGGCGGTGCGGGTGAAGCCGAGAGTGTTGAGCCGGAACCCGGGCTGATCCACGTAAAGCATGAGGCTGACCTCGCCGGGATTAAGATAGGCGGCGGGAATCACGACGTCCTGCCAGACGTCGTCGCCGCCGGTCGCGGGCACGTCGATCACGGCCACGACTTGATCGAGCGCCATCACGCGGATGAGGCCGCCGCCCTGGGTGCTGGCGACGCGGGCGGTGAGGTCGAACCAGCCGCCGTTGCCGCAGTTGATGGTGTAGCGCAGCCATTCGCCGGCGCGCAGGCCGCCGAGCACGTAACCGCCGCCGGCATCGTTGCCATCCACGATCGAGAAATCGTCGGGACGATAGTTGTTTTTTTCCGGCAGCGGACGCGTGCTGTGGAACGCGATGCCTTCGCCGCCCTTGTCGTAGTTGACCGCCTTGATGCGGACCGGCAGCTCGGGCGGGGGATAGAAATTCGGCACGGGTTTGCCGCCGGAGCCGGCGGCCTCGCCATTCGGATCAATCACCTGGGCGGTCAACTCGGGCGCGGGACGCGCGGCGAGTGGTGTGCCGTCGAGCGCGACGCGGATGACGTGATGCGTGGCGTTCGCGGCGGACGGAAGCGTGACCGAGAGGACGCGGGTGTCGGCGGACCACTCGTAGTCAAATTTGGCGCCGTCGGCGGCGGTGACATTGGTGGGTGTTGATTGCAGATGGAAATGAGCAACGTAGGTCGCGGGCGTGAACTGCTTGTTCGATTCGTCAATCGCAAGCACGACCCCGCGCGCGGAGGCGTCGCTGGCGATCTTCGTGACAGTGAACTTGCCGCGCTGGTAAGCGAGGGTGGCGCCATCGTCGTGGCAGAGCGTGAAGTCGGACTGGCCGGACGGGAAAACCTCCAGCGTGAGCGGGTCCCACGGTTTCTCGGAGGTGTTTTTCATGTCGGGGGCCATCGGGATGATCGCGCCGGCGCGCACGGCGACGGGGATGCGATTCTGCGGGGCGGCGACGACCCATTTGCGACCGCCGGAGTATTCGACGCCAGTGTCCCAATCGAACCAGCGGCCCGGCGGGAAATAAACGGTGCGGTTGATTTGGCCCTCGTAAAGCGCGGGCGCGACGAGCAGTTCGCTGCCGAAGAGATATTCATCGCCCGGTGTGGCGAGGGATTGCGGGTCGTTTTGGAATTCGAGCGCGAGCGGCCGGACGAGCGGCATTCCATTGCGGCTCGCCTCCCAAGCGTAGGAATAGATGTAGGGCAGCAGCCTGTAGCGCAGCTTGAGATAGTGGAGGCAGCTTTGCTCGACGGCGGGGCCGAACTGATATGGCTCGGGGCGGCCGCCGGCCTTGTGCGCGCGCGTGATCGGACTGAAGACGGAGAACTCCATCCAGCGTTCGTAGAGCCGCGCGTGGGCGCCCATCTGGTCGTTCTTGTAATAACCTTCCAGGAAGCCGCCGGTGTCGCACGTCCACCACACGAGGCCGGAGAGGCTGCTGTTGAGCATCTCGGGCGGGTGCGCGCGGAGCGTGGCGTAGTCGCTGTAAATATCGCCGGTCCACACAGCGGCGTGGTGGTTTTGCCCACCGGCGGAAAGCGAGCGCGTAAGAATGAACGGGCGCCGGTCGGGATTTTCGGCGAGCTGCGCACCCTCGAAACTGCGCGTGACGAGCAGCGAGTATTCGTTGTGGATGTCGGCGGGACTGCCGCCGAAGTAGTGCGTTTGCGGCGGTTCGCCTTCGGGTTCGGTAAGATCGAGCCACCAGGCGGCAATGCCGTCGCGGATGCGGGCGCGGACCTGCGGCCACAACCAGTCGTTGATTTTCGGCGACGTGAAATCGAGCAGCTCGCCCCCATAGTAACCGGCCTCGACCGGATGGCCGTGGCCGTCGGTGGCGAAGACGCCAGCGGCCCAGCCGGAGGCAAACGTCGGCGACTCCCGTTTAATCATCGGGCCGGACTCGGAAACGACGATCTTGACGCCCTTCTTCGCGTATTCGGCGATGCACTCCGCGGGCGTCTTGCCGTCAACGAACCAGCGTTTGGCCCACTGGTAGTCGTTGAGAATTTCGGGCCAGTCGTAGTCAATCACCATCGCGTCCACCGGAAAGCCGCGCGCGGTAAGCTGCTGGCAGGCGTCGTCGAGGTCGTGCCAGTTGTAGTAGGTGCATTTGCTCTGCCAGTAGCCGAACGTCCAGAGGGGCGGCAACGACGGCCGCCCGGTCAGCCGCGTGTAACGCTCAATCACCTCGGCGAGCTTGGGGCCGGCGATGACATAAAGATCAATCTCGCTGCCGTCCGCGTCGAGCCGAAGCTCGTCCGGCTTCATCGCGCCGAGATCGAAACGAAGGCGGTGGACGCTGTCGAAGAAGACGCCGAAGGCCGTGCCGTCGGCGAGGAGGCCGATGAGCAAAGGCACAGAATACTGGGCCGTGACATTGCCGGAATTGATCTGCTGGCCGGCCCACAATTCGCGGATCACGCCGCGCCGGTCGAGGCGGCCGTTGTTGTGATTGTCCTGTCCCAGCCCAAGGATGCGCTCGCCATCGGCCAGGCGCCGCGTGAGCGTCCAGGCCGGGGTATTGGTGGAAGTATTGATGGACGTCTTGGGGACGAGCACCTCGCTGTCCGGAATGGAACGCACCTCAAAGGCAAGCGTGTGGTGATCTATCGAGATGGACAAAGCGTCGGTGCGGAGGCGGGTGACGTCGGCCGACTCGGAAACGGCCAGGGGCACGCGCGTCGTGGGCGCCGTTTCCGTCGCCGGCGAGGGCGTGCGCGTGAATTCGCCGACGGGCTTGATCCAGAGGCGGACAATTCCGGGATCGAGAGCCTCCGCGCGCAGGCGCGGGCCGGAGGGACTGGCAACGGTGACCTGAGTGTTCTCGGCCGCGATCAACGGAGCCGTTGCGGCGGCGAAACAGACACTGAACAGTGCGACATGGCTGCGAATTCTGGACTTGATGGCCGGGATCATTGTTGGGAGGCGATTTTAATTTCGCTGCGCACAATGTTGCAGGCCACGCTGCCGCAGCCTGCGAAAAGCGGCGGGGGAGAGCCCGAACACGGAGGCAAACACTCGTGAGAAATGAAACGGGTCGGCAAAGCCCACATCTTCCGCCACTTGCTTCACCAATGCGCCGGATTGTTGCAGGCGCTCGGCGGCCAAGTTCATTTTGAGCCGGAGCAGATATTGATACGGGGTTTGGTTGTCGTAGCGTCGGAACAGGCGGCAGAGGTAGGCATTGTTGACATGGCACTCGCTCGCGATCTGCTGTAGCGTCCGCAGCCGCAGGTTATGCTGTTCAATGTGTTGACGGCATTGCTGGTAGGTGGCGAATGCGAGCGTTTCTGCGCCTTCGAGCGGTGCGCGCGCCCCGGCAATCCGAAGCGCCAGACATTCCAGCAATTTCACGCACAACTCAGTGCTTTCGCGGCGAACCTGCAACCCAGCCTGAATAAGTTCGTCGAAGAGCGGTTGCAGTGTGTTCGCCGGAAAAACTTCAGAAAAACGACCCGGAGACAGGCCGCACGACCGCAGCAACTCCGTCGCACGCGCTCCGGCAAAATCCACGAAGTATTTCACCAACGGGTTCGCGGCGTCGCCGGTAATGTGATGCGAGACGCCCGGGCCGTAGGAGAACAAGCGTCCAGGTTGCAACAAACAGGTGCGGCCCTTGAGCTTCACCTCGCCGCGACCGCGCGCCACATACTCGATGGAGCAAAACGGAAACGTTTCACGGCGGACGGCATAATCCGGCGTGCAGTGCTCCAGTCCGCCACAGACCACCACCAGCGACCGGTTCCGGGGCGGATTGAGGTCGATGTAAAATCGCCGTGCCGCCGTCACGTCGACGGAGAAGAACTCAGGCGCATTCGGCGTTCCCCTGTCTGGCGGCCTTAGCGGTTTCATCGAATTAAGTCAATAATATCCATTAACTGGCCAACTATAGCCATTCCTGACGCCTCCTGTCGAAGGTATTTTTATCTGCGTTTGGAATGAGATGCCGATTATCGTCATGCTCAAAACAAGCGCGCCAACGCAAACATCTTTATGCAAGAGAAGAAACGGAACGTAGAAAAGGATGCTCCACTGAAGAAGAGTGATTTGATCGTCATCACCGGCGCGGGTGGTTTCATCGCCGGCAACCTCGTGCTTTATTTCAAGAAGAAAGGCTTCACTAACATCCGCGCGGTGGACAAGAAACCGCTTTACGAATGGTATCTGCACGTTCCCGGCGTGGAAAATCTCTGCCGCGACGTGAGCAACGAGGACAATTGCCGTCGGGTTTGCGAGGGCGCGGTCGAAGTCTATAACCTGGCCGCTGACATGGGCGGCATGGGCTTCATCGAACGATTCCGCGTGGAATGCCTCCGCAGCGTTTTGATCAACACACACATGATCGAGGCGGCTTACAAAGCCGGCGCACGCCGTTATTTCTTTTCTTCATCGGCCTGCGCCTACAACACCCTGCTGCAACAAGACCCGAATGTCCGGGCGTTGAAGGAATCCGACGCTTATCCCGCGATGGCCGAACGTGGTTATGGCTGGGAAAAATTGATTTCCGAAATGTTCTGCCAGGAATATTGGCATGAACGCGGCATGAAGACGGCTATTGCCCGCTTCCACAACGTCTACGGACCGCATGGCACCTGGGATGGCGGCCGCGAAAAGGCGCCAGCCGCGCTATGCCGCAAGGTCATCGAGGCGATTGACACCCGCAGGAAGGACATCACGATTTGGGGTGACGGCCATCAAACGCGCAGTTTCATGTATATTGACGACTGCGCGAAGGGCATTGACCAGATCATGCACTGCGACGATTTGATCGCGACGCCGATCAACCTCGGTTCCAGCGAGCTTGTTTCCATCAACGAACTGCTTTCCAAAATCGAAAGAATCGCCGGCGTGAAGATGAACCGCAACTACGACCTCAATGCGCCGAAGGGTGTGGCGGGCCGCAATTCGGATAACACGTTCATCAAAGAAGTTCTTGGCTGGGAACCGAACACGCCATTGGACAAGGGCCTTGCCATCACCTACAAATGGATCAAGGAACAATACTACAACCGCAAGGCCGGCAAACGCGTTGGCATCGGCTGATGAAAAGCAGAACTCCTCCCTTCATCGCCAAAGTGCTGGGTTCCATTCCCAACCGCCTGCAACTCGCGGGCGGTTGGATTGACCAGCCGTTCGTTTCGCGGCACAACCTGAAACCGCCCGGTTCAATGGTCGTGGTGCAAATCGAGCCGAATTTTCGTCCCATGGACCGTTCCGGCATCGCCAGCGGCACGCGTGCCATCGCGATGCGAATTTGGAAGGGCAAATTGCCGAACCGCCCGCCGGAAGACTTGGCACGCGAACTTTACGAAGTCGAAAACAAGGGCAAGACCGAGGTAAGCGGTTCGCAGGACATGATCGGCCTGGTTTATCCGGGCATGAACCGGTTGGATTACGACTTCAAAGTCCACGGTGGCGTTTTCCCGTCGCACATCGAATCGTGTAACAGCACCAAGGTTGCGCGCTGGCTGGACAAGGTGTTGCATCTGATTCCGGTCGGGCCGCGCCCTGAAGGCTACAATCCGCTCGGCATAAAAAATCTCGATCCCAAATGGGTCGCGCGCCTCGGCCAGTCGGGTCGGGATTGCTACGACGCCATTGTCAAAATGGATGCGAAAGCCCTCGGCGCATCGCTCAATCTGAACATCAAATGCTGGGAGACGCTGCTACCGCATGTCGTCCGGCATCCACTCATTCGGCTGGATTTGATGGCGCTCCTCAAAGCATATCAAAAAGAATATCTCGGCGCGATGTATTCCGGCTGCGGCGGAGGTTATCTGATTGTTGTTTCCCATGAACCGGTTCCCGGCGCGTTCAAGGTGAACGTCCGCGTCGCACAAAAATGAGTGCTCAAAAACAAGTTGTCGTTTCCGGCGGGTTCGACAACATCAAGTCGCGGGACCTGCGCTTTCTTGAAGAGGCAGCCAAGCTCGGCGAGCTTTCCGTGCTGCTCTGGCCGGACGAAACGTTGCAAAAACTCACCGCCAAAGCGCCGAAATTTCCGCTGGCCGAACGGCTGTATTTTTTGAATGCCGTCCGCTACGTCAGCCGCGTGATTGAAGCCGATTGTTCAACCAGTTTCGACGCGCTGCCAAAAAATCTGAAGGCGGACGTTTGGGCGGACGTTGAGCCAACGACAAGTTCCGCGCGCGAGAAGTTTGCTGTTGAAAACAAAATCGCCTACCGCGTTTTGAAGGCCGATGAACTGAAAGGATTTCCCGAACCGCCGCCGATGCCGTCCGCGCCTGGCAGAAAAAAAGTTGTCGCCACCGGCAGTTACGACTGGTTTCACTCCGGCCATGTCCGATTTCTCGAAGAAGCCAGCGGTTATGGAGATCTTTACGTCGTCGTGGGGCACGACGCGAACATCCGCCTGCTGAAGGGCGAAGGCCATCCCCTGTTGCCGCAGGCCGAACGCCGCTATGTCGTCGGCTCGATCAAGTTCGTAAAGCAGGCGTTGATTTCCAGTGGCGACGGCTGGCTGGATGGCGACCCGGAAATAAAAAAATTGAAGCCGGACATTTACGCCGTGAACGAGGATGGCGACAAAGGCGTCAAGCGTGAATACTGCCAGAAAAACGGCATTGAGTATCTCGTGTTCAAGCGTACGCCTGCGCCCGGTCTACCCAGGCGCAGCAGCACGGATTTGCGCGGTTTCTAACTAAACAAACAAGAGACATATTTTATGCTCAAAACCGGTATTCTCAATCCCCAGATTAATTCACTGCTCAGCCGCGTGCGGCACACCAACACTCTTGTCATAGCCGATCGCGGCTTTCCGTTCTGGCCGATGATTGAAACCGTGGACATCTCCCTCGTGGACGATGTGCCCACTGTATTGGCGGTGTTGTGCGCGCTTCGCGGGAACTTCCACATCGGCAAGGCGTGGCTGGCGCACGAGTTCTTGAAACAGAACAGCACCAAAACCCGATCCGCGTTTGCCAAGGCGTTGCATGGGATTGAGTTGATCCATGAACCGCACATCGAGTTCAAAAAGCGGGTGCCGCACGCAATCGGACTCATTCGCACCGGCGACACAACGCAATACGCGAACATCATTCTCGAAAGCGCCTGAGAAATTATGCGTTATGCCATCATTCTTGCGGGTGGCTCAGGAAGACGGCTCTGGCCTTGGAGCCGGGCGGCTTTGCCCAAGCAACTGCTGCCACTGACAGGCGCCCAGACGCTGCTCCAGATGGCGTTAATCCTGACCATCGGAGCCCAACGGCAGGCATCGGAAACTGCCTTCACACTTTCCCTGCCCGTAACGCCAGGAAAATTCTCCGACACCATGGACTCGCTGACAAATTATTCCTGTCCGAAATGGTTCCGCGACGCGAAGTTCGGCATCTGGGCGCATTGGGGTCCGCAGGCGGTGCCTATGGAGGGCGACTGGTATGCGCGCAAGATGTATCAACAAGGTTCGGCTGATTACAAAGATCACCTCTTGCGCTACGGCCATCCGTCCACGAACGGCTGGAAGGACATCATTCCACTTTGGAAGGCCGAGAAATGGGACCCGGAGAAGCTAAAGGACATCCGCTTTACCGCGAAAGGCAAGACGCTTTATGCCATTGCGCTCGGCTGGCCGGAGGATGGAAAAGTTGTCATCAAGTTGCTGGCCAAAACGGGCGACTCTAGTGTTAACAAAATCAAGCGGGTCAACCTGCCCGGTTATAAAGGTAAATTGAAGTTCACGCAGACCACCGAGGGTTTGATGGTTGAATTGCCGGACAAAAAAATCAGCGACCTGACTTGTTCATCGAAAATTATTGGCAGCAACTTGAAGCCAGTGACCCCGCCCGCGATTGCCACAGTGATCCACCCTGAATCGAAGGGTGATGTGCTCCTATCCGCCACTAATGCTGAACTTCATGGCAACCAAATCCAGTTGGAAACACAAGGCGGATTGCCGGACATCGGCTATTGGGACAAGGCTGACGAGTGGGTCTCATGGACAACCGTCTTCGCCGGGCCTTGATTGGTTTTGGCGCAGGCCAGACGGACCTCCAGGTGGTGACGGGTATTGACAATCTTTCACAGGGTTCGCCCAAACCCATTTATGCAATCGACACGCATGCCGACAGCGGCAAGACGCCCGGTGCCGCTCCGACCATCGTTCTTGGACCCTATGGCGCCGCCGCCCGCTTTGTCATGGCCGGCAAAGACCCCGACAAAAATGTAAAGCAAACCGCCTCGAAAATCACTGCCGGGATTGCCCGGCGGGTTCAGGGGGCGAAGTGAACCAGCCCTGCGGCGATAAATCGCACGCACTCCAAACGCTGGCGCGCCATTCAATCCCGTTCGCCTGAAAGCGGTGCCAAACATAGACTCCGCCCCCGCCGAGCTCACTGCATTCTTCACGACCGGTTCAGCGCGCTCAGCACAGCCTTGACCGAGGCGAGTTCGATGTTCGTGTCCACGCCGGCGCCCCAGCGGATCTTGCCATCACTCTGCTTGACTTGAATGTAAGCAATCGCGGCGGCCTCTTCGCCGGAGCTCAAGGCGTGCTCGCTATAATGGGTGATTTCGAACCGGGGCACGCCCGCGGTCGTAAAGCCGTGGACCAGAGCTGCCAGCGGTCCGTTTCCCTGTCCCGAAAATTCGATCGGCTTGCCGTCGTGAAGCAAGCGCGCGTGGCAGCGGACAATGCCATCGCGGCTCTCGGTTTCAAATCCCTGGAGCTGCCACGGCGAAGTGCGCTCGATATACTCGAGCCAGAACATATCTTTCAACTCCGCGGCGCTGACCTCCCGTCCCAGCCGGTCCACCTCTTCGTTGGCAATGGGACCGAATTCGCGCTGCATTTCTTTAGGCAATTCGATGCCGAACTCGGTTTCCAGCAGATACGCCACGCCGCCTTTCCCGGATTGGCTGTTGATGCGGATCACTTCGCGATATTCACGGCCGATGTCGGTCGGGTCAATCGTGAGGTAGGGGACGTCCCAATGCTGGCGCCGGTCGCCGCTCCATTCGTTCAATCCTTTCCGGATGGCGTCCTGGTGCGACCCGCTGAACGCGGTGAAGACCAGTTCGCCGGCGTAGGGTTGCCGGGGGGGAACCTGCATGCCGGTGCAGCGTTCGTAAACATCACGGATCGTGTTGAGGTCGCGAAAATCGAGTTTCGGATCGATCCCATGCATGTACAGGTTGAGCGCGACCGTCACCAGATCGAGATTGCCAGTGCGCTCGCCGTTCCCGAAAAGAGTGCCTTCCACCCGGTCCGCGCCGGCGAGCAATCCGAGTTCGGTCGCCGCCACGCCGGTGTTGCGGTCGTTGTGCGTGTGCAGGCTGATGATCAAAGAGTCCCGGTTTTTGATGTTCCGGCACATCCATTCAATCTCATCGGCGTAAACATTCGGCGTGGTGACTTCGACGGTGTCGGGCAGATTCAGAACCATCTTCTGGTTGGGCGTGGGTTCCCACACGTCCATCACGGCTTCGGAAATTTCCCTGGCAAACTCGACTTCGGTGGCGCTGAAACTTTCGGGCGAATATTGGAGCATCACCTCGCTGCCTTTGAGCCGGGGCAACCGTTCCTTGATCCATTGGGCTCCGCGCACGGCGACCTGGATGATTTGTTCATTGGTCATATTGAACACGACTCGCCGTTGGGCCGGTGAAGTCGAATTGTAGAGATGAACGATCACCCTCTTCGCGCCGACCAGGGACTCGAAAGTCCGCTCGATCAAATCCTCGCGCGCCTGCACCAGCACCTGAAGCCAGACGTCGTCCGGCGCGCGGTGCTCCTCGATCAAACGGCGATTGAACTTGAACTCCGTATTCGACGCCGACGGAAATCCCACTTCAATTTCCTTGAAACCGCATTTCACCAGAGTTTGAAACAGCTCCAGTTTCTGGCTGACATTCATGGGCACGGCGAGTGCCTGGTTGCCATCGCGCAGATCCACGCTGCACCAGATCGGAGCGCGGGTGAGGACACGGTTGGGCCACTGGCGATCCGGAAGATGCACCGGTGGAAACGGGCGATATTTTTTCGATGGATTTTTTAACATGGCCGTGAACGGTTGAGTGATTTAACCACGGATCGACACGGCTGCGCAACCCTCACCCGTTCCCGCCAAGACGGGAACACCCTCTCCCATCGGATGGGAGAGGGGCGGGGTGAGGGCGGCTCTAGATTCTCGACCTTCGACTCTCGACTATGTTCTGCTGTGTTCATCGCGGTGAAAAACAAAAACCCCACCGCCAATTTGGCAGCGGGGTTCTGAAATTTCTATAAACGACTAGAACCCGACTGCCACGCTGCACCGCAGCAGCGCTTCCGAAAGCAGCAGGTTCAGATTGCAATTCACAGCGGCAACGTAGCAAGCCCCGGTCGCGAAGTCAAATTGTTTTACCGCCGAAAGCGCGCGCGCGCGAAACATCCTGGCGCTACCCATGAACCTCAATTCCCGGAGGGAAGCGCTTCCTCGCTTCCCCATTTGATCAGGGCACCGACGGGGCGGTGCCCTCCAGGTTCCTGGCCCCAATGCGCGCTAAAAATCGCGTCCCGGCTCTCCCGGAACGAGGCGGCGGCTTTCGTCAGAAAGCCGGTGATATCAGCGGGAATTTCACAACCGCCCCTACGCACCAGGTCAGGGCAGCGCGGCCAGGACACCCCGCGTGTAAGCCAGCGACTCAACAATACCCGGCATGGGGGCGTCAGCCATGGCCTCGTATTCCAATGCGACATGATAGGGGAATCTGAGGCCGGCCAGGGCTTTCAGAACGGCAACGATGTCGATCACACCCCGGCCCACTTCGATCGATGCACCTTTGGCCGTGGCTTCCGTGACGTCTTTCATGTGGAAGTCGTAGAGGCGGCTGGCACATTGCTGGATCACCGCGATCGGGTCCTGGCCGATGCGCACCGTGTGGCCCACGTCCATGCAGATGCCCATGTGCGCGTCGCGGTTTTTCACGAGTCGAAGAACATCGAGCGGTGATGGATACTGATTGTTATCCGGGCCATGGTTGTGGATGGCAATTCGAAGTCCGTACTTTGCGGCCATCTTCTCGACAGTATCGAGCGCGGCGGGGTCGGGGGCGCAAATGATGGTTGGCATGCCCGCATCCCTGGCGTAGTCGAACACGGCGCGGATTTCGTCCTCCTGATTGTTGAAGTAGATCACCCCTCCGCCCATCAACACCAACCCGGCGTCCTCGATTTTTCGGCGAGCTTCCCGCCGCTCCTCCGGGGAGCTCTTCAGGGGGAGATGCACGTCTTTCAAGCTGATGTATTTCAACCCTGCCTGCCGGGTCATGGCAATGGCTTGATCCAGCGTGAACTTGCGCAGGGAATACGACGTAATGCCCATTTTCAACCCGCGGAAAGGATCGCCGGCGGTTTTGGTGACCGCGCCGAATGACATCTCAGGAAAGGTGGCGGTCGCCAGCGCGGTCGAACCCAGCAGTCCGGCCTGCAGAAATCTGCGGCGATTGACGGCTTGTGTGCTCTTCATGATTGTTATCGTTGATCGATTCGAGATCTCTATTCCAACTCCGAACGGCGCTTCTGGCAAGAATTGAATTGGCCGGCGGCCGCGGACCGCCGCGGACAACTCGTCCTGCCTTCACGTCATCGTGGCAGGGCGCGGTGTCCTCACCGCGCCGTTTCATTTCTGCTCCGGCGATGGGTGCGGTTCATTTTCACTACAAGACATTTGCACGAAGACATGGCTTTCTGTTAGGAATACACGAAGCAGCCGGCCCGACCGAGGCCAAACCAAAATCGAGAGGGCGCCGCAGCAACGCCGCCGTATCGGACCTGAACGGCTGCCGGCTTGGCGCCGGAGCACGTGCCGGCAGCCACATCGACGTCGGTCAAATCATCGAATCATGAAACCCGAACGAAATGCACCGGGAATTGCCTGCCTCTTTGCGGGCCTATTCATCGGCGCGACTTGCCCCCTGACGGCCGCCAACCCGGCGTTGCCGTTGCTGAACGAGCCCATCGATGTCAGCGCTGATTTTCGTGATTTCTCGGACACGTATTACCTGGCTGACAGGCTCGCTGAATTTGATCCGGCCACGCATTCCGGGAAGATCACCTACCAACGCGCCCAATACTTCACGCGGCAGGCATTCGACAACATGCTGGCGATCATCAAGCCGGTCGGCCCGAACGAATTCCCCGAGAACGAATACGAAGCCAATCCCACGTTGCCGTTCTCCATTGATTTTGTTTCCCCCAGGACGGTGCGGATCCGCGTCACGAGCGGGCCGCAGTTCAAGCGGGTCGAATCATTGATGCTGGCCGGGCCGGTGTCGAAGGATGCCTCCTGGGAATACCGCAAAGTTGAAGGCGGCCATCGCTACAGCAACCGGTTCGGGTCGGTTACCATCCTGGAAAAGCCCTGGCACATCGAGATTCAGGATGCGCAGGGCCGGCTGCTCACGCGGACGGATCATGCTTCGGACAACGATTCGACCTTCACTCCCATCCTGCCGTTCGGTTTCGTGCGGCGCGCGGCTGACTACTCGCACAGCATGGACGCGGTGTTCACGCTTTCGCCGGGCGAAAAGATTTTCGGCTGCGGCGAATCCTTTACCGGTCTGGACAAGCGCGGGCAGAAGGTGGTCCTGTGGACGGACGACGCCAACGGAGTTCAGAACCAGGGCATGTACAAGCCGATCCCGTTTTTCATAAGCAGCCGAGGCTACGGCATGTTTCTGCACACGACCTCGCCCGTCACGTGCGATTTCGGGAACTCTTTCAGCGGCGTCAATTCGCTCATGCTGGGCGATGATGAGGCGGACCTCTTTGTGTTCCTGGGATCGCCCAGAGAAATCCTCGATGAATACACGAAGCTGACGGGCAAATCGCCCATGCCGCCGCTCTGGTCCTTCGGCCTGTGGATGAGCCGCTGCACGTATTCTCGCGAGGATCAGGTCCGCGAGGTCGCGGCCAAACTGCGGCAAAACCGGATTCCGTGCGACGTGATCCATCTCGACACCGGCTGGTTCGAGACCGATTGGCGGTGCGATTACCAGTTTTCCACCGCGCGCTTCACGGACCCACAAAAGATGATCCGGGATTTGAAGCGGGACGGTTTCCATATTTCGCTATGGCAACTGCCGTATTTCGTGCCCAAGAACCCGCTGTTCCACGAGCTGGTGGAAAAGAATCTCGTGGTCCGGGATGCCAAGGGCAACCTGCCTTGCGAAGATGCGGTGCTGGATTTTTCGAATCCGGCGACCGTCGAGTGGTATCAGGCCAAACTGGCCAAGCTGTTGAAGCTGGGCGTCGGCGCCATCAAGGTGGACTTCGGCGAAGCGGCGCCGAACAACGGCCTGTTCGCTTCGGGGCGCACCGGCTTCTACGAACACAACCTGTATCCGCTGCGCTACAACAAAGCCGTCGCGGACATCACCAAGCAGGTCACAGGCGAAAACATCATCTGGGCGCGGAGCGCCTGGGCGGGAAGCCAGCGTTATCCGATCCACTGGGGTGGCGACGCGGAGAATACCGACGACGGCATGGCGGCCGAGCTGCGGGGCGGTTTGTCTTTCGGTCTGTGCGGCTTTTCGTTCTGGAGCCATGACGTCGGGGGGTTCGTGGCGAAAGCCACGGAGAATCTTTACCGCCGCTGGCTGGCGTTCGGGGTGCTGACCTCGCACACGCGCTGCCATGGCACTGCGCCCAAGGAACCGTGGAATTACAGCGTGGATTTCATGGACGACTTCCGGCGGATCGACGAATTGAAGTACCGACTGATGCCGTATGTGTATGCGCAGGCCAAGGATTGTTCCGAACGCGGTCTGCCGATGTTGCGGGCGTTGTTCGTGGACTATCCCGAGGACCCGGGCTCATGGCTGATCGACGACCAATATCTGTTTGGCTCCGGCATCCTGGTGGCGCCGCTCCTGCATGAGAATGCTACCGGCCGCGAAGTCTATCTGCCGCCGGGGGTGTGGATTGATTATCAAACAGGGGCAACCTGCACCGGCGGATGGCATCACATTGAAGCGGGAGAAATCCCGGCGGTGATGCTGGTGCGGGACGGCACGGTGATTCCGGAAATCAACCTCGCGCAGTCCACCATGCAGATGGATTGGTCGAGACTCGACCTGGTTGTGTTTGCGGACCTGTCCACGAAACCGGCATCGGAGGCCAAGGGGCTGGTTTGTCTGCCCTCGGACAATCAACTGCGGGAGCTAACGCTGACGAAGCAGGATCATGGCTTCAAACTCGTCGGCGACCCGCTGGCCGGCAAGGTCAAATGGAACATCCGCTTGTTCTCCGAGAAATGAACACCGGAACGTTGGTGTCGCTCCCGAATTGCGCATTTATGAGAAATACACGAAATCCAGCGGCGTGTGCCATCGCACTGCTCCTCGCCCTGTCGAACGCGACGGCGCAAACTCAACCCGTTCCATCCATGCCCCGCCTCGAAAAACAGGGCACAGCGACACAATTGATCGTGGACGGCAAACCTCTGTTGATGCTGGCCGGAGAACTTCACAATTCCAGCACGTCCGACGTCGAATACATGAAACCGATCTGGCCGCGCCTGGCCGCCATGAACCTGAACACGGTGATCGCCGCCGTGTCCTGGGAGTTAATCGAACCGGTCCCGGGCAGATTCGACTTCACGCTGGTGGACAGCATGCTTGACGGAGCCCGGAGCTGCGACCTGCGCCTGGTCCTTCTCTGGTTCGGCAGTTGGAAAAACGGGGCCTCCACCTACATCCCGTCGTGGGTCAAGAGAGATTTCGAACGCTATCCGCGCGCAAAAGATCAAAGCGGCAAAACACTGGAGGTTCTGTCCACATTCAGCACCGCGAACCGGGATGCCGACGCGCGTGCCTTCGCGGCGTTGATGCGGCACCTGCGCAAGGTGGACGGACGCCAGCACACGGTCGTCATGATCCAGGTGGAAAATGAAGTCGGCGTCTTGAATGCGCCACGGGATTTCAGCCCGGTTGCCAATGCCGCGTTCTCCAGCCCGATTCCTTCGGAGCTCGGGAGTTATCTCGCGCGGCACAAAGACGAATTGATTCCAGAACTTCGCGCGTTATGGCGGACCAATGGATCCAGGACCCCGGGTACGTGGGAAGAAGTCTTCGGCAAAAGCACGGTGAACAAGGACGACTGGAAGGCGTATTCGTATTTCACCGAGGAAATCTTCATGGCGTGGAACTACGCGAGGTACATCCAGGGCGTCGTCGCGGCGGGAAAAGCGGAGTACCCGTTGCCGATGTACGTGAACGCCTGGCTGAAACAACCGGGGTATGCATGGCCGGGCGCGTATCCCAGCGGCGGGCCTCTGCCGCAGGTCATGGACATCTGGCGCGCGGGCGCTCCGGACATCGACTTCATCGCGCCGGACATTTATATGCAGCAGTTCGAGTGGATTTGCGGGGAATACCATGAATCCGGCAACCCGCTGTTCATACCGGAGACGCAGGGGGGCGCCGTGGGCGCGGCCAGAGTGCTTTGGGCCATAGGCCGGCACGATGCCATGGGGTTCTCGCCGTTCGGCATCGACAGCGCGCCGCCCACCAACACGGCGTCGCTCTCTGAAAGTTATGCGGCCTTATCACATTTGGCGCCGTTGATCTTCGAGAACCAGGGAAAAGACAGGATGACGGGCGCTTTGGTCAGCACGGAACAGCCGACCCAGCAGCTCACTTTGGGCGAGTACAGGATTCAAGCCAGACTGAGCCGACGCGGGAATTCGGAAATTGCCGGAGCCATCATCATTTCGGACGGCCCGGATGAATTTGTTGTGGCGGGCAGGGGCCTGGACATTTTCTTCGAGCCGCAAGCGCCGGGCGACCGGCCGCTGGCGGCGATTGATTTTGTGGATGAACTCGGGCTGAACACTGGAAAAGTTTCCTCCGCGTCTGCAAATGGCAAGCTGGTTGCCCGCCGGCGCCTCAACGGGGACGAGGTTCACACCAGCACCTTTGACGGGACCGGCTTGAGACTTGGCGGTCCGGGCGTCAGCATCCAGCGCGTCAAACTCTACCGATATCGGTGAAAACCATCCAGGAACGGCCCGGTTGCAGGGAGAAACACCAGCGCCCGCCCTTTGACTCGCCTCAAAAGGCAGGGCGCGTCGCTCCGCGCGCGCCGCTACAGCCGCAAAGAAAAGGCGAATCTCGCAACCTGGATTCAGGCTGCGGCGCGCACGGAGTGCGGTGCCCTGCCATCACCCCATTCGAGAAACACACCCCTGGCACTGCCACCAACGGACCCCGAGCTGTCACGGCTCGTCCCGATTCTCAATCGGGACTGCTGACGGAAATCGTCCGCAGCTTCCGTCTCGAATTGCCTCCATTGATTCTGCTGGCGGGAGTTCTGCTGGTTGTGGCCGCACCCGTGCGGGCCGCTGCCCAACACGCGTATCCATTTCAAGATCCCGAATTGCCGATGGAGGAGCGGATCACCAACGCTATTTCACTGCTGACGCTGGATGAGAAGGTCGACTTGCTGCGTTTCCGCGCAGGTGTCTCGCGGCTGGGGATTCCACCCCTCAGTTCGGTCGAAGGGCTGCACGGTGAAGCGATGGGCGGGCCGGGCAACTGGGGGAGGCGCTCGCCGCATGCCACAACCATCTTCCCTCAAGCCATCGGCATGGCCGAAACCTGGGACACAGACGTGATGCATCAAGCCGGCGCGGTGGAGGGTTATGAAGCGCGATACCTGTATCAAAACACGAATCTGCACCGCGGCGGGCTGGTGGTATTTGCGCCCAACGCCGACCTCGGCCGGGACCCGCGCTGGGGTCGGACGGAGGAATGTTACGGCGAAGACCCGTTTTTCAACGGCACGATGGCCGCCGCTTTTATCAAAGGGCTACAAGGTGACGACCCGAAGTATTGGCAGGTGGCCTCGCTGTTGAAGCATTTCTTCGCGAACAGCAACGAGGACGGACGCGGCGGTTCTTCCTCGGATTTTGACGAACAGCTTTTCCGAGAGTATTACTCGGTTCCCTTTCGCATGGGTTTCGAACAGGGCGGCGCGCGCTGCTTCATGGCCGCCTACAACGCCTGGAACAGGATTCCGTGCACGATTCAGCCGGTGCTGAAAGACGTGGCGATGAAAGAATGGGGCGTGGATGGAGCCATCTGCACCGACGCAGGCGCCCTGCGGAACCTGGTGACGCAGCACCACTATTTCACCACGACCAACCAGGCCGCCGCCGCGTGCCTTAAGGCCGGCATCAGCCAGTTTTTGGACAATTACCGGGCGAGCCTGACCAATGCCCTGGCCGATCGCTTGATTTCCGAATCCGACATTGATCAGGTCATCGCAAGAACGCTGCGCATCGCCATCCGGCTCGGCCTGCTCGATCCGCCGACGAACGTGCCATATGCCGCCATCGGCCAGGCCTCGGAACCGGAACCGTGGACCACGGACAAGCACGAGAGAATTGCACGGCTGGTGACGCAAAAGTCGATTGTGTTGCTGAAGAACTCGAAACATCTTCTGCCGCTCAACCGGACAAAACTGAGATCCATTGCGGTCATCGGGCCGCGTGCGAACGAGGTGCTGCTGGATTGGTACAGCGGCTTGCCCCCTTACACCGTCACGCCGCTCGCAGGCATCCGGAACAAGCTCGGCCCCGACGTGGCGGTCAGCTTCGCCACGAACAACGACCTGGGCGAAGCTGTGAAGCTGGCGCGGTCGGCGGAAGTGGCGGTGGTCTGCATCGGAAACAATCCCCTGGGCGGCTACAACATGCCCTGGGCAACGGTGTCCGTTCCAAGCGAAGGCAGGGAAGGCATCGACCGGAAGTCGATCAGTCTGGAGCAGGAGGACTTGATCAGGCAGGTTTACGCGGCCAACCCCAGAACGATTGTGGTGCTGATTTCGAGCTTTCCGTACGCGATCAATTGGACGCAAAGACACGTGCCTGCGATCGTTCACATGACTCATTGCAGCGAGGAGCTGGGTAATGCGCTGGGGGATGTCTTGTTCGGAGATTTCAACCCCGCCGGCCGATTGGTCCAGACTTGGCCGAAATCGCTCGATCAACTCCCGCCCATGATGGACTACGACATCCGTCACGGCCGGACCTACCTGTATTTCAAAGGCAAACCGCTTTATCCATTCGGATTCGGCCTCAGCTATACGGTTTTTGATTACTCGAATCTGAGGGCCAGTTCGGCACGACTGCCAAACGACGGCCAAATTACCGTGAGCGTAGACGTCAAGAATGCCGGGAGCCGCGCGGGTGAGGAAGTCGTCCAGTTGTACGTCAAGCATCTAAAATCCAGAATCCAACGGCCCCTGAAGGAATTGCGGGGGTTCCGCCGCATCGCGCTCGAGCCGGGTGAAACGAAAACGGTGAACCTGCCGCTGAGCGCCGCGTCGCTGGCCTGTTGGGACGCGGACAAACACGCCTTTGCGGTCGAGCGCGACTCGCTGCAGATCCTGGTCGGCGGTTCGTCTGCGGACCTGCGGCTGGAGAAAACGATTTCTGTGGAGTGAGACTTGGATTGGTTGTTTGAAAAACGCGCGCTGAGTTTGATGCTGAGCGTCGAATAAGTTTCTGCCCAAACGATGCTCATGCGATTCAACACGATTGTTTCACCTACCCTGGGCGCGCTTTCATGGACCAGCGGACAGTTTACCGCGTGAAAATCTGCCCTCCGTTGCCGTACCGCAGGACAGCGTCCTCATGCGAGTGGCCGGCTCATCACAGATGTGATTCTGGTGGATCCAAAAAGACCGCGACAAATTTCATCGCAGCTGCGACAGATTTTGTCGCGCCAACCTGAGTCGCCGCTCGATCGTTCTGGAGAGGCTGCTCCCGGCGGTGGAGACAGGCCGGATGCCTGTCGTGCTGGATGGAGAGCTCCTGGCCTGAACGGTTCAGTTGAGATTGGGGTCTCCAACCAGAATTTTCGTGCGCTGGATTGAATTTTGAGTTCAGATTAAATGAGATGAGTAAGTTCGTATCGAGAATTGCCGTCGTTTGTGTAATCAGCGTGGCAGCCGAATGGCCGGCAACCGGCGGCGCGGAGCCGTCCGCTTCGAACCCGGTTCCGGTCGTTGCTGAAGGAGCGACGCCGCGGGCTGTGCCCTACACCTGGCGCAACGTGGCGATTGGTGGCGGCGGGTTCGTAACGGGCATCATTTTCCATCCCAGGCAGAAAGACCTGATGTATGCCCGGACCGACGTCGGCGGAGCCTATCGTTGGGAGAGTGCCGCGCAGCGCTGGATTCCGATCACGGATTGGATTGGAGCGGAGGATGTCAATTTGACCGGGATTGAAAGCCTCGCTGTTGATCCCTCGGATGCGAACCGCGTTTATCTGGCGGCGGGCACGTATAGCCGGCATCGGGCCGCCGTTCTTTGCTCGGACGATCGCGGGAAAACATTCAGGCGGACGGATGTGCCTTTCACCATGGGCGCCAATGAAGCCGGACGCTTCAATGGAGAACGGCTGGCGGTGGATCCGAACACGGGTGAGATCTTATTCTTCGGTTCGCGGCATGACGGCTTGTGGAGAAGTTCCGATCGCGGTGTGAGCTGGCAAAGTGTCGAAGGCTTCCCCCGTCCGGGATCGGAAGCCGGAAGTGCGGCGGGTGGCGGCGGCGCCGGCGAGTCCCGTTTCCGGTTCGGTTTTTCCCAGCAATCGGTCGGGATTGTGTGCGTGGTGTTTGACCCGTCGAGCGGTTCGCCCGGGCAGCCGACGCCGAGAATATACGCGGCGGTGTCAACGACCGGGACCAACCTCTTTCGCAGCGTCGATGGCGGCGTGCATTGGGAAGCGGTGCCGGGCCAGCCGCTTGGATTTCGACCCAACCACCTCGTCGTGGCGCCGGACGGGATCTTTTATCTGAGTTACGGCAGGGAAGCGGGTCCCAACACGATGACCGACGGTGGGATTTGGAAATGGAACGGCAATACCGGCGACTGGACGGACATCACACCGGTCAGACCGGCGTCGAGCAATCAGCCTTTCGGTTACGGAGCCGTCGCGGTGGACCGGCAGCATCCGGCGACGATCATGGCCACGACGTTCTGTCACTGGAAAGAGCACGACGAGATTTTTCGCAGCACCAACGGCGGCGTGACCTGGATGCAGTTGTGGCGGCGCGATACCCGATGGGACCATTCCAGTGCGCCCTACACCGCATCCCACACACCGCATTGGATGGGAGACATTAAGATCAATCCGTTCGCCTCGGATGAAGTGTTGTTCACAACGGGGTACGGCATTTGGCGCTGCGTTAACGCGACTCAAGCAGATTCGGGCCGGCCGACACGCTGGGTGTTTCTAAACGGGGGACTTGAGGAAACGGTGCCATTGGCGCTGATCAGTCCGCCCGAGGGCGCCCGCCTGCTAAGCGGCCTGGGGGACATCGATGGGTTCCGCCATGAGCATTTGACCCTCTCGCCGGCGGAGACATTTGATGGCCCGCGTTTCGGCAACACCGAGGACCTGGCGTTCGCGGGCAGGAAACCGCAGGTCATCGCACGCACCGGCGTCACGCGCAGCCGAGGGCAAACGCGCGCGGCGTATTCTCTCAACGGGGGCCGGAGCTGGAAGGCCTTTGGCAGCGAACCCGCCAACAGCGCGGGTGGCGGGAGTATTGCGGTTTCTGCTGATGGCAAGACGGTCGTCTGGACTCCAAGACGCAGCCTTCCGCATTACTCGGTGGATCACGGCCAGCATTGGTTTGCCTGTGAAGGGCTGTCCGCCGGGATTCGCGTTGTGGCTGACTCTGCGAATCAAACACGGTTTTATGCGTATAATGCCCGACAGGGCGTACTCTTTGTGAGCACAAACGGCGCTGCCGGATTCGTGGCGACTCCCGCGTCTATCCCGATCAGTGAAGGCTTTGCGGGCGGATTCGGTGGCGGTGGCGGTGACGGGGCCATGCTGTATTCGGCGCCCGGTGATGAAGGAGATTTATGGCTGGCTTTTCGCACGAATGGACTTTTCCATTCGACGAATGGGGGTCTGAGCTTCAATAAACTGGAGAATGTCCGGCAAGCGAACTCGTTGGGCTTTGGAAAAGCGGTGGCAGGAAAGGAATACCCGGCCCTTTACCTGGCTGGCAGAATCGACCAACTCACTGCCTTGTTCCGCTCGGACGACCTGGGCCGGAGCTGGGTCCGCATCAATGACGATCAGCATCAGTTCGGCTGGATCAATCACGTCACCGGTGATCCGAGAATCTACGGCCGGGTTTACTTTGGCACGGGCGGAAGGGGCATCATTTACGGTGAGCCCGAGCGACGGGCGGATGACACTTCGCGCCGGTAGCTATTTTGGGGTTCTGTGATGATTTCTAACTACAGCGATTCTTTTGCACGACTATGTTCGACGTAGTTTAATGATATTGGTAGCAGGAACCAGCTTACCATGGCGGGATTCAGGTTGTGTTCACTCTGCCCGGTGTGCCATTGATCTCAAAACAGACTTAAGATTCGCCTTATGAAGTTCCTCCTTGCTCGCGCGTTGGGTGTTTTTGTCTTCTGCATTGTTCCGGTTCAGGTGTTTGGGGCCAACGTGACCGTCAATGTATCCAGCAACCTGTTCCCGGTGGCGGCCACGGCATTGGGAATGCACACGTCGGTCTATGACAACATCAACCAGTATTCGAACGCATTGGCCGGCCGGCTCATCGAGTCTGGGGTCGATACACTGCGTTACTCCGGCGGCGGCTATGCCGATGTCTTCCACTGGTCGGTCAACAAATTGAGTCCCTGGCAGGGCGGCACCTACGGCTATCAAGGGCCCGCCACCGACTTCGGGAACTTTGTCTGGCTGCTGGACCACGCCAATGCTCAGGCGGTCATTACCATCAATTTTGGTTCCGGTCAGTTGTGGAATGCCGGGCACACACAACTGATCGCGCCACCCACCAACGCCGAGCCGCAGGAGGCCGCCGCATGGGTGGCTTATGCCAACGGCGAAGCGTCGCTTTACCGGACCACGAACGACATCACCATCGGGTTTGACTCCATCGGCAATGATTGGAAGACCGTGGGTTTCTGGGCCAAACTGCGTTCCTCGACAGTGGCGCAATACAACTCGTGGGCCGGAACTTCAAATCACCTCACTGACTACAACTTTCTCGCCATCAATCACCTCGCGCCGGTCGGCATCAAATACTGGGAAATCGGCAACGAAACCTACGGAACCGGCTACTACGATGGCAGCCAGGGTTACTCGGTCAACTATGCGGTTCCCTACGACGGGACCGCGCGCAAGTATAACCCGGCCCTCTCACCCGCCACCTACGGCCAGCAGGTCAGGCTGTTCTCCCTGGCGATGAAAGCCGTCGATCCCACGATTCAAATTGGGGCGGTCGTCAGCACGCCGTTGGGCGACTATAGTTGGGATGTTGATAACCTCGGTCAGCACTGGACGCCACAGGTGCTGGCCCAATGCGCCACCAACATTGATTTCATCATTGCCCACTGGTACTACTGGAATGGCAACAACGACAACGGCAGCACTCTGTTGCCGGCAGTGGCGGCGAACATACCGTCCATGATCAATGGCATCTGGCCGCATGCCGGAACCAGCTCGGGGTTGAAGGATTGGATTGCCGCCTACCGGCCAAATGACCCCACGAACGTTTCGATTTTCATCACCGAATTCGGCTACACGGGCAGCGTAACCAACGCCATCGGCGGGAAGCCGATCCTCGGCCCCGTCAATGCGCTTTTCGCCGCGGATTGTTATTCCACGTGGATGAGCTACGGCGTGTCCAACATCTGCTTCCTGGAAATGAACAAGACGCCGTTTGTGGGCGACAACTCTTCTCTGACCCGCGGCGAGGTGTTCTACGCCATCGAACTGTTGCATCAGATGGCCAACCCGGGCGATATGTTCGTGGGCGCAAGTTCGGATACAAACACCGTGCGGGCGCAGGCGGTCCTGCAGCAGAACGGCAAAGTGGGATTGTTGCTGCTGAACGAAAGCCGGACCAGTGTTCAAACCGTGAACGTGACGATCACAAACGCGACCCTGTCGACCTCCGGCACCAAATATCAGTTTGGCACGAACAATTTCACCAGCACCCAGGAGACACCTATCTCCCCGCCGTCGACAAACACCGTTTCCGGCCTGGGCAATTCATTCAGTGTGACGGTGCCGGCTTACACGATGGTGGTTTTCACTATTCCACTTTCCAATACCCCGCCGGTGCTGGCGGCAATCAGCGACCGGATCATCGGTGTGGGTCAGACACTGGCCTTCACCGCGAGCGCCACCGATAACGATCAGCCGCCGCAAACCCTGACCTTCAGCCTGTTGGCCGGGCCGACCCACGCCACGCTGGACACCAACAGCGGCGCCTTCTCCTGGCGGCCGTGGGTAACGGACTCCGATACAACCAATTCGATCACTCTGAAGGTCGCCGACAGCGGCACGCCGAGCATGAGCGCCACGCAAACCTTCACGGTGACAGTGAATCCGCTGACGATTCCCACTTTGTCCTCAGCCGGTTTGAATGCCGGCCAGTTCAGCCTGCAAGTCAGCGGTGATGCCGGACCCGATTACGCCGTGCAGGCATCGACCAACCTGATCGATTGGAGTACAGTCGTCATCAGCAACTCGCCGGCGATGCCGTTTAACTGGCTGGACACCAGTGCCAGCGGCGCGCCCATGCAATTCTACCGCGTGATCGTCGGCCCGCCGCTGCCCTGATGCATCCTAAAGCACAACCGCAGGCGAACTCTGTCATTCATCAGAATCTTCGCGAACTGCGCCCTAAACGGTCCTCGCCTGCGGCCCGGTTTCTTAGACTAACCCGCACGCTGGAAGTGTGCGCTGCTTGTCATGCGAAAAGATGACTTTTCCCTGTCTTCTGGTCCTTTAACCTGCTGCCATGACAAAGCAAATCGTTTCCGCCCGGTCATTCGTTTGGGCTTTCGTCTGCGCTCTTGTGCTTTCCCTCACGCATTGCCTGGCCGGCCAGTACACGAATTTCGACGTCGCCATTTACATCCCGGCCGGCATCGTCCGCACATTCGAGGATTCGGGGAAATTGAGCAACGAATGGGAACGCATCAGCAGCCAGTTGAAGGTGGACAAGGTTTACATCGAGGTGCAGCGCAACCGGCTCCTGGCCGGGGACGAGTTGCTGGAGCGGGTGAAGGCGTTTTTCCTGGGCAAAGGCGTTCGGGTGGCGGGTGGCATGTGTTTGTCGGACAACGGGGCCGGAGGAGGCCAGTACCAGTCGTTCTGTTACACCGATCCCAAAGACCGCCAGTTTGTCCGGGACATTGCCCGGCTCGCCGCCCGGCACTTCGACGAAGTGATCCAGGATGACTTTTTCTTCGTCACTACCAAGCACGATTCCGACATCGCGGCCAAGGGAAAGAAGAGCTGGACGAAGTTTCGCCTTGATCTGATGGATGAAGCCGCGCGCGATTTGGTTGTGAAGCCCGCCAAAGCCGTCAATCCAAAGGTCAAAATGGTCATCAAATTCCCGAATTGGTACGAGCATTTCCAGGGTCTCGGCTTCGATCTCGACAGGGAACCCGGTATTTTTGACGGGATTTACACCGGCACCGAGACGCGCGACCCGGAAATGACGGACCAGAATCTCCAGCAATACGAGAGTTATCTCATCTTCCGGTATTTTGAAAACATCAAACCCGGCGGCAACGGCGGCGGCTGGGTGGACACTTTCAGCGTGAGATACGTCGACCGTTACGCGGAACAACTCTGGGACACGATGTTCGCGAAAGCGGCGGAGATGACGCTCTTCAACTGGGGGGCGCTGCTTCAGCCTGTCCGCCCGGGCAACCGGACGAACTGGCAAACACTTCACACCAGCTTCGACTATGACGAGATGCTGCGGTCGTACCCATCGCATGCGCCGGCAGGGTCGCCGGAGCCGACGATGGCGCGCGTCGCCGCCTGCTCGCTCGAACAGGTGGATCCGATCGTCGGCAGGCTGGGCCGGCCGATCGGGATCAAAAGCTATAAGCCGTATCAATCCACCGGTGAGGATTTCCTCCACAACTATTTCGGCAACATCGGCGTTCCGATCGATCTCCACCCGGCCTTTCCAACGGACGCCAACGTAGTGCTGCTGACTGAATGCGCGAAGTTCGATGCCGACATCGTTTCGAAAATCAAGCGACAGTTGAAAGCCGGCAAGTCGGTGGTGATCACTTCCGGCTTGCTTCGCGCGCTGAAGGGCCGGGGGATCGAGGACATCGCGGAGTGGCGGTGCACCGACCGCAAAATTCTCGCGCACCGGTATTCCGCGGGGTTTGGCTCGGGACCCATGTCGGACCTGGGTGGCCGGGAGGATGCCGGCGTCTTGTTTCCTGAAATTGAATTCCTGACGAATGATTCCTGGGCCCTGGTCCGTGCGATGGCCAACGGCAAGGGTTATCCGCTGCTGTTGATGAACCGGTATTCGAATGGGATCATTTACCTATGGACGATGCCGGACAATTTCAACGATCTCTATCGTCTGCCGCCATTTGTCATCAGCGCGATCAAGAACTATGTCATGAGCGGGTTTCCTGTGCGCGTGGACGGTCCCGGCCAGATCGCCCTGTTTTCTTACGACAACAGCACCTTCATCGTGGAATCGTTCCTGCCGACCGAAAGCGATGTGACGGTTTTTGTCACGGGCGGATTCAGCAGGCTGCGCAACCTCGTTTCCAACGAGGTCATCACCGGTCAGGCGCAATCGCCCGGGTTCCGCGGCGGGCGGTTCCGCGGCGGCGAGGAACGCACTTCGTTCACCGTGCATCTTCTGCCGCACAGCTACCGAGCATTTGCGGCGGAGAAATGATCCGTTGACCATCAGCAGCGTGAGACGGTTTTGAGGCGGCAACAGTCTCCCCTTCTCGCGTCGGACGGGAGGGTCGGGGTGAGGGCGAGCATCATTTTCTGCTACGGAAGCATGGGAGATCCGGCTCCTGGAGATCAAACCGCTAAATCCGCCAAATACGCGAACCGAAGAGAACTTCGCGATAATTGTGGGGATTGGACAGCCGTTGTCACACCCCCTCTGTCAGGCTTCAGTGACAATGTGAACGACAATCGTACCCCCTTCCTGAGTCATGAATCTCCAAACCGCACCAAGTTCTGCGCCCGAGATCGACCGCACCGTCATCGCCCACGATGTCGGCCTGCGCGACCTCTACCGGAAACTGGGCCCGCTCCTGCTCCCGGCACCCGCGCCGCGGAAAAAAAGAAATCGGATTTCACATCCTGAAGTGACTAAGACTGCAATCAAGGCATGACCATGAAACCCTATCCCATTCAACTCGAGTCGGTATTTGAATGCCGGGTCGGTCAAAAGGAGTGGGTGACACTGCGCGACCGTTTGCTGCGCGAGATCAAAGCCGACGAAGACTCCTTGCGTTTCTACTATCTGGATGAAACGGCAGTGCAGCGGATCGAACACCACGGCGCGGCGAAACCGGTGCATTTGACGGAACCTTTGATTCTATGAATGCTGTGCCGCGAACCCCAAGTGACGGCTTGCAGGCCGGGGTTTCGCGCTGAGCCTCATTCCACCGGGTCTTCGGCAGAGTTCGTTCGTTCTTTGACAATTCAAAATTACAGCGCACGGAACGCTGGCAGACTTCGCGGAAATGCAGTAGAAAGGGTTTGCGGTCCTGTCAGTTGCAAGGGCCGCGGTCGCCCCGCGTGCGAGTGCGGGGTGCGGATCGAATCTGGTCGGATGACTTTTTCGGTTTCTGGCTCGCGAGTACGCTCGCCCCACCAACTTTTTGGGCAAACTGCACTACTCCGATTTCACACGCGCATTGACTTGCGGAGACTCGGGGGATAACCTGTTTCACTCTTTTAATCCGAGAAAGTTCAGGACGAAATGCTGGAAACGATCGAAAGGCTTTTGATTCTTCAGGATCGCGACAAACAGATCCATCGTGTGCAAACGGAGTTGGCCCACATCGAACCGGCGCGGCGCGGCTTGATGACCAAAGCCGCCGGGGCGGAGGCCGGTCTGGAAAGGGCCCGCCAAAAGGTGAAGGAACTCGAGTCGGGCCGGAAGGATCTCGAATTGGAAGTGGAAGCCAAAAAGCAATTGATCGAAAGGTATTCGAACCAACAGCTTCAGACGCGCAAGAACGAGGAGTATCGCGCCCTGGCTCATGAAATCGATATGTGCAAGGAGGCTATTTTCAAAATTGAAGATCAGGAAATCGATCTGATGGAACAGGCCGAAGCCGTGCAAAAAGATGTGGCAGCTTTCACGAAGGCCGCGCATGAATCCAAAACGTTCGTGGACGAGCAAACTGCCCAACTGAGCGCCCGGGAGCAGAACTTGAAGAAGGAGCTGGCGGACCTGGAAGCCAACCGTGAAGAACTCGCGGCCGCGGTTGAGGAGAACGCCCGGGCGCGCTACGAGCGTCTGGCCCGAAGCAAGGGCGAGAATGTCGTCGTCGGTGTGCAGCACGGCGTTTGCGGCGGCTGCCATATGCGCTTGCCGGCGCAGGTGCTCGTGACCTGCCAGGCTCAACTCGAATTGGTGTCGTGCACCAATTGCGGCCGGATTCTCTATTACACCCGCGACATGGATCTGGCCGCAGTGGATTGACCGGATTTCCCGCCCTCACTCTTTCTTGTCAGTTTCCGGATTTTGAGCTAATCTTTTGCTGGTTTTGGAAGGGTGGAGAATCGCCCCGCTCCTTCGAGAATTGAACTCGGTGCCACGGCCTCGGAGATGGTTGTGGAGAACAGGGCCGCGGCGGGCAGGTCAGTTTTCGAGGGAGCGGGGAGGAAAGTCCGAACACCTCAGGGCGCGATGCCGCGTAACTTGGCCGCCGGCTCAGGTTGGCGGATGCTTTGAGATACACGCGGGGGGCGACGCCGCGAGGCGTCCCGACGGAAAGTGCCACAGAGAACATACCGCCCTTTTGCGGTTTCAAATTTCAAATTTGAGATTGCAGACGGGCAAGGGTGAAAAGGTGGGGTAAGAGCCCACCGCTCCAAGCGCAAGCGCGGAGGCACGGCAAACCCCATCGGGTGCAAGGCCAAATAGGGGACTCTGGAGCGGCCCGCTCCATGTCTCGCAACGCGGGACGAGTCCCGGGTACTGGCTGCTCAGACAAATGATTCTCTCCCGCGTCCGCGCGTGCGCGGGCTGCGGCAGACAGAATTCGGCTTACAGCCCTTCCAGAACCGTTCCATCCTTTGTCTGGCCTGACCGTCCGCATGCAGAAAAAGAATCACCAAACACCCAGCGCAACGCAGGCGCGACCACAGGAGCGCGGGACGTCCCGGCCCGCAGCGGGTTGTCTCGGCATGATGCTGGGGACGGTCGAGAGCTGCCCGGTTCAAGGATTTGCCGGCCCTGCGGGTCGTTCGGAGTCCTTTTCGAGGCGCAGTGCCGCATCGAGATCGTTCCGCGCTTCGACGTAGTCGGGCTTCAAATTCAAGGCTCGCCGGAATTCGCTGATGGCCTGTTGCCGACGGCCCTGCTTGGCCAGCGCAGCGCCCAGTTGGCAGTGGGCTTTGGCATCCGCAGGGTTAAGTTGCAGCGCCCGCACCAAGTGGCTGATGGCTTCCTCGAGGCGCCCTTCCTTGTCCAGGATGGCGCCCAGATTCCTGTGCGCATCGGCAGAGCCCGGCCGCTGCTTCAAAAACTCCTGGAACTGGATGATCCCTTCGTCGAGCCGCCCCTGCCCGCAGAGCGTTATTCCAAGATTATAGTGTGCTTCCGCATAATTGGGATCGAGCTTCAGGATTTCCAGGTATTGAGTGGTCGCCTCCTCGAGTCGTCCGGCGCTGCTCAGCGCGTTTCCCAGGTTATAACGCGCGTCGGTATAATCGGGCTTGAGTTTCACCGCTTTCTGCAACTCGGAGATCGCATCCTCAAGCCGTCCTGTTTCGGCCAGGGCGTTGGCCAGATTGTAATGCGCCGCCGCCAGACCCGGCTTAAGCTTGATGGATTCGACAAACTGGTTCAAGGCCTCGGCCAATTGCCCTTTGTTCTCCAGGGCGCCGCCCAGGTTGTTGTGTGCCTCCGCCCATTCCGGCTTGATTCGGACCGCCTCCCGGTATTGAACCATGGCCTCGTCAATCTTTCCCTTCTCGCTTAAAGCGGTTCCAAGATTGTCGTAGGCGAGGTAATTGTTTCGGGTGACGGCGATGGCATGTCGGAACAGCGTCTCGTTCTCCTTCCAATAACCAATCTGCCGGTTGCTCAATACAACACAGGTGACCAACACAACGGTGGCAACGAGAGCTGAGCCGAAGATTTTCCATCGCCACCGCCCCGTGAGTTCGGCCACCGCCCAGACCAGCAACAGGAATATCCCTACCGAGGGCACATAGGTGTAACGATCGGCCATGGCTTGCTGGCCCACCGGCACCAGGCCAATGACCGGCACCAACGTCCCCAAAAACCACAGCCAGCCCACCAGAAGGTAGGGATGGCGTGGCCGCAGCGTCACCACGACGATCGAAACGAGCAGCAGTGCCACGCCAGCCCAGACCACCACGGCGACGGGCCACTGACCGGAGTAAGGGTAGAAAAAGGCGAGATCGACAGGGAAAAACAATTTGCCCAGGTAACGGCAATACGAAACCACGGCGTTCTCGAGGCACTCGGCAAAGGTCCATCCGGTGGACACGGCGCCCCACCGTTTTTGCACCATAAAGGTGACGGCACTGACGATCGCAGCCATCAAGAAGAAGGGAGCTTTCTCCCACGCCAGACTCCAGACGTTCATCTGCTTGAAGCGATCCAGGGGCCAATAATCCAGCAACAGCAAAACACAGGGAACCGTCACCAACATCGGTTTGCTCAGCAGCCCCAGACAGAAGAACAGCAGCGCCAGCCAGTAGCAGCCGGAACTCAAAGGACACAGGATGGAGGACACACGACGGAAGACAGAACACGGATGGCCAGAGTCGGAGGTTCGGAGGCCTGCCCTCTGTCCTCCGCCGTCCGCCTTTCGAACGTACCGCCAGTACGCCCAGAGCGTCAGCATCCAGAACGCCGTGCTCAACACATCCTTGCGCTCGGCCACCCACGCGACGGATTCAACGCGCAGCGGGTGCACCCCGAACAGAGCTGCCACCAGGAAACTTCGCCAGGTTCGGCAGGTCATTCGCTCGAGAACGAGAAACACCAGGATTGTATTGACCGCATGAAGCAGGATGCTGGTCAGGTGGTGTCCCCATGGGGCCAGCCCGAAAAGCTGGCAATCGAGCATGTGCGAGAGCCAGGTCAGCGGATGCCAGTTGGCCGCCGCTGTGCTCCTAAAAGCCCACATCACACTCTTCCAGCTCAGTCCGTCTCGAACATGGACGTTGGCGGTGACGTAATCCGGGTCATCGAACCTGACAAAATCGTTGCGCAGCGCGGAGAAGAAGGTTCCCAGCACGAGCACGAGTAATGACAGGCAAAGGAGAAGAGTTCTTCGGCGCTCGGAGCCGCCGGAGGCGGAGGGCTCAACCACGGAATGATCGAGCTCGTCCGGTGAGGGCGGTGGTTCCACTCGCGGGCCTTGGCCGCGTTCGTCACCTTCTCCGGTTGAGTAATGGTCGCTCATCATCCAGGCGGCACGCGCTTCCCCGAGTCAGGGTTTCGCCGGCGTCGCCGGTTGGTTGGAATCCTCTTTGAGCCTCAGGACGGCCTCGAGGTTCTTTCGTGCTTCAACGTAGTCGGGATTCAGCCTCAGAGCTTCGCGGAATCCGGCGATGCCTTCATCCAGCTTCCCGACTCGACAGAGCGCCACACCCAGATTGAAGTGTGCCCTGGCGGAGTCAGGGTTCAATTGGACGGCCTTGCAGTATTGACGGATTGCCTCGTCGAGTTGTCCTTTCCGTTCCAGGGTCACACCCAGGTTGTTATAGGCATCGAACGACTTCGGCTTGAGTTCGATCACCTGCTTGAATTCCGCAATGGCTTCATCCAGATGCCCCGAGCGCCCCAGGGCAACGCCGAGGTTATAGTGCGCGTCGGTGTAATCCTGCTTCAACCGCAACGCTTCACGATAATGGTAAATGGCTTGATCGAGATGGCCCTGCTGCTCGAGAACTGTGCCCCAAGCGTCGTGCGCCTCTGGGTAGTCAGGTCTGTATTTCAGCGCCGCTTTGAAATCGTCGATGGCTTCCTCCAATCGTCCTTCCTCGTACAAGACAATGCCCAGACTCTTGTAGGCTTCGGCGTAGCCGGGCCTTTCTTTCAGCGCTTTCTGAAATTGCTCTGTGGCCTCAGCAAACCGCCCTTGTCGGTCCAGCGCCACTCCCAGATTGTTGCAGGCGATATAATTGGGTGACGTTGCGTGAATTGCGTGTCGGAACAGGGTTTCACTGTCTTGCCAATAACCGATTTGCGCGCGTGTCAGCGGCAGGCAGACCGCAAGCACCCACGCAAACAGCACCACCGCGCCGATCCGCTGATAACGCC
>Ga0181527_1000833_pt1 | contig 34280 bp, 26 predicted proteins | sample PEATcosm2014_Bin_30_FD_119762 | JGI IMG/M metagenome (GOLD analysis project Ga0181527, IMG submission 119762) | Peatland microbial communities from MTU Mesocosm Facility, Houghton, MI, USA - PEATcosm2014_Bin06_60_metaG | ecosystem: Environmental > Terrestrial > Soil > Wetlands > Peat | place...
AGACCGTCCGCTGCGGAATGTGGGTACGTTTGTGGGTCAGAGTTATCGGTGTCAGATGCGATAACTCCATGAGAAGAATGGCGGGGACGACGAGACTCGAACTCGCGACCTCTGCCGTGACAGAGTCGCTGGCCCACGTAACTTATTGGAACTTAACGGTACTGACAGCCCGTTCTTGATCCTCTAAGGGAACTCAAGAGAACTCTTTGGCCGGCTCATCGGACCCAGATCGGACCCAAATTGGCCTTTCTCAACGAACCCGAGAACGGCACAGAGTCATTGGAAAGACTCCAGAGCACCGCGATTGGATCACCGTCGGACCCACGCTCCCGGCGGGTGTTCCTGTCGCAACGTTCGGAGTGCAGCCTTTTCAGGGCTGTATTCAATCAAGTTAAACGATTGAACCGATAGGGCTTAACTTTTCGAACACGCTAGACTTTTGGACGCAAAATGGACGCAACCGCGGGAGCCAGGTGATTCGCCTCAAACCAACCTCCTTGGGAAGCGTTTTGTTTCTGGACCTCGCGCGGAATGTGCTGCTTCGCTCAGTAATTACCCTTGATGGCGCGATAGATCACGTAGATCCATGAACAGATGCCATGAACGATCGCCCAAAGAACCGAGTGATTCAGTTGAAAAGATAGAATCATCGCCAGTGCGGAACCCATCGAGAGCCCAGCAGTCGCCGCATTATCGCTTGTTGCCATGGTTCGTCCCTCCTCCAATCGTTGGCTTGCTCCCCATCGCATCACTATGAATCCAGCGGGCGCGGAGGTGAGCATAACACGCTCCCGCCTTTACTGCTGATGCGAATGGTACGCGCCGGGCGCGGCGCAGGGCTTGTATGTGGATTTGGATGCGGCAACTTCGGCCGATCCTTCGCACGGGCGTTAGCCGGGATTCCGGCGCCGCTGGCACCAGGCGGCAACCACAAAGGGCACGAAGGGACACGAAGGAAACCGCGCGAAACGGCTTCGTCTCAAAACCTTCGGTACCGATCCTCTCCAGGACATTCTCGGCCACCTAATGCATTGGATTGGCCGTCGAGCACCGGTCACAGCGGCTTGATACCAACATACTTCTGCCTCCCTTACACCTGCGACATCACACGGAGATCTGAAACCGATTTTTGTATTTCCTATACGTCAAGCCTGACCAGCAGGCCCCGGCGAAGTTGACCTCGGGGACATCGGTGGCTGCACGTCCGCGAACATTTAAAATGCCGCCCTGAGACCAAGCAGATGGAACGTCACCGACGCCCACAAAAGCAAAAGCGCAGCTCCAAGCGAGAGAACAGCGCTGGATATGCGCAGCGCGCTGCGGCTATCGGCAGGAGCTTTCCAGATGATCCAGCAGAGCCACGCTGCCGTAGCGGCGCCGATCGGGAACAAGGCCACGCTCAGAAGATGAAGGCCTTTCACCACCGGCAACATCGATGAAGTCCAACTCTTCGCTTCTTGCATGTGATTGAGCATCGTATACCAGATGATCATAAGAACTGCCGCGAACAGACCGCCCAAAGGCGCGACCCCTTCGCCCCATTCCGGCATTGCGATCCCCTCCACATGGAGTCGCCGCCAGACAAGGACCCATATTGGCCAAGCGAAACCGACGAGCAGAAGAATCGCACACGAAGCCCACAAAGCCGGCAGGACCCACGTCCCGTACTTCCACGACGGTGCCGGCAGAAAGATCGTCCCATTAGCGTCCTGATCATCCGACCACATCGCAATGCGGCCGGACGACACTTTCGCAGCGAGCCGGTTTTTGCCGCCTATTTCTTGCCAAAGAAATGGTGCGACTTCCTCAAAGCGCTCGGGTTGCCGGTTCAATCCGGTGACCTGCGGGATGACCAGATGGCCGTTGCCGTCGTCCCGGACTGATACTTGGCTGGTCAGGTTACAAAGCGACCAGAAGGTCGTTTCTTGGCGCCTCGACGGCAGGTAATCGCCGTCCATGAGCTTGGCATCTTGTTTGGCCGATGGGAGCTCTACGCGCTGTGCCGAAGTCGGGCCAGGAAAGTATCGATCGCTAAACTCTTGGTAAAGCGCTTCGCGGATCAGACTGGAGCCGCCGCCCTGGCCGCGGCTGTTCATAGAAACGAAGAGACCGACCTGATCATCAAGATAAAGTAACAAGTTACTGTGAAACCATTGACTGTCGCCATCATGAGCAATGATGCGATGGCCGTTACGGCTCCGTTCGTAAAATCCCAAAAGGAACCGATAGATTGACGGACTGATCAAGGTCGTGGGCGTGTTGTGCATCTCCTGTGCGGTCGTCGCCTTTAGGATCCGTTGACCATCAAGTTCGCCATTCTGGAGATGGGCTATCATGAACTTCGCCATATCCGAACCCGACGCGGCCAGACTGCCGGCTGGTGCGACGCCTATAATCTCAAACGGTCTCGCAGGACTTGACGCCAACCTGTAGCCATTCGACATTTGAGGCTTGAGCACTGGTGGGAGCGGTTGGCGAAAGGTCGAGTTATGCATCCCAAGAGGCTGCAAGATATGCCGATCCATGTAGTCGTCGAAATCCTCACCAGACACCCGTTGGACGATATAGCCAGCGAGAGTGACTCCGTAATTTGAATAGGCCGTCACGGTGCCGGGTGAATAAATGCGCTCCGGAATCTGCTGCTTGACGAACACTTCAAGAGTTGGAGGTGCTTTTGAAGGGTCGGCGTACAGGTCTCGGAGAGAGTCCTCAAACCCAGGGGTGTGGGTCATGAGGTTCCTCATCGTGATGCCCTGCCCGTGATAAGGCGGGATCCTGAAGTCGAGATACTGATTGATATCGGCGTCAAGGTTGATCCTTCCGGCCTCAACCAGCTGCATCACCGCCGTGAAGGTGAAAAGCTTCGAGATGGACCCCGGCCGAAACAGTGTCGTATCCGGATCAACCGGGCGTCGCCTTGCCACATCCGCACAGCCATATCCCTTCTTAAAAAGGACTTGGCCATCCTTCACGACAACAACAACTGCCCCAGCGACATCGGCTTGGTGCAATGCGTACGGCATGAGGCCATCAAGCCAAACGTCGAGATCTTCATTCGTCAAGGCATGACGTTGGAAGGTAGGCGCCGGCTCATTGGTCGCCAGTGATGGTGGCGTCGCCCAGCCTGTGGAGAAGGCGCCTAACGCAGTAACGATCAGCGCCAAAGCTCTTGTCAGCTGAAATATGATCCTTGTCATAAGCTTTGCCTCGGTCGCCGTGTGAGCCGAGCTCAGCGCTCGGACAGGATGAAAGCGTCGCTCGGGCCTGCGCATGCCTGTCGCATGTAGTGATACATGAGATCTTCTGACGGGCTCAGCAATCCCCCAAACGGCGCGCACGCAACAGAGACTCATCGACCTTATGGATCTTCGCGTACTCGGCATCCCAGAACGACTGGTTTTCCATGCTCTTCAAATAAACTTGGGAATAGCCAAACTTCGTCCACATGGCCTCCTTGTATGAATAAAGTCTCTGTTTCTGCTCGCGCGGGCGGACATCGAGAATATCGGTTAAATTTCCAACCCGAAAGATCTGGTCGAACCAACCGTCCAGCATCGCATCAGTAACGGGTCCTTGGCGGCGCACCAAGTCCGACAAAACCGACGGATAACGGTCGAAGCCGTCAGTAGCAATGGTCACTACGTTATCATTGCTTCCCAAGTGTAAGAGGCGAGCGAACCGAATGGCGCCGAGGATATTGCAGATACCCGAAATCCCAAACACGCCCCGGAGAAAACCGAGGGTGCCCGGTTGCAAATGGAGGATGTTCTCCACCTGCCTCTGCCGGCACTCCAACAGTTCTAGGCCCATTACGCAATCGTCGTCGTGAATGAGCATTACGTAGTCTGTGGTTAGGACATTGTGGATCAGAGTCACCATTTTGTCGCCGATCCCTTCGATCCGGTGTGTCCCGCAGCCATTATTGAACAGCGTGGAGCACTCACGCGGTTCCAACGCACAAACGAATGCATCCGGGAACGCAGCCTTGATCTCGTCTCCTGCGGCCAGCGTTCCCGCCGATCCGGGTGCCGACACGAAGGCTGCGATCCGACCGTTTCCATATTCCCGCGCCGCCAGCAGCGCACTGCCGCCGGTCACATAACGATGAAAGCGGTAGTTGGGTTGCAGTTCGAATTGCGCGAGAATCTTATTCCGCGGATCCTTCTTGTATTCCTGGGTCCGCTCCAGCACCAGGATGACGTCGCTTTCAGACCCAGGAGTCAAGTCCAGGCGCCCACCATACTTCTTGATTCGCTCGTAGCGCTCGGCGCTCATTCGCTCCGGCATGATCACCACGGCCGGATAGCCCTTCAGCTTGGCGACGTAGGCGGTCCCGATCCCGAAATTGCCCGTCGACGGGCCGATAATCGTGTTTTCCTCTTGGATCTCGCCAGCGAGTTCTCCCTCCAGCAGCGTTGCGTACACGGCGCCCACCTTATGGCTGCCGGAAGGATATTCACGACCAACCAGCACAATGACGTTGGCCTCAACTCCTGTCAGTGCCTTGGGAAGAAGTACGTGTCGGACTTTGTTGGCAGTGTCCTTCCAGGTAATGTTATAAAGGTTCGCCTGATCGAGTTCGTGGGCACGCGCTGCTTCTGCCCGCTGTCGCACCACCGCAGGAAGAGTTTCAGGGTGCAGCATTTCCTGGTATGTCGGACCGAAGATCTTCGATTTCATCAAAGCCTCTCCCTTTTCCCAGTTGCTCGGTGGCGCAAAAGTATACGCTTGCGATTGCGACTTCGAGATTCTTCCTTTCGTTCTGAAGAGCCTCGGGATGGAATTCGACCGCCCTTACATCTGGCGATCGCTCTTAACATAGTCGAAGAACAACGAATCCGGGGCGTCGCGAGTGGCGCTGCCTACCACTCTGCGTCCTCATGTGTGGGGCGTGCTCCCAGAAAGCGCAATGCACCAGCGGCGTGTTCCGGTATCTTGCCATCCACATGCCGGAGCCGGCTCGGCAACGCGCCCGAGAGCTGACCGCGACGCCAGCCTTTGCCCATGCGCAACGGCAACGAAAGAGAGTGGAGGCATTGTTCGCGAAGATCAAGAATCAGGTCGGACTGCGTTGCCTGTGTTCACGCAGAATGAAGTTTGTTCGGGAGCAGTTCTTCCTGGCAGCGACTGCCCAGAACATCAAGCGACTGGCGCGCTTCCTCAGCCAACCGACAAAATCCCTGTTGCCTGCGACGACTTAGTTGTAACGGAACGGCGGGAAGAACTCGTGCAACTGTGGCACTCGGACTCACCGTAAAGACTTCTCTAACACGACTTTTTCAACGGCCACGCCTGTCAATTAGGACTGCGGCCCGCGAGAGCTCATGAAAGTCGCTTAAAGCGTGTTTTCAATAGGTTGCGCGGGGATGAAGAAGTGAGTTTCGACCCTGACGTAAACTATCCAGACCCATCTGCCGGATTGTTCCCTGCTGTGGATCTCTTCCGAGTTGCCCGTTTAGTGCTTCTCGATTAGGTTAAAATGTGCTGAAGTTGCATATGCCACTTCAGACTCTGCCAACGCAATCACCCTCACTGGAGCACAAGATGAAGCGACTAATCCTCCCCCTCGTCTGCAGTTTTGCGTTCTTCTCCGCAACCGCGAACGCGCAAGCGCCGAAAGAAGCAGCGGAACGGGTTGAAGCTCTCCGTATGGTGGATGTCTGGCTTGACAGTGTTCAGGTGTATCGGCACATTCCCGCAATCTCGGCCGGCGTGGTCGTGGGCGACGACATGATCTGGTCCAAGGGCTTCGGAACCATCGACGCCAGCCACACCGTCGCCGCCACGCCCCAGACCATCTACTCCATCTGTTCGATCTCCAAGCTCTTCACCTCAATTTCTCTCATGCAGCTCTACGAGGCGGGCAAAGTTCGCTTGGACGACCCGATCACCACCTATCTTCCCTGGGCCACAATCAATCCGGCCGCCGATAGCGGCCCCATCACGCTGCGCGGCCTGCTCACCCACTCTTCTGGCATTCCGCGCGAGTCTGAGTTTCCGTACTGGTCGGGGCCGGACTTCCCCTTTCCTACACGCGAGGAGATTCAGGCCAAGATCGCAGCCCAGTCAGCGCTCTATCCGGCCGAACGCTATTTCCAGTACAGCAATCTCGGGCTCACCTTAGTCGGCGAGACAGTGGCAGCGGTCTCGGGCGAGCCGTATGCGGAATATGCCAAGGCCAACGTGCTGGCCCCGCTCGGTCTCAACGATACCCGCACCTTTATGCCGATGGACCTTTACGGAAAGCGCTTGGCGGTCGGATACGGAGCTCTGAAGCGCGATGGCACTCGTGACCTCCTGAAGCCATTCGACACTCGCGGCGTCACGCCTGCCGCCGGCTACACTTCAACCGTGGAGGACCTCGGCAAGTTTGCCTCCTGGCAGTTCCGCCTCCTGCGCACCGGCCAAACGAACGTCCTGAAGGCTCCAACCCTGCGCGAGATGCAACGCGTCCAGTTCATGGATCCAGACTGGAAGACCAGTTGGGGACTCGGTTTCGCGGTCATTCACAAGGACGACCACATCTATGTCGGACACGGCGGCTCCTGCCCCGGATACCACACCGTGCTGTCGATGCGAAACGACGATCAGACTGCTGTAATCGTCATGGACAACGGTGCAGAGAGCCCTTCGCCCTTTGCCGAGGCCATCTTCGCAGTCCTGGACAAGCGCAAGGGTTACGAGTTCAAAGCCCTGCTTCCTGCCAACGGAATCAAGCTGGAAGACTATGCCGGCCGCTACTCCGAACAGCCCTGGGACTCGGAATCGGTGATGCTGCCCTGGGCTGGGGGACTGGCCTTTCTCAACTTGCCAACCACTGATCCCGCCGGCGACATTGGATTTCTCAAGCCCAAAGGCGGCGACGTTTTCCGGCGCGTCCGCAAGGACGGCAGCGAAGCGGAAGAATTCAGGTTTGTGCGGGATTCCTCCGGCAAAGTCACCAGCTTCGTGCACTTCAGCAATCCGACTCTTATGGAGTCGCCCCTGCCCGACGCGAAGAGCAGCGTCAAACAATAAGTGCTCCACCGCCAAAGGCGATGGGCTAGTATCCGTATGTTCGGCCAACCGGACGAGTTATCGGATTCGCCAGTCGGGCAATCGTCTCAACTGTTACAAATGTATGGTCCGCCGCCGGAATGCAAGAAGAATTGGGTTGGACGAGAAGCAGCCTGCGAAAAGTCTGGAAGGCACCGGGCGTCGTGGGAAAATTGTCTGAGCCGGTAAACCCGAAGACATAAGCGCTACCCGCGCTGTCCACAGCGATGCCTTCGCCAACGTCACTCGCCGCACCGCCCAGATAGGCGGAATAAACCAGCGCCGATCCCGTGGGGTTGATCTTGGACACGAAGGCGTTGGGGCTGGCGTTGCCGGGGGACTTCCGCATCGCCTCACCCACCAACATCGGCTTGCCTGCGATCCGCCGCTGCTCGTCTTGCTGGCAATAACTTCGTAACTGTTGGTTCAGCTCTTCCAGGTTCTTCGCCTGCGGAATCGGCACCAGATGATTCCGGCGGAAGTAGCCTACTTCGCCCTCGATTCCGCCCTTCTCATTGCCCCGCGCCGGATTGCAGAACTCCGTCTGAAAGCCCCAGTGCGAGCGGAACGCGATTAGTCGCTCGGTCTCCTCGCGCTGATGCCCGCGCAGAATCTTCTTCACCGCGCTCTTCAAATTGTCGTAGCGTAACAGCTTGAAGACGGCACCGAAGTAGCCAAACGCCAACTCGTGTGCTTCCAGAAAAGCCTGCTGCGTGGCGTGATAGTAAGCCACGTGAAACGCTCCGCCACTCGCCATCGAGCGCATTGCGAAGTGATGAACCGACTGGCGCTCACCCCCGATCTCGGCCATGGCTTCATACCAATCCACCTGCGCCTCGCCGCCCCAGCCATAGACCTGCGGCACGAACGTCTCGCGCGCCGTGAACCCGAACTCTTGCTTGCGTTCCCGCACGTAACGGCGCACCGTCGTTTCCGCCACTCGCTCTGCGCGTTCTTGCCGGATCCTCTGCCAGATGCGATGCGCAGTGTGTCGCTGTTTGCGCGGAGCCGTCTCGTCCCGGCGCAGAATCTCGTCAATGAACTCCAGCACCGGACCCAACCTGGGCTTGCTCCGCACCGCCACTTTGCGTTCCGGCGGAATCGCACTCGCCAGCGCTTGTCGCACCATCCGCCGATGCACACCCAGTTTCTTCGCGACTGCCCGAATCGTGCCCGCTCCGTGCGCGTGCTCCCTCCTGATCTCTTCAAATAGCTCCACCTTGGTTCTCCTGTCCATCGCCCTCCCCGTCCGCTTCGCAGTCAGGGTAGGCCGATCTATCGGTTAGGGGTGGGGCCAAATGTAATGATCGAAGTGGGGCCACTTCAGAGTAGCGAAATCATGTAAAACCTGGCAACGATCTGGATTACGATTCCCACCTCGATCCGCAGCTCGTTTGGGCAGGAAAAAAGGAACACACCTCGTTCGAGGTGCCAACAGTCTCGCTCCACGTCCACGAAACAATTGATCTACGACGATCAAGAGATCTAAGCTGCACCGGGCGCGAATCGCGAACGATCTGTGTGCGGCGTACTAACCGGCATGCAGTTAACCGCATCCGGCCCACTCTATCTCGAACAAATATAGTGCCGATGACCATTACTGCAGAAGGCGCCTAAGATAGCTCACTCCCAGGTACGCAATATCTTCGGGAGTCACTGACAAATCTTCCCAAAGGGCACCGAGGGAGGCTGGTTCGTTCTTGGCATATCCGAACCCCTCTATCATTAGAAAGCCGTCGTATCCTATCTGCCGCAAAGCCGCAACGATTGCAGGAAAGTCCACATGTCCAGAGCCAAGTAAGCCGCGATCGTTCTCGCTTGCGTGAAGATGCTTCAGGCGCTTTCCCAGCCGCGTGATTGCCTCTGCGACTTTCTTCTCTTCAATGTTGGCGTGAAACGTGTCAAGGGTTATGCCGAAACGGCAATTGCCGACGGCCTTACAAAAGTTGATCGCTTCAGCAGCGGTGTTCAGAAAGAAGGTCTCGAAGCGATTTACTGGCTCGATGGAGAGCGTCATTTCACGCGCATCAAGCACATCGGCCAGACCTTGAAAGCACTCCACCGCCCTATTCCAATCATCCTCGGTGCGGCGTCTGCCTGGAAGATAGCCTATGGGTGCGAAGAGGGGCCCACCAATTAGGTGGGCACCAGCTTCTGCTGAGGTTTCAATGCACTCGACGAGGTGGGCCAATGACCGTCTCCGAATCGATGCATCGGGACTGATGGGATTGATTCCGCTGGGGAGAATCGCACAGACCGTACATTCCAGATCATTCGTCTCGAAAGCTCGGCGGAGACTGGTAGTGGCAATTTCGCCGGGATCGAACATGGGAATCTCAAATCCGTCAAACCCGTGCTCGCGAAGTTGTGGGATGAGCGCGATATGTTTCTCTGTCAATTTCGTTGTCCACGCAAATGCGCTGACGCCAATCTTCATTGAATTCTTCTCCTAGAAGTTTCACTGATTCTACTCAAGGGCGATGCCGTTTTCCGAGATCAGATGAGAGCAGCCAGCAGGCTCGAAAGCAGCAAGGATCTGATCGGCATCGGCCGGTTTACTTATGTAATGATTGGCCCTGCCGGAACGCATCCATAGGCGTGGGAATCCGGCCCAGCCGTCCCGGCTGGGTCGGACCCAGCCTTAGGCCTCTGTACGCCGCCGCCAGCGCCTCTGACTTCTTCACGAAATCGGCGAGCATTTCGACCATGTGGGTTTTGACTTCCGCAGGCGCCGTCTTGATCGATCCGGCATGAAACGGTGGATCGGGGTCGTACTCGCTCCTTAGCTGACAGCATTCAGCGTAAGTCCGGTCACGCAGCTCCGCGACCATCGTAAGGCCGAAGTCGAGGCCGGCAGTCACGCCCGCGCCCGTCACTCGGTTGCGATCGCGAACCACGCGAGCGTCGGTTGGGATGGCGCCGAACCCAGCAAGGACGTGGCGCACCGACCAGTGCGAAGTGGCCTTGTAGCCATTTAACAGCCCTGCCGCGCCAAGGATCAGCGAGCCTGAGCATACGCTGGTGATGTATTTCGCCCGTGCTCCCCGATCAGCCATGAAGGCGAGCGTTTCGGGATCTTTGGCCGCCGCCAGTGTGCCGTCTGTGCCGCCCGGCGTGAACAGCACGGTGAGGTCTCGGGGGCAGGTCTTGAAGGTTGCGGTCGGCGTTATCGTCACTCCCCCATCGCTCGTTACCGGGTCGGGAGACCTTGCGACGAGAAATACCTTCGCTCCCATGAGCGCTCCGAACATGGATTGCGGCCCGATGAGGTCCATCACGGTCATGCCGGGGTACATAAGCATGGCGATCTGTTCGTCCCCCGTCCAGTGCACACTGGGGGCATCGGGCATTTTATGCTGGGGCCCCTGCGGCTGCTCGACAGCGGCTAGAACCGCGTAAGGTTCGAGAGGGGCTTTGCGGCGGTTGATGTCAGTCATTTGTTTGATCCTCAGTCTTTTGATCAGTTTCGAGGGTTTTCTTCCTGGAGTATGAAGGAGTTGTCTATCCGCTGATCACCTGCTTGCTAACCGGAACTGGAGTTAGCCATTGGAACCGGTCTTTTCCGGTTCCATTTACAATCGCGAAGAACTCCTGTTGAAGTATCTCGGTAATGGGTCCAATCTTGCCGTTGCCGACACTGATTCTGTCGACGGAGCGAATCGGTGTGATCTCTGCCGCCGTGCCTGTAAAGAACACTTCATCGGCGATGTACAGTAGTTCGCGAGGAATTGACAGGAAATCGGCGACTGTAATTGCTGACGAAGATGCAGTGTCCGCCGACCTGATCAAACGTGCAAGTCCCCTTCTTGATCTCTTGAACATCTGCGGCATAGACTCTCTAGTTGCTTTCAACAATCGACAGGATGATTTGTGATGGGTAGCGCACCGAATGATGAATTTGCGTATGCGCCACGATCCATTCAGTCTCATCGTAGTTGTTGCCGCCGGTGTTCAGATTACGATCAAATCGAGGAAAGTCACTGCTTGACACTTCAATCCGGATCCGATGGCCCGCTGCAAAGTAGCTGCTGGTCTGCATCGGGGTGAAGGTGACTTTATATACTTTGCCAGCTTCCAGGAACACCGGAGGTTGGTCAAAGCCATCGCGCCATCGAACACGTTGTATCGTTTCATCGATGTTATAAGCGTTGCCGTCGGGATAGACATCGAGCACTTTGACAGTTAGATCGGTATCTTTGACGTCAGACGACAGATAGATCGTCGCTTCCATTGGACCGCTGACTTCAACCCCCTCCTTCAGGATCTCGGACGAATAGACGAGAACATCCTTTCGCTCTTCCTTTGATCGCTGATCGTTCGAGCCATCAGGCCAGAGCGAGCCGGGCACGGGATTGCCTGGGTCATAGGTGAAACCATCAGGGAAATCATCATGAGGTGCGAAGCTCTGAAGGACGCCATCGCCATGCAACGTCTCCGCATTACCGTTGCTTGATAGGTAAAACGTAACAGGCTTGGCATTACTGGGCGGCCATGTGTCAGACGCTTGCCACCGGTTCAATCCGATAGTGAAGTAACGCACCCTCGGCATTCTCTCGAGAATCCCGTTATCCTCACCCTTAAGGAAGTGATCAAACCAGCCATATGTGAGCGCGTCGTAGTCTAGCCGCGCATCGCCTAAGTCTCTGGTTCCGACGACGGTGTGCTCGGTAGCTGCTTTATAACCGCAATGCATCGTCGGTGCAATGATTGCATATTGCTTATCTGCTATATCTTGCGCTGCAGTCCGACGCACATAGTTGTACGCGGCCAAATTTGGACCTGTCGAAATGTCATACCAAGAGATAAGCCATAATCCAGGCACCTTGACGTTCATGTTATCGTTGAACAACCCGCCTCCGTACCAAGCAGGATCCTGAGGTGTTCGCTGAATCCACTTGCCGCCGGTTGGGACTGACATTGAATCTGCGAATACTCCATGAGGGCCACCTGCCGCCTTCACAATATCCTGCTCAGGAAGATGTTCAAGCGCCTTCATCCAGTCTATTGACGGTAGTTTGGGAACAAGATCGAAGAATTTCGACGCTTCGATCAATTCTTGCTGCGACATGTCTCTGGGAAACTGGGGACGAAGTTCGTTTTGCTCACCGGCGAGCCATGGAATAAACAACATTTGTACTGCGCCGCCACGGTAAAAGTTGCCCTGCTCAAAGTACGGCCCCATCCGGCCGATCCCCGCGCCGTATCCTTCGGGAATGAACGTTGCGAGTGCCTTGTTGCCGCGAGAAGCGACATTTGGCTGCCACTCGGCGGTTGAGGAACACCCGACGAGTCCAACTTTACCGCTCGACCACGGCTGCGCAGACATCCAGTCCAGCTCGTCGTCACTATCGGTCAAAGGCAAACCAAGTACATCCCAATTGCCGCCCGAGAACAGTTTGCCACGCTCATTCATCTCCACATATGCATAGCCGTGCTCAACAGCCCGTACTTCCTCGCTCATGTCTCTTGGCGCGCCGAGCTGAACATCCCAATAGTTGAAGTTGTACGGAGTTCTGACAAAGATGATTGGATATTTCTTTGATGTGTCTTTGGGCCGATAAATGTCAGTAGCAATAGGTGTACCGTCACGCATGGGCACCCTGACCTTACGATCAATGATGGCGATTAACTCAAGATGGTCTTCAATCGCCCTACGCTCACTCCGTACTTCGTCGTCAGACTTCGGCGACTTTTGCGCCGACATAGTCGCAATGAGTGGCAGGACAAGCAGAAATGGGAATATTATCTTCATAAGATGTCCCCAGGGCTCACGAGGTCAAGTTTTTGTAACCACCTTGCCTCTAGCCTTCTCATCACTCTCACCAATGCCGGTACCTTGTGGTCACGATATTGATGGCCAGATTGGACAATCCGTGCTTAGGTGCCTGGCCATCTGCATATCTGTCTGCTACTTATCAGGTCGGTGCAACGACCATATGCACTTCCAGTTGCTTGGTCTTCGCCATGGTCCTAAAAACAGTGACGACTAGATCGCAGGGGAGGATCATCCAGCAGAATCACTCACAGCTTGCCTCCGCGGATCCGCAATCAGTGGTGGACAGCAATGGTCGAACGAATATGCTTCCACTTCAAAACGTTATCCGTCCCGTCACCACCACCACTCGGCCAGAGACCGCACTACCAGCGGAAAATCCATAAGGGCTAGCCGGCGCAGCGGCCGTGGCATTGAAGATGCCGAGGCTTTGAGAGAGTGAGGCGTTGTTTTGGGGGGGGGCGAAATTTGGATGATTGAGCAGATTATAAATCTGCGCGCCAACCTGAATGTGTGGCGAACGCTCCCGTCCTATATCCTTATAAACACTTACATCAACGTCCGCGTAGTGTGGGCCATACATTGAGTTACGGGGCACATTCCCAAATGTCGTCTGAGGACTTTGATTGGGAGCGTTGGCAGGCGGATTGGATATGATCGTCCCGCTATTACTCACGGTTAAGCCCGTACCATTGAAGATATTCGGCGATTGCAGGCAGGGGTGACTAAACGAATTGCACGAATGATTGAAATTGGGCGTGAGCACTGCCGCCAGAACCGATGACGATGAGGGACCGCTCCCATTGAACAAGCTGATCTGCGCATTCCCATTGAATACGCTAAATGGCATTCCGCTTCGCCAATAGGCTTTACCCCCTAAATTCCACCCTTCACCCACCGCCCGGAGAAGCGGATTGTGAAGTTTCAGCGGCTCAGAATAAGCTGCATCAAGAATGACGTTGTGACGGATGTCAAAGTCAGAATTCGAATACATCAGGTGTGAGGCGCTGTACGGGGTAATTTGACTGTTGACGGCACTAAATGAAACCCATGGAGTTCCCGGGCCAGCCGCCCCTACGGAGACATCATCCAAAGCATGTGAGTAGGTGTACGATACGTTCGCGGTCAAGCCATGTTGATCGATATGCTTGTACTGCACCGACGCTCCTTCATAATTGGAGACTGCCCGGTTCGACACTACTTCAACCTGCCTGAAGCGAGGATCGGGGGGATGCGCCGGAAGCAAATCAAAGCTCGTATACAATGACGCAGGCAGATATGTATCCCCGCTGAGATTTTGATTTGCGGTAAAGTTTGTCATGATAAGGTCATAGCCGTGATTGCCTGCATAGGAAAAGAAAACCGCATCGGCACGCGTAAGTTGGTGCTCAGCTTGTAAGCTCCATTCCGCGTATTTGGGATTTATAAATTCTCTTGGACCTGTACTGTAATTGGGCGTGGAAAAAGGAACGCCTGGAGGGAGACTAGCAGCTAATTGGTTTGCATTTCGGCCCGAAGCGAAACCGCTGCCAATTACCTTGTAAGCTGCTTGTGCAATACCTGGAGCACCACCGGAACCTTCTGATACAACTCCGGAGAATACTGTCGGTGCATACACGTTCGGGAAGGTAGCATACAACGGTGCGATGAGGCCGGCTCCGAACTCATCTGAGAAGAGGCCAAAGCCGCCACGGATAAGGGTCTTGTTTTGGCCGCGAAAGTTCCAGGCAAAACCGAGTCGCGGCTCGAAAACCGCAGGCTCGATTGACTGAAACGCCTGCGAGCGACCTACAAGAATAGTCGTATTGTAGGGGGTATCGAGAGTCGCAGAGGAATTGGGAAAGCCGCCCGAGTATTCGGAAAAGCAACTACTGTAGCAAAGCGGGTTACCATTTCGCTCGACACGTAGGCCAAAGTCAAGTTCAAGCTCGGAAGAGATCTTCCATTCATCCTGTGCGTAGAGCCCATAGTTGTACTCGCGGCTACGTACGACTGGTGCGGGTGAAAATGTCTGCGAGAAAGAGGAATTTGAGACCCCAGGCAACGTGCCACTAGCGAAGTCTCTCAACGAATTGAACGTGAAAGACCCAGCGAGGTTGCCGGTTTCATTAACCTCGTCCATGACAAGGTAACGTTTAAGATTAACACCGAATTTCAGCGAATGTTTCCCGCGCAACCACGACAGATTATCAATGATCTGATACTGATGAGTGGCTTCGCCAAGGAAAGGAAATCCACTCCAACTATTTCCAATTATGCCTCCCTGCCCCAAACCCGGCGAATTGTTGGTCCCACCGTCGACACTTTCGACGAATTCTGTAGGCGACAAGCTTAGTGCGTGTTGTATGTCCGCGTATTTGTTTATGGCTGATTGATAGAGAAATGCCGCGACCAACTCATTCGTCATGCTCGGGTTGAAGATGTAAAGGTGATTCAATTGCGCACCAACCAGAGGCTGCGGAAGTGCCCCAATCAAAGCTGGATTGACCACACTCGGGGAGCCGCAGCAAGGGAGATTCCCGAAATCGTCGGTAGCACGCAGATATACCTTCTGTTTGCTGTTGATGTCCCAGTCTATCCTTCCGGACGCGAACCATTCGGTAATGAGAATAGAAACCGGCGTGTACGAAGAATTGATGCAAGGAACCGCTGTACCGCCCGCGGGCGCGGTACCGAAATATGTCTTGGATTCCCCATAAACGGGTGTGCCTGCATAACTGCCACAGCCTAAGTTCCCCGAAGAATCCTGCAGAGGGCCGCTCCCAGTGGTCACTGGAGTTGCCGTGTTGTAGGTCGGAGCTGTCTTCAACAAGCTGAACATCTGCTGATAGAGCGCTGAATCCGATGAAGGAACGGTATTGAGAATGGTGTTCTGTAATGCACTGGTGGGAAAATTGACATAGCCGGAATACGGCAATACATAACGAATCCCCTCCGTGTCAGCGAAGAAGAAGAGCTTGTTGTGTAAGATCGGCCCGCCAATCTGTGCAGCATATTGATTGGAGACGGCCTTAGGGCGCGGCGTACCCGTCAGGTTATTGAAGAAGCTGTTGGCATTCAAACCATCGCTATTGTAGCTCCATGTTAACAGACCGTGGACACGGTTCGCTCCTGCCTTTGTAAGATAGGTTTCGATGGCTCCAGCTTGACGGCCGTACTGTGCGCTGTAGCCGCTTTGTATTACAGAGGACTGCGCGACCTCCTGTTCACCTAGACTCAGCGAAGACGCACCTGTATTACTTACACTAAGATAGTCGTTCATGTTATCGGCACCGTTGATGATAATCAGGTTGGAACTGCCTGGAATGCCGTTTGAGCTGAAACTGGCAAGAGTTCCCCCACCTCCGGCAGCCATGACAACGCCCGGAACAGTATAAGCAATTGTCGATATGTCACCTCCCGGTGCCGGGAGAACCTCGAATTGCTCTGCGGTGAAGCTTTCGGTAACATTGGCCGATTGTACCTGAATTAGCTGGGGATTGTATGCGCTGACTGTCACAGATTGTACGGTACCGACGGGTGTCAAGGTCAGATTGAGAACGGTTTCTTGGCTGACAAGAATCTGAGCAGAGATGGACTGGGATTGAAGGCCTTCAGCCGACGCCGAAACTGTGAATGTTCCGGGTTTCAAAAATGTGACCTCATAGAGCCCACTGCTGTTCGTCGTGACACTCCTGCTCTCTCCAGTGCTTGTATTTGTTACCAACACCGTTGCATTTGGAACGACCGCCCCAGTGGAGTCTGTAACTGTGCCTGTTAGCCCTCCGGTGACAGAGGTTTGAGCAAGAGCATAAGGCACCGAAATTAGGAGGGTTGAAGCAACCCATATACACAAAACGCGCGAGGCAATTGGGGGAAGACATTGCCAAAAGCGAGCAATACGAGGCCAACGGTAGTCCGCTTCCGCATTTGAACCTCCTCGTGTCCTTTCGATCCGCTTGTTTTCTGCCAGTCTATCTCTCGCTTGTGTGCAGACGTAATTCGCCATTGGTCGTTGCCCCCTTTTCGACTCAGGTAACACATTCCCTGGGTAGGCCACGCACCATACGATCGCGTGGTCTCGTCGAAATAACACATGAGCAGACTACTTGTTGTCAAGTTTAATTTGTAGTCTGGATGCGATTAGTTGTATAGCCTACTCTGAGGATGACAGAGAATTTGGCTTCCCTGGCACGAAATGTCATATCGGGACAAGCGGCAAGGTCCATTGTCCATCATGCCTTGAGTTTTTAGATCCAGTCAGGCGGGGCTCTCAGCCGGCATTGGCTCCGCACGACTTTCTGACAACTAAGGTACAACTCAGCGAGATGTCCCGCGCTGGAAGATCCGGGTATGCGAGGCGATCGAGCATCGCGGACATGGCGATGCGGCCGATGTCGGAGCAAGGCTGATGCTGGGTTGTAAGAGGAATCGGCAGAAGGCTCGCATACTTCACGTCGTCGATGCCGACGACCCGGACCTCACCAGGAATCGAGATACCGAGCCTGATCAAAGAATGCATCAGATTCGCCGCAGTGTGGTCGTTGGCACACAGGAATGCATCCGGCCGAACCTTGTCATAAAACTGACGGATCTGCTGCTCATCCTCGGGGTCGCATCGGAGCACGAAGTTCTCGTCGCTCCGAAACTTATGTGCCAGCAGCGCTTCGCGATAGCCTGCAATGCGCGCATCTACGGTTGGGGCTGAGAGGCGCTTGCCAAGAAAGGCAACCTTCCGTGCACCTACTTTGATGAGATGCTCCACGGCTCCAAATGCGGCGCGGCGGTTGTCAATGCCCACAAGGTCAAACTGGCTACGAGCCGGATAAAGCACGTAGTCCCTGTCAAGAAGCACCACAGGGATATGCGCAAGGTTGAGCGCGGTTGTAATCCTCTGATTCACTTCGTCCTTCGACGGCAACAATTCGAGGGGGGCGAAGAACACGCCTGAAACGCGCTGGCTGATGTACTGTTCACAGAGTTCCACCGCCAAATCCTCCTTCGGGCGATCTCTGGATGCCGAACTGCCCCAAAGAAGCGAGTGATTGCCGGCAAGGGGAAACCCTGTCATTCCCTGGCATATGGGCTCAAAGATCTCAGTTCGGCCCAATTCGGGGATGAGGAGTCCGAACAACCGCGACGGCTCTGTCACCTTTGGCGTGACATAGGTCCCTGATCCGGCTCTTCTCGACACGAACCCGAGTAGCTGTAACTCCTTGATCGCCTTAACGATAGTCATACGTGAAACGCCGAATCGGCGCACCAAATTGTTCTCGCTCGGTAGTCGCCCCCCCGGCGGGTATTTGCCGGACAGAATTTCATCTCTCAGACGGTCGAAGATCAGTCGATATTTCGGTTGGTCAGAGCCGGCCGTTCCATCCAGGGCTTCTTTCGTGCCTTTGATCGGTTCCGTGGTCTGATTCATCGGAGTATGTATCCTCGCTTTCCCTCAAGTCCTTGACCTGCCCCCTGCTTTCGTTCACGTAAGAATACGACAAACTTGTTCAGTTCCATCTCCGGTTTGAGCCGGGATGGGGGTGCGCGAGGGGCAAGGGGCGGCGTTTGAGTCCCTTGCCCCTCGCTCAGCGCTGTAGAAGCCCGCTGCCTGCGCCGCCGCAAATTCTTTCGGCGTGCGGTAGCCCAGGCTGCTGTGCGGACGCTCCTCGTTGTACTCCTTGCGCCAGGCCGCGATCTTCCCACGCGCATCGAACAGGTTCTGAAACCAGCTTACTGCCAAACACTCTTCCCGCAGCCGCCCGTGGAAGCTCTCGACGTGCGCGTTCTGTGTCGGCTTTCCCGGCTGAATGTGCACTAACTCGATCTGCCGTTCTACGCACCACGCCAGAAAATGCCGACTCGTCAGCTCCGGCCCGTTGTCGCAGCGGATCGCTTGCGGTTGTCCCCGCTCGGCCACGATCGCATCCAACACGCGCGTCACTCTTCGGCTGGCAAAGCTCGTATCCACTTCCAAGGCCAAACACTCCCTGGTGTACGCGTCCACCACACTCAGCACCCGGATCGCCCGTCCGCACTCCACCGCATCGTGCAGGAAGTCTAGCGCCCACTCCTGATTCGCCGAAGTCCGCACCACCAGCGGCTTTCCTGCACGCACACAGTGCTTCCGTTTCTTCCGCCGGATCATCAGCCCCGCCTCCCGATACACCCGATGCACACGCTTGTGGTTCACATGTTCTCCTGAGCGGCCCAGCAAAACATGCAGCCGCCGATATCCGAAGCGCGGCTTCTCCCGCGCTAACTCCACCAGTTGCGTTCGGAGCGGTTCATCCGTGCGCCTCGTCTGGTAGCGATAGCTCGATACCGCCATCGTCATCACACCGCATGCCCGCCGCTCGCTGAAGGCATAGTCTTGCCGTATCTGCCCGATAGCTGCCTTCAGCGCTACGAGCTCCACCCGTTTTTTCGGATCACCGACTGCAGGGCTTCTTTGTCCAGACTCAGATCCGCTACCAGCTTCCGCAGTTTCGTGTTCTCATCGCGCAACTGCTTCGCTTCCTGCGCCTGGCTCACGTCCATCCCGCCGTACTTCGCTTTCCAGGCATAGATCGTGTGCTTCGACACGCCCACTTCTCTCGCCACGTCCTCCGCCTTGCGCCCCGCCTCCAGTTGTTTCAGAGCCCCGATCATCTGCGCCTCCGTGTGCCTGCTCCTCGACATACCTCTTCCCCTTTCCTTCGTCCGAAATCATACTCAGCTTCGTTCGGAAAGAGGGGATCAGGTCATCCTCAGAAGTCGTTTCCAAGCGTTACTGGCCTCCCGCCAGAACCACTTGTATTCTGCCTACGCTAGACAGATTATTGACAAATGGCTATACAATTTGCAAGTATCTTCATTTCTAGTCCCAAAGGAATATCGTGAGAGGAATTCTCTTTGCGCATTCTTAGTATTGGGGAAATCTTGTGGGATGTCATTCACGACCGGGAGTTCCTGGGCGGTGCACCGCTTAACTTTTCGGTTGCGGCGCACCGGCTCGGCAACTTTGTGGCTCTCTTGAGCGCCGTGGGCCTTGACAGGCGCGGATCTTCTGCGATTGAGGCAATGGCGCGGTTGGGGCTTTCAACGGATTTTGTGCAGACGGTCTGCAATATGAGGACGACCGGCGCAGCAGTGGTGACGACGGACAAGGCTGGAAATGCAACTTTCAAAATCGACCGCCCAGCTGCATTTGACGCCGTCGAATTGAACGATGCTCTGATCGCGAGATTTTCCCAACTTAATCTGGACTGGGTCTATTTTGGCACGCTCGCACATGCACTGGATCAAGGCGAGCAGCGCCTTATCAGGTTGCTGAGCGCCCTCCCCGCGGCGCGCTGCTTCTACGACGTCAACCTCAGGGATACGCACTGGAGCCTTGCTCTTGTACAACGCCTCTCCAAGCTCGCCTCCATCATCAAGCTGAACGGGACCGAAGCTGAAGTTCTTTTCCATCTGACATTCTCCTCCGAACCATTTTCCCTGGAGCGATTCTGTGCTTATTGGTCATCGACCTACGACGTGGACACAATCTGTATCACGCTTGGAGCCGACGGATGCGCTGTTTACAACAACGACAGGCTTCAGAGATTCCGAGGGTTCTCGGTTGTTATCGCGGACACAGTCGGCGCAGGCGACGCGTTCGCAGCAGGATTCCTGCATGCACATGGACTGGGATGGACGATGGAGAGTCAGGCGATGTTTGCGAATGCGCTGGGAGCTATCGTGGCAAGCCGCCGTGGAGCGACCCCCCCCTGGACAGTCGACGAATGTCTACAGCTTTGCTGCATGTCCGCGACTGACAAAGTGTGACAGCTGGCCCTTTTCATCGAAGCCGCGCCTATCACCGCCCCGGCAAGAGGGCTAAGACCCAATGGAGGAACTTATGTACACCGCACGGAAAGAATCCGCCACATCTCGAATGACGTTCACCATCGCGCAATATCTCGCATTCGTTGGATCCCGGCCTGCCATCCTAACAAGATCACGGAGGAACCGCTATGCCGCTTGAAACGTCTCACTTGCCCGTCCTTCTCCGAAATTCCACGCTCACCCGTGTTTCTGATTCGGTCGTGCGCCCGCGGTACGACCGCCGACTGACACGTCCAAGGCTCGTTCACATCGGAGTTGGTGGATTCAACCGCTCTCATCTCGCCGTTTATCTCGATGATCTGCTTTCAAGCACGGCGTCGGATCAGTGGGGCGAGTTCGGAATCGGGTTGCTCGCACAAGACAAGAAGATTAATGAAGCCCTGACAAGCCAGGACTATCTCTATGGGGTGCTCGAGCTCGACAGCGATCGGGAAGAGTATCGGGTTGTGGGTTCGCTCGTCGGGCATCTCTATGCTCCTGAAAGCCCCAGGCAAGTTCTCGAACGGCTTAGCGCGCCGGAATGTTCCATAGTTTCACTCACGGTGACCGAAGGCGGCTATTTCACGGAAGATGCATCAGGGCGCTTTATGATCGATCACCTGGATATTCAGCACGATTTGACGCATCCCAATTCGCCCCGGACATGGCTGGGGTACGTGGCTGAAGCCGCCCGGCGCCGCATGCAGCAAGAAGGCAAGCCCTTCACACTGCTTTCCTGCGACAATGTGCAATCGAATGGTGTCACCGCAAAACGGGCGCTTTTGGCATATGCCGACGAGCGCAACGCAGAACTTCGTCGCTGGATTGAATCGAACGTAGCATTTCCCAACAGCATGGTCGATCGCATCACGCCAAGGACAACGGAGGAGAATCGTAACCATATCTTGAGGAACTACGACGTGGTGGATCAGTCTCCCGTAGTCTGCGAAAGCTTCCGGCAGTGGGTCATAGAAGAGGATTTCGCCGACGGGCGACCTGCGTGGGAGCTGGTAGGAGCGCAGATGACCGCCGAGGTTGCGCCGTATGAGAAGACCAAAATGCGGCTGCTCAATGGCGGCCACTCGACAATCGGTTACACTGCGGATCTGATTGGCCTCACCTTCATCAATGATGCCGCCAGCGATCCGCTGTTGCGCGAGTTGCTGATTCAGTTCCTGTCAGAGGTTCGACAAACGCTTAGCTCCCTCCCGGGAATCGACCTTGAGTCCTATTCAGCAACAATTGTCAGGCGCTTCTCGAATCTAGCGATACGCGATCAGGTGGCGCGCATCTGTTCCAACGGCTGCGTCAAGATAGCCAAGTTCATCGTGCCCTCTCTGAGGGACCTGCTGATGGAAGGAATGCAGCCCAGGGTTATTCCCGTTGTGCTCGCCGCCTGGCTGCATTACATTGCTATCCGCTCGAGATGCGGGACCATTGAAGAGCCATCCATTGAGATTCTGCGGCCCTTCCTTGCCGCAGGCGGCTGTGAGGCGCGAAACGTACTTTGCGAGCAGAGTCTGTTCGGCGATATAGCCGTAACGCATCCCCGGATTGTGGAAGCCGTGCAGCACCATCTTGACAGTTTTCGTAACCGTGACGCACGCGCCACGATCAAGGACGCCCTCCAAAGGACCATTCATTGAAAACTGATATGACTGGAACAGATATCCATTCGCGAGTTTCATTTGCCGAGAAGCTCGGCATGCACCCTGAACTAGTAATGGGCTATTTGGGGCTGCTGCTCTTTATGATCGGCGATGGCGTGGAAGCGGGCTTTCTGTCGCCGATGCTTGTCGATCTCCACTTCACTACTTCCCAGGTAGCCATCGTTTTCAGCGGGTACGGCATTACTGCGGCGCTGGCATCTTGGCTCAGCGGTGCGCTCTCTGACATTTTCGGGCCTAAAAAGGTCATGTGGACCGGGTTTTTCATCTGGCTTGGATTCGAGCTTCCGTTCCTGTCCCTTGGCATTGCACGCGCAAATTACTCCACCATCCTCGTGAGCTATGCATTACGCGGTTTTGGCTATCCACTCTTCGCCTACGGATTTCTGGTGTGGGTCACAGCAGTAACTCCGGAGCGCTACATGGGAACCGCTGTGGGGTGGTTCTGGTCGGCCCGCACAGGAGGCCTGCCGACACTTGGCTCCCTGCTCGCAAGCTTCTCGGTCCCGCTTCTTGGCGCGTACAAGACCCTTTGGGTCTCTGTCCCGCTGGTTGGCATTGGCGGTTTAATTTCGCTCACCGGTGCACGCGAGAAGCACGGGATGGTGCCGCTCTCGAAGTCCGGTAAAAATCCCATCGTGCTTCTGTTTTCCAGCGTATCTGTCGTATGGAAGCACCCCAAAGTTGGATTGGGCGGAATCGTTGCCACCATTACTACGACCTCTGAATTTGGATTCCTGGTCTTTCTGCCTATCTTCTACACCCGCGTTATCGGCTTCAAGCTCGAGCAGTGGCTTCAGATCCTGAGCATCATGTTCGCTACGAATGTTATCGCCAATCTCTTTTGGGGATACATCGGCGACCGTATCGGCTGGCGTCGGACCATCACCTTTGCGGGGGCGTGCGGATGTGCCCTGACGACCTTAGGACTATATTACGTGCCCCACATCTTCGGCAGCGATTACCCGCTCGTCGTGGCGGCAGGCATGGCATACGGCATCGCCCTCGCCGGATTTGTTCCTATCGCCGCTATCATGGCGGTGCTCGCGCCGGACTCAAAAGGCGCAGCCATGTCGATCATGAACCTTGGCTCGGGCCTGAGCACTTTCATTGGCCCCGCAATCGCAGGGATATTCCTGCCTTGGCTCGGGGTTTCCGGAGTGATCTGGATCTTTGCTTTCATGTATCTCCTTGCCGCAGCAGTCAGCTTTATGCTCCGCATCCCCGGAGTCCGTGCACTGCGCTAACGCCGTAACGGAAATACTGTGTTTGGTCTGCTGAATGTTAGAGCAATTCCAAGGTTGCCATAGCCAGGCGAGGGGGGACTGGGGCAGAAAAAAGTCCCTCCACGCCCAAGAACGCGACACGGAGGCCAACCGCCAGCGACGGGAAGAGTTTCATGCCGCGATCGCCGCAACTCCGCCGGAGAAGCTGAAGTTTCTCAATGAGAGCGGCGTAACCACCCAAATGACTCGCCTGTGGGGGCGGGCGCCGCCCGGCGAGCGGGTTCACGAGGCCACGCTCGACGGCCGCTGGCAAGTGCTGACCACGCTGGGAACCATGCGTCTGCGCGGCATCGATGCGATCATGACCGTTGCTTCGGCCACCGACGGCGATGTCTTGCGCGCCTATGTCGAACAGGTGCTCTGCGCTACGCTACAGCCGGGCGACGTGCTGATTCTGGATAATCTGAGTGCGCACAACGTAGCCCGGCATTCGGGAGTTGATCGAGGCCCGGGGCGCGCTACTGCTGTATCTGCCGCCCTACTCGCCGGACCTGAATCCCACCGAGCAGGTCTGGTCCAAGTTCAAACAGTTCCTGCGCGCGGCAAAGGCACGCGCCGCCGAGGCCCTCGACCAAACCATCACAGAAGCACTCCGTCGAAAATCCTCTCCTGAGACTTAGGCTATAGGCTTGGGGACAAGTTGGTTTATGGGAGTGATGGTTACGTCGTCCTCAGCGATCACCCAAAACCGGCCACTGAGTATCACCTGAAAACCGGCCAACGAGAATAGCGTCCGGGACATTGATTCCCGCGGAGGCTTGTAGGCTCCGTGGGCATGGCCAATGTCTTGAACGAAGAGAAGAAACAACAAGTTTTAGCTCTGGGACGACTGGGCTGGTCGCTGCGGCGCATTCAGCAAGCGACCAGAACCCGTCGCGAAAACTGCCAGCGCCTACCTAAAAGCGGCGGGGATTGCGGTACGTCCGCCTAGTGGCTGGGGACGGCAGGAACCAAAACCGGCCAACGAAGTGATCACCGACTCCGGTGCGGCAAAATCGGCCATTCCGGTGATTCCCGATCCCCTGGACCCCAACGTCAACTGCAACCCCAACCCCGAAAACCTTTCCAATAAGGGAAGATCAAAAACAACTTCAAAACCGGCCAACGAGAACGAGGTGATCACCGACTCTGCCGTGGTCCCCGGCCCCAGCGCCTGCGAGCCGTACCGCGATGCCATCGACTTAGGACTCAGCCGCGGCCGGAATGCGCGGGCGATCTGGCAGGACCTGGTCTCCGAGTACGGCTTCGCCAGCAGTTACCAAAGCGTGCAGCGTTTCGTGCGCAAGCGACGCGGCGCACAAACGCCCGAAGCTCGCGTCGTTATCGTCACTGCGGCTGGCCAGGAGGCGCAAGTCGATTACGGTACCGGTCCCATGGTGCGCGATCCCGAGAGCCGCAAGTATCGGCGCACCCGGCTGTTCGTGATGACGCTGGGCTGCAGCCGCAAGTCGGTTCGTCTGCTGACCTTCCGCTCCAGTTCGCGCATCTGGGCCGAGTTGCACGAACGCGCCTTTCGCCGGCTGGGCGGCGCCACCCGCATCGTCGTGCTCGACAATTTGCGCGAGGGCGTGCTCGTACCCGACATTTACGATCCTGCTCTCAATCCTCTCTATCGCGACGTGCTGGCGCACTACGGCGCGGTGGCCATGCCCTGCCGCATTCAAGATCCCGACCGCAAAGGCAAAGTTGAATCGGGCGTCGGTCATGCGCAGAAAACACCGCTGAAAGGCTTGCGCTTCGAGAGTCTGGAAGAAGCCCAAGCCTACCTTGATCGCTGGGAGCAGCGCTGGGCCGACACGCGCATCCACGGCACCACCAAGCGGCAGGTCGCCACCATGTTTGCCGAAGAGAAGCCCACGTTGTTGCCGCTGCCGCTCGAACCGTTCCGCTATTACCAGTACGGCGAGCGCATCGTGCATCTCGATGGTTGCATCGAGGTCGAGGCCGCTTACTACGGCGCACCGCCAGGCTGGATCGGGCGCGTGGTTCGAGTGCAATGGGATGAGCTGTATGTTCGTCTGCTCGATACCAAGACCGGGCAACTACTGCGCGAACACGTGCGCCAGAAGCGCGGCTGGTATCGCATTAAAGAAGAGGATCACCCCAAGCGCACGCCGCTGCGCACCTCCCAACTGCTGGGGCGAGCGGGCCGTGCCGGATCGCACATCGGAGCGCTCTGCGATGCCATCCATCGCGCACAAGGCGAAGTCGGCGTGCGCCGAATCCTGGGCGTTCTATCCCTGGCCAAGAAGTACGGCGCAGCGGCCACCGATGAAGCCTGCGCCGCCGCCCTCGAAATGGGAGTGCAGGAATACCGCTTTGTCCGCCGCTATCTGGAGCGCTGCCCGCAAGCCCCACTCAGCTTGCACCAAGTCGATCCTCTGATTCGCGAACTGGTGCAGTACCGCGACTTCATCAACTACAGAACCAAGGAGATAGAAGAATGAATCTGATTGAACTCGACCGTGCGCTCAAACAACTTCGCCTGGGCGGAATGGCCGCCGTGCTGGAGACCCGTCTGCGTCAGGCCCAAACCGAACCGCTCGCCCCCATCGACCTGCTGTCGTGCCTGGTCTCCGACGAACTCGCCTTGCGCGGCGAGCGCCTGCTGGAGCGGCGCACCAAACAGGCCCAGTTCCGCGACGCGCAGAAGACCCTCGACAACTTCGACTTCGCTTTCAACAAGAAGATGAATCGCAGCCTGGTCTTCGATCTGGCCGCTGGCGCCTTCATCGCGCGCCACGAAGATGCTCTGTTTCTCGGCCCACCCGGCACCGGCAAGAGTCACCTGGCGCAAGCCATCGGCCACGCCGCCATCCAACAAGGCTACCGCGTGCTCTATCGCGAGACCCACGCCTTGCTCGATGATCTCGCCGAAGCCACGCTCGACGGCACCCGCAAAGAACACATGGAGTTCCTGGTCACCGTGCCCTTGCTCATCGTCGACGATCTGGGCATGCGCAAGCTGCCGCTCACCGCCGCCGAAGAACTGCTCGAAATCATCATGCGCCGCTACGAGCGCGCCAGCACCATGCTGACCTCGAACCGTCCCGTGGAAGACTGGGGCAAACTGCTGGGAGACGCAGCCGCCGTGAGCGCCATGCTCGACCGTCTACTGCACCACGGTCACGTGCTCAAGTGTGGCCCGCGCAGTTGGCGCACTAAAACCGACTTGCCACCACAGGAGGCGGCAGGGTAGAACATTCTCAGTCCCAGACGGCCAATCCCGTTGGCCGGTTTTGAAGTGATAACCGTTGGCCGGTTTTGGAGTGATCAACTGGTACATCCTGATCTACTACCGGGTCGCCGATACGCTTACGCACCCTGGGATTGCACGGATAGCAAGCACACTGACAAGACACTCATAGGTCATTGAAACTGTGCTCCCCGTTTCATAGCAACACGGCGGCAACTTCCTTCATTGTTCAATGGCCATATCGTTGCACGCTTTTCGATAGACACGGGATCGGAGTGGACTCGTCCTTCATTTGTACCAGGATTGCTCCTGAATCAAGGCTCATTTTTTCTTTGGGAAGGAGACAACTTCATTTTCTCGGACCACTTCGATGCCGCGCACCTCGTACGCAACGATCAGCGGTATCACGAGATCTCAATTCTGCCTAGGGGCCAACTGGAGTCGCGATTGAGCTGGAGAATCTCCCCCACCCTGCCGTGACAGCGTTCCTTCCCATGCCGCGCACGAGCGCTGTTTCAAGGATCGCGCGACGGTCCTGCACTGCCGATCTCTCGAAGACATGATCGCACGCCCATGTCACCGCCTGCTTCGCCTGAACCTCTGGCTCCGGCATCTGGTATTGCCCATGTTGGCGCGCCTGTCGGACGACGCGGTCCGCCTGATGCCCGTGCTCTGCGGCCAGCTCGCGGTGCCGCTGTAAGACTTTTCCAGGCGACAATAGTTCCTTGCGGTCGCGCGTATGGTGGGCCGCGATCTGCGCTGCCGCAGCTCCATCGATTCCTTGTTCCCGGAGATGGTCATTGATCTGTTCACGTCGCGGACTGGAAGCCTCCAGATATTCCTTCGTGTAGCTTTTTATTTCCGGCTGCCCATGCTTGCCGCGCTCTAGTTCATAGCCCAGCGTTCCCACACGCAAGCCAGCTCGGATCGATAGAGCGCCGTGACGTAGCGTTGTGACACGAACATCTCGTGCGGCTGCAAAGCTCGCATCTGTTTCCCATTTTCGAGACCGTTCTCGCGCTCGGTCATGTTGAAGATCACGGCATGCGTATGAAGCTGGGGCGCAGCATAGCCATCAACGGGCCGCGCGGTATCGCTCGAAGGTGGCGGCGATAAATTTTCCGGTTGTCTCCGGGGCATGGACATTGCTGATTCGCGCCTGCGTGTATCGTTCAAGTTCCTGAAGTGCCGCGCGTATCCTACCGTTTGAGTCGGCGGAGTCTGGTTCTTAGAATTGGAAGTCTGACATCCCCCGGATAGCTGAATATAAGCCGAGGCGCAAAGGCCAGTGTCAAGGCTCTTCGACCGCGAACGCGGCGCGCGAAGCGCGGCCTTGACACTGGCCGGGCCTCGGCTACACTCCGCCCATCCGGGGCAGGTCATTCGTGAATCCCGCATCACAGACCTAGACCGAAACCCTGACTGATCTGATTCGTGTGCGTGGTTTGTGGTTCTATCTTGTGCGCTACTGGCTCTTGCTGAATCGCGTGCGGATGGGACACATCGCGACTGAGTTCTTGCCCGAGCGTCTGTGCATTATTCGTATAAATCTGCGCGTCATAGCGTCCACGCGAGACGGAAACGTAGGCCATGCGGCTGTTGAGCAGGTCCTTCGCGCCCAATTCGGTGTCCACGTGAATGAGGACACGGTCGGCAGTCTGTCCCTGGCTGGAGTGGCTGGTCATGGCATAGCCATAGTCGAGATGCGGACGCTTGTGTGTATCAAGCTCGACCGCACGACCACCGTCCATCTTCAAGCGCAGCCGCCCGTCTTCCTTGACGCTCTCGATGGTCCCCAACTCGCGGTTTGCAACTCTGAGGTGGTTGGCCGGTGCGGTGAATTGGATGCGGTCGCCCACTGAAAAACTCCGCATCTGCTCCCAAAAGACCGAGACTCCCTGCTGTCGGCGCGGATCGTACGTTCGCTGCGTGCCATCCTGCAGTTCGACTGTGAGCCGGTTCTTCGGAGCGTCGATGCTCTTCACCTGTGCGTACGCGCCTTTCGCGATGCCGGTTTCCTTCGATGCTCGCGAATAGCGCAGCACATCGCCCACCTCATAGCGCTCGGCCCATGTGCGGTCCGCGCCGGTGAGGTCTTGGCGCGGCACCAGCGTCCGGATACGGTGCTCCTCGACGCTGACGAGGCCATTGCGCTGCAATTCCGCATGGACGCGCTCGTTGATCTCCATGCGGGACCGGTTATCGGGAGAAATCACCAGCGTGTTCTCCGGCGATTTTGCGTATTCCTGCGCGATAGCGGCGATGCGCTCGTCGTGGCCTTGAATCTCATGGACTCGGCCCTGCCGGTCAAGATTCTGTATTGCTTCCTGTACTTCGCCCTGGGCCAGCTGCTCGACTACCTGTTTCAGTTCCGGGTCCTTCTGTCGGACAATCTCTTCGAGCTTCACCGTTCTCATACCGGCATCTTGCAGCTGCGCGAAGGGCCTCCCGGCCTCAACCGCCTCATGTTGCCGCCGGTCCCCGACCAGCAACATACGGTCATTCGGATGGAGCCGGTTGACAAACTCATGCACCTGCCTGGTCGATGCCAGAGAGGATTCGTCGAGTACATAGAGCCGTTTCTCCCCGCTATCCGGCTGCTGTCCACGTACCAGATGCTTCTGTAGTGTGGATGTATCCATGCCTGCTTCCCCGAGCATTTGCGCCGCGCGGGACGTCGGAGCAAAACCTTCCACCCTGTAACCCTCGGCCTCCGCGCCTTCGCGGATCACGGACAGAGTTGTTGTCTTGCCCACGCCTGCAATGCCATCTAAACCGACAACCTTCTCACGCGAGAGAAAGATTTCGTCTACCGCCTGGCGCTGCGAAGCATTCAACTCCGGGTGGCGGTCTTCCGTGGCGATGCGCACTTGCGGAGAGACCAGCATGGGATCGCCGTAGTCGCGCCGATTGCCTTCCAGCATCCGGCCTACGATCTCACGCTCCATGCGCACCATCACGGCGGTTGTGTATTGTCTGCCAGCACCGACGTGCGAGACTTCGCGGAACTCCCCGGCCTCGATCCGGCGCTCGAACTCCTGCCGGACCTGGGCATAGGTGGTTTCTCCCATACCGCGCACCAGAGCTGTCTCGAGGATCGCGCGTCGGTCCTGCACTGCCGATCTTTCGAAGACATGATCGCGCGCCCATGTCACGGCCCGCTGGGCCTGAACCTCTGGTTCCGGTATCTGGTATTGCCCATGTTGGCGCGCCTGTGCGACGACGCGGTCCGCCTGATCCCCGTGCTGTGCGGCCACCTCGCGGTGCCGTTGTAAGACTTCTCCAGGCGACAGCAGTTCCTTGCGATCGCGCGTATGGTGGGCCGCGATCTGTGCCGCCGCGGCTCCGTCGATCCCTTGTTCCCGGAGATGGTCTTTGATCTGTTCACGTCGCGGACTGGAAGCCTCCAGATATTCCTTCGTGTAGCCTTTTATTTCCGGCTGTCCATGCTTGCCGCGCTCCAGTTCGTAGCCCAGCTTTTCCAAACGCAGAGCCAACTCGGATCGGTAGACCGCCGTGGCATAGCGCTGTGACACGAACATCTCGTGTGGCTGCAAAGCTCGCATCTGTTTCCCATTTTCGAGACCGTTCCGCTCGGTCATGTTGAAGATCACGGCATGAGTATGAAGCTGGGGCGCAGCATAGCCATCGACGGGCCGCGCAGTGTCGTGCTCGAAAGTGGCGGCGATGAATTTTCCGGTGGTCTCCGGGGCATGGACATTGCCGATCCGCGCCTGCGTGTATCGTTCAAGCTCCTGAAGTGCCGCGCGTACACTCTCCCGATGGGCTTCCCGCACCCGATCATCCCCGCCCACCAGCGCGGTGAGCGATACCGATTTCGGCGCAGAGAATGTGGCGTCCCACCCGGCGCGGTGCTCGGCGCTGCTCACCTCTCTTCCAAATTTGCCTTCATAGGTTCTCGAAACTTGATGCCGTACGAGCTCCTCTTCGGTGTGCGGATGTTGGCCTTCACTCAGTCGGGCAAAGTGTTCGGAACCAACTCCACCTTGCAACCCCCACTGCTCGGCGAGTCTCCCCTGCCACTCACTGTGACCCTGCTGATCGCGGCTCCAGTAGTTCTGTTCCTGCGAGGCAAACTCGCGCACATGGTAAGTCTGCGCCTGGCTGGCTGACAGCGGTTTCGAGATCGTGAGCATACCGAAGGGTTCCTCAAGCGTGAAGTGGTGTTCTTGACAATTTGTCTCTCATTCGATTCCCTTCGTTTTCTCCCAAGCAAACGCCTCTTTGGGTTTGGTCTCGGGCGCACCGATGGTCGAACCAAAGAGCGCGAGCATCGGCTGGGTAGGCGTCTTCAGCGGATCGGCGGGAGCAGTGGCGGGCAGTGATGGCGCTGGTTTCGGCGCGATCTCTGGCATCTGCCGCTGCGGAAATCTTGGCAGTCTGAATCGGATTCTGCCCATGTTTGTCCTCCATCTCTGGATCAAGCTTGGCCGAGGTCGGCCCCATTCGATCGTCTCCCTATCCCGCCCTTTACGTGAGGACCAGTTCTGCAACACACTCCGCGCAGCCAGCAGCAAAAGGAAGATCGCGGCTACCCAAAGCAACGGCGTCAAGAGCCAAAAGCTTCCGGGAAAAGACAGGGCACTCATGGCATACGAGCTCTTTCCTCTCGCCCGCGGGCAAAGAAGTCATCAAGCAGTTTGCGTGCCTGCTGAAGCTTTCGTGCGTCTGCCTGGTCGCGAATTTTGAGGACGGAATCAGGCGACAATTGTCTGCCTTCCGAGGCCGCTTGAGAGGCTGCATGGAAGAGATTCAAGAGCGCGTAACGCAACGCCCAGACTTCGGCCAACACCAGGTCGGCGGGATCGGCGGGCCGCTGTCGCGCAGCGCACAGAGCGGTCCCGCGCAGCCACTCGGAGAGAGCCTGTCCCGCGCTTTCGGCGGCAGCTTCTATCTCTCCTAGTTCTTCGGGAGTCAGTCTCGTGGCCGCGGTCTTGGTGCGGAAGCCCGGCTTCGGCTCCTCGCCGAATGGCAAACTGGACTGTGGATTAGCTTGAGCGCGAGGACTACTCATTGGACGAACCGCCTTGTCGCACTACTGCACTTGATTCCGCTGCGCTCAAACTGCGTGATTGCTAGTTCACAGGAAGCTCCTGCGCTTCAACGCGTTTACGCGATTCGACGCTCTGGGGCCCCCTGTCTCAAACAAACCTCATCGTTCGATATCGCAGTCACCCAGCGGAGACGAATTTTGTTGACGCAGCGAAAGTTAACCTGCGTAAACGCCGAAGTTTCATCTGCCGTTCCGCAGTTCCCAAATTGGGGGTGACGTGTCCACCCTTCTTCCGGTGCGAAAGCACCGCGCCTTTCACAGCTCGCCATATTCCAGCATCTGCGCCTCCCATGTATGGATCACTTCGGGGGCTTGCCAGGCGCGGCGAAACAGATTCCGAATCGACTGCCAGTGCTCCATCGGGAATCGGAATGCGATTCCGTTCTCCCGCGCAAAGAAAAACACGCCCCTCTGCTCGTTTTCCACGATCGCCGTGTGCGCATAGAAGTAGTAGCCTTGCCATTGGCAAAGATCCCGCTCCAAATCTAGTTCTTCGAGCAGCCTTCGGAACTCTGCAATCCTCGGGTATCCAACCACCGGATACCGCGGGGTAAGGGTTCCGGGAAACTGCAAACGAGGAGAGAATTCATTCCCCTCTTCCCTCACCAGATCAAGGTGGTATTCGCCCTCTTCCAACGAGGGCAATGCGGGTTGAACCGCAAGCTCAAAGTCCTCGTCATCCGTCTCCGAAGGCACCTTCTCACGCAGGGGCTTTCGGTGAGCGGAATAATGACCGCGCGCACATACCCGCCACAGGGCTGACCAGTGCGGCCAAAGCACCTCGTTAAGCTTCTCAATATTTGAAAACTTTTCCTCATCGAGAACTGTGTAGAGATTGCGAACCGCAAGTAGCGGTTTTCGTCGCTTTTGTGCCGGGTTCCTCAGCATTTGAATGGTGCGATTCACCACCCGGCGCACGTCATCGCTTCCAATGTCGTCAACTTCCTTGGCCTCGACCTGTTTGTCCCATGGAAGAGTCCGCAGATACACAAAATCTCGCATCGACTTCTTCGGTCTGCGCGCGATGGTGTATGCCGCAAGAAATGCCTCCAGTATTTCGGCCAGGGACTCGTACGAAATCTGGCCTTGTGCGGTATTCATAAATGACTCTGCTCCCACCGCACAGTAATGGGCCACCAGGGTCCATTCCGCGAGCGAAAGCGGGAGTCCTGAGTCTGCCTTCCGGCGAATGCTCAGCAGGGAATTTGTCGGCTCAGTGAGCAGATCTACCAACTCAAGACGGTCGTCTCGGGCAGACTCAAGAAGCTGCTTTGCGGCTTCCGACGTCGAGACAGTTTGGCCGCTCTTGAGAGATATGATTTTCCTTAAGGTCTCAAGCCTTAAGCGCAGAGCATCGGAGATGCGAATGGAGATCACTGGTTGCTGTGGTATCGCTTCCTTCTCTGCCATGAAGTCCTTTCTTGGATGACTACAATCAATAGACCTGTAACGTTACGACTTGACTATATGTACACTTCTAGGGTATTGTCAAGGGCGCTGCTTGGTACATCTGGATGTGCGCAGCAGGCAGCGTGGTTGATTGGGGAAAGCTTCCCCGAAGCAGTTTCTCCAGGTGAGGAGTGAATTCAATGCAACCGCAAACCGATCCGCCAACCCTCGAAATCAGGCCAACGAACAAGAAGCAAGCGGGGCGAGCCCAAGGTGAATCCAATTTTGAGTCACTGTTGGATGTGGCGGAAGCAGCCAAGCTTTTGAGAATTCACCCTAAGACGCTGCGTAACAAAGCCCGCCGAGGAATCATTCCCGGCGTTCAGGTGGGCAGACTTTGGAGATTCCGGGCTTCAGCACTCAACGAATGGCTGGATGAGATCGCGAGTTGAGGGGCGGACGTGCTGGCAAATGTTTCTCGACCGTTCAACAGTCCTGGGCTATTCTGGACTGGGCTGTCAGTGCCGTTTAAACAAAGGAGGCATTTTGTTTAGACGGACACGCTACCAACAAGGAAGTCTAAGGCTCGAAGAGCGGAAGAGAGGTTCCGCAGTATGGGTGTACCGGTGGTGGGAGAACGACATCACGGGAAAATCAATACGTCGCAAAGTGCAGCTGGGATCTTTGGAACGATATCCAAACGAATCAGCGGCATGTGCGGCAGCCGACGCTCTTCGGTTAACCATCAACAATCAATCCAAGCGAAAGAACCTGCAGAAAACAACCGTCAATACTCTTTGGGAGCACTACTGTCGAGAGGAGATGCCTCTCAAAGAGATATCCACGCAAGATGCGTATCTGGTGTATGGGAAAAATTGGATTCTCCCACGATGGGGAAATCTCCTTTTGGAGGAGGTCAAGACCATCGAGGTAGAACGCTGGCTACGAGCAGCAGAAGTTGCAGACGGGACCAAAGCCAAGATCAAGTGCGTTATGTCGGCTGTGTTCTCGCATGCCGTTCGCTGGGAGTTTTGTGGCC